>Ga0213823_1001582_pt1 | contig 13689 bp, 10 predicted proteins | sample MC6MC0907MG_FD_179887 | JGI IMG/M metagenome (GOLD analysis project Ga0213823, IMG submission 179887) | Enriched soil aggregate microbial communities from Iowa State University, Ames, United States - MC6-MC0907-MG | ecosystem: Environmental > Terrestrial > Soil > Unclassified | place: USA: Iowa...
GCCACCGGGCTGGACTCGGTGAGGCGGTGATGAGGGTTTTCCTCGCTAGAGGAATGAGGTGCAGCTGAGATCGAGCGCCGCCCGCGCGGCGCTTCGCGAAGTGCTTGGCTTGGGATCTTCAGCGCCCATGAGATCGAGCGCCGCGCGGGCGGCGCTCGATCTCACCAGCACCAGAAATGCCATGCCAAGCCCCTAGCCGCCCCCCATCTTCATCTCCACCACCAGGCGCTCCAGCGCCAACGCCGCCGGGGTCAGCGTACGGCCCCGGCGCTTGATCAGGCCAACGCTGCGCATGACCACCGGGTCGGTCAACGGTACCCGGGTGAGGATCGGGTGGTCCGCCGCCGGCATCGCCATCAACGGCACGGCGGCAACGCCCAGGCCGGCTTCCACCAGGCCGATCATGGTCGTCACGTGGCGGGTTTCGCAGATGCTCTGGCGCTGCGGCACGATGCCACTGAGCGCCTGGTCGAGCAGGAAGCGGTTGCCCGAGGTCTTGCCCAACGAGATGTAGTCCTGCTGGTAGAACGCTTCCCAGCTGACGCTGCTGCGCCCCGCCAGCGGGTGGTCGCGCCGGCACGCCACCACGTAGCTCTCCTGCACCAACGGCTCGAACTCCACGTCGGCTTCCAGGGTGCCCATGAAACTCACGCCGAAATCCGCCTCGCCATCCACCACCGCGCTCAGCACGTCGTGGGCGCTGGAGTCCAGCACCTTGACCTTGATGCGCGGGTACTGCTGGTGGTAATGGGCGATCACCTGGGGCATGAAGTAATACGCCGCTGACGGCACGCAGGCGACCGTCACCTGGCCAAGGCGCGTCGAGGCCACTTCGCTGATGCCCAGCAGCGCGTTGTCCAGGTCGTCCAGCAAACGCTCGACGCTGGGCATGAAACCCCGCCCGGCCTGGGTCAGGCTGACCTTGCGCGTGGTGCGCTCGAACAGCCGCACACCCAGCGCATCTTCAAGCTTTTCGATGCGCCGGCTCAGCGCCGGCTGCGAGATGCGCACGGCGTCCGCGGCCTTGCTGAAACTGCCTTGGTCGACCACCGCGCGGAAGGCTTGCAAGTCGTTGAGGTCGAAATTGATGGCCATGGCGCGCACTCGGACGGGCGGATTGATTCAGCCATTTTATGAGTACAGCGAATTAATGCAAAATGTAACGAGCAAATAACGATTCAGCTAAGGATTCAGATGTCTGTTCAGGAATTACCGCCACTCACCCGCTCCAAAGGCGAAATCGGCAAGATGGAAGCGGCCATGGCGTTGGGCAGTTTTGCCATCGGCACCGGCGAGTTCGCGATCATGGGGCTGATGCCTGACATCGCCAGCAACCTGCAGTTGAGCGAGCCCCAGGTGGGCCACGCCATCAGTGCCTACGCGCTGGGCGTGGTGGTCGGTGCACCGGCGCTGGCGATTCTCGGCGCCAAGCTGCTGCGCAAGCACATGCTGCTGCTGTTGATGGCGCTGTACGCGGTTGGCAACCTGGCCACCGCCTTTGCCCCGTCGTTCACCAGCATGGTCGCCTTCCGCTTCATCAGCGGCCTGCCCCATGGCGCGTACTTCGGCATTGCCGCCGTGGTGGCGTCGAGCATGGTGCCGACCAATCAACGGGCGGGGGCCGTTGCCAGGGTGATGATGGGCCTGACCCTGGCCATGTTGCTGGGCAACCCGGTGGCAACCTTCCTTGGCCAGTTTTTCGGCTGGCGCTCGGCGTTCATCCTGGTGGGTGTGATCGCGCTGTGCACCATCGCACTGGTGTGGCGCTACGTGCCCCAGCCGCACGATGAGCCGCGCAGCGACCCGCGCAAGGAGCTGCAAGCGTTCACCCTGCCCCAGGTGTGGATGGCGCTGGCGATTGCCTCGATCGGCTTTGCCGGCATGTTCTGTGTGTTCAGCTACCTGGCACCGACCATGCTGCAGGTGACAAAGGTATCGCCGGAGTGGATTCCGTTCGGCCTGGCCGCGTTCGGTGCCGGTGGCATCATTGGCAACATCGCCGGCGGCAAACTGTTCGACCGCCTGCAGTTCCGCGCGGTGGGCATCGTGTTGCTGTGGTCGGCCGCCGTGCTGCTGTTCTTCACCTTCGCCGCGCACTCACTGTGGACGATTCTGCTGGGCATCGGCCTGGTCGGCACCATGATCGCCCTGGCAGCGCCGCTGCAGATCCGCCTGATGGACATCGCCCACGAGGCGCCAAGCCTGGCCGCAGCCTCCAACCACGCTGCCTTCAACCTGGCCAATGCCCTTGGCCCCTGGTTTGGCGGCATGGCGATCAGTGCCGGGTTGGGCTGGACCAGCACCGGCTACATCGGCGCCGCTACCGCGCTGGCCGGCCTGGGTATCTACCTGGTGGCACGGCGCATGAAGGGTGGTCACTAGTCAGATGACGTTATTGGGGCTGCTTCGCAGCCCATCGCCGGCAAGCCAGCTCCTACAGAGGCCGCGCAGTGCTTGGGGTTTGCGCTGTGGTTGTGGGAGCTGGCTTGCCGGCGATGGGCCGCAGCGCGGCCCCAATTCAAGCCTTGTATGCCCCGGTGACCGCTTGCCAGGCACCCTCATTCACCAGGTTCACCGGCCGCTCACCCGCCAGCGCACTCAGCAGGTTCTCCACCGCACAACGCGCCATCGCCTCGCGTGTCTCGTGGGTTGCCGAGCCGATATGCGGCGTCGCCACTACGTTATCGAACTGCAGCAGCGGCGACGCGGTTGATAACGGCTCCTGCACGAACACATCCAGCCCGGCGGCGCGAATGCGCTTTTCCCGCAACGCTTCGATGAGCGCGGGCTCGTCCACCACTCGCCCGCGCGCGATGTTGATCAGAATCGCCTCGGGCTTCATCAGCGCCAGCTCGCGCGCGCCGATCAAGCCCTCGGTGCTGGCACTCAATGGCACCGTCAAACAGACGAAGTCCGCTTCGCGGAGCAGCGCATCGAGGTCGCAATAACGCGCGCCATAACGCGCCTCCACCTCAGGCTTGGGCCGCGAGCTGTGGTAGAGCACGCGCATGCCGAACCCGGCGGCGCCACGCCGGGCCAAGGCTTCGCCAATGCGCCCCATGCCGACGATGCCCAAGGTCTTGCCATGCACATCAGTGCCAAAGTGCGCCGGCCCCAGGTTGGCCTGCCAGTGGCCGTCACGTACCCAGCCGGCCAGCTCCACCACGCGCCGGGCGCTGGCCAGGATCAAGGCGAAGCCGGTGTCTGCAGTGGTTTCGGTGAGCACGTCGGGCGTGTTGGTAAGCATCACACCGCGGCGCGTCAGCTCGGCGATGTCGTAGTTGTCCACCCCTACCGATACGCTGGACACCACCTGCAACTGCGGCGCCAGGTCCAGCAGGCTGCTGTCCAGCCGCAAGCTGGCACCCAGCAGGCCATGGGCGCCGGGCAAAGCGTCGCGCAGCCGCGCCAGGCCGTCTGTGCCGGTGGTATCCACCCAGGTCACCTCGGCCTGCTGTTGCAGGCGTGCCAGCAACGCTTCGGGCAGGCGCTTGTAAAGGACGATTCGCTTTTTCATGGTCGGTTTCCTATTGGCTGATTGCCAGGCGCTGGCCACGGGGCTTGGCCTGGCCAGAAGTCTGTGTTGTTTTCAGCGCGGCCGTGAGCACCACTGCAGTCAGCAGCGCCCCGGACATGAACAGGTACGAGGCCCCCGGGCCACCGGTCGCTCCGTTGAGATAACCCACCAGCCACGAGCCCCCGAACGAGCCGAGCGCGCCCATGCTGTTGATCAACGCCATGGCGCCACCGGCCACGTTGCTGGGCAGGATCTCCGGCACGATGGCGAAGAACGGGCCATAGGGCGCATACATGCAGGCCCCGGCCACCACCAGCAGCGCATAGGACGCCCAGAAGTGCTCGGTGCCCAAGGCGTAGGAGCCATAGAACGCCAGCGCAGCCACCAGCAGTGGCGGCCAGACGAAGCGCTTGCGCTTCTGCAGGCGGTCCGAGGCCCAGGACACCCCAACCATCGCCAGCACCGCCGCCATGTAAGGCACCGACGCCAACCAGCCGGCCTCGACGATATCGACGTTGGCCGCCTGTTTGAGAATCGACGGCAGCCACAGCACGAAGCCGTACACGCCGATGCTCCAGCAGAAGTACTGCAGCGACAGCACGATGACCTGCGGCGAGCGGAATGCCTCGCGGTAGTTCTTGACCGGCTTGATGCCTTGCTGCTCAGCCGCCAGGGCCGCTTGCAGCGCGGCTTTTTCCTGCTCGCTCAGCCAGTCGACCTGTGCCGGGCGGTCGGCCACCAGGCGCCACCAGATGAACGCCCAGAGCACCGCCGGCAAGCCCTCGATGATGAACATCCAGCGCCAGTCGAAATGCTTGATCAGGTAACCCGAAACCACCGACATCCACAGGATGGTCACCGGGTTGCCGAGCATCAGGAAGGTATTGGCGCGCGAGCGCTCGGCACGGGTGAACCAGTGGCACAGGTACACCAGCATCGCCGGCATCACCGCCGCCTCGACCACGCCGAGCAGGAAGCGGATGCCGATCAGCAGGTAGACGTTGCTGATCATTCCGGTCAAGGTCGCCAGGCTGCCCCAGAGGATCAGGCTGACAAAGATCAGTTTCTTCACGCTGCGTTTTTCGGCGTAGATCGCGCCGGGCACCTGGAAGAAGAAGTAGCCGAGGAAGAACAGCGCGCCCAGCAAGGACGACAGCACGGGGGTGATGTTCAGGTCGTCGGCCATGCCGGAGGCTGCGGCAAAGCCATAGTTGGCGCGGTCCAGGTAGGCCAGGCTGTAGGTGATGAAGACGATCGGGATGATGTACCACCAACGGCGTGGGGCCAGGCTTGTCGATTGCATGATGCGTGCTCCTGAGCTTGTTGTTTTTGTCGCAGCAGGGCCGGCGTACCGGCGATCAAAGTTTCAGGCACTCTTGGCTAACGCGTAAGCCTCCAGCTCGTGGCGCAACGGTAAACCTTCCATGTCGCCGCGCGATTGCACGGCGCGGCTGCCGCACCAGTTGCCACGCGCCACCGCTTCGGCCAGCGGGCGGCCTTCGAGCAACCCGCTGACCACGCCGACGGCGAAGGCATCGCCGGCACCGACTGTGTCCACTACCTTGGCCACCGGCACCGGGGCCACACGCCCCTCGCACTGGCCGTTACGGTAGTAGGCACCCTCGCCGCCCAGCTTGATCACCACCTGCTCCACACCGCGCTCGAGGTAGAACGCGGCGATGTCGGCCGGTGCTTGCAGGCCGGTCAGCAAGCGGCCTTCTTCAAGCCCCGGCAGCAGCCAGTGCGCCTTCACTGCCAGTGCGTTGACTTCACGCACCATGCTCGCACGGTCGGGCCATAGCGACGGGCGCAGGTTGGGGTCGAAGGAAATGCTGCGGCCCTCGGCGCGCATGCGCTCCACCAGCTCATGGGCCAGCGACCTGCAGCCGGCCGACAGCGCCAGCGGGATACCCGTAGCGTGCAGGTGGCGGGCCTGCAGCAACCCCGGGCGGAGCAATGCGGGCGAAAGGTGGCTGGCAGCGGAGTTGCGACGAAAATACTCCACCACCGGGTCACTGCCATCGTCGCAGCGGCCCTTGAGCTGGAAGCCTGTCGGGTGGCTGGCATCGACCTCGACATGGCTGCAATCCAGCCCTTCCTGGCGCAGGCTGTCGAGCACGAAGCGGCCCAGCGAGTCGTCGCCCACCCGGCTCAGCCAACGCACCCGGAACCCCAGGCGGGCCAGGCCGATGGCCACGTTGCTGTCGGCGCCGGCAATGCGCTTGCTGAACTGGCCGACGCTGGCCAGGTCACCCACCTGCTCGGCAACGAACATGGCCATGGTTTCGCCAAAACACAGCACGTCATGCTCAAGCATGGCTCACCTCCTCGCCCAGGCCGATGCGCGCCAGGTTGTTGACCTGGGCGCGGGTCAGCGCCAGCAGGTCAGCGCCGGCCAGCGGGTATTCCACGGCGCGCACCAGCCCCGGGGTGAATTCATCGAACAGGGTTTCCCAGGCCACCAGGTCGGCAGCCTGCGGCACAACAGCGACCAGGCGGCCACTGGCCTCACGCTGCACCGCCTTGCAATGCACGTAACGCACCCAGCGACCGAGCTGCTGCGCAGCGTGTAACGCAGATTCGCCCTGCCATTGCCAGTTGCCGATGTCGAAGGTCATGCCAAGTGGCAATGCCAGCGCTTCGCTGCGCTGGAAGAATTGCAGCAGCGGCTCGATGCGCCCGCCTTGCGGCGTCTGGTCGTTCTCTACCAGCAATACGGGGGCACCGTCGTGCAGCAGCGCCTGCAAGGCCGTCAGGTCGAGCTGGGGGTGGTAATGCCCCAGCGACACCTTCAGCGCCACCGCGCCGAACGCCCGTGCCAACGCCAGCTTGGCAGGTAGGCGTGGGTCGAGCAGGCCGTCGGGCGTCCACAGTTCCAGTGGCGAGGAGTACAGGCACTCCAGGCCCAGCGCGTGACTGGCCGCAGACAGCACCGCGGCGTCCGGGGCGTCGTCGAACAGCTCTTCGCGCCATTCGACACGGGTTACGCCAGCAGCGGCCAGCAGTTCAAGAAAGCTCTCCTGGCCTTGCTGCCGAACCAGGTCGGCACCGTAGCTGGAAAGGCTGATGGAAACGGGGTTCGCGTGCATTGTTTTTGTCCTTATGAAACCGGTTTCATTTTGATATGAAGCAACGGGCAGCATTGCTGCCCGTGGGTTAATCGCGTGGGTGTGTGGAGCCTCGGATAATCAGGTCGGCCTTGAAGTCGATGCGCCGCGGCGCCCCGCTCTCGCCGCGCAAACGGCCGAGCAGGCAATCGAAGGCAGCAACGCCGATGCGTTCGGTGGGTTGAGCCAGCGCGGTGATCCCGCTGCTGACTAACGGGTACCAGTCCAGTTCGTCCAGGGCAATCAGGCCGACGTCCTGGAACAGTTGACAGCCGGTGTCGTGGAGCACCCGGGTCACCGCCAGGGTGGCCACGCCGTTGAAGGTGAAGATTGCCTGCGGGCCGTGGCCGTTGCCAGCAAGGAAGGCGCCGAGCCCGGCTTGCAGGTGCGCATCGACTTCAAGCAGTTGCTGACGCATGCCGGCACGGCGGCTGATCGAAGCCGTAAACGCCTGCACCCGCTCAAGGCGGGAGCTGGTGCCGTCCAGCGGTTCGGTGACTGCCAGAATGTCGCGGTAGCCACGCGCCTGCAGGTGGTCCAGGGCCTGCTCGATGGCGTCGGCGTTGTCCAGACCGACCAGGTCGACGTTGAGTTCGGGCAGTTGCCGGTCGACCAGCACCATGGGGATATCCCGCTGCAGATTGAGCAGTTCGCCCGGATGACGGCCGAGGGTATTCACGATCAGGCCCTCGACGTTGTAGGACTGCAGGGCCACCAGGTGGTGGCGCTCCTGCTCGTCGTCGCGGTTGGTGTTGCACACCACCAGGCTGTAGCCGTGCTGGCGGCAGGCAGTTTCGACGCCGTGCATCACTGCGACCGAGTAGGGGTTGAGGATGTCTGCCACCAGCATGCCGATCAGCCGCGTCTGGCCGCGCTTGAGGCCCCGGGCCATCTGGTTGGGCCGGTAGCCCAGGCGCTCGATGACCTCTGCCAGGCGCGTGGCGGTGGCTTCGGCGAGCAGTTGGCGGTCGCCGCCGATGTAGCGCGACACCGTGGCCTTGGAGACGCCGGCAACACGCGCCACCTCGCTGATGGTCACGCGCTCGCGGGTGTGGGCAGGCAGGTCGGTCATTGGGGTCCCTTGTGATTATTGTCGGTGACGTGAATGAAACCGGTTTCAATACATCAAAACCGCGGGGTTTCGTCACCTACCGTTCGTCGGGATTCTACTGGATCGCAGGCGCTCGCCGTTGTTGATTTGTTGATCATTAGATCGAGCGCCGCCCGCGCGGCGCATCGCGAAGCGCTTGCCTTGAGATCTTCAGCGTCCTTGAGATCGAGCGCCGCCCGCGCGGCGCTTCGCGGGGCAAGCCCGCTCCCACATTTGTTGCAACGCGCCGTTCCAGTCAGGCCATGGTTGTTCGCCTTGGTGCATGGCTGAAGACAGGTGGGGCGCCGGCAGCGCCAGCCGAAAAATTGGGTCATGCCAACAAGGCTGGCAACTATGGCCTCACAGGCCATGGCACGTTGCAACAAATGTGGGAGCGGGCTTGCCCCGCGAAGCGCCGCGCGGGCGGCGCTCGATCTCAAGGGCGCTAAAGATCCCAAGGCAAGCGCTTCGCGATGCGCCGCGCGGGCGGCGCTGGATCTCAAAGGCGCTGAAGATCTCAAGCCAAGCGCTTCGCGCGGGCGGCGCTCGATCTCAATGGCGACAAGAACCTACCGGCATGCACTCGCACCACACACATGCCAAAGGTGAAGGCCCCCAGCTATCAGCGCAGGGCTTTTACATCCCCTGCAGTAACAGCCTCGCCCTGATTCCCCCAGCTGCTACGAATGAAATTCACCACCTCAGCCACCTCCTGGTCGCTCAAGCGCCAGCCGAATGCGGGCATGGTGAAGTTCGACGGCGCGGCGTGGGTCGCTGGCACCGTGCCGCCAGCCAGCACCACATGAATCAGCGAAGTGGCATCGGCCGTCTGCACCACCGGGTTGCCGGCCAGCGCCGGGAACACCCGGGTATAGCCCTGGCCATCGGTACGGTGGCAGGCCGCGCAGTTGTCGATGTACACCGCCGCGCCTGGCTTGCTGTCATCCCCCTTCCACAGCGCCTCTGCCACCTGCTTGTCGTAGACATGCGGCTGGTCGTCCGGGTTGCTAGGCGGCAGCGTCTTCAGGTAACGGGCGATAGCGGTCAAGTCCGCATCATTCAGGTGCTGCATGCTGTGTTCGACCACATCGCTCATGCCACCGAACACGGCGCTGCGGTCACTGCGGCCGGTCTTGAGAAACTGCACCAGCTGCTCCTCGCTCCAGCTGCCCAGGCCATCCTTGTGGTCACCGCGCAGGTTCTTGGCGATCCAGCCTTCGAGCGGCGCACTGCCGGCCAGGAACTGCTCACCGTCTGCGGGGCTCAGCGCCTGTTCCTGCATGGTCAACGCCCGGGGTGTGTGGCAGGCACCGCAGTGGCCCAAGCCTTCGACCAGGTAGGCGCCGCGGTTTACCACCGGGTCCGTTTCGGCCGGCGCTTGCCAGGCTTTGACTTCTGGCGCGAACAGGCCACGCCAGACCGCCAGCGGCCAACGCATGCTCAGGGGCCAGGGGATGTCCGTGGCCTTGTTCGGCTGGGCGACGGGCTGCACGCCTTGCATGAAGTAGGCGTACAGCGCACGCATGTCGCCGTCAGTGACCCGTGCGTAAGAGGGGTACGGCATGGCAGGGTACAGCGTGCTGCCATCCTTGCCGATGCCTTTGCGCACGGCCAGGTCGAAGTCTTCGAAGCTGTACTGGCCGATGCCAGTGGCGTCGGGCGTGATGTTGGTGGAGTACACGGTGCCGATGGGGGTTTCCATCGGCAGCCCGCCTGCGAACGGCTTGCCGCCCTTGGCGGTGTGGCAGGCCACGCAGTCACCGGCACGGGCCAGGTACTCGCCCTTCTTCACCAGCGCGTCATCGGCCTGTACAGCCATGCTTGCGCCAAACATCAGGGTTGCGATCAACAGTGTCTTCATGTTCATCGCTCCTCAAGCCTGGACCAGCGGGCCGGGGTTTTTCAGGTACTGCTCGCGGATGGCCTTGGCCGACCAGTAGGTCAGCGCCGCCACCAGGCCGGTCGGGTTGTAGCCCAGGCCCTGAGGGAACGCCGAGGCGCCCGGCACGAACACGTTGTGCACGTCCCAGCTCTGCAGGTAGCGGTTCAAGGCGCTGGTCCTGGGGTCGGTGCCCATGATCGCGCCACCGTTGAGGTGGGTGGTCTGGTAGCTGGCAGTGTTGAAGTGCTCCTTGACCTTCTTGCCGAGCACGGCGATGGCCTTGGGGTTCATTGCCTGGGCGATCTTGCCGAGCTTGTCGACCATGAACTGGTTCATCTTGATGTCGTTTTCCTGCCAGTCGAAGGTCATGCGCAGCAGTGGCTGGCCGTAGGCATCACGGTAGGTCGGGTCGAGGTCGAGGTAGTTGCTGCGGTACGACTGGTGCGCGCCGTGGGCGTCCATCGACAGTTGGTGGGTGTAGTAGTCGGCGGTGGCCTTCTTCCAGGCGCTGCCCCAGGCGGGGGTGCCGGGTGGGTTGGCGATGCCGGCAATCGGCCGGCTGCCGGCCTGGTTGACCCACATCGGCGAACCGCCGACGAAGCCGTGCGGGCCATGGTCGAAGTTGTCGGCGTTGAAATCGTCGATCGCCACGCCATTGCCGCCGGCACCGATGAAGTTGTTGGTGTAGGTGTCCTTGTCGAAGAACGCTTTCACCGTGCCCATGTTCTGGTAGGCAAAGTTGCGGCCCACTACCCCTTCGTTCTTCACCGGGTCGTAGGGCTTGCCGATGCCGGACAGCAGCATCAGGCGAACGTTGTTGAACTGGAAGGCGGCGAGGATGACGATGTCTGCCGGCTGCTCGACTTCACGCCCCTGGGCGTCTATGTAGGTCACGCCGGTGGCCTTGCGCTTGCTGTCATCGAGGTTGACCCGCAGCACATGGGCGTTGGCGCGCAGCTCGAAGTTCGGCACCTGGCGCAGCGCCGGCAGGATGTTCACGTTGGGCGACGCCTTGGAGTACATGTAGCACACGTAACCACTGCAGAAGCCGCAGAAGTTGCACGGCCCCATCTGCGCGCCGTAGGGGTTGGTGTAGGGCCCGGAGGTATTCGCCGAGGGCAGGTTGTAAGGTTTGTAGCCCAGGCTTGCAGCGGCCTTTTCAAACAGCTTGGCCGACACCACGTTCTTCTGCGACACCAGCGGGAACGGGTTGGAACGGTCTGGCGCGTAGGGGTTACCGCCCTTCCCTTCACCGACTACCTTGCCATTCACGGTCCACGCCTGGCCCGAGGTGCCAAAGACTTTTTCGGCAAAGTCGAAATGCGGCTCGAGCTCTTCGTAGCTGACGCCGAAGTCCTGGATGGTCATGCCTTCAGGGATGAAGCGCTTGCCGTAGCGTTCTTCGTAGTGGCTGCGCATGCGCAGCTCCATCGGGTCTACCCGAAAATGCACACCGGACCAGTGCAAGCCGGCGCCGCCCACGCCCTTGCCCGGCAGAAACGCGCCCAGCTGGCGGTTGGGCAGCGCCACGTCGTTGCCGCTGTGGCGGATGGTGACGGTTTCTTTCGAGACGTCGACGAACAGCTTCTTGCGCACGCTGTAGGTCAGCTCATCGATGACCTGCGGGTAGCTGCCCTCGGGGTAGGTGTCCTGCATCGGCCCGCGCTCCAGCGCGACCACCTGCAACCCGGCTTCGGTGAGTTCCTTGGCCATGATCGCGCCCGCCCAGCCGAACCCGACGATGACTGCATCGACCTTCTTCATTGCATTGGCCATGCCTTACGCCCTCTCGCCGCGAATCGAAACTGCCGGGAACGGGTACGGCTCGTTGCGCTCGACCCAGTCCATGAAATCTGCCCGGGCACCGGGGAAGCCGATTTGCGTCCAGCCAACCATGCCCTTGTTGCCCCCGTGGATTGGGTCGCAGAAGAAGCCTTCGCGGGTGTTTTGCACCAGCAGGCTGAAAAACACCTTGGCCGGCAGTTGCTCGAAAACGATCTCACCGGCTTCGATCTTGCCGAGAACCTTGTCCCGGGTAGCGCTGTCTTGCTCGGCAAACGTTTTGCCGCTGGCGTTCTTGCACCACGCGTCCGCTGCGGCGATGCCCAGGCGGTAGATCTGTTGCGGGCTGAGTTGCAGCTGGTAGCCAAGCTCGGGCGCGGCGTCGGCCTTGAACGGGCCTTGCATGTACCACTGGGCGCCGGTGGCGTAGGGGGTGTTCATTTGCCGATCGATGAATTCAGCGGCACCCGCCTCCAGCGCACCTGGGCCGAGTTCGTCTGCGGGGATGATGCGCGACACAGCCGCTTGCACGAAGGCCCACTCTTCGGCGGTGAAGAAGGTCGGCTGGTAATTGCCGGCAGGTGGTGTGGCCGGCACCTTGGGTTCGCGAACCGGTTCGGCCAGCAACTGGCTGGCACCCAGCCCGCTGCTGGCCACGGTGACCACCGGTATCAGGGTCAGGGTTTTGCGCAGGAAATCCCGGCGCGGGTTGTCGGGAGCATGCTCAGGCATAACGAATCCTCATCAGCAATGGGGCGGCCTTGGGGTGCGCCGTCTGGGTTTCGATCAGGGGCCAGGCCCTGAGAAAGCCGGGTAATCTAGCTGGTTCGGAAATGTTTTGAAACCGGTTTCAGTGTGAGGGTTCGCTTGAGGGTTCGCTTGAGGGGTGTGGTGGGTTGGAGATCGAGCGCCGCCCGCGCGGCGCATCGCGGGCAAGCCCGCTCCTACATTTGTTGCAACGTGCCATGGCCTGTGAGGCCATAGTTGTTAGCCTTGGTGGCTCGACGAGGTTTTTCGGCTGGCACTGCTGGCGCCCCACCTGTCTCCAGCCATGCACCAAGGCGAACAACCATGGCCTGACTGGAACGGCGCGTTGCAACAAATGTAGGAGCGGGCTTGCCCGCGATGCGCCGCGCGGGCGGCGCTCGATCTCACAGGCGCTGAAGATCCCAAGCCAAGCGCTTCGCGATGCGCATCCCCATAAAACCGCCGCCATGCCCCCTCAAAACTCGACCACATACCCCACAATCACCCGGTTCTCATCCGCCGCATCGGCAAAATTCGAACGCATGCTCGCGTTACGCCAGCGCAGCGACAGGTTCTTCAAAACCCCCGACTGCACCACATAGGTGATGTCCGTGGTCCGCTCCCATTCCGCGCCTTCTCCACCCCGCGCTGCCAGCGCCCTGCCCTTGGCGCTGGCGATCCGCTGTGGGTCGACCTGGTCGCCTTTCACGTAACGCACATTGAACGTAAGCCCGGGGATGCCCAGGGCCGCAAAGTTGTAGTCGTAACGCAGCATCCAGGCACGTTCATTGGCCAAGGCAAAGGTGCTGACTTGCTGTTCGCTGAACAGGTAGGTGTCTGTCCCGCCTACATACGCATAGGCCGTATGGCCACTGACTTTCTGATACCCGCCGCTGAAGGTATGGCCCTTGAGGCTGTAACCGAAATTGGTGCTCAAGGTCCGGTTATCCACCTCACCGAGCAACGCCCTGCCTTGTTCCCGCGCATTGAACCAGCGCCATTCGGTAAAGGCTTCGCCCGGACCCAGGCCGGTCCGGTACCGTAACCCTGCGTAATCGCGGCGGAACAGGTCATCCAGCTGGCTGCTGTGCACGCTCAGGGTCAGGTGCTTGATGGGCTGATAATCGGCGCCCAGGTAATAAAGGCGGTCACTGGTCGCCGTCGCTGAATACGCGCCCTGTTGCGCCATCGCCGTCAGGTCCTCGAAGTCGGTCGAGTCGCGCAGCTTGGTCGCATCCACCTGCAGCAAGGTCAAGGTCAGGTTGTCCAGGTCCTTGCTCACCAGCTGTGCCCCATTGAACCACTGCGGGAACAGCCGGCTGTAGTTGGATGCCAGCAACGGCAACTGCGGGCTCAGCCCACCTACCTGCAGCTCGGTCTGCGACGCTTTGGCCTTGAACGTGGCAACCGCCTTGCCGTAGTCATCCGCCGCGCGCCTGTCGCTGCCCCGTGGCAACAGCCCGGTACCACTGCGCGCTGGGGATGAGTCGAGTTTCAGGCCAAGCATGCCTGCAGCATCCAGGCCGAAACCCAGCACCCCGTCGGTATAGCCGGACTGCCATTT
>Ga0213823_1001588_pt1 | contig 13635 bp, 16 predicted proteins | sample MC6MC0907MG_FD_179887 | JGI IMG/M metagenome (GOLD analysis project Ga0213823, IMG submission 179887) | Enriched soil aggregate microbial communities from Iowa State University, Ames, United States - MC6-MC0907-MG | ecosystem: Environmental > Terrestrial > Soil > Unclassified | place: USA: Iowa...
GCGCGCATCAGTTCGCGCGCGATGCCCTGGCGGCGAAAGTCGGGGTGGACGAGCAGTTTGCGGATTTCGGCGCGATGCGGCTGGTTGGGCGGCGTGTCGATGTCCAGTTGCACCGCTCCCGCGATGTGGCCGTTCTGGCGCGCAACCCACAGCGACAGCTTGCCGCCTTCCACGGCGGGCAGGACCTTGTTGCGCCAGAAGGCTTCGGCGTCTTCAGGCGCATACGGCAGGACGAAGCTGACGCTGGCGCCGCCGAGCACGCAGGCGTGCAGCACGGCGCCCAGTTCATTCAGGCTGGCGCGGGCGGCATCGGCTGACATCAGGGTCACATCAATCGGGCTGACTGCGGTCCGGTTCACTTCAGTACTTGCGTGGTCTAGGCTCATGGCGGGTTCAGACGATGAAGAGCAGATAACGGGCGCCGCGTTGCGGCGGGGTGACAAACAGGCTGGCGCCAAAGAGCTGGTAGCGCAGGCAATCGCCGGGGGCCAGGTCATGCGTTTGGCCATCGACGGTGATGCGCAGTTCGCCCTCAAGCATCAGCAGATGGTGCTCAAGACCCGGACGGGGGGATTGTTCGTAGGCGATGCGCGCGCCGGGGGCCAGTTCGCAGGCCAGGACTTCGCCCGCCAGTTGCTGGGCGGGCGGCGACACCGAGCGGCGGCGAAAGCCAGCGCTGTCGTCGACCCACACGGCTTGCGCGTGTTCGGGCACCAGGGGCGCGAAGTCGTCTTCAACCATCATCATCAGGCGCGACATGGTCAGGCCGTGCGCCGCGCACAGCTTGCCGAGCACGGCGGCGGTGGGGCTGACCTCGGCGTTTTCCAGGCGCGACAAGGTGGCGCGGCTGACGCCCGCCACGCCTGCCAGTTCATCCAGCGACCAGCCACGCTCTTGGCGCAGGGCTTTGAGGCGTTGGGCGATGCGGCGGTCCAGATCCGTGTCGAGATTCATATTTTCCATATCCGGGAATTTCTCTCAAATACGAAAACCTGTCAAGCGCCAGGCCCGGCGGAAAATTTCGGCACAATACGGCATGCTTCTGGCCAAACCCCTCCTCATGACCGCCCTCTGCCTTTCATTTTTAAGCGGGTGCAGCCTGCCCCCGCTGGACAAGCGCAGCGAATCTACCGCGCTGACGCCAGAACAATCGGCGGATACGCCGCTGGGCCGCGGCATCGCTCCCGTGGCGGCGGCGCACCCCGGCAAGTCGGGCATCCACCCGCTGCCCAACGCCTATGACGCCTTCGCCGCGCGCATGATGCTGGCGCGCGCCGCCGAGCGCAGCCTGGATGTGCAGTACTACATCTGGCACAACGACATGACCGGCACCATGCTGCTGGAAGCGCTGCACGAAGCTGCCGACCGTGGTGTGCGCGTGCGCCTGCTGCTGGATGACAACGGCACCGCCGGGCTGGACCCGGTGCTGTCCGCGCTGAACGAGCACGCCAATATCGAGGTGCGGCTGTACAACCCCTTCGTGCTGCGCTGGCCGAAGCCGCTGGGCTACGTCACGGATTTCAAGCGGTTGAATCGGCGGATGCACAACAAGTCCTTCACTGCCGACAACCAGGCCACCATCATCGGCGGGCGCAATATCGGCGACGAGTATTTCGGGGCGACCACCGACGTGCTGTTCACCGACCTGGACGTGCTGGCCATTGGCGCGGCGGTCAATGACGTGTCGATGGATTTCGACCGCTACTGGGCCAGCGATTCCGCCTACCCGGTAGATCGTTTGTTGAAGCCGGCCGAACCCGGTGCGCTACAGGCCCTGGCGCAACAGGCCAGCAAAGTCGAGCGCTCGCCCGAAGCCGCCGCCTATGCCGAAGCCATGCGGCAACTGCCCTTCATCCGCCAGTTGATGCAGGGCGATCTGACCCTGGAATGGGCGACAACCCGCATGGTCAGCGACGACCCACGCAAAACGCTCGGCACCGCGCCGCCCGAGGCCATGCTGCCGCATCAGCTGCATGAAATCATCGGCGCGCCCAAGACCGACCTGGAACTGGTGTCGCCGTATTTTGTGCCGACGGCCACCGGCACCGAGGCTTTTGCGAAGCTGGCGCAACGCGGCGTCAAGGTGCAGGTGCTGACCAATGCGCTAGAGGCCACCGATGTGGCCGTGGTGCATTCCGGTTACGCCAAGCGCCGCAAGGACTTGCTGGCAAGCGGCATCGAACTGTTTGAGATGAAGCGCAAGGCGGGGGGTGTGGAGCGCAACAAGAGCATGGGCCCGTTTGGCAGCTCGGGTTCAAGCCTGCACGCCAAGACTTTCGCCGTGGATGGAGAGCGTATTTTTGTGGGGTCGTTCAACTTTGATCCGCGTTCGGCCACGCTGAACACGGAGCTGGGCTTTGTCATCGACAGCCCCACGCTGGCCGGCCACATCGCCCAGGCGTTCAAGCAGGACATCCCCAACGTGGCGTACCGCGTCTGCCTGGACGACAAGGGCGATCTCTACTGGCTTGAACAACGCGACGGCAAGACCATTCGCCACGACACCGAGCCGGGCACGACGATGTGGAAACGGTTTTCTGTCTGGTTCGTGTCGCTGCTGCCGCTGGAGCCGCTGCTGTGAAGCCAGCGCAACAAGCGGAGTTCGGCGTGAGCCGCGCGGGCGTAGACTGAACGTTTCTGCCGCATCGAGCCGCAACAAAGCCTTAACAAAACCCCATGACCGCCCTGCCCGCCGCCGACTTGCCTGACCTGGACTGGACCGCGATCACCCATTCTTTGGATGCGCACGGCAACGCGATTGCGCCCGCGCTGCTGACGCCGGCGCAATGCATCGAACTGGCGGCGGGCTATTCAGCGCCGGACCGTTACCGCAGCCGTATCGTGATGGCGCGCCATGGCTTCGGGCGGGGGGAATACCAATACTTTTCCTATCCGCTGCCGCCCCTGCTGCAAAACTTGCGCACGTCGCTGTATCCGCGGCTGGCGCCGATTGCCAACCGCTGGAACCGGCAGATGGGCATCGCCGTGCAGTATCCCGACGATCACGCCGCCTTTCTGCAACGCTGCCATGACGCCGGACAACGGCGTCCCACGCCCTTGATCCTGCAATACGGCCCTGGCGACTACAACTGCCTGCATCAGGACTTGTATGGCGAGCATGTGTTTCCGCTGCAAGTCGCCATTCTGCTGTCGCGCCCGGGGGAAGACTTCACGGGTGGCGAGTTCGTCATGACCGAAACCAGCAGCCGCGAACAGCGCGCCGAGGTTCTGCCGCTGCAACAGGGCGATGCGCTGATCTTCACGGTGAACCAGCGGCCGGCGCCCAGCGCGCGCGGGTGGCGCAAGACCGCCATGCGGCACGGCGTCAGCGCCTTGCGCAGCGGGCGGCGCCACACGCTGGGCCTGATCTTTCACGATGCCCAATAATCATGCCCCCCACCCTTGATCTGTTTGGCGATGACGACACCGCGCAGCAAGGGCGCGAGGCGATCGGCCCGCAGTCCTTTGTGCTGCGCAGCTTTGCGCTGCCCTACGCAGACGCGCTGCTGCAAGGCGTGGACGACGTCACGGCGCGGTCCCCCTTCCGGCATATGGACACCCCGGGCGGCTACACGATGTCGGTTGCGCTGACCAATTGCGGGCGGCTGGGCTGGACAACGGATGCGCGCGGCTATCGTTACGCGCGCATCGACCCGATGACCGGTCAACCCTGGCCCGATCTGCCCGACGCCTTCCTGCGGCTGGCCCAGGCGGCGGCAGCCGAAGCCGGCTTTCCGGGTTTTACGCCGGATGCCTGCCTGGTCAATCGGTACGAGCCGGGTTCGCGGCTGTCGCTGCATCAGGACAAGAACGAACGCGACTATGACGCGCCGATCGTGTCCGTGTCGCTGGGCATGCCGGCCGTGTTTCTGTTTGGCGGCAACGACCGTGCCGACAAGGCCCTGCGCGTGCCGCTGTTTCATGGCGACGTCGTGGTCTGGGGCGGCGTGGACCGGCTGCGCTATCACGGCGTCATGCCCATGAAAGACCTGCCGCACCCCAGGCTGGGCAGTCAGCGCATCAACTTCACGCTGCGCAAAGCGGGCTGACTATCAGGGTTCCCCGCGTCTGGCAGCGTCCGCGCGGCGGCCCTACTATGGCGCACCTTTGGCCCTGCGCCCCGCGCGCCGACATGCTCATGCCTTCCCTGCGCCCCCGTCCCCGTCTGTTGCTTGCCTGCCTGCTGCTATCGGCCCCGGCGTGGTCCGCCGAGCCTGCCGCTGTGATCGAAAATTCGCTGGGCATGCGCTTCGTCCATGTGCCGGCGGGCACGTTTCAGATGGGCAGCGACGAATCGGCCGAGACCCTGGCCCGCGACTACCCGCAATATCCCAAAGACCGGTTCACCCAGCTGTTTGATGAAGCGCCCGTGCACACCGTGCGGATCACGCGCCCGTTCTACCTGGAGCGCACCGAAGTCACGGTGGGACAGTTCCGGCGCTTTATCGAAGCGTCCGGCTACGTGCCCGAGTCCGAGGCAGACGGCACGGGCGGCTACGGCTACAACGCCGCCTACGACCCCGACAAATCCGAACGCGGCGACGCCTTCGAAGGACGCGACCGGCGCTATTCCTGGAAGAACCCCGGCTTTGCGCAGACGGACGACCACCCCGTCGTCAACATCAGCTGGAACGACGCCGCCGCGCTGGCCCGCTGGCTGACCCAGAAAGAGGGCCACGTCTACCGCCTGCCTACCGAAGCCGAATGGGAATACGCCTGCCGCGCCGGCGCCCGCACGCGGTATCAGAATGGCGATGACCCCTTGAACATGCCCGACGCCGGCAACGGCTTTGACGCCGACGCCGAACCGCTGTGGCCGAAATGGCACGCTTTTGCCTCGCCCCGCCACGACGGCCACGCCTTCACGGCGCCTGTCGCCAGCTATGCGCCCAACGCCTTCGGCCTGTACGACATGCATGGCAACGCCTGGGAATGGGTGTCGGACTGGTACGGCGAAGACTATTACGCGCACTCGCCCACTGATGACCCGAAAGGTCCGGACAGCGGCAATGTGCGGGTGCGGCGCGGCGGCTCCTGGCATACCTGGGCGCTGTACACGCGCTCGTCCTACCGCAATTGGAATACCCAGGAAACCCGTTACCCGCTGGTCGGCCTGCGGCTATTGCGCGAGGCCGATTAAGGGAAAGCCCGCCCGACGGGTTAGCATAGCCGCACGCTTAACCTCAAAGAGAGTCCTGACATGCATTCGCTGGGCCGTCTCGTCCTTCTCGTGAACGACTACGACACCGCCATTTCCTTCTATCAAGACAAGCTGGGCATGGAGGTGTTCGTTGATATGCCCGTGGGCCAGCAACGGTATGTGCACCTGCGCCTGCCGGAACAACCCGCGGTGGGCGTCTGGCTGTTGCAAGCGCTGACCCAGGCGCAACGCGACCGCGTCGGCGACCAGACCGGTGGCCAGCCGGTGGGCGTGTTCTACACCGACGACGTGGTGCGCGACCACAGCAACTTCGCCGCCCGCGGCGTGCGCTTCACCAAAGAGCCCGTCCATGACGACACCACGGTTTACGCCCACTTCATCGACCTGTACGGAAACGAATTCGTACTGGTGCAGGTGAAGAAGTAAGCCCTACGCACGTCCGTCATGGCAGCCGCCACACTGAAACAGGACTGGATACTCCGCGCCGCGCCTGGTGGCCACGTGGAGCGCATCGAAGCCTACTTCGGCGGCCATGGCTACGACATGCACCGCCACGACACGTACGCCATCGGGCGCACGCTGTCGGGCGTGCAAAGCTTCAACTACCGGCGTGACTATCGCCATAGCCTGCCCGGCGGCACCATCGTGCTGCATCCCGACGAGCCCCACGACGGGCAAGCCGGCACCGACGCCGGCTTTCACTACCGCATGATTTACGTTGAGCCCGCGCTGATACAGCAGATTCTGGGCGGCCGGCCATTGCCGTTCATCGCGGGCGGCCTCTCGGACGATATGCGGCCACCGCCGGCTTCACCGACCAGAGCCATCTGACGCACCGCCACGTGCAAACCTACGGCATGACGCCCGACCGCTGGCGGCGCATGCTGCACGCGTAGCGCAGACTGGGCTCGCACGAAAAACCTGCAAGAACGTACAAGACGGCGCGCCTGGCTGCGCCGTATGCTGCATCATCTTCCCTTTAAGCAGGTGCGCCCATGTCCCCGATTCCCGCCATCAACATCGCCGGCAAACTGTCGCTGTTTTCCGAGCAGTGGCGCCCCAAGGTCATCGCGCAGATGAACGACTACCAGTTCAAGGTCGTCAAGGTGCAGGGGGAATTCGTCTGGCACAGCCATGCCGATACCGACGAGACGTTCATTGTCATCAGCGGCCGGCTGCGCATCGACTTGCGCGACGGCCATATCGATCTTGGCCCCGGCGACATGACCGTCATTCCCAAAGGCGTGGAGCACAAACCCTGCGCCGTCGAGGATGCGCATCTGATGCTGGTCGAACCCTGTGGCGTCGTCAATACCGGAGATCAGGGCGGCGAGCGCAGCGCGCCGAATGACGTCTGGATCTGATGTTGGCGCTTCTGCTACCGTGACGAACACGCAGGAGAAAATCATGTCCAAAGTCATGCTGGTCACCGGCGGCAGCCGGGGCATTGGCGCCGCCGTCGCCAAACTCGCCGCCCGCCGCGGCTACGCCGTGGGCGTCAACTACCGCACCCATTCCGACGCTGCCGATGCCGTCGTCGCCGAGATTCAACGCGAAGGCGGCAACGCCCTGGCCATTCAGGCTGATGTGTCGCAGGAAGATCAAGTCGAGCACATGTTCCGCACGCTGGACGACCGGCTGGGCCGGCTGGATGCGCTGGTCAACAACGCGGGCATTCTGGAAACGCAGATGCGGCTGGATCAAATGGATGCCGACCGGCTGATGCGCGTGCTGTCGACAAACGTGATTGGCGCATTCCTGTGCGCCCGCGAAGCCGTGCGGCGGATGTCGACACGCCATGGCGGCCAAGGCGGCGCCATCGTCAACGTGTCGTCAGCGGCGGCGCGGCTGGGTTCGCCCAATGAATACGTGGATTACGCCGCATCGAAAGGCGCGCTGGACACGCTGACGATCGGGCTGTCCAAGGAAGTGGCGCCCGAAGGCATCCGCGTGAATGGCGTGCGCCCCGGCACCATCTACACCGACATGCATGCCAGCGGCGGCGAACCCGGCCGGGTGGATCGGCTGAAGAACGTGATCCCGCTGCGCCGGGGCGGCTCGGTGGACGAAGTGGCGGGCGCCGTCATGTGGCTGTTCTCTGACGAAGCCGGCTACACCAGCGGTTCGTTCATCGACGTGTCCGGCGGCAGCTAAGGCCGTTCAACCATTGCGCACTGGTTTGCCGTCAGACGCGATCACGTTTTTTTCCTGTTTGGCGGAAATGCGCGCCTCGACGCGGCGCAACACCGCCAACACGAATAACGCCATCAAGGTGCTGACCAGCGCCGTGGCCTCGCGGCCCATGCCTGCGGCGACGCCAATGGCCGCCGTCATCCAGATGCTGGCCGATGTGGTCAGGCCGTGGATCTCGCGTTCGTTGCTGAGCTTGATGATGGCGCCCGCGCCCAGAAACCCGATACCGGCGATCACCCCTTGCAGCACGCGGCTGATGTCGCCCACTTGCATGCCGCCTTGCAACGGCACCAGCACAAAGATGGCCGCGCCCAACGCCACCAGCATGTGCGTGCGCAAGCCCGCGGCCTTGCCGCTGCGTTCGCGCTCATACCCCAGCAAACCGCCCAAGATCACCGCCATGCCTAAGCGCAGCACGATGCGCGTGGCTTCGCCGACGTCGGGAATATCCGCAAATTCGCTACGCACGGTGGACCAGATTTCCAGCCAGATTTCCGTCATCGCCGCTTCCTCTTGGCACAGGTGAAACGCAGCATAGCAGGGTGCCGCGGCGAAACGCCATGACGCTTTCAGGCTGACAGGAAAGTCGCATCTGGTTTACAACCATCGAGTGCGCCGCGTGGACGGGCGTGAACCAACAGGAGGTTTTCATGGACTTGCAGCTGGCCGGAAAACGCGTGCTCATCACGGGCGCATCCAAGGGCATAGGCCTGGCGTGCGCCATCGCCTTTGCGCGCGAAGGCGCAGACCCTATCCTCGTGGCGCGCGATGACGCGGCGCTGCATCAGGCCACGGCGTCAATCCGTGAACAGAGCGGCCGCGACACGCGCGCCATCACGCTGGACCTGGCCGTGCCCGGGGCGGCCGAAAAGCTGGCGAAGGAAACCGGCCCCATCGACATCCTGGTGAACAACGCGGGCGCGGTGCCGGGCGGCGCGCTAGACCAGGTGCAAGACGAACGCTGGCGCGCGGGATGGGAATTGAAGGTGCACGGCTACATCAGCCTGGCGCGGCACTACTACCCCCACATGCGGGACGCGGGGGCCGGCGTCATCGCCAACATCATCGGCATGGCGGGCTCGGCGCCGCGTGCCGACTACATCTGCGGCGCGGCGGCCAACGCGTCGCTTATCGCCTTCACCCGCGCGTTGGGCGGGGAAGCGCCGCGCCACGGTGTGCGCGTCTTTGGCGTGAACCCGTCGCGCACCCGCACCGACCGCGTGCTGACCTTGGCGCGCCAGCGCGCGCACGCCCGTTGGGGCGACGAATCGCGCTGGCAGGAAACCTTGTCGGACCTGCCGTTCAACCGCTTGATGGAACCGGAAGAAGTGGCCGACATGATTGTGTTCGGCGCATCGCCCCGTGCCGGCTATTTAAGCGGCACGGTGATCGATCTGGATGGCGGCGAGCAGTACGCGAACCACGCGCGCTAGACCGGTCAGGCGCGTGGGGCCGCCGCTTGCCAGCCGGCCAGCAACGCCGGCAGCTGCTTCATATCGGTGAACACATGCGCCACGCCTACGCTGCGCAACGCTTCGGCGCCGCTGTGGCCGTTGGCGTCGGGGCTGTAGCCGAACACGGTGGCGCCTGCCGCCACGCCGGCCGTTGCCCCCGTGACGGTGTCTTCCACGATGGCGCAACGCGCCGGGTCCACGCCCAGCGCCTTCGCGGCGGCCAGGTACACATCGGGAAACGGCTTGCTGCGCGGCATTTCGTGGCCGCTGAAGACGCGTCCATCAAAGCATTCCGCGATGCCGACCTTGGCCAGTTGCAGTTCCACCTTGCGGCGGTCGGCGCCGGAGGCCACCGCGATGCGCCCATCCAGCGCTTGGTGCAAGGCGCGCACGGCGTCCGGCGCACCGGGAATTTCCAGCAAGTCGCGGTCCAGCGCGGCGTTGCGGCGCTGGCGGAATTCGTCGAACCATTCGGGTCCCAGCTTGGCGCCGGTTTCGGCTTCGATGCGCGGCAGTTCGTCGCGCACGGCTTTCCCCGTGAAGATACGCATCGTCTCGTCGTGCGTAATGTTCCAGCCCAGTTCATTCAGCATCTGGGTCAGCACGTAGCTGGTGATGGGTTCGGAATCAACCAGCACGCCGTCGCAATCGAAGAGCACGGCGTCAAAGGGAAAATCAGTCATTGCGGGGGAAATGGGGCGGGTTCGTGAAGCGGATAAGCATACTGCATGGCTCGCTGGCGGCCAGAAGCCAGAAACCGGCCAAGCCGCCAAGCGTTCTTTCGGCGCAAGCTTCGGAGTGACGCAGCCCGGCGCACGCGCATAAGCTATTGCCGATGCACATTGCTGGACACGCCTTTTCCCATGACACCCGCCTACACCCCGCTCGACCACTACGACTGGAACCGTGTCGCACACGATCTGGACGCCGAAGGCTGGGCGCTGCTGCCGGGGTTCTTTGCGCAAGCGGCCGCGCACCCGTTGCTGCAACCGTCTTGTGAAGCCGGCGCCCGGCGCACCTTGGAGGCGCTGGGCCGCGACCTGTACCCGCGCCTGCTGCCCCTCGCCCGCGCTTGGGAGACTGCCCTGCAAAGCGACGCGCGTTATCCCGACGACTTCAGCGCCTGGCTGGATTGCAACCGCGCCGCCGGGCAGACACGCCCGCTTTCCGCGGTGCATCGTCATCGGCCCGGCGACGGGCAAGCGCTGATGCAGCACGCCGACGGCGAACACATCTTTGCGCTGCAACTGGTGGCGCTGCTGTCAGCCCCGGGTACGGACTTTACGGGTGGCGAGTTCGTCATGACCGAACAGCGCCCCCGCATGCAATCGCGTCCGATGGTGCTGCCTCTGCAACAAGGCGATGCGGCCGTCATCGCCGTCTCGCATCGCCCGGTCCAGGGCGCGCACAACGTTTATCGCGTCACGGCCAGGCAAGCCATCAGCCGGGTGCGCTCGGGCGAGCGCGTGGGCCTGGAAGTGGTGCTGCACAACGGACGCTAGCGCCGCGATCACCCCTGTGGCGACAAAAACGCCAGCACATGTTCGGAGAACGCCTCGTGGCATTCTTCTGTCACGAAGTGGCCGCAGTCGGCAATGATCACGCCGGTGAGATCGCTCGCGTTATCGCGCAGGGTGACCAGCGGCGCATCGCGCGTGGCGTGTTCCGCGCCGATGGCCAGCGTGGGCATGCGCAGCGGCGTTTTGGACCGTTCCAGGTTCTGGCGGATGGTTTCCGGAATGGCGCGGTAGTAAGCAAAGCCCGCGCGCAACGCGCCTGGCGACGAATACGCGTCGATATAGACGTCGGCCGCGACGCGGTCGCGGCGATGCGACCACTTGTCGAACATAAAGCTCAAGTAGGCGCGCTCGCGTCCGGTGATCAGCGCTTCCGGCAGGTCATGCAGCTGATTGAACAGAAAGTGCCACAAAAAGATGTTGTCCTCGGGCGGCACGAATATCGGGGGGGCTGGCGCCAGGCCGGGAATCACGGCCTCGGTCAGCACCAGCCGGCGGATGGCGTCGGGGTAATCGCTGGCCATTGCATAGGCCACCCACATACCGATGTCATGGCCGATGACCTGATAGACGGGGTGCCCCAATTGCCCCATCAGGCGGTGCAGCACGCGGGCGACGGCGCCGGTGTCATAACCGTGGGCGGGGCGGCCGGAATCGCCCGTGCCGGGCGGGTCCACGGCGATGGCGGTATAGCCGGCCTGCGCCAGCGACTTCATGATGTGGCGCCATGTGAACCAGGTTTGCGGCCAGCCGGGAACCAGCAGCACGGGCGGCCCGTCGCCCATGACCGCGCAATGGATGCGCTGGCCATCCACGTGCACATACTGGTGCGATACCGCGTCGGCGGCCGTAAAGAAAGTGTTGATTTGATGCGTCATGATGAAACCCGTTGCGCCTACGCCATGCCCAGCAAGGCGTGAATCTGTTGCTTGTCGATGGCGGCGCCCGCAAAGTCGTCGAACACTTTGGACGTCACCGGAATGATGTGCCGATTGATGAACTCAACGCCTTCGCGCGCGCCGGTTTCCTGGTCCTTCAAGCAGCACTCCCACTCCAGCGTGGCCCAGCCCGCGTAATCGTGCTGGGCGAGTTTCGAGAAGATGGACTTGAAGTCCACCTGCCCATCGCCCAGCGAACGGAAGCGGCCGGCGCGATTGATCCACGATTGATAACCGCCATAAATGCCTTGGCGGCCCGTCGGATTGAATTCGGCATCCTTCACATGGAACATGCGAATGTGGTCCTTGTAGATGTCCAGATACTCCAGGTAGTTCAGCTGCTGCAAAACGAAGTGGCTGGGATCGAACAGAATGGCGCAACGCGTGTGCCCGCCGACACGTTCGTGGAACATCTCGAACGTGATGCCGTCATGCAGGTCTTCGCTGGGGTGGATCTCAAAGCACAGGTTCACGCCCTGCTCATCGCACGCGTTCAGCACGGGCAGCCAACGTTTGGCCAGTTCGTCAAAAGCGGTCTCGATCAGCCCTTCGGGGCGCTGCGGAAATGGGAACAGATAAGGCCACGCCAGCGAGCCCGAGAACGTGCCCATGTCGCTCAGCCCTAAGCGCTTTGAGGCGCGCGCCGAATTCAGCAGCCCTTGCCGCGCCCACGCCGTTCTGGCCTGTGCATTGCCCCGCGCTTCGGCAGGCGCGAAGTTGTCGGCCATGGCGTCATACGCCGGGTGCACCGCCAGCAACTGGCCGTAGATGTGCGTGGTCAGCTCGCTGATGACCAGGCCGTGCGCGGCCAGCGTCCCCACGATCTCATCACAATAGTCCTGGCTGACGGCTGCGGTGCCGGCGTCGAAAAAACGCTTGTCCCATGCGGGAATCTGCAAAGCCTTGAAGCCCACGCCCGCCGCCCACTCGGCAATGGCCGGCAGGCTGTTGAATGGCGCGACGGCGTCGCTGAATTGCGCCAGATGCAGGCTGGGTCCTTTGATCGTCTTCATATCGATTCCTTAATTGTTTGTCGATCGACAAAGAATAGGCGATAAATGGCGGCGATGCAAATGCGCGGGCCGGCGTTACACTGCGTGCAGTTCATTTCACCGAGACCGTGATGGCAGGCAGACCCAGGGAATTCGACCGCGACCTCGCGCTTCAGCAGGCCATGCTGGCGTTCTGGAAACAGGGATACGAAGGCACGTCGATGGCGGACCTGGTGGCGGCCACGGGCCTGGCCTCGGCGCGGCTATATGCGGCCTTTGGGTCCAAGCAGGAACTGTTTCGCGAAGCGGTGGCGCGCTATGAAGCGGGCGACGGATCGTTCGCGGAAGTGGCGCTGGAAGCGCCGGCGGATGTGCGCGGCGCCATCGAGAAATTGTTGACCGACGCGGTATTGACCTACACCCGACGAGGCCGGCCTCAAGGATGCATGGTGGTCAGCGCCGCCACCAACTACGCCGCCGAAAATGAAGACGTGATGGCCTGGCTGACCACGCATCGCAAAGCCCGCACGCAAGGCATCATTGACCGCTTGGACGCCGCCCTGCAACAGGGAGAACTCAAGCCCGGCACGGATGTGCAGGCCTTGGGCGACTTCTACGCCGTCGTGCTGCACGGCCTGTCGGTGCAGGCCCGCGACGGCGTAGGCAAGGCGCGCCTGCTGGCGCTGATTCCACCCGCGCTCAGCGCACTGGATGCCAGCTTGCGCTAAACGCGCAGTGTGTTCAGTTCTCGGCCGTGATGTGGCCGTCGGCCACCACCTTCGCAAACACTTCCGTCTGCGCCTTGATGAATGCGCTGAATTCTGCCTGGCTCATGGGCTGCACTTCGCCGCCCAGGTCGCGAATGCTGGCCACGAACTTCTGGTCGCGTAAGGCGCGGTTGATGGCGTCGGCCAGCTTTTGCTGCACGGCGGGCGGCGTGCCGGCGGCTACGAAAACGCCAAACCAGTTTTCCAGCGCGTAGTCTTTCAGCGGCGCGGTTTCGGCGATGGCGGGAATGTCGGGCGCAAATGACGCGCGCTTGGCCGACGTCACGGCCAGCGGTTTGACCTTGCCGCTCTGGATGAAGGGCAACGCGCCCGCCAGGCTCACAAACGTCAGGTCGACGCTGCCCGAGGCCACGTCCACCAACTGCGCGGATGCGCCCTTGTACGGCACGTGCACCATCTTGATTCCCGCCAGCGATTGCAGCAGTTCGCCGTTCAGGTGCTGCGGATTGCCCACGCCGCTGGTTGCGTACGTGAGCTTGTCGGGATGCGCGCGTCCATAGGCCACCAGTTGCTCCACGTTGGTCACCGGCAGTTTGGGGTTGGCGACCAGCACGTTCGGCACGCGCGCAATCAGCGCAATCGGCACCAGATA
>Ga0213823_1001599_pt1 | contig 13579 bp, 8 predicted proteins | sample MC6MC0907MG_FD_179887 | JGI IMG/M metagenome (GOLD analysis project Ga0213823, IMG submission 179887) | Enriched soil aggregate microbial communities from Iowa State University, Ames, United States - MC6-MC0907-MG | ecosystem: Environmental > Terrestrial > Soil > Unclassified | place: USA: Iowa...
ATTGACAGGCAACGGCCAGGCAATCGCCAGCCGTGGATCGTTCACCGACAGACCGCCCTCATGCTCCGGCGCGTAATCGGCGCTGTGCAGGTAAAGCAATTCGGCATCGTCGGTGAGGGTCTGGAAACCATGGGCGAAGCCGGCCGGGATCAGCAGGCTGCGACCGTTACCGGCCTTCAGGTGCTCGGCGTGCCAGTGCAGAAACGTCGCGGAATCGGGGCGCAGATCCACCGCCACGTCCCACACTTCCCCACGCAGGCAGGTGATCAGTTTCGCTTCCGGCGCGTTGCCATTCTGATAATGCAGACCGCGCACACTGCCCTTCTCGCGGGTGCAGGAATGGTTGATCTGACGGATATGGAATTCGCTGCCGAACGCACTCAGGCTGCCTTCGCAGAACAGCCGGGCGAAGTGCCCGCGTTGATCTTCGAAACGTTTGTGCTGGACGCTGAACAGTCCGGCCAACGGCAACGCCTTCAGGGAAAACTCGCTCACAGCGCGCCTCGGTACAGGTTCAATTGACCAAGGGTGACGTTGCGCATGTCATCGCCGTTCTGCCACGCCAGATGCCAATCGAGGGTCTGGGTCAGGCATGTCTGCAAGGTCCAGCGCGGTTGCCAGCCGAGGACCTGGCGCGCGCGGCTGCTGTCCAGACGCAGCAGGCCGGCCTCATGCAATTCGCTTTTTTCGATGCGCAGACCGCGAGCCTGCGGCCAGCGGCTGGCGAGCAATTCGACCACTTCGCCGACGCTGCACATGTCCGCTTCACCCGGGCCGAAGTTCCACGCACCAGCGTATTCCGCGCCCTGTTCGTAGAGGCCGGCGGCCAGTTGCAGATAACCGGCCAGCGGCTCCAGCGCGTGCTGCCACGGGCGCACGGCTTGCGGGTAACGCAGGGTCACCGGTTCGTCAGCGGTCCAGGCTTTGAGCACGTCGGGAATCAGTCGCTCAGGGGCAAAATCACCGCCGCCCAGAACGTTGCCGGCACGCGCGGTGGCCAGGGCCAGACCGTGTTCGGCGTACTTGTCCGCCGGGAAGAACGACGCGGCATACGACTGTGCGAGCAATTCACAGCAGGCCTTGCTGCTGCTGTAAGGATCGTGACCACCGAGGGCTTCGTCTTCACGGTATGGCCACAGCCATTCCTTGTTGGCGTAGACCTTGTCGGTGGTCACCAGCACGCAGGCACGCACGCAACCGACCTGACGAATCGCTTCGAGCAGGTTCAGCGTGCCCATGACATTGCTGGAGTAAGTGCCGAGCGGATCGCGATAGCCTTCGCGCACCAACGGCTGAGCCGCCAGGTGCAGAACGATCTCCGGTTCAGTGTCGGCGATGATTTCCAGCAAGGCGCCAAGATCACGCAGATCACCGCGCTGATCGTTGATGCCTTCGTGCACGCGCGCCAGTTCGAACAGGCTTGGCTCAGTCGAAGGATCGAGAGAGAAACCGCTGACTTGCGCGCCGAGGCTTTGCAGCCACAGGGTCAGCCAACTGCCTTTGAAACCGGTATGTCCGGTGACGAGAACGCGTTTGCCGCGCCAGAAATCCGCACTCAGGCCCATTGCTTCCATGGGGCCTCCCCGCTCTGCCACAGGGCTTCGAGGTGGTTCTTGTCGCGCAGGGTGTCCATGGGCTGCCAGAAGCCATCGTGCTGAAACGCCATCAGCTCACCACGCGCAGCCAGGCCGTCCAGCGGACCGGATTCCCACGACGTCGAATCGCCTTCGATCAGCGGCAGAACCTTGGGCGACAGCACGAAAAAGCCGCCGTTGATCCAGCCACCGTCGCCGCGTGGTTTCTCGGTGAACCCCAGCACACGGTCGCCTTCGCGATCCAGCGCACCGTAGCGTCCCGGCGGTTGTACCGCGGTGACGGTGGCCAGTTTGCCGTGAGTCAGGTGGAAATCGACCAACGCGCTGATGTTCAAATCGGAAACGCCGTCGCCATAGGTGAAGCAGAAGGCTTCTTCATTTTCCAGATAGCGCGCGGCTCGCCCCAGGCGGCCACCGGTCATGGTTTCTTCACCGGTATCGATCAGCGTCACACGCCATGGCTCGCTGTAATTCTGGTGAACGTCCATGCGGTTTTCACGCATGTCGAAGGTCACGTCGGAGGTGTGCAGGAAGTAGTTGGCGAAGAAGTCCTTGATCGCGTACCCCTTGTAGCCCAGGCAAATCACGAAGTCGTGAATGCCGTGGGCGGAGTACTGCTTCATGATGTGCCAGAGAATTGGCTTGCCGCCAATCTCGATCATCGGCTTGGGCTTGAGGTGCGACTCTTCACTGATGCGCGTGCCCAGGCCACCCGCCAAAATAACTGCCTTCATCCTCTCCCCTCTCGTTCGTCACAGGGCTGCGCGTCGCTTTCTTGAGCGTTGCGGCCTTCTGGCTAAACCTTTCTGCCGTATCGGGCGCAGGGGCAATGACCGCGAGCGCTCGTTTTATGGCGATTTGAGGGGGGACTTGCAGGAAACGCGCCAGCTCGGTGCGCTACGTGTCGCAGGACGTGCAGCCATGAAAAAGGGATGAATCCGCCACCGGAGTCATCCCTTTTCATCGCGCTGTTTCAACGATTGGAAGCGGTCAGTCCGCCAGCCAGCCATTTTCCCAGTAACGCAGGTTGTCGCCACGCAACACGTAATCGCGCAGCACCACCTCACGCAACTCGTCGCCCATGCGGTAGCTGGCATCAGGATCGGCCAGGTGCATGCGAATCGCCTGCAGCCATTCATCGGTGGTGTTGGTCTTGACCCGCGTGCACGGCAGGTAGCCGCGATAGGCTTCGGTGTCAGTGCAGATCACCGGGTAGCCGCAAGCGCCGTACTCCAGCAGCCGCAGATTGCTCTTGCAATCGTTGAAGATGTGGAACTCCAGCGGTGCCAGGGCCAGATCGAGGTTGAGACTGGCCAGTTTCGCTGGATACACGTCAAGCGGGATCACCCCGTGGAACTCATGCATGTATGGCCGCAGGTCATCCGGGCACATGCCGAAGAACACCCAGTCGACTTCATTGGCCAGCTCGCGAACCACCTCGGCGATCACTGCCAGGTCGCCGTGGTGGCTGGTGCCACCGCCCCAACCGACCCGTGGCTTTTTCGACGTACGCCGTTGGCTGCGCAAGTTGCTCCAGAGGTCTTGGGCGAGCATGTTCGGTACCACACGAATGTCGTGGTGCATGTCCGACAGTGCATTGGCCAATGGTTGCGTCGACACCACCACGCGATCACAAAGGCCGATCGCCCGACGCACCATGCGCTCCATGTCCTGCTTGTTCGGCATGTTGCGGATGTGGGCATTGCGATGAGGAACGTCGATGACATAGTCATCCAGCTCGAAAATACGCCGGGCGCTGAAATACTTTTTCAGCGGCGGGATTTCATCGATGGCGTGCTCCGAATAGCGCCCCTGCAGCACGATCACGTCGGGCGCCTGACGCTCGATATCGACGATCGACGGCAAGCCGTAGCAGATGCGCCCTTCAACCCGGTTGGCCGCCTCCAGCTCGATCATCGGCTGGCTCATGCGGTAATGGCCGATGGCAGACGCGTTGATCGGCACCACGAGGACGTTGGGCAGACTCGACCTGGAGAACGCACGCCAGCCGCTCAGCAGACCCGGCTCGAGGCTGAAGTTGCTGGCCCCGATACCCTGTAGCACAAGGTTGACGTTGTAGGCCGGATCGCGGGCAATCAGCGGCAACCAGCGCTGGTAAAAAGTATCCTGCTCGCGCTCGTGCTGTTGTTGCTCTTCGCTCGTTGCCACGGCGCTCGGACGTGTGCCCAACGCCAGCCTGGCATGCGGGTTCCACACCACCAGATAACCTTCGCGGCCGACACGCAGGCACAGATCGACGACGTTGTAGGCAACCTTCAAGTCCTGATCGTCGAGCCCCGCGACCTCCTCGAAGACCGACTTGCGAACCATCATGCAGTCACCGCCGACGGCGCTCAGATCCTGCACCGCCTGCAGTCGGAACATATAGCCCTCCGACTGCATTGGCTGGCCGAGGAACGGCAGCCCGGCCGGCCCCTGCAAGCCGAGAATCAGGCCGGCATGCAAGATCCCGCCGTCCGGGTCGTACAACTTGGCGCCGACCACTCCGACTTCGGGGCGCTGCGCATGATTGAGCAATTCATCGAGCCAATCGGCTTGCGTGATCACCGCAAAAGCGTTGAGCAGCAACACATACTCGCCACGCGCCTGGCTCACGGCAAAGTTGTGAATGGCGGCGGGGTTGTGCTTTTGCAGGCAGCGCAACACGCGAATCCGCTCACCGCCCAATTGTCCCATGCCGTCGAGCCAGGCCTGTGCCTCGGCGGTTTCGCTGCCGCTATCGACCAGGAGAATTTCGTACTCGGTGTAAGCGGTCTTTTCCAGCAGCGTTTCGACACAACGCTGCAAGGCTGCCGTCTGATCCTGAGCGACGATGATCACCGAGACCAACGGGCGTCGGGCATGGTGATAGTCGACCCGATTGAGCAGCTCAGAACCCTCACGTCGGGTTTCGTAGGCAATCCCGAGGCGCTGCAGATGTGCATTGAGCACCCGTGGATTCTGTTCCAGGACACCCGGATCGGTGAGCCACTGGGACAGATCGAATTTCGATTCGAGCAACACTTCGGCGATATGCCCGATCACCTGCGTGCCGTCGTTCTCGACCATGCGCCAGAGCAGGTCGTGAGGCGCCAGTTGGGCAAAGTCAGACGCCAGGCCTCCCAACTCCAGAACCCGCTCACGCTTGAACGCCAGAGCTCGCCCGACATAGGGATAGCTGCGCATGAGGTCGAGGTTGAAATCCGGCTTGAACGCAGGCTCTGCCGACTCGCCATTGCGCAGACTGCCTTCGTCGCTGTACAGACAAGTGAAGGACCGCGAATGCGCGATGCGGTCGGCCATGATCAGCAACGCCGTGGCCACCGGGCGATCACCGGGTTGCAGCAGGTAGAACCAGTCGGCGCCTTCCAGTTGCGGCAGCAAGGTGTTGAGCTGCTCCAGCCCGTCGTCTTGCAGCGGCAGTCGAAACACGCGTCCATCCAACTCCGCTTCGGAGCAGGACGCGGACAGTACCAGCACCAGTTCCGCCGGGTAATCCTGGTTGGCGAGGGCCTCCAGCGTACGCTCCACACCGGCGCGACTGCCTTTGTCGTCGATGATGACCGGCACGATCCGCGGCTGGTGCGACCAACCGGCGAGGGTTTCCGGGAGCATCTTGCGCTGTCCTTCGGTCAGCACCCGGCACCCCAGCCATTGCGCATAGAGTTCGCCGAAACTCAGGCTGTCCACCCCGACGCCACACTCCTGGCGGCTCTGCCGGGAACCCAGGGTGCGACTCAACGGCAGCTCATCCCAAACCCTTGGCGACTCATCAGCCTTTGCCAGCGGGATGTAACGCACCCAGCCTGGCGCCGGCGCCGACTCACCGTTGCGGACCTTGAGCATTTGCGAGAGCCACTCGCGCTCGACGTCCATCGCGTCCTTCATCGGTTGCTGCGCGCTGAGCCGCTCCGGATAAAGACGCTCGGCGCTCAGCACATTGTTCGACACCGCCAGATTGCCGCGTCGCAGCAGGCAGATATACAAGGCAAAATCCAGGCTCGCGACGAAGCCGCCGCCCTCCTCGGTCAAGGCCGGCAGCAGCTCGGCAACGTCCGCGCGGCGAAACAGCGCGTTGCTGAATCCGCCAAGAACGTTGACCGGGAATTTTTCAAATATCGCCAGCAGATCGTCACCCTTGAACAGGCCACTGACCGGCGACAGCGAAGTGTTTTCCAGACGCGCAGGCAGGATGATGTCGTTCGCGTCCCAGAGCAGTCGCTGGGCCAGCACCAGACTGACCTCGGCACGGCGCATCTCGTGCGCCTGCTGCTCGATACAGGCGGAATAGAGCAGATCATCGTCACACAGAAACTTGATGAATTCGCCCTGCGCCTGATCCAGGCAGGCCTTCAGGTTGCCGACCAGGCCCAACGTGCGCGGGTTGCGGACATAACGGACGGCGACGCCGGTCTCCTCGCTGACATTCGAGACGATGGTCTCGATCTCGACGCCACGACTGTCATCGCAAACGATGATTTCCAGATGGCCATAGCCTTGGCTGACGGCACTGCGCAAAGCACGCTCGAAAAAGCGTGGATTGAAGGCGGGAATGACAAGGCTGACGAGAGGGAGTGAATTCACGGCGGGCTCACAGGCGGTACGAGCCCGCTCGGTAAAGCGAGCCCTGGAAACCGCTAAAAAACATTACTTGAGGGATAGAACAAACGGGCGCTCACGCGCCCGTTAACCGTCAGATCTTGTTGAACAGACCCAACTGGCTGATCTTGCTGAACGCCAACTGCGCGGCTTGCAACATAGTCTGCTGCAGGGTCAGGCGGGTCATGACTTCGGCGGGATCCGAATCACGGATCGAACCTTGGGTCGTGGTGTTCGCCGTGCTCAGGCTCTGGTTGGTCGCGGTTTGCATTTCCAGCGCCTGGCCACGGGCACCAATGGTGGTGACAGAAGCGCCAATCTGGTTGGTGGCGGCGTCGATGTTGCCAAGACCCGACTCCATGACACCCTGAAACTTCTGCTTGGCAACCGCATCACCATCGATCGGCGTATTCAACGCCGTAATCATCTGGCCCAGCGTGTCGAGCACATTCTGGGTCTGGTGATTGTTCGGCTGGATCGAGAACTGATCGCCAGCGGCCGGCGTGTTGCCCAGCGCGAAAGTCACGCCCGCAGCGGTCGCGTTGCCGCCAGCCACGGTGCCGGACGACACGGGTTTGCTGTCTGCAGTGACTGGCGCCGCATACAGATCGAACGCCGTGGCGCTGGTGAACTTGAGCACCGCGCCGCCTTGCGGGAAGGCGTTTGTATAGGCCGACTGGTCGGTGATGGTCGAACCGGTAATCACCGCAGTAGACGGGTTGCCCGGGCTGCGCGCGGTGGTGAACGAGTCAGGTTGGGTCGACAACTGGAAGCTGTGCCCGGCAATGACTGCGTCCGGGTTGGTGTCACCCGTTTTCAGGTTGATGTTCAGCTTCAGGTCGACGCCACGGAAACTGACCGTCTGGTTGGTGCCGGTGGTGTTGACGATCGCGCCGTTCTGGCTGGCTTCGGCCGTCACGTCGTTACCCAGCGCATCGGTGATTTGCAGTTGGGTGCTGCTGACGAAGCTGACGGTGTACGGCTGACCACCGGAGAACTTGGAATTGTAGGTGGCAACATTGCCGACGGTACCGCTGGACAGCACGACACGGCCGTCATCCACTGCTGGAGCCGTCATGTTGGTGCTGGTGCGGCCGGTGTTGATGGTCTGCTGGAAGGCATCCCAACCGGTGGTGTTGGTGCCAACCGTCATGCCGTCGCCGATGCCCAGGTTGATGGTGGTCTGGTCACCGTTGTAGGTATAAGTGCCGTCGGCGTTCTGTGAGTACGGCGCGGTATCGGTCTTCGAACCGGAGAACATGTAGTTGCCGTTGGCATCCTTGGAGTTCATCAGGCCCAGTACTTGCTGCTGGATCTGACTCAGTTCCGAAGCGTAAGCCTGGCGATCCTTGTCGGTGCCCGTGCCGTTGTTGGCGGCCAGGGCGAGTTCCTTGGCGCGGGCCAGCGCGGTGGTGATGGAATCCAGCGTGGACTCCTGCACATTCAACGAATTCTTGGTGGTGTCGACGTTGGTCTTGTACTGATCCAGCATCGCCGCCTGTTGGCCCAACTGCAGCAACCGACCGGCGCCGATCGGATCATCGGAGGCGTTGGTGATGCGCTGCAGGCTGCTCGCCTCGCTGGCGGTGGCCACAGCCTTGTTGAAGTTACGCTGATAGTCCGAAGCTTGCGTTCCGTAATACTGGGCGGTGGAAATGCGCATGAATTACGACTCCTTAAAGGCTGTTGATCAGCGTGGCGAAAGTTTCCTGCGCAGCTTTGATGATCTGCGAAGACGCTGTGTAGTACTGCTGGTATTTGACCAGGTTGCCGGTTTCTTCATCCAGGTTGACCCCGGACAGCGAGTCGCGCGCGTCTTTGGCGTTATCCAGAATCGCCGTGGTCGCGGTGATATCGGACTTGCCCTGAGCGGTCTTGGTACCGACGTTGGTCACCAGCTTGTTGTAGGCGTCGGTCAGGCTGATGCCTTTGCTCGCCGAGCCGGTATCGACCGTCTGCCTGGTCTGCAGGCCAACCAGCGCTTGCGCGTTACGGTTGTCCGACGACGCCGCACCGGTCAGGTTCATGGTGAAGGTTTCGCCAGGCTTCGGCGTGCCGCCAACGGTGGTCTGCACCGAGAAGGTTTTCTGCACGTTCGGCGTGACGCTGGTGTCCAGTACCGGGTTACCGCTGGCATCGACGATGCCGACTTTCAGGTCCAGCGTGTTCGATTGACCGGGAACGATGGTGCCGCTGCTGATGAGGCCGCCTTTGGCATCCACGAATTTGTAAGACTGGCTGCCCCCGGTGACGTCACCGAACACCAGTTTGACCGGCGTCGAGTTCTTCAGCGCCGCCTGCATGTCAGCCTGGGCAGTCGGGTTGTAGATATCGATTTTGGAGCTGAGCGTTGGCTGGGTGTAATTGCCCAGACCGTTGGCGCTGGCCACACCGGTCAACGGACCGGCCGCAGCAATTTTCTTCGGATCGGTGAGCACCGTCTGGATGCTCGCGGCCGCATTGCGGGTCGGTGTCACTTTGAAGCTGTCACCGGCGCTCAACGCCCCACCCTTCAGCGCGAGGGTGAAACCGTCGATTACTGGCGGTGGATTGGTGGTGGTGCTGAAGGTGCCAAGATCGGTACCGTCAGAACGCTTGACCGAGTAGTCGGTAGCGCTGGTGAACGTGACCTGATAATCGCTGGTGGTCAGCTTGCCAGAGTCCTTGATGGTCACATCAAGGTTGCCCGAGCCTGCGCTGTTGCCGTCCTTCGCGATGCTGCGCTGGCTGATCAGCGCGGCACTGTTGATGTTGTTGAACAGCGCTGCGCCGAAGTCACCGTTTTTGTCGATACCCTGGGCTTGCTGGCTGTTGACCTGATCAGCGATCACCAGCGCCACACGGCCCAGCTCATTGAGCGATGGATCGAGGACTTCTTTGCGATAAGTCAGCAGGCCACCGATTTCGCCACCACTGATCACCGAGGTGATGTCGATAGTGCTCGAGCCGCGATCCATCTGGATGCCCATGCGCGATGGGTCATCCTTGAGCGGCACGGTGCTCAGGGAATTGGCGGAGTTGCCAATGACCAGGGGCTGGCCGCTGCCGACGTAGATGTCGAAGCTGGTGCCACGCTCGACGACCTGCGCGCCGGTCAGCTCGGACAACTGGCGTACGGCTTCGTTACGGCTGTCGAGCAGATCGTTCGGCGCGCCACCGCTGGTGGAGATCTCGCCGATCTTCTGGTTCAGGTTGGCAATCGAGGTGGCCAGTTTGTTCACCTGGGCTGCCATGTCGCCAAGGCTGCCGTTGATGGTGGTGTTCTGGTCGTTGAGCTGTTTGGCGATGGAATTGAAGCGGCTGGTCAGCGCCTGCGCACCGGTCAGCACCGATTGGCGCGAGGTGTCATCGGTCGCAGACGTCGATACGCCCTGCATCGTCGTGAAGAACTTTTGCAGTACACCGGTCAGGCCGGTGTTGGTGTCGGACAACGTGGAGTCCAGCGGCGTGGCCTGCGCCAGGTACGACGCCGCTTCGCTGTTGAGCGAAGTTGCCGTGTGCAGCTGGGATTCCAGGTAGGAGTTGTAGACCCGGCGCACGTCAGCCAGGGTCGTGCCGGTGCCGATGAAAACGCTACCGTACTGCTGCGAGGATTTGGTGCCCTGCACGGTTTGCTGACGTGAATAACCGGCGGTGTCGACGTTGGCAATGTTGTTGCCTGTCGTAGCCAAAGAGGACTGGCTGGCCGACAGTCCCGACATCCCGATATTGAGCAAACTCATGGTTCAGACCTTATACCTTGTGCCTTATAAAGGCGTGGTGGATACACCCGCCGCAGCGTAGTTTTGGAAACTGTTCATCTGCTTGGCAATCTGCGAAATCTTGCTTGCGTAGTTCGGGTCGGTGGCGTAACCGGCCTTCTGCAACTCGCGTACAAACTGTTCTGGGTTATCGGCAGACTTCACGACATCTTGATAGCGATTATTGGACTGCAGCAAAGTCACCAGATCGTGGAAGCTGTCCTTGTACGAGGCATAGGAACGGAACTCGGCCGTCTCCTTGACCATCTCGCCATTGCGGAACTCGCTGGTGATCGCTCGGGCCGAATCGCCCTTCCAGTTGCTGCTCGCCTTGATGCCGAACAGGTTGTGGCTGCTGCTGCCATCCTGAGCGCGCATGACCGACTTGCCCCAACCGGTTTCCAGTGCTGCTTGCGCCACCAGATAACGCGGATCGACGCCGATGCGGTCGGCGGCTTCCTTGGCCATCGGCAGCATGGTGTTGACGAATTCGTCGGCGGAACTGAAGGCTTTCTTCGCCGGTGCCAGCGGAATCTGCGCCATGGCGCGACCGTAGACCTGCATCTGCCCGCCCGCGGCTTTTTCGCCTTCGGCGCGCGCCAGCCAATCGCCGTTGTACAGCGGCCCGGCACCGGTCGTGGCAGCGGTCGTGGCGCGTTGCGGCAACTGGGTTGCTGCCGTCGGAGTGGCCGACGGCACCAGTCCGGCGAGCAAACGATCGGCCAGTTTCGGCGGCAGGGCCAGGCGACGCTGGTTGATCATTTCCATGTCATTGCGATGGGCGAGTTGCGTGTTCGGCGCATTCACCGAACGCGACGCCCACAACGGACGCTCGCCATTGAGCCGCGACAGCGGGCCGTTGGTGGCAACGGTGCCAGCGGCAACCGGTGTGACCACGGCCGCGGCTTTTGCCTTGGCCTCTTCCTGCTTGGCGGCGGACGCAGCAGCGGCTTCGCCCGGTGCCAGCGGTTTGTTCTTCGACATCTGCCGCATCAGCACGTCGGCCAGACCGATACCACCGCCCTCGCGGGACATGGAAACGGCCAGTTGCTGGTCGTACATTTCCTGATACTGCTTGGCCGCCGGCGTGTTCAGCGGGTTGTCTTCACCCAAGGCGTTGGTCGCCGAGCGCATCGATTTGAGCATTTCACCAAGGAACAACGATTCGAATTCCTGCGCCACTTTGCGCAGGTTCGCATCGCTGTTCTTGTCGCCGACCTTGAGCTGGTTCAGGCGATTGAGATCCGAGTAAGAACCCGAATCGCTGCTGCTGACCAGACCGCTTTTGCGCATATCCATAAGGGTCGGCCTCAGATCACGATCAGGTCGGCTTGCAACGCGCCGGCCTGCTTCAGGGCTTCGAGGATCGCCATCAAGTCACCCGGTGCCGCGCCGACCTGGTTCACCGCCCGCACGATCTCGTCGAGGGTGGTGCCCGGGCCGAACTTGAACATCGGCTTGGCTTCCTGCTCGGCGTTGACCCGCGAGCGCGGCACGACGGCGGTCTGGCCGTTGGACAGCGGGCCGGGCTGGCTGACGATCGGATCTTCGGTGATGGTCACGGTCAGGCTGCCGTGGGTCACGGCGGCTGGCGACACTTTCACGTTCTGGCCGATGACGATGGTACCGGTACGCGAGTTGATGATGACTTTCGCCACCGCCTGACCCGGATCGACTTCGAGGTTTTCCAGGATCGACAAGTAGTCGACGCGCTGGCTCGGGTCGAGCGGTGCAGTGACCCGGATCGAACCGCCGTCGATGGCTTGCGCGACGCCAGGGCCGAGCATGTCGTTGATCTTGTCGACGATACGTTTGGCGGTGGTGAAGTCCGAGCGATTGAGGTTCAGCGTCAGGCTGTTGCCCTGGTTGAAACCGCTCGGCACCGAACGCTCCACCGAGGCACCACCCGGGATGCGACCGGCCGACGGAACGTTGACGGTGATCTTCGAACCGTCACGCCCTTCGGCATCGAAACCGCCGACCACCAGGTTGCCCTGAGCGACTGCGTAGACGTTGCCGTCGATACCCTTGAGCGGGGTCAGCAACAGCGTACCGCCGCGCAAGCTCTTGGAGTTACCGATCGAGGACACAGTAATGTCGACCTGCTGACCCGGCTTGGCGAACGCCGGCAAGTCGGCACTGATCGATACCGCCGCGACGTTCTTCAACTGCACGTTGCCCGATCCCGGCGGCACCTTGATGCCGAACTGCGAGAGCATGTTGTTGAAGGTCTGCAGGGTGAACGGGGTTTGCGTCGTCTGGTCGCCGGTGCCGTTAAGCCCGACCACCAGGCCGTAACCGATCAACTGGTTGGAACGCACGCCGGAAATGCTGGCGATATCTTTCAACCGCTCGGCGTGAGCACCAAAGGCAGCGGACATCATGGCCGCCGCCAGCATGAAGCTTTTCAGATTCAACGTAGCCACCTAGAAAGGGAACAGCGGGCTGAGGAAGAAACGGTCGAACCAGCCTGGCTGACTCGTATCGGCGAACGCGCCGGTACCCGAGTAGGTGATGCGTGCATCGGCAACACGCGTCGACGACACGGTGTTATCGGTGGCGATGTCATCGGCACGAACCATGCCGGCAATGCGCACCAGTTCGTCACCGGTGTTGAGGGTCAGCCACTTCTCGCCACGCACAGCGATGATGCCGTTGGGCAGCACATCTGCGACGGTCACGGTGATCGAACCGGTCAGGCTGTTGCTCTGCCCGGACTTGGCGTCGCCCTTGGTCGAGCGGTCGGCGCTATAGCCGGCGTTCAGGCTCAGGTCGTTGCCCCCGATCGGGTTGTTGGTGGTCAGGCTGGAGCCGAACAACGAAGTCAGACCGATCGAGTTGTCGCTGTTCTTGTCCATTTGCGAGTTGGCGTTCTTGCTCGCCTGGGTGCGCTCGTTCAGGGTGATGGTGATGATGTCACCGACCCGGAACGCCTTGCGGTCGCTGTACAGGTTCTGTTCGAAACCGGCCTGATAGATCGAGCCGTTATTGGCGGCTGCCGGCAACGGCGTGCGCGGCAACACCGGAGCGTAATAAGGGTCATTGGGCTTGGGTGTCGGGGCGACACAGCCCGCGAGCGAGACGACCCCACCCAATGCCAGAACAGATACGAAGCGTTTCATGACCCTACCTCACGGTATTGCTGGCGGCCTCAAGACCGCCCCATAGACTTGATTACAGATTCTGCGTTACGAACGAGAGCATCTGGTCGGCGGTGGAGATCACCTTGGAGTTCATCTCGTAGGCGCGCTGAGTGGTGATCATGTTGACCATCTCTTCAACGGTGCTGACGTTGGAACCTTCCAGGGTGTTCTGCAGGGTGGTACCGAAACCGTTCAGGCCCGGGGTGCCGATTTGCGGCGCGCCGGAAGCAGCGGTTTCCAGGAACAGGTTGTTGCCCACTGCCTGCAGACCGGCCGGGTTGATGAAGTCGGCGGTTTGCAGGTTGCCGATCACTTGAGCGGCCGGGTTGCCTGGCACCGTGATCGACACGGTGCCGTCGGTGCCGACGGTGAAGCTCTGCGCGTTGTTCGGGATGACGATGGCCGGCTCCAGGGCGAAACCGCTGGCGTTGACGATCTGGCCGTTGGAGTCGAGGTGGAAAGTACCGTCACGGGTGTAGGACGTGGTGCCGTCCGGCTGCAG
>Ga0213823_1001604_pt1 | contig 13547 bp, 10 predicted proteins | sample MC6MC0907MG_FD_179887 | JGI IMG/M metagenome (GOLD analysis project Ga0213823, IMG submission 179887) | Enriched soil aggregate microbial communities from Iowa State University, Ames, United States - MC6-MC0907-MG | ecosystem: Environmental > Terrestrial > Soil > Unclassified | place: USA: Iowa...
CCGAACTCTTTCGCGCCCTTGGCCCAGATCAGGATGATGCTCAACAGCTTCGGCAGGAACAGCAGCACGATAGTGGTCGAGAACAGCGCGATCGCCTTGTCCGGATGCCATTGCGGCCACAGCGGATACAGCTGGCGCGGCTCCAGGAAGTACTGCGGCTCCATCAGCGTGTTGACCGCCAGCAGCGCCGTCGACAGCACCAGGAAGAAGAACCACAACGGCGCCGACAGGTAGGACATCACCCCGGTGAGGAACACCGCACGGTGCACCGGGTGCATGCCCTTGACCAGGAACAGGCGGAAGTTCATCAGGTTGCCGTGGCACCAGCGCCGGTCGCGCTTGAGCTCGTCCAGCAGGTTCGGCGGCAGCTCTTCATAGCTGCCCGGCAGATCATAGGCAATCCACACGCCCCAGCCGGCGCGACGCATCAGCGCTGCTTCGACGAAGTCGTGGGACAGGATCGCACCGGCGAAGGCACCTTTACCGGGCAACGGCGCCAGGGCGCAGTGCTCGATGAACGGCTTCATGCGGATGATCGCGTTGTGGCCCCAGTAGTGGGATTCGCCCAGCTGCCAGAAGTGCAGGCCGGCGGTGAACAGCGGGCCGTAGACGCGGGTGGCGAACTGCTGCATGCGCGCATACAGGGTGTCCATGCCCGAGGCTTTCGGCGCGGTCTGGATGATCCCGGCGTCCGGCGTGGCTTCCATCAGGCGCACCAGGCTGGTCAGGCATTCGCCGCTCATCACGCTGTCGGCGTCGAGCACCACCATGTACTTGTAGTCGCCGCCCCAACGACGGCAGAAGTCGTCAAGGTTACCGCTCTTGCGCTTCACCCGACGGCGGCGACGGCGATAGAAGATCTTGCCAAAACCCTTGGTTTCGCGGCAGACGTCCAGCCAGGCCTGTTGCTCGGCCACGCAGATATCGGTCTCGTTACTGTCGCTGAGCACGAAGAAGTCGAAGCGGTCCAGGTCGCCAGTGGCCGCGACCGACTCGAAGGTCGCCCGCAAGCCGGCGAATACCCGCGGCACGTCTTCGTTGCAGATCGGCATGACCAGCGCGGTACGGGCATCCTTGGGGATCGGCTCGTTGCCGGCGCTTTTGCCGGAAATACGGTATTTGTCATGTCCGGTGAGCAGTTCGAGGAAGCCCATCAGCGCGGTCCAGAAACCGGCCGAGACCCAGCAGAACAGGATGCCGAACATGATCAGGATGCTGGTCTGCAGGGCATACGGCAGTACCTGGGTGGCGGTCTGCATCAATGGCTGACGCGTGATTTCTTCCAGGTCGACGAACGACCAGCCCTGGTACGGCATGATGCCTTTCATGTACCAGCCGGCGACGATGGTCTGGCCAAGCATCAGCAGCAACAGGATGTAGCGACGGATCGAACCGACGGTACGCCAGCGGGCGGCCGGCAGCACGTTCTGATCTTTCGGTGGCTGCGGCGGATTGGTCCGACCGGTCAGGCGCCGCCAGCCACGCACCAGGATATTGGTGCGCCATGGCTCGGGAACGACCTTGGTCCGACGGATCGGCGGCGTGGCCTTGAGGCACACACGACCGCTGGCGTCGAGCGCCAGCATCTCGGCATCGATCAGTTCCTCGGCGGAACCCAGGGTCAGCCGGCGGCCCACCGAGGCCTGGGCGGCATCGGCGGGCGCGTCGAACGTCGACGACGACAGGCGTTCGTGCAGTTCACTGAAGGACTTGCAGCCCGCGAGTTCCGCGCGCTGCTCATCGGTCATTGGCAGGTGCGCCAGATACTCGGCAAGAGTCTCTGGCTGTACTTGAGCGTTACTCATCGGCAGGCAACTGGTAGCTCCAGGTCTCGGTCAGGACTTGCTCGGTCGGGACAGATTCCGGTGTGGCTGGGGCCGCCTCGGCAGCAGCAGGCTGCTTGGCGTCTTTGTGGTTCTTGGCGTCCTTGGCCGGCTTGGCTTCGGCTTGCTTGGCATCCGCCTCTTTCTTCTCCTGCTGCTTGGCGGCGACTTTGTCGGCCTTGGCAATGGAGGCGCTGGAGGCTGGCGATACGGCCTTGGCCGGCTCGACAGGGGTGGCGTTCTTGACCAGGGCCGCGCGCATCTCGGTGGATTTGCTCGGGTCCTTGATCTTCATCCGCAGGGTCAGGCGCCAGCCCTTGGTTTCAGGGTTGTAGCGCACGCTGTTTTCCACCAGCTCGGCGTTGTCGCCGACGCTGACCTGGCTGCGCACCTCGGTGTCTTCCGGCAATGCCGCCAGGGATGGACCTTCGAAGTCCACCAGGTAAGCCACGCTGCCGTCCGGTTGGCGGATCAGGTTGGATTGCTTGACGTCACCGGTGGAACGCAGGGTCTGCTCGACCCAGGAGCTGTCCGGCGAATGCAGAGAAGCTTCGTCCATGGTCCAGTGCAGGCGATAGGCGAAATCGAACGGCTGGCCTGGCTCAGGCTGCTTTTCCGGGCTCCAGAACGCCACGATGTTGTCGTTGGTTTCGTCCGCGGTCGGGATCTCTACCAGGTCGACGGTGCCTTTGCCCCAGTCGCCCTTCGGCTCGATCCAGGCGCTTGGACGCTTGTCGTAGCGGTCGTCGAGGTCTTCGTAGTGGCTGAAGTCGCGGCCACGCTGCAGCAGACCGAAACCACGCGGGTTTTCCACCGAGAAGTTGCTCACGGCCAGGTGTTTCGGGTTGTTCAGCGGACGCCAGATCCACTCGCCGTTGCCGGCATGGATCGACAGGCCGCTGGAGTCGTGCAGCTCGCGACGGTAGTTGAGGACTTTCGACGGCTGGTTGGCGCCGAACAGGAACATGCTGGTCAGCGGGGCGATGCCCAGCTTGCCGACCTTGTCACGCAGGAACATCCGGGCCTTGACGTCGACGATGGTGTCGCTGCCTGGACGCAGGGTCAGGCGATAGGCGCCGGTGGCGCGCGGCGAGTCCAGCAGGGCGAAGATCACCAGGTGCTTGTCGGTCGGCTTGGGTTGCTGGATCCAGAATTCGGTAAAGCGCGGGAATTCCTCACCGGACGGCAGCGCGGTGTCGATGGCCAAGCCACGGGCCGACAGGCCATAGACGTGCCCCTTGCCGACGACGCGGAAGTAGCTCGCGCCGAGCATGGTCATGATTTCGTCCTGCTTGTCCGCCTTGTTGATCGGGTACAGCACGCGAAAGCCTGCATAACCGAGCTGCTCGGTGGCCTTGGGATCGAACTTGAGGTCGCCGAAGTCGAAGCGAGTCGAGTCGTATTTGATCTCTTCGACGGTGTTCGCCGTGATTTCGTTGATTTTCACCGGCGTGTCGAAATGCATGCCCTGATGATAGAAGGACAGCTTGAATGGGGTTTTCTGCTTGGCCCACTCGGCCTTTTCAGGCAGGAAGCGGATTTTCTGATAGTCCGCGAACTTCATCTCACGAAATTCGTTCGGCAGGTTACTGCGCGGAGCCTCGTACTTCTGCCCGGCCAGATCCTTAGCCTTGGCCGATACATCATCCAGATTGAATGCCCAGAGTTGGCCGGCGCTAAGCAGGCAAAGCAGTGCAGAGCCCGTCACCAGTGCGTTTCGTAACCGTTTGGCAGACAATTTTGGTGCATTACAGGGACTAACAATCACGAGCAACCCTCGCCGAAAACAGATCAAAAAACCAACGGCCAGCTATCTATATGCCAGGTTGGCGAGCATTGTTCCGACTCCGATGGGGCTAAATGATTCCCCAAACGGTCCCGAACAAGTCTCTACCTAAGTCAAAAACGGACCAACGAACGCTGATCCCCGTAGCGCGCGATTATCTAGTAGCCCGCGTTACAACGCATCAGGGGCGACCAAGTATTTATCGCGAAAAACGCCTATTTTCGGCCGCTTCCGGCCGAAAAAGATGTTTCAAGCACTTTCAGGTCTGTAACAGGAAGGTTACCGGGCCATCATTGACCAGATGGACCTGCATATCCGCCCCGAAGCGCCCTGATGCTACTTTGCCATGCAACTGTTGCGCCTTGCATAACAGATAATCAAAAAGTTCTTCACCGAGGGCCGGCGGCGCCGCCGTGGAAAAACTCGGGCGCAGGCCGTTCTTGGTGTCCGCGGCCAGGGTGAACTGCGAGACCAGCAGCAAACCGCCGTCCACATCGGCCAGGGACAGGTTCATCTTGCCCTCGGCATCACTGAATACCCGATAGTTAAGCAGCTTGTGCAGCAGTTTGTCGGCACTGGCCCGAGTGTCCTCGGGCTCCACCGCCACCAGCACCAGCAAACCCTGGTCCACCGCCCCGACGATTTCCCCCGCCACTTCGACCCGCGCGCCGCGCACGCGCTGCAACAGCCCCTTCATGCTTCTTCGGGCGGCAGGTCGAGCAGGCGCCGGGCCATCTGATCAGCGGCACGCACCAGCGCATCGGTGATGCCCGGTTCGGACGCAGCGTGACCGGCATCGCGGATCACCTGCAGCTCGCTGTTCGGCCAGGCCTGATGCAATTCCCAGGCATTGTCCAGCGGGCAGATCACGTCGTAGCGACCATGCACGATCACGCCCGGCAAGTGGGCGATCTTGCCCATGTCGCGAATCAGCTGGTTCGGCTCGAGAAACGCATGGTTGGTGAAGTAGTGGCATTCGATCCGGGCAATCGACAGCGCGCGCTGCGGCTCGGAGAAGCGATCGACCACCAGCGGGTTCGGCCGCAAGGTCGCAGTCCGCCCTTCCCAGGTCGACCAGGCCTTGGCCGCATGCATCTGGGCGATCTGGTCGTTGCCGACGAGGCGCTTGTGGAAGGCGCTGAGCAGGTCGTCGCGCTCATCCAGCGGGATAGGCGCCACGTAGTCCTGCCAGTAATCGGGGAACAGACGGCTGGCGCCGGCCTGGTAGAACCATTCGATTTCCTGCGGACGGCACAGAAAGATCCCACGCAGAATCAGACCATGAACACGCTCAGGATGGGTTTGCGCATAAGCCAGGGCCAGGGTCGAACCCCAGGAGCCGCCGAACACCACCCATTTTTCGATGCCCAGGTGCAGGCGGATCCGCTCGAGGTCGGCGACCAGGTCCCAGGTGGTGTTGTTTTCCAGGCTGGCGTGCGGGGTGGAGCGCCCGCAACCGCGCTGGTCGAAGGTGATGATGCGGTACAGGTTCGGATCGAAGTAACGGCGACTCTGGGCATCGCACCCGGCTCCCGGGCCACCGTGGATGAACACCACCGGCAAACCTTCCGGGGATCCGCTCTCATCGACATACAGTACATGGGGTTCGTCGACAGCCAGATCGTGCCGGGCATAGGGTTTGATCTGCGGGTACAAAGTCTGCATTGCGCGCTCCGTAAGGGGTCGAGGTCATCCCTGGGGGGACTTCAATTATTCTGCCGTCCGGCATCATAAACCCGAATTACGCAATGAGCATGTCCTTGGAGACATTAGGGTTGTTTGCGCGTTTTGCGTTGTCGTCGAAGGGCTTGCCGCGGACAGACTCGCTCCTGTAGCCGCTGCCGCAGGCTGCGATCGCTCCCGAAGGGAGCGCAAGGTCTGAAGGAGGTCGAAGGCCTTCGGCCTTATCGCAGCCTGCGGCAGCGGCTACAGGGCTTCCTGTCGGCTTCAGCGCCCGTAACGCTTCTGCCCCCAGGCCAGCAGCCCTTGCAGCAGCTGCTTGAGTACCACCTGGGTCGGCGCCGCCAGATCGTCGCGGTAGCGGAACGGCTCGAACTCTTCCATGTAGGTGCTCTGCGCCAGCTCCAGCTGCACGGCATGGATGTTCTCGGCCGGGTTGCCGTAGTGCCGGGTGATATGGCCGCCCTTGAAACGGCCGTTGAGCACATGGCTGTAGTCGGCATGGCGGGCGCAGATCGCTTCCAGCTGGCTGGCCAGTTCGGCATCGCAGCTGGCGCCATTGAAGGTGCCCAGGTTGAAGTCCGGCAGCTTGCCTTCGAACAGATGCGGGATCAGCGAGCGGATCGAGTGTGCATCGAACAGCAAGGCATAGCCGAACTCGGCTTTCAACCGTGCCAGCTCCTGCTGCAAAGTGCCGTGATAAGGCGTCCAGACCTGCTCCAGGTAAGTCGCCCGCTCCTGCTTCGACGGCTCCAGCCCCTCACGGAACAGCGGCACGCCATCGAACAGCGTGGCCGGGTACAACCCGGTGGTGGCGCCGACATATAGAGGCTTGTCGTCGGATGGGCGATTGAGGTCGATGACGAAACGCGAATACTCGGCCGCCAGGGTGCTGGCGCCCAGTTCCTCGGCGAACGCGTAGAGCCGGGGAATGTGCCAGTCGGTATCCGGCAGGCTTTGCGCCTCGGGGATCAGCCCGGCCTCGACCGCGGGCGTCAGGCGCAGGCCGGCGTGGGGCATGCTGATCAGCAGCGGCACCCGGCCTTGTTTGAAGTTCAGAACCTTATCCACAATCCTTCTCCTATAAATCCACTTCAACGCCGTGGCGCACGACGCGTTTTTCCAGGTCGCCGCCCAGCCAGTAGGCCAGGTCGGCGGGACGATCGATCTGCCAGGCGACGAAGTCCGCCACCTTGCCGGCCTCCAGCGAACCGTGGGTCTGCTCCATGCCCAGCGCGGTGGCTGCATGCAGGGTCACGCCGGCCAGGGCTTCTTCCGGGGTCATACGGAAACAGGTGCAGGCCATGTTCAGCATCAGACGCAGGGACAGCGCCGGCGAAGTGCCGGGGTTGAGATCGCTGGCCACGGCGATCTTCACCCCGTGCTTGCGCAGCGCGTCCATCGGCGGCAGCTGGGTTTCGCGCAGGAAATAGAACGCGCCCGGCAGCAGCACGGCGACGGTGCCGGCCTCGGCCATGGCGACGGCGTCCTCCTCGGTCATGAACTCCAGGTGGTCGGCCGACAGCGCGTGATAACGCGCCGCCAGGCTGGAGCCATGCAACGACGACAGCTGCTCGGCGTGCAGTTTCACCGGCAGGCCAAGCTTGTGCGCGGCGATGAACACCCGCTCCACCTGCTCCGGCGAGAACGCCAGGTATTCGCAGAACGCGTCCACCGCGTCCACCAGGCCCTCGGCCGCCAGGGCCGGGAGCATTTCGTTGCAGATGTGCTCGATATAGTCGTCCGCACGCTCGGCGTATTCCGGCGGCAAGGCGTGGGCCGCCAGGCAGGTGCTGCGCACACTGACCGGCAGCTCGGCGCCCAGGCGCCGGATTACCCGCAGGATCTTGCGTTCGCTGGCCAGGTCCAGGCCGTAGCCGGACTTGATCTCGACGCTGGTCACGCCGTCGCGCAGCAGGCTTTGCAAGCGCTTGCGGGCGCTGTCGAACAGTTCGTCCTCGCTCGCCGCGCGGGTGGCCCGCACGGTGCTGGCGATACCGCCACCGGCGGCGGCGATTTCGGCGTAGCTCACCCCTTGCAGGCGTTGCTCGAATTCGCCGCTGCGGTTGCCGCCGAATACCGTGTGAGTGTGGCAGTCGATCAGGCCCGGGGTGACCCAGGCCCCCGCCAGGTCATGCAGCTCGGCATAGTTACCAGCCGGGACCTGATCGCGCGGGCCGATCCACTCTATGAGCGCTCCTGACGTCACGATGGCGGCATCCTCGATGATCGAGTAAGCACCTTGCGCCATGCTTGCGACGTGACAGTGTTGCCAGAGAGTTTTCATCCGAGGACTCCGTTAATTATCGATGGGACAAAGAAGGGTCGCGGTGCACCTGGACCGCCTGACCGGCGGCCGGCTTGACCCACAACAGATAAGCGATCACCAGCAGCACGATCCACACCGCCCCCACCGCCAGCGCCGCCTGGGTTTGCGGGAAATAACCCAGCACACCGAAGACGAACAGCATGAACACGATGGCGGCTGCCGGCGCCCAGGGCCAGAACGGCACCGGGAATTTCAGTTGGGCAACCTGCTCGGCGCTCATCGAGCGACGCATGGCCACCTGGGTGACCAGGATCATCAGCCAGACCCAGACCGTGGCGAAAGTAGCGATCGAGGCAATCAGCAGGAACACGTTTTCCGGAATCAGGTAGTTCAGCAGCACACCGCCCAGCAGCGCGGCGCCCATGACCACCACGGTCATCCACGGCACGCCGTGTTTCGACAGTTGGGCAAAGCCTTTTGGCGCCTGCCCTTGCTGGGCCAGGCCGTACATCATGCGTCCGGCGCCGAAGATGTCGCTGTTGATCGCCGACACCGCCGCCGAGATCACCACGATATTGAGGATGGTCGCCGCCGAGCCGATGCCCAGGTTGTCGAAGATCTGCACGAACGGGCTGCCCTGGCTGCCGATCTGCGGCCATGGATAGATGGCCATCAGCACGAACAGGGTCAGCACATAGAACAGCAGGATGCGCATCGGCACCGCGTTGATCGCCTTGGGGATGACCCGCTGCGGGTCCTTGGCTTCACCGGCGGTGATACCGATGATCTCGATGCCGCCAAAAGCGAACATCACCACCGCGAACGAAGCGATCAGGCCGCCGATGCCGTGGGGCATGAAGCCGCCGTGGGCCCAGAGGTTGGCCACCCCGGTGGCCTGCTCGCTGCTGGCCGAACCGATACCGAACAACATGATGCCGAAGCCGGCGAGGATCATCGCGACAATCGCGCCGACTTTCAGCAGCGACAGCCAGAACTCCATTTCGCCGAAGACCTTGACGTTGCACAGGTTGAGGCCGCCGATCAGGAACACGATGCCGAGCACCCAGACCCAGCGCGCCACTTCCGGAAACCAGAAGCCCATATAGATGCCAAAAGCCGTGACGTCGGCCAGGCAGACGATGATCATTTCAAAGGCGTAGGTCCAACCGAGGATAAAGCCCGGCAGTGGTCCCAGGTAATTGCTGGCGTAGTGACCGAACGAGCCGGACACCGGGTTGTGCACGGCCATCTCGCCCAGCGCGCGCATCACCATGAACACCGCGGCGCCACCGATCAGGTAGGCCAGGAGGACCGCGGGACCGGCCATCTGGATGGCCGAGGCAGAACCATAGAACAGCCCGGTGCCGATCGCCGACCCCAGCGCCATGAAGCGAATATGTCGGGCGGACAGCCCGCGTTTCAATCCTTGAGCTTGCTGTTGCATTTCTCGTTCCTAATTATTTTTATCGGAGAAAACCGGAACCACCTGTAGCCGCTGCCGAGGCACGAGGCTGCGAAGCGGTCCGCAGGACCGCCCTCGGGGGCTGCTGCGCAGCCCATCGCAGCCTCGTGCCTCGTCAGCGGCTACGGGCATGGGGTTACAGGCTCGGCAGCAACTTGGCCGGCAGCAGCTCGTTCAGGCAACGGGATGCCAGCAGTTCGCTCGCGGCATTGATGTCCGGGGCGAAGAAGCGGTCCTTCTCGTAGAACGGCACTTTGCTACGCAGGGTGGCACGGGCCTTTTCCAGCTTGGTCGAGGTCTTCAGGCCGTCACGCAGGTCCAGGCCCTGGCAGGCCGCCAGCCATTCCACGGCGAGGATGCCACGGGTGTTTTCGGCCATTTCCCACAGGCGCTTGCCAGCGGCGGGCGCCATGGACACGTGGTCTTCCTGGTTGGCGGAAGTCGGCAGGCTGTCCACCGAGTGCGGATGGGCCAGCGCCTTGTTTTCGCTGGCCAGGGCCGCGGCGGTCACCTGGGCGATCATGAAGCCGGAGTTGACCCCGCCATTGGCCACCAGGAACGGCGGCAGCTGGGACATGTGCTTGTCCATCATCAGCGAGATACGGCGTTCGCTCAGGGAACCGATTTCGGCGATGGCCAGGGCCATGTTGTCAGCGGCCATGGCCACCGGCTCGGCGTGGAAGTTGCCGCCGGAGATCACATCGCCCTCGGCGGCGAACACCAGCGGGTTATCCGACACGGCGTTGGCTTCGACCACCAGCACCTCGGCGGCCTGGCGGAACTGGGTCAGGCAAGCGCCCATGACCTGTGGCTGGCAGCGCAGGGAGTACGGGTCCTGCACCTTGTCGCAGTTCTGGTGCGACTTGGAGACTTCGCTGCTGTCGCCCAGCAGGTCGCGGTAAGCCGCGGCGGCGTCGATCTGGCCTTTCTGGCCACGGGCGGCATGAATCCGCGCATCGAACGGCGAACGTGAGCCCAGCACCGCCTCGACGGTCAGGCCGCCGCAGGCCAGGGCACCGGCGAACAGGTCTTCGCCTTCGAACAGGCCACGCAGGGCAAACGCGGTGGAAACCTGGGTGCCGTTGAGCAGCGCCAGGCCTTCCTTGGCCGCCAGGGTCAGCGGCTTGAGGCCGGCCACGCTCAGTGCTTCGGTGGCGTCCAGCCATTGGCCTTTATAACGGGCCTTGCCTTCACCCAGCAGCACCAGGGACATATGGGCCAGCGGCGCGAGGTCGCCGGAAGCGCCCACCGAACCCTTGAGCGGGATATGCGGGTAGACCTCGGCGTTGACCAGGGCGATCAGCGCGTCGATCACCTGGCGGCGGATACCGGAGAAACCACGGCTCAGGCTGTTGACCTTGAGCACCATGACCAGGCGCACCAAGGCGTCGCTGATCGGCTCGCCGACACCGGCGGCATGGGACAGCACCAGGGAGCGCTGGAGGTTTTCCAGGTCTTCGCTGGCGATACGGGTCGACGCCAGCAGGCCGAAACCGGTGTTGATGCCGTAGGCGGTGCGGTTCTCGGCGAGGATCTGCTCGACACAGGCGACGCTGGCGTCGATCTGTGCCGAGGCGCTGTTATCGAGGCTGAGGGTTACCGGCTGTTGGTAGACGGCACGCAATTGGGCCAGGGTCAGTTGGCCGGGAATCAGATTTAGCGCAGTCACATTCATGCTCCTTTTGAGAGTTTGTTATTAACTACCAGTCGCTCCGGAAGCTTCCGTTGTCCGTCGCAGCCCGCCGTTTGTGAGCGAGTGGCGCCTTGGCACGCTGGTTTTTCGTGGAAACCGTTGTCTTGGAAAATCCTGTACTTGCAGGGCGCGCTTCAGCGCACGCCCGGTAAAACCTCCTGCAGCAAGGCCGGAGCCTTGAGCAGCGCCGCCGCGCTGGCGATGTCCGGGGCCAGCCAGCGGTCCTGGTCATAGGCCGGAACCCGCTGGCGCAGCAGCTTCCAGGCCGCATCGGTGCCGGCACCGAAACGCTGCTCCTTGAGAAATTCGAAAGCCTGGGCCGCCAGCAGGTATTCGATGGCGAGGATCTGGGTGCAGTTTTCCAGCGCGCGGGAAAGCTTCAGCGCGGCGTTGGTGCCCAGGCTCAGGTGGTCTTCCTGCAGACCGGAGGTGACGTAGTTGTCGAGCACCGCCGGTTGCGCCAGCTGGCGGTTTTCCGCGCACAGCGAGGCAGCGACGTACTGCACGATCATCATCCCGGAGTTGACCCCGGGGTTGCTCACCAGGAACGCCGGCAAACCGCTGACATGGGGGTTGATCAGGCGGTCCAGGCGGCGCTCGGCGATCGAGCCGATCTCGGCCATGGCGATCGCCAGCAGGTCCGCCGCCAGTGCCACCGACTGGCCGTGGGGGTTGGCCTGGGACATCACCCGGTAGTTGTCCGCAGTGCCCAGCACCATCGGGTTATCGGTGACCGAGTTGAGCTCGGTTTCGACCTGCTGCGTCGCGTGCGCCAACTGATCGCGGGCGGCGCCGTGAACCTGCGGGATGGAACGGATGCTCAGGGCATCCTGGGTGCGGATGCCTTTGCTGGCGGCAATCACTTCGCTGCCGTCGAGCAAGGCGCGCAGGTTGATGCCGACCTGCTGCATGCCCGGGTGCGGCTTGAGCGCGATGATCTCGGCATCGAACGCGGCGATCTGCCCGCGCTGGGCCTCGAAGCTCATGGCGCCGATCACGTCGGCCCATTGCAGCAGGCGCGTGGCATCGGCCAGGGCCAAGCAGCTCAGGCCGGTCATGCACGGCGTACCGTTGACCAGGCACAGACCGTCCTTGGCCCCCAGTTGCACCGGCTTCAGGCCTTCCGCCGCCAGCGCCTGCTCGGCCGACACGACCTGCCCGCGATAGCTGACCTGGCCGACACCGAGCAAGGCGATGCTGATATGGGCCATATGGGTCAGGTAACCCACCGACCCCTGGGACGGCACTTGTGGGGTGATGCCACGATTGAGCAGGGCCAGCAGCGCCTCGACCACCCGCCGATGCAGGCCGGACTTGCCGTGGCTGTAGTTGACGACAGCCGCGCAGATGATCGCCCGGGTCTGCTCGTCGGCCAGCGGCGCACCCACGCCACAGGCATGGCTGAGCAGGGTGTTGCGCGACAGCTGGCTGAGCTGTTCGTCTTGCAGCGAAACGTTGCACAACGCGCCAAGGCCGGTGTTGATGCCATAGGCGCGTTCGCCGCTGACGACGATGCGCTGGACGATGGCCTGGGCATTCTCGATGCGCGCCCAGGCCTGGGCCGACAGCTCGAGCTGTGCGCCATGCCGGGCCACGGCGACCACATCCTGCCAACGCAGCGGGGCATCGGCGATAACGATTTTTTCAGCCTGCGACATGCCAGGACCCTCGAATACTTTATTGAGACCGCTTCGCGGCCTATCGCGAGCAAGCTCGCTCCTACAGGCTGTGAAAAATCTGTAGGAGCGAGCTTGCTCGCGATAAAAACCTACAGCCCACCCACTCCCAAGCCTTTAAACCACCGCCGCGCGTCGCTGCACGAAACGGTCGACATACTCGTCCGCCGGCGAATGCAGAATCTCTTTCGGCGTGCCGACCTGGATCAGCCGGCCATCCTTGAGGATCGCGATGCGGTTGCCGATGCGCACGGCCTCGTCGAGGTCGTGGGTAATGAAGACGATGGTCTTGTGCAGGGTCTTTTGCAGTTCCAGCAGCTGGTCCTGCATCTCGGCGCGGATCAGCGGGTCGAGGGCGCTGAAGGCCTCGTCCATCAGGATGATGTCGGTGTCCGCCGCCAGGGCGCGGGCCAGGCCGACGCGCTGGCGCATGCCGCCGGACAGCTGGTGCGGGTACTTGTTCTCGTAGCCCTTGAGGCCCACGGTGTTGATCCAGTGCAGCGCGCGCTCGGTGCAGACTTCCTTGCTCTCGCCCCGCACCTTGAGGCCGTAGGCGGTGTTTTCCAGCACGGTCTTGTGCGGCAGCAGGCCGAAGCTCTGGAACACCATGCTGATCTTGTGCCGGCGAAATTCGCGCAGGGCTTCCATGTCGTATTGCAGGATGTCCACGCCATCCACCAGGATCGCGCCGCTGGTCGGGTCGATCAGGCGGTTGAAGTGGCGCACCAACGTCGACTTGCCGGAGCCGGACAGGCCCATGATCACGAAGATCTCGCCGGTGCCGATGCTCAGCGACAGGTCGTTGACCCCGACCACGCAGCCGGTCTCGGCCAGCACCTGGTCCTTGGTCTTGTTCTGGCGAATCATGTTCAGCGCGTCGGCCGAACGGTTGCCGAAAATCTTGAAGACGTTCTTGACTTCGATCTTGCTCACGATTGCGTCGTTCATTTGCTCACCTCATGGCGTGGACGACCATAGGCTTGGGTAATACGGTCGATGACCACGGCCAGAATCACGATCGCCAGGCCGGCTTCCAGGCCACGGCCGACGTTGAGGGTCTGGATGCCCACCAGCACGTCTTCGCCCAGGCCACGGGCACCGATCATCGAGGCGATCACCACCATCGACAGGGCCATCATGGTGGTCTGGTTGATCCCG
>Ga0213823_1001609_pt1 | contig 13519 bp, 4 predicted proteins | sample MC6MC0907MG_FD_179887 | JGI IMG/M metagenome (GOLD analysis project Ga0213823, IMG submission 179887) | Enriched soil aggregate microbial communities from Iowa State University, Ames, United States - MC6-MC0907-MG | ecosystem: Environmental > Terrestrial > Soil > Unclassified | place: USA: Iowa...
CGCTTGAACTTGTCATAGCTGCCAATGCCCGGCTTCATCATCTGGTTGAGCGGACCTTCCTCGGTGTGTTCCGGGGCGATCTTCAGGTAACCACCGACGTGATGGGTCACCAGCTCTTTGACGTACTCCGGCGATTCGACCGCGAGATCGTAGCGCAGGCCGGAAGCGATCAGGATTTTCTTCACACCCGGCAACGCACGGGCGCTGCGGTACAGCTGAATCAGCGACGAGTGATCGGTGTTGAGGTTCGGGCAGATGCCTGGGAACACGCAGGACGGCTTGCGGCACGCCGATTCGATTTCCGGCGTTTTACAGGCGATGCGGTACATGTTCGCGGTCGGGCCGCCGAGGTCGGAAATGACGCCGGTGAAGCCCGGCACCTTGTCGCGGATCTCTTCGATTTCGCGAATGATCGACTCTTCGGAACGGTTCTGGATGATCCGGCCTTCGTGCTCGGTGATCGAGCAGAAGGTGCAGCCACCGAAGCAGCCGCGCATGATGTTCACCGAGAAACGGATCATGTCGTAGGCCGGGATCTTCTCCTTGCCATACGCCGGGTGCGGAACACGGGCGTAAGGCATGCCGAACACGTAGTCCATTTCTTCGGTGGTCATCGGAATCGGCGGCGGGTTGAACCAGACGTCGACTTCGCCGTGCTTCTGCACCAGTGCGCGGGCGTTGCCCGGGTTGGTTTCGAGGTGCAGCACGCGGTTGGCGTGGGCATACAGAACGGCGTCGCCGCGGACCTTTTCAACTGACGGCAGACGAATCACGGTCTTGTCGCGGGTCATGCGCGGGCTGGCCAGAATCTGTACGACCTTGGCTTCCTGCGGATCTTCGACCGGGCCTTTTTCCTGCTCGATGGCGCAGGCCTGAGTGTCCTGGGTGTTCACGTACGGGTTGATGATCTTGTCGACCTTGCCCGGACGGTCGATACGCGTCGAATCGACTTCATACCAGTCTTTCGGCGTATCACGACGGATGAACGCAGTGCCGCGCACGTCGGTGATGTCTTCGATCTTGTGACCGTAGGACAGACGCTGGGCGACTTCGACAATCGCGCGCTCGGCGTTGCCGTACAGCAGAATATCGGCGCTGGCGTCGATCAGGATCGAGTTACGCACGCGATCCTGCCAGTAGTCATAGTGCGCAATGCGGCGCAGGGAAGCTTCGATGCCGCCGAGGACGATCGGCACATGCTTGTAGGCTTCCTTGCAGCGCTGGCTGTAAACCAGGCTCGCGCGATCCGGACGCTTGCCGGCCATGCCGCCCGGCGTGTAGGCGTCGTCGGAACGGATTTTCTTGTCCGCGGTGTAGCGGTTGATCATCGAGTCCATGTTGCCCGCTGCAACCCCGAAGAACAGATTCGGCTCGCCGAGCTTCATGAAGTCGTCTTTGGACTGCCAGTTCGGCTGCGCAATGATCCCGACGCGAAAGCCTTGAGACTCCAGCAGCCGGCCAATGATCGCCATGCCAAACGACGGGTGATCGACGTAGGCATCTCCGGTAACAATGATGATGTCACAGGAATCCCAGCCAAGCTGATCCATCTCCTCCCTGCTCATCGGCAGGAATGGCGCTGGCCCGAAACATTCGGCCCAATATTTTGGATAGTCAAATAACGGCTTGGCTGCTTGCATGTCGACGACCGGTGTTGAAGTGAAAAATCGCGGGCGCGGAATATAGCACAAATTTTGACCAATTCCGACGACGGCGGTCGGTTTCTCTTACGGCTTGCATCGCCCGCTGCCAATGAACCGTCATTGCCAGTAAATGACCGTTCGAACGCTACCTTCGTCAGTCCGTAAATACCCAGGCTGATGTGACAAACATTCAAGGATGAAGAAATGTCACCGAAATTCCCCATCAGAGGCATTGTCACCGTCGACGTCCATCCACGCCCAAGCGAACCATCGGGCGTGACTTTGCCGTATCGATTCCGGCCACCCGACGTGCCATCCACCCGCGCCGGGTACTCGTCACAAAAAACCATGGCGGGAGCTGATCTGGACGCGATCACCCCGGCCCCCTCGGTCATGATCAGCCATACCCTCCTGGCCGTCAGCCAGACGCCTGCGCGGAACCTGCCGCTGGAGCATTACCGGATCGATGAACAGATCGAGCTGCCGGCTCCCGACGCCGAAGGGTTGCGGTTATTCAAGGGCCGTCGCTACGTTGATGTGCCAGACGGCGGCGTCGTGCATGTGGTGACAGATCCGCAGACCGGTTTGTACAGGGCGAGACTGCCCAGCGAACGAATGCCTTCCGGGCCCACGCTTCTGCGTGATCCCGAGGACTTGCTGTGGCGCCCAGTGGCGATGTTCGAACCCATCACCTTTGCCTTGTCCGCAAGGCGCCTGCAAGCCTTTGCCACCCATCTGGATTTCTCCACTGCGCGGACCGGCCCCGACCACTTGTATCGATACGCCAACAAGCTTTATGTGGTCATCGAAAACCGCGCCTATCAGGTCTTGCACGATCTCGATGCGTCCTCGCCGGCAATGACCGTGATGCGCATCGTCCGCCCTGCCGATCCAGTGGCGGCCGACCCCGACAATGTTTACGTCGCTACCCGCCCGGGAAGATCGGAGCCGATCGCCTTTGATGTTCTGAACGGTTGGGTGGGCAGGCTGGTGGGCGGTGCGGGGGGAATGCGTCGAAATGCAAAACCGACGGAAGCGGCGCGCGTGGCCGACCTGATATTCGAGCTGCAGGCACTGGATCTGGAGTTCGACCAGGCGATGACCAAGGGCGAACAGTTACAAAATCGCTGGCGGGCGCTGAAAGGCACCGATGGCGAGCGCAAGGTATTGGAGCAACTCGAAGAACATCATCAACGGGAGCTGTCGATACTCGAGAAAACACTCAGCGTGCACACCGAACAGAGGGAGCGGATCGTCGCGGCCAGAGGCGGCACGTCCTACCGCAACAAGGTCATCATGCTGCAAAAAGGCCGATTGCTGACGCTCAGCCAATTGATGATCGCCAATGATTCGCGCCAGCTCCTCGACGGGCCGCTCTTCGGCGGTCCGGTTTCAGACCACCCCCAAGTCGCAGCCCACCTGTCGAGCAAGCTGGTGATCCTCAGACAGCGCCAGGCCATTGCCGATGAGCTGCTGAACAAATGGCGCTTGTCGCAAAGCGACCTGGAGGGTACCGCCTTCGAGCCGATGGATCTGCACGATACCGTGGCCTTCTGGGTTTACGCCAAGAGCCGGATGTTCGTCGATACGGAGGCTGAAGTCGACGTCAACAACGCCCACGCCCGCTACCTGGGATTCTGTTTGGGCGAGGTCACGTTTGCCTTCCGCGCGTTCGACAGTATCCCTGCGCAAGCGCGCATCGCGCTGCTCAGCGATCTGCTGGATCAGACGTCAGCCATCAGAGTCTCGTACGAAAACCTGCAACTGCCGAGCGGCGCGCACCATAGCCACTCACGAGAAGAAATCGTCGAGGCCATCCGCACCTTCGAGAGTACGCTGGAGGAGCACTTGAACCGCTTCCACCATGATCAGGAAAAAACCTCGGCGTTGCCGCCCCATGAGCAACCGATCGATTTCGACTTTATCCCTGCGCAAGACAGGAATCAGCCAAGCGCCACACCGCGCAAGATGTTTCGCAGCAAACACCACGGTGTCTACAAGATTCGCGTCGGTCGGCCACGCCGTACCGACGCTGGCGAAGAGCTGATTGATGTCATCAACCCCCATGATCCGGCAGAGGTCTTGCAAACCTACGAGCGCCGGGAAGGTGAATGGCGCCGCCAGATTGCCCGGCAAGAAAGAAATCTGGCGACATTGACCACCCAGGCCGAGCAACTTCTGCAAAAAACCGCTGCTCACCTGAACACGGCCTGGCGCGATGAGAACGCGAAACGCAACGCCACCAGCATCGTCGAATTCCTCACTGACCGGGCCGACGACCTCAGTGGAATTAGCCGGCAAATAGAACAAGCCCCGAATCCCGGTGACGTTGATACGGCCACGCTGCTCCAGCGGCTGGAATACGACAGCCAGCGCCTGCTCAATGAAAGCGAAGAGATTCGCGTGCGCCTCTATAAGGATCCGGCCTATCTGAGCATTGATCGAGTGGCATACCTGATCAGCCACGGACATCTCAGCGCCACCAGAACCCACAGCCGGGTGCAACTGGGGAAGGGCAACAAAAAAGATTTTCTCGACGTTTACACCCTGAACGACAGGCAAACCGGTGAGACGCTGTGGCACGCCCATTTCCACTACGCAGAGAAAGACAGCCCTGCGCTGAGCTTCACTGCCAAGTCCGGCCACCTCAAGACCCTGCAGCAGAGCAGGCTCGGTACGGCTTCCCAACGCCGGGATGAACAGGCCGGTCGGGCGCACGTGCGGATCTGGCGAGAAGACATCGACCTGTCGACAGCGCAGCAAATATTCCTTTTGGCTTCATAAAACAGCCTCTCCCTGAACCAGGGCAGAGGGACTTTTTCAAGGATGAAAAACATGGCTCCAAAAAAACCCGCAAAGAGCACCGCTACTGTGGATAGCTCTACCCGTCCGAATGCACCACAGCACGGTAATACGGGGCAAACGCCACATGCGACACTGGAATCATCTTTTCCTCTCGGCTCCCAGTCGCGACCGGTCCCCCCCCACGGCATTGCCGACCTCGACACGATCAGACCGTCACCCGTCGTCATCACGCGCTCGACATCAGTCGAAACCGGCACACCACGGCCTCAACCGCTGGAGCATTACTGGCTGCCGATACCTGACCGTATGCCGCAGGCCAATCCTGATGGCTTGAGGATGTACAAGGGGCACGAATATGTCGATGTGGTGTACGACGGCATCGTTATGGTGGGTGAAGATCCACAGACCGGGCTCTACCGCGCCCAACTCGGCGCAGAACGGGTTGCGTCAGGGCCGCTATTGCTGCGCGACGCCAACAGCGGCCTCTGGCATTCGCTCAATGACGGTGACGCCGTTACCTTGTTCGATACTCACCTGCAGACGTTTCGCGTGAATCTGGACTTCACAGGCGTCAGGGCCGACGGCGAAGGAATATTTCGCCACGAAGGTCGGCTGTACCTGAACATCGGCCATCATTTTTATCAGGCCATGCACGACGTGAGTGCCTCCACCGCGACACAAAAAATGTGGCGTATCGTCAACCCGAAAGACCCCGTAGCAATCGATATCGCGAATATCTACCGGGCCAGCCGCAGCGGAAAAACGCGGATGGTCAAGCGAGATGAGAGCAATAGCTGGGTCTATCATTTGCCAAACCTGAAGGAAGGCATCCCGCAAGCAGAGATAGCTCGGTTAGGCCCGGACACTTTGATGCTGATGTACCAGCCTTTTCAGAAGGCCCACATGGAGCTGAAAAATTCGTCTGACCGTCATAACGAGCTGTGGGCTGAGGCCAAAGGATTGCCCGACGGCAGTGCGCAGAAAACCGCAAAACTGCTCAACGTCGAAGTGAATCTGCTCAAGCACGTTCACAAGCAGGCGGACTTCGTTGAGTCGCTTCTTATCAACAAGAACTGGCTGATCCACGCGAAAGCAAGCGGGCTGTTCAAGCAGGAACTGCACACCTTCCGGATAGAACGTGCGGAGTTTCTGAACCGGCTCATGGCGGCCATGGACTTGAGGGTCAAACCTACGGTCTCAAGACTCGACGCCGACAGTTGCAAGAAGATCATCCCCCACTTGAACAAGAAACTCCGGTTTATCGAAGAACGGGAAGTAGTCATGGCTGAAATCAAAAAAGCCGATCCCGGAGCGGCCCCGATACTCGAAGAAATCAGGCAGCAAGTGCCATCGGCCGAGCGCATCAATTTCAACAAGCTGACCCTCTTCGTCCACTTGTTTGCCGGCACACCCGAACATTCACCCAACACCACCATGCCTTCTCTTGCGTCCATAGACCTGATCACCGGGGACTTGAAAAACGTTCCGCAGGGCGACCACCCGATGGCGTTGTTGTTGACCCTTGATCAGATCAGGACAGACAAGTCCCGGTTCGAGATGCAACTGGCCGGCAGCGACGCTTCCAGGACTGAGTACATAAGGGAAATCCTCAGCCTGATAGATCCATTCGAGAAGCGCATCGAAAACAGGCTAAGCGAAATTCTTGATTCGTTTGATCACAACATCGCGCTGCCAAGCGTCAACCACGACATCGATTTCGATTTTCTTCCACCGCAGCCCGACCCTTCCGAAAATGCTCGCCCTGTACCACCGAGGAAAGTTTTCCGTGTCCGCCACCATGGCACTTACCGGGTACTGGTCGGTGACATGGAAACGACTCCGGACGGCAACGTCATCGTCAAGGTACCCGATCCACTGCGGCCTGACTCTCCCTCCGCGCGCTACGAAAAAAGACAAGGAGAATGGTTGCCCGTGCACTTGCCCATTACCCGGACACCAAGGCCAAAACTTATCGCAGAGGCAAGAAAGTTGCTGGCTGAAGTCGAACAGCACGTTGCCAAGGCCAAGGTGGATGAGGCAAAAAAAACCAGTCCTAGCGAGATCCTCGACGACTTGGATAAAGCGACGGAAAGCCTGAACGAGCAGGCAAGACGCCTGGAAAGTCTCGAAGGCGCCACCGACGATGCCGAAATCCTCGACCTGTCCGCACGCCTGCGAACCGCAGCTGACTCACTGGCCGCGCAAGGCCAAAGCGTTCTGGTGCGTATGTACAAGAACAAGGACGTGCTAGACACCATGCGCCTGATCTATCTGATGGATGCCGACGAGCTCAACGTGAGCAAAACCGTTGACCGCAAGCAACTGGGCAAAGGCAAGAGCAAGTCGTTTCTGGACGTTTATTCGATTAAAGATCGTGCCGACAACGCGCCATTGTGGGAGGCACATTTCCATTACGACAGACACGATGCCCAGCCGCTGAATTTCACGACAAGAGGCGGCCACCTCAAAACGCTCGAACATAGCAAGCGCGGCATCGAATCTCAGCGCCGCGATGAACAGGCCGGTTTACCGCACGTGGCCATCTGGCGCCAAACCTTCGATGGCAAGACAGCGACAAAAATATTTGCCCTGGCCAGCCCGGCAGAAGTGCCCGAGTAAAAGCACTGGAATCACACGATCAATCAGGCAATGACGCCGACCCCGCCATCAGCTCCTGTTAACGCGAGTTGATGCGCAAACTCTACAAGGATAGAAAGACATGCCCGTTAAATCGCCTCCGAGAGGCAACAGCTCCGGTACCCCTCCCGTTCGACAAAACTCTCTGCCAGACGGGGACACCCCGCGCCTGAACCTGCCACCGCGCGCAGATGTCGAGATCCCGACGCCGGGCGCGCACTCGCCGCGACCTGGCAGATTGCCGGCGCAAGCTGACATTGATGCGATCGAGCCGGCACCGACCATCACGGTTCATCAACCCCAGGTGTCGATTGAAATACCGCGCTCCGAGAGTCATTCACTGGAGCATTATTGGGTTCCATCCGCCACCGGTTTGACGGATCGCAACGCTGACGGTTTAAGAACACACAAGAACCGCCAATACGCCGAGGTGCCCGGAGGTATCGTGCTGGTGGGCAAAGATCCGGAAACGGGATTGTATCGGGCCAGACTGCCCAGTGAATCCAGGCCTTCAGGCCCGGTTTTGCTGCGCGACTCCAGCTCCGGTGTCTGGCATGAACTGGAACAGTTCGAGCCGATCGGTATTCCATTGTCGACCACGCGCCTGCAATCTTTCCGTACGCCACTGGACTTCAGCGGCGTTCAAAGAGGCACCGATGGACTCCACCGCTTCAACGGCAGGCTCTATGCCGTAATCGACGATCACAGTTATCGGGTACTGCACGACATCGATGCCTCCACACCGTCGACTGCGGTGATGCGTATCGTCCGTGAGCAGGATCCGGTTGCCCGTGACGACGCCAATACTTACATCGCCACACGTCCGGGGCGCTCGGAACCGATTATTTTCGATGCGCACGAAGGTTGGCTGGGGACCGAGGTCGGCGGTGCTGGCGGGATGTTCCGTAGCGAGCCGGGCAGCTCATCCAACACAAGTCTACGGGCGCGATTTGCCTCGGCGATCAATCAATTACGCACACCCGAGTCCCGTGCGCAAAAACTGTTTCCGGACCTCAGTAAAGAGGAAATCACTCGACTGCTACGCTCGAAGGGCGATGACGTCCGCGTTTTTCTGACCCAACGCGAGGCCGAATACAAGTCGCTCAAGGCGGATCTTGCTGCCTGGATCAAGAAGACCTCCTCGGAATCTCCCATCGAAACCGCACATCCCTCGGTGGAACGTGCTGTCGAAGAAATAAAGCGCTGCTGGAAACGGCAGACCGGAACGACACTGAAACTGGATCTGGGCGATGCGATCCTTGCGCCCCTGACCGCTGACTTCAACCATGTACGAACACTGGAGTTGAATACGGTCGCCTGGTCGGACACTGCCAACACCTTTCTTGGCAGTTTTCCCAATCTTGAAAAACTGTCGGTGACTCATTCCACCCTCGACAAACTGCCGCCGGGTATCGCACAGATGTCCGTTCTCAAGACGCTGGATCTGAACTCGAACCGAATCGAACTGAGTGAGCAAACGGCGGGAAAAATGAGCGCGCTCAAGCAGCTCGAACACCTCGACCTGTCGGGAAACCCGCTGGGCAGAACGCCGGACTTCAGCCGCATGTCGCAACTGCGGTCATTGAACCTGAGCAACACCCGCCTGGAGCAATGGCCCAGCGGGTTACACGATCAGGTGACACTGGAAGTGGTCGACCTGCGTAACAACCAGCTGCGTGAAATTCCGCAGGCGATCCTCAACCCGCCCGGCGATCAACTCTTGGCCATCGCCCGTATCAACTCGGTCACGCTGATTGAAGGCAACCCCTTCCCTGCCGGTTACTGGCGATCGCTCGAAGTCTATTGGCGGCGCGTGGTGGCCGACTATCCGGCGATGCGCACGGGTTCGCGCACGGACGCGTTCAGGCTGGATGGGGACATCCCGGAAGTGGCAATGGTGCGACGTATGTTCCCGCACAAGGATCTGCAAGCTGCCAGGGAGTATCTGATTGGTCTGGGCGATGGTGCCGAAGACAAGATCGCCCAGCGCATTGCCGGTTTCGATTTACTGGAAACGCAACTGCAAGCCTACATTGCCGACAGCCAACCCGACCCTGTCAGCGTCGTGGGACCGGAAAGAGTCAACGCTACCCGTGTGGCAAGAATCATCAGAGGCTGTTGGCTGGGCGAATCGCAAGATGTACTGAAACTCCCCCCCCTGTACGGACCACTGCCCTTGCTGACCGTGGATTTCAGTCACGTCAAATCCCTCACCCTCGACTCGGTCATCTGGTCGGACACTGCCAATACACTTCTTTCCAACTGCCCCAACCTGGAAAGCCTGACGATTATCAAATCGGGCCTTGATAAGTTGCCTAACAGAGTGGCCGAACTGGACAAACTCCACTATCTCAACCTGAGTTCGAATCAGATAAAACTGGACGAGCAAAGCGCTTTGGCACTGGGTGCATTGCACCGGTTGAGAAATATCAATTTGTCCAACAACCAGTTGCGGGCAATTCCCGATTTCAGTGCCATGTCCGGGTTGAGGGTCTTGAACCTGAAAAACACTGGCATCGATCAGTGGCCTGCCGGACTGCTGGACAAAGCCGGCTTGGTCAGACTGGACCTGAGCGACAATCGCTTGCGCGAGATCCCCCAAGCGAACCTCAACCCTACGCCCGAGACCCTTTCGGCGATCGCGCGAATCAACAATGTCACACTGCTCGAGGGTAATGATTTCCCCTCCGCTTACTGGAGAAAGTTCGACGGTTACTGGCGACGCCTGAAGGAATCTCACCCTGAGCTGATGGAGCCGGCTAATCCAGCCGCTTTCGATAGCGAAAACTCCAGGGCGCAACGTTATCGAAAGCTGTACCCGGCCAAAAGCATCAAGGAGTGCAGGGAGTTCATCTGGAATCATGACAGCGGCACCGTTGCACCGCGCTTGCTGGCCTTGGAACAAGACTTCGACCTGCTGAAAACCCAACTCGACGATTGGGTCTTTTCCGGTGGCGGTAACCGGTTGCGTTACGTACGTGCCAATCAGCTCCAAATCAACGCGACAACCCGCAATGACCGCACTATTGCGAGGGAACGAATCATCAGTTGCTGGCGGCGCGAAACGGAGCAGCAACACGCTGCTGATGGCTCGCCCATAGGCCTGGAGCTCGACCTGAGCGGACTGACCCTGCCGACCTTGCCAGACTTGAGCACCGATTTCAGTCATGTTGGCTCACTCAGATTGAGCGGCATGAACCTGACGGCTTCTCCAGAAGGCTTCCTGACCCGTTTTCGTCATGTGCGCTGGCTGGACATGTCGCACAATCGGCTGCGGGACCTGCCACCGGCCGTGGGCGAAATGCACGGAATGACACGCCTGTTTCTGCACCATAATCAGCTGGAACTTAATGCGCAAACAGCGCAAATACTGGCCGAACGCACCACACTCAGAGCACTCTGGATAGACAACAATCCACAACTCGGCGTAATACCGGACTTCAGCCAGATAACCGATATGCGCGAGGTCAATCTGGCAAGAACGGGTATCAGCCAATGGCCGACCGGCCTGTATGATCAGCCCTTACTGACCGGAATCGACCTGAGCAACAATCAGATCACCACGATCCCAGACTATGTCATTCCCTTGTCCCTTGAGCGTCTGGCACATTCGGTTCAGGTCAACAGTGGCACCCTGGTGAGCAACAACCCGTTGTCACAAGATAGCCGTCTGCGATTGCAGGCATACGGGGAACGACTGAGCTTGGTCAGGATGCCTCTGAACCGCTCGCCCAACCTGATCTCGACGGCTGTCGCCGTGGTCCGGCCCGCCATCGTGAGAGACACCCTGGAGCCGGATCTGCGATGGACGGCAGGATTGCCTGCCGACCAGGCAACCGTCAGACAAGCTCAATGGCGGACGTTGCGTGAACAGGAAGGCTCGGACGGTTTCTTCAACATCCTTGCGAGCCGCGCTCACCATGCTGATTTCCGGCGCCAGGTATGGGACGTGATTGATGTCATCACCGAAGACAATCCGCAGTCGCGAACCTTGCGCAGAGAGCTGTTCGACCGTGCGTGCGAAGCCGGCTGCACTGATCTGGCGGCAGCCACGTTCACCGACTTGCAAGTCCTGGCCATGACTCACAAGGCTCGCGTGCAAGCCCGACAAGACCTGGATGGCAAGCCGTTGATAGCGTTGTCCAAAGGCTTGTTTCGTCTGAAGCACGTCGACGACATCGCGGCAGCAGAGATAGCCTCGAGCAGGGCAATCATCAACAATCCGGCGACTTCCCGGGAGCTACGAAACAGCCATAGCCAGCGCATTCGCGATCCGCATGAAATGACCATGGCTTATCGCTTTGGCCTCAAGGACCGGTTGCAATTGCCGTTTCAGCCACAGTCACTCACCTTCATCGGCATGGCCCGCGTGACTCCGGCCATGCTGGATACGGCTTATCAAAAGATCACGGCATTAAATGGTTCGCCCGAGGAGTTTCAGGCGTTGGTCTCAATGGATTTCTGGCAGGACTTCATCATTCACAAATACCAGGCGCAATTCGATGCAAGCCGTCAGCCGTTTCAGGACCGTCAGGAGATTCTGGACCGCCAGTCATCACAAGGCCTGCTGAGCGAGGCTCAATACCACTCACAGACCGATGATGTGACAGCGCAGTTGGCGATTGTCGAAGCGACTTTGATTCAGACGCTGACGCGGCGGGAACTGCAGCCTCGAACAACCACCGAGGTGCCTTCTGCCAACGTCACGCCTGCGGATGAAATTCCGGTACCGAGCGGAGCAACGGTGTAATTGATGCAGCGTGACAGCGGGCCGATCGACGTCGGCCTGCTGTCACTCGTCGTCGTCGAAGTTGTAGCTTCCCGGCGCGAGGTTTTCGAAACGCGTGTATTTGCCGATAAACGCCAGGCGGATAAAACCGATCGGGCCGTTACGCTGCTTGCCGATGATGATTTCGGCGATGCCTTTGTGTTCGGTTTCCGGGTGATACACCTCGTCGCGGTATACGAACATGATCACGTCGGCGTCCTGCTCGATCGCTCCGGATTCCCGGAGGTCGGAGTTCACCGGACGCTTGTTGGGACGCTGTTCGAGGGAACGGTTGAGCTGCGACAGGGCGACTACCGGGCAGTTGAACTCCTTGGCCAGCGCTTTCAGGGATCGCGAGATCTCGGAAATCTCGTTGGTCCGGTTATCGCCGCTGGAACCGGGGATCTGCATCAGTTGCAGGTAGTCGATCATGATCAGGCCGACGTCACCGTGTTCACGCACCAGACGCCGGGTCCGCGCACGCATTTCCGACGGACTGATGCCGGCGGTGTCATCGATGAACAGCTTGCGGTCGTTGAGCAGGTTGACCGCCGAAGTCAGGCGCGGCCAGTCATCGTCTTCCAGTTGACCGGAACGGACCTTGGTCTGGTCGATGCGGCCCAGCGACGAAAGCATACGCATGATCAGCGATTCGCCTGGCATCTCGAGGGAATACACCAGAACCGCTTTCTCGCTGCGTAACACGGCGTTTTCCACCAGGTTCATCGCGAAGGTGGTTTTACCCATCGACGGACGGCCGGCGACGATGATCAAGTCGGACGGCTGCAGGCCGCTGGTTTTCTCGTCGAGGTCGGTGTAGCCGGTGGACAGGCCGGTGATGGCGTTGTCGGTGTTGAACAAGGTGTCGATGCGATCGATGGCCTTGGTCAGCAAATCGTTCACACCTACCGGGCCGCCGGTTTTAGGCCGGGCCTCGGCAATCTGGAAGATCTGCCGTTCGGCTTCGTCGAGAATCTCGGCGGCGGTGCGGCCCTCCGGGTTGAACGCACTGTCGGCGATCTCGGTGCTGATGCCGATCAACTGGCGCAACGTCGCTCGTTCCCGGACGATCTGCGCATAGGCCTTGATGTTGGCGACGGACGGCGTGTTTTTTGCCAGCTCGCCGAGGTAACCGAGACCGCCAACTTGCGAGGTCTGACCTTCCTTGTCCAGTTGTTCGGACAGGGTCACGACGTCGATCGGCATGTTCTGATCGGCCAGTTTGGCGATCGCACGGAAGATCAGACGGTGGTCATGTCGATAGAAATCGCCATCGGAGACTTGATCGAGCACGCGTTCCCAGGCGTTGTTGTCCAGCATCAGACCACCGAGTACAGCCTGTTCGGCTTCGATGGAATGCGGCGGCACCTTCAGGGCAGCGGTTTGCAGATCGTATTGCTCGGGAGCGGAGATATCGTTCATGGCCACTTGTGTTGTTTGGAAAAACTGGGAATTCAGAAAGACAAAGGGCACGACCTGTAAACAGGATCGTGCCCGATGTTAACCGTCTGACGGACAAGCCGCCAGCCGATCAGTGTTGCTTAAGCTGCTACCACAACAACGCGTACGGTGGCTTCAACTTCGGCGTGCAGGTGCACAGCCACGTCGAATTCACCCACGTTGCGGATGGTGCCGTTCGGCAGACGAACTTCGCTTTTCGCAACTT
>Ga0213823_1001611_pt1 | contig 13514 bp, 10 predicted proteins | sample MC6MC0907MG_FD_179887 | JGI IMG/M metagenome (GOLD analysis project Ga0213823, IMG submission 179887) | Enriched soil aggregate microbial communities from Iowa State University, Ames, United States - MC6-MC0907-MG | ecosystem: Environmental > Terrestrial > Soil > Unclassified | place: USA: Iowa...
GAGCAGGTTGGCACGCCAGGAACCACCTTGCATGAATACCAGCGGCAAGGTTGCCAGCGCGGCCAGGAAGAACCGCCAGCCCACCAGCATCAAGGGATCGAATCCCTGCTCGAGCAATATCTTGCCCGACACGAAACTTGAGCCCATCAGAAATGTGGACGCCAGGATCGTGACAGCGAAACCCAGTCGGCTATGGAGGCCCGTCGCCTCGCCAGCCACTGACAGTGCCATCAGCGGATCTCGATCCGCAGCGGCAGGGCCCGGCTCGGTAACAGGGGGGCGATGCGCCATTGGCCCAAGCGTTTGATGGTTTCCTGTGGCGCCGGCGCCAAGGCAAGCTGCAGCACCCCGGTACCGTCGATCAGCGCTTTGCCGGCGCTCAACCTGAGGCTCTGGCTTTGCTCCAGGAGCATGTCGCGACCTTCCCAGCTCACCCAATGACTGCCGCTCAGGGCGTAAGCAATGATGTCCTGGCGCAAGTGCAACGACATCAGCTCGGTCGGGCGAAGATAGATGTAGACCCAGTCCGGCTCGCCGTCGGATGACCCCTGGGAATTGGCACTGAAAGAGACCGTTAACGTACGCACCTTGGTCTTCCTTCTGAAAAAGTCATTGGAAAATACATCTGCGCTTACATTAAATGGCCGGTTTCGGTAAAAACATCAGTAATTTCTTGAAGTAATTGTTAGCGGGGCTTACATGTCGGCGATCCCTCCCCTCAGTTGTCTGCGCAGTTTCGAAGCTGTCAGCCGCTTGTCCAGTGTCACCTTGGCGGCGACGGAGCTGCACGTCACTCATTCGGCGGTCAGCCAGCAGCTCAAGGTGCTGGAAGAGATGCTGGGTGTGACACTGTTCGTGCGCGAGGGACGTACCTTGCGCATCACTGAAGACGGTCGGTTGTACTCGTTGCAGGTGCGAGAGTCGTTGAAGAACATCGCCGATGCGACTCGGCAGGTTAAAGCGCAACCCAAGGCTTCGGAGCTGGTGGTGGCGGTCATGCCTTCCTTCGGCTTCTCCTGGCTGCTGCCGCGTATCGGTCGATTCCAGGCGCGTTACCCGCATATCACGGTGCGTCTGCAGGCCAGTCTCACCGTGACCAATCTGGCGCAGGAGGCGGTGGACGTCAGCGTGCGCATGGGGCGGGGCGACTGGGAGCAGGTGGAGAAACAGCTGTTGTTTCACGACGAAATGATCGTTGTCGCTTCCCCGGGCTTCAATGGCGGGCAGCTACCGCATACGCCGGCGCAGATCGTCGCGAGCCCGATCATTTTCACCATGGACTCCTGGCAACCCTGGTGCGAGGCGGCGGGGCTGGACACCGAGGTCACGCGCAAAGGGCTGTGCAGCAACGATTCGAATCTGGTGCTGGAGGCCGTGCGACTCAAGCAGGGTATCGCGCTGGTGCGTCGCAGCCTGGTGCATGACGCCATCGGGCGTGGTGAGTTGGTGCAGTTGAGCGAGCATGCGGTGCCGTATGCCTACCCGTATTGGCTGCTGCTACCGGACCGCGAGCGCGTCGAGGCCAAGCGGCAGCAGTTTGCCGAATGGCTGGGTGAGGAGGTTGAGTCGTATCTGCGAGAGCTCAGCCAGGCACGTCGACTGCCGGCCTGCTGAGCGACCCTTTTTTCGAGGCATAAAAAAACGGCCTATCTTTCGATAGGCCGTTTTTAGTACTTGGTGGTACACAGTCATTTGAACTGGATCTGTAAGCTGCTGGAAATAAAGGGCTTAAGGTTGATCTTGTAAGTTAGGCATACATGTGGGCATACAGGCAGCATATTTCTGGCCTACTGCCCTTCTTGGTATTTCCCGCTTGGTAAAGCACCAGCAGATGGTTAGTGGCGTATTCCCATTAGGGCCAGATATCCTCATCACCAAGGTTGTAGCTATCTCTATGCACGTTTCTCATCTATCTGGAAATTAGAAAGGAAGCTAAATGAAGGTTATCGATATCGTACACAACTACCCTGATGGGGGACGAGGGTTAGACCGTGGTCTGTGTCGGGTGAGATCTTTCGTGACAGGCGCGGGCACTGTTGTACTGCTTACCGAGCTGGATCGAAAAAACGACGGCATGTCAGTCAGCAACGCGGTCGAGCGGATAATCCCATCTCTTCAAAATTTGGGCATCGTCCTGGGGCCGGCTATTTACATTGACCATGATGAAGGTAAGGACCCCCTTGGTGACAGGTTTGAAATTGTGAGTCTGAGCTCTCTACGAGGAGCGCAGTGGAAACCCATAAGTCGACTGGCAGCATTGGAGCTGTTGGGATGTGCACCCGAGGAGCTTGACGAACGAAGCGAGCAAAACCATAGGATCATTTATCGAGCGGATCAACTGCGCTATTCACGTGACCCATTCATCGACTCTCCTTGGCAGCAAAGTCAATCGACCATCAAACGGCGCCTCGAAATAGCAGAGGCAATGGTTTCCAAAGCAGAGATTGAAGAGCTAATTGGCACCAGAGCGGGAGAGCGAGAGATTCAACATCTTTTGAAGCGGGACCTCTCTATTTTCGGTGAGGCCTATGCCAAGCCTGATGATGAGTACATTTGCTTTGCAGAGTTTCCAGTCGGTGATGGGCAAGTGGACTTTGTTGTTTTTACGGGGCGATCTCGCATGGATGTGATTCTAGTAGAGGTGAAGGGGGCGAATTTCAACCTGCTAAATGCTGACCACTACAAGGCATTCAACCACAAAATAAATCAAGCTGCGGCTCAGATCAGGGATCGAATCAGCCATATCTACAAGGGCGGTTCATCTTTTAGAGATCATGTTCATTCTCTTAGAGAGCGGGCGGAGAGGGGGGGGCATGTCTACGGCGCATTTGTTGGACCGTACGGTAGGCTTCAGGTTGATCCTCAGAAGGAAATCAATATCCGGACGGTCCTCATAGGCGGGAGGACTGTGGATGATCGCTTGGAGAGCGATAAGAGGTACGCCTTCGAACGTGACATGGTACCGCCGATTCGCGTGGAGTCCTGGGATACCTGGTTACGCAGGCTCCCGCGACCCTGATTGCAATAGCTCCTCCATCGGCCTCCGAAAGTCGCTGGGGACCCTGAGGAATTTACAAGTATACGGGGTCGGAAACCCGCGGGATCTCGTTAGCGATAGATATTCCACCTTACTGAAATTTCAACGTTGAAATTGAAAGGATCCTGACGTAAAGGGCATCGTAACCGTGTTGACTAATGCCCTTTGTGTTGCTAGTAGCGCATTCATTGCGGCGTCAAACGGTGTCAACCTGACAAGCAACCTCAAAAAACCAACCGTTAACCCGACCCCATCCTTTCGACATCGCAAGGGGCCTCGGTAGTTTGCCTCCCCGATGAGGATCACCGTCACCAAAAGATAAAGACATTCGCACGCTGGAGGCATTTCTATGCATGGGGTGTGGGGGCGCGTAAAAGGAGCGTTACAAAGGTTACAAGTGTTACGAGCATCATAACCTTATGATTTTGTTGGATTGTTTTCGTTACACCTAGTCTGGCAGGTGAGGTGGATCAAGTGTTACGAAACCTTTTGTGTTACGCCTGAAAATATGCATCGATTGTCGATTGTCGGCTGTCGGCCGCTTCTGTTGATAAGTCGACCATCGTTCATGCGGCAAAAAAGTACACGTTTGAGATGGGCTCTTTATTTGAGCAGAGGTTCCGATTCAGCTTTCACTAGCTGCGCGCAGAATAGTGCTTTTAGCAGTCAATACGTGGGCGGCCAGGAAGGATTTTCAAACGCAATGAGCCAAAGCCGCCGTACACATATATGGCTGCAGGGGAGTGCTTCTATGCCATCATTAATTTAGTATCAGGTTACATGGTGGCTCTAACTGAGGCCCAAACGACATGAGTGAATGCGCAAATTTGATAGTGCATGAAATCATTGAGCGAACCCTCTGGTACGAAGCCCAGGACGGTCGAACTATTTTGCCTCAGGGCGATTTGCTAAAACGGAGCGAGCCGCTCGTCGTCCTCGGTGAGGCCGGGATGGGCAAATCATACCTGCTTGAATGGGTTGCGATGTCTCCGGGTCATTCCCGCTGCACGGCCCGTCAACTTATCAATCGTTATGATCCGACTACCCTGCTGGGTGACGCCCAAATCCTGGTAATTGATGCTCTCGATGAGGTAAGCAGCCAAAAGGACGGAGACGCGGTGGACCTTGTCCTGCGTCAACTAGGTAAGCTCGGCTACCCTCGCTTCATTCTTGCGTGTCGGGTGGCGGATTGGCGCAGCGCCACTGGCCTAGAGGCTATTCACGAGCAGTACCCCGAACTACCTCTGGAGCTTCACCTTGAGCCATTCAACGAAGATGATGCAGAAACCTTTTTGAGCGCCTCATTTGGTCTGAAGACAGCCAAAGCTGTGATTGAACATTTCAATACGCGCGGGCTCAGTGGGCTACTTGGAAATCCGCAGACTCTTGAACTAATCGCAAGCATCGCTGGCTCGGGAACATTGCCTGAGACCCGTGGCGAGCTTTTCGAGCGCGCAGTTGAGGTTTTACGAGTCGAGCATCGAGACACAAAGGCCAGTAGTCAACCAGCACGGGAGATTGGTCTTGATGCAGCAGGTGCGGCATTTGCGGGCCTGATCCTAACGGGTAGCGAAGCCATTGTTCGAATATCGGCAGCGAACACCGCAGAAGGTGAATTGCAACTCTCCGATATCTCCCGTCTTCCTGGGGGAAACGCTGTGGAGACTATGCTGGGCACACGATTGTTCAAAGCCGACGGAGCCGATCGATTTACCTATCTACATCGCCGGGTTGGGGAGTATTTGGGGGCTCAGTGGTTAGCGAAGCAAGCAAATACCCCGAATAAACGTATGCGTCTTCTTTCTCTTTTCCACAGCCACGGGCTTGTACCTTCAAGTCTTCGCGGCATCCACGCATGGCTCGCATTGGATCCGGCTCTTACCAAAGCAGTTATTGCCGCAGATCCTATGGGCTTGATTGAATATGGTGATGCAGATGAATTGACGGCCGACCAGGCTCGCTCGCTTATCAGTGCGCTGGAGCAGTTGGCGAAGGATAATCCTCATTTTCGCGACTGGAGGGCTTTTGCGTTACCTGGTTTTGGGCATCTGGAGCTCGTTAAGGACATACGGCGATTGATATCTACGCCTGAAACGCCCTTCGGTCTTTACTTATTGATGCTCGAAGCGCTCAAGGGAAATGAAATTGCGTCAGCCCTGATAGAGGATCTGAGGAGGATTGTGCTCGACCCTCAGGCTTTTTTTGCGGGCAGGAAAGTAGCAGGTGAAATTCTTGTCGAAGTCGATGGTGAAATTATTTGGTCGAATGTGCTATGTACACTATGTAGTTACGGGGATGAGCTTTCGGTTCGGTTGGCAATTGAACTTGCCGATGAAGTGGGCTACCAACGGTTCGATGCCAATTTGATTGTCGACCTTGTTAGTGCTTATGCCAAAAGCGGCAGCCGTACGATCGGCGTATTGATGCGCTTGGAAAAGCACCTTCCAGATGTTCAGATCGCGGAGGTTCTGGATAGGTTAGCGATAGTTGTACCATCCTTGGGCAATCGCTATGAGCGCCCTGGCAATGATGTCCTGACCGATCTTGCTTATCACCTGATTGTTCGTTGCGTGGAGGCCGGCAGCATCACTGCCAGCAAGCTTTGGTCTTGGTTAGAACCTTTCCATACAAGTGCCGGATATCATCGAGAACTCCATCAGCGATTGCACGAACTCATCCAGATTGACGATGAGTTGCGTCAGGCCGTTCAGCGCCTAGTGCTGTTAGAGCTTCGCGGTGATTACAAACCTTTTCAACGAGCCTGGAGGTTGGGCGAGCGGTCGACTGGTTTTATGCCATCTGAGGCCGATGTTGTTGCGCTACTTGATTGTCTCGACCCTGCCAATAACAGCGATGAACGCTGGCGTGATGTGGTCCAGCTTACCCTGCATGATGGCGAAATAGGGGCAAAGGCTCGTGCTACCGCAAGGTCTTTTGCTGCTCTTCGCCCCGACCTGCTTGAGTGGATCGACAAACTCGCAGAACGGACGATACCGGATTGGCAGATTGAACAGGCGGAACGTGAGCGCGAGCGATGCGCGAAACAAGTGGCCGTTCACGCTGGACACCGAAATCATTTTGCTTCTTGTACCAAAGAGATGCGCACCGGCGACTACAGTTCGATCATTAGTCCCGCCAAAGCCTACCTCAGCCTGTTTAATGACATTGGACAAGATGTACCTGCCCATAAGCGGGTTGGCCAATGGCTTGGAGACGATATCGCGGAGGCGGCGCATATGGGGTTCGAAGCTTTTTTGATGCGCGATCCACCGGAACCCACTGCGCTGCAGATTGCAATGAGCAATGCCAAACGCAGGTTTTATGATGCTGGATATATTATCGTTGCAGCACTTGCCGAGCGTCTGCGGAACGGAATTAGATTTGATGACCTTTCTGATGAGCGCCTAATGGCTGGGCTGTTCGAATTACGTCGTACCCACATCGACGATCAAGCAGGAATTGCGGGACTCAAGGAGGCTTTGGAAACTGCCGTCCAGTCTCGCGGTGTCTGGCAGGAGGCAATGCGACTTTATCATGAGCCGCAACTACAGGAGCGGCGTGAGGACGTAGATGGCCTGTACGCATTTATGCGAGATCAGAGGCATGTCGCCATCAGCACCGAACTTGCAGCGGAGTGGTTGGAGCGTTTTCCAGATTTACCAATTGGTCCAGAATTAGAGCTGATCGATAGACTAATTCGCTCAGAGCGATTTGAAGAATTGCGCCGAGCGCTAGCGCTTCGCTCAATGTTGATGGATGTGGAGCGCCGCCGCAACTGGAATGCGGTTGGCCTCATTGTGGATTTTCCTCGCACCGTGGCGCAGTTTGGGGGGAGCCCGATCGAGCCGGAGCTCCTTTGGCACATACGGCATAGAATCAGTGATCGCGCCACCGAGAGCACCAATATCCACCTCAATATTGCGCAGAGTGAGTGGGTTATCGATACGTTCCGATCGCTATGGCCAATGGTTGAACGTTCCAGCGGGCCTTCGTCAGGGGACTCAAACCCCTGGGATGCTAGCAGTTTCATCGTTCATCTCATCCGTCGTCTAGGCAATGACCCTAGTGAAGAGGCAATCGATGTACTGGTGCGTTTAAGGGATGCCCCCGAGGATGGCTACTCTGAATCGGTCAAAATTGTTCTCGCCGAGCAGAAGCGCATCCGCGTTGAAGCTGCTTACACTCCGCCGACCCTTGCCGCTATCGACGCTATTGCGCGCAATCACGCTCCCGTGTCCCTTACTGACCTGCAGGCTCTTGTACTAGAAGAACTTGCGATAGCCCAAGCGAAGATAAAGAGCGACGATGCTGAGTCTTGGCGCGGTTTCTATGACGATAAAAAAGTCCCGTTCGCGGAGGAGCGTTGCCGTGACCATCTTCTAGGTCTTCTTCGTCAAGGAACGGAAGGACTTACGTTCGACCCCGAGACGCACGTCGCTGGCGACAAAGAAGTGGATATAACCTGCGCGGCAGGGAAACTTCGTATTCCGATCGAGATCAAGGGGCAGTGGCACTCCGAGCTCTGGAAGGGCTCAGATAGGCAGCTTGATGCGCTCTACACTCGAGACTGGCGGGCGGAGGGACGTGGCATTTATCTGGTGCTCTGGTTTGGAGGCCGACAACAAGCAAATAAGAAACTGAAGAGTCGTGGGCGGCACGAAGCTTTTCCCACCACCGCCGATGAACTGAAGGAGATGCTCGTCGCTATGAGCAGGTCCGCGCAAGAGGGAAGAGTTAGCATTTTCGTACTTGATTTAGAGCGATGTGACTCTTGTTAAGAATAATGAATTATTTGAAGGTGCTCTGTGGGCATTCAGGGGGAACTGGGAGCAGTGCTCTATGCCAGTTACCTATCCAACAAGTATCAGGTATTATCCTGATTTATTAAGATATAGTATTCTGAATTGGATGATAGTTATAATATGAAAAATTTCGATACCCGTGCCTACAATATCTCAGACTTCGTAGAGTGGCATCAAACTGGCTTGCTCGAGTTGTCGCCAAAGTTTCAGCGCCGCTCGGTCTGGACCGAGAAGGCAAAGTCTTATCTTGTTGATACTGTAATTCGCGGAAAACCAATTCCTAAAATCTTAATTACGCAAACTTTAAACGTTGGAAGAAATGTGCGGACAGTTGTTGATGGTCAGCAGCGCCTTAGAGCTATACTTGGTTACATAAATGGCGACTTTAAAGTGTCTCGGGCGCACAACAAGGATTATGCGACGTTATTATTCAGCGACTTGCCAGAAGAAGTGCAATCCGAATTTTTGAAATATGAAATTGGCGTCGACATGCTTTTCGATCTAACGTTCGAAGATATTTTGGATGTTTTTGCCCGACTTAACACGTATTCTGTGAAGCTGAATCCGCAAGAGCTTCTGAATGCACAGTATCTTGGATATTATAAGCAAGCTGCATATAGTCTGGGCTTTAAGTATGTAAGTTACTGGATCGAAGCTGGCGTTCTTTCCGAGAAGGAAGTTACTAGGATGGCTGAGGCTGAATTGTCATCCGATCTCTTGGGTGCCTTGATTGAAGGTATCCAACCTAAAAAATCTATCCCGACGTATTATAAGAAATATGACGATAACGAGCAGGAAAGCGGTAATGCTGCGACACAGTTTGATGAAGTGATGTCAGTAATTGGTGCGATTTATCCTGCTAATGAATTAAGTCATACTAACTATCATCGCGTTCACTTCTTCTATACTTTGTTTACTTCCATTGCCCATTGCTTGTATGAGCTTCGAGATCTAAATGACACTCCTCGTGCCGTTATAAATCCAGCGAATATCGGTCAGATTAGAAATGCGCTAGATGAAGTAAGTGCTCGATATGACGAGGTTACTGCCAAGGATGCCCTTCCGCCTAACGACGAATACAGGGATTTTATTGACGCATCTCGTCGAGCAACAACAGATTTATCCACTCGGAAGTCACGCACAAAATTCATTTGTCAGAAGCTCTTTGAAGCGGTGTAAAAAATGCCGATAACGGATGAGTTTAATGATTTTATGATGGCTGTCAGTGTGGCCAGCACTCTTAGGCAGAAAGCTAATACAGCCTCTACAGGTATGCTTGAATCTGAGCGTCATTTACTTTATGAGGCGATTTTTCTAAGGTTATATCGTGCTTATGAAAATCTTCTTGAGAATGTCTTCATATCGTACCTTACAGGGGAGCAAACTATAGGGGGTGTGCAAATTAATTCACATGTTAGGCCTGTTAGTCGAGATCATGCGCGTGCACTAGTAACTTCGTCGCAGCCTTTTTTAGATTGGACTAGTCCACAGGTTGTTATTAAGCGGGCCGAAACTTATATAGTTAGTGGTGAGCCTGTTAGAGCGGCAATCGCTGGATCGCAATCTCATCTGCTACAAGCAAAAAAAATAAGGAATCACATTGCTCATAATTCTACAGAAAGTGCGAAGGAGTTTAATTCTATAGTCGTCCATTTTTTACTTACAGCGCCTCTTGCTGCGATTTCTGCAGGAGAGTTTCTTTCTATGATACCCCCGTCAGGCCCATGTGCCCGCAGGGAGATTTTGAGCTTTTTTCTAGAAAAGCTGGAGAGTACAGCCCGGGCTCTAGTTGCTTAAAATTAAGTCGAAAAAACGCTCACCTTATCGTTAGTTCAGATGACGGGTAGGTCATATCAATTTTCGGCCAATAGTGGGCGACCAAACAGTCTTTTTTAGCCCGCAACTATCATTTACAGCTAGTGCAGCTGTGAAAAAGCTGATGCTGAGTCGTGTGTTTATACTGACAGTATTAGGTTGCGTTTAGGCGCGTCCATCCTTCCGGGTGCGGGTAAAGTATGTCCGCTCGTTGATTTCCCGTGTTGCCCCCTCGTAACCCGGAAAGAGCTTCGACGGGCCATAGCCTAGGTCTCTAATGTATCGGGCTACCTTCTCAGCCTCGGTGTTTGCCAAAGTTATTTTTAGAATCATATTGTCGATGCCAGTAAAGTTTAGCGATGTAAAAAACTGTTCTATCTGCTTCTCCAGTCCTGGTTCGGCTTGAACTACATTGTGTGGTGTGGGGCTGAGTATCGATCTAATGTTTCCAGGTTGACTAACCCAGTGCGTGAAAAGTCCTTGTTGCGCCGCTAAGTTTGGATTTCCCTCATATGGAGGGGTTACAAATTTCAAAGGAAATTCTGGAAAAGCCACAGTCATCGGTTCTGCCTTCGCGGCTTCATAAAATTGGTGTAGTGTTCCCACAGCTTCGGTGTTCAGCCCCCAAATACAAAAATCCCCATCGCGCTTGAACCCTAGATCCCGACCCTCCAATTTGGGAAGGGTAGCAAAAAAGGCGGCTATAAAAGGATTGTAACTCCAGTCGAGCAGGCGAGTTGGTACACCATAATGCTGTGCAAGCGCAGCAGCTTCTAACATGTCATCCGGAAGCCAAACTGCATTTTCTTCCCAGTTCGCCATGGTGGTGAATTCGGTTTTTTTATAATGGAGATTGCGTAACGTCTTCGAAGCTGGCACTGGAAGTCCATGCATATCAGCTTGTCGATAAAAATCCCGAATAAGCTGATATTCGACTAATGCTGATATGCAGGGTGAGTTAGTGTGTTCAGGATGCGTCTCCAAAAAGATGTTCATTTTGTTTCTCATTTCTTGGCGTGCATCTTCTCTCAGCGCATACGGGACCAGTGCATGATCAGCATTTCGCTGCCCTCGAAATATATATTCTTTAAAATTAATATTTGTATGTTGTGAAGACCATGGCACCAAAAAATCCATCAGTTCCTCTGCTGTGGTGAAATGGCGAGCGAAAATAAATGTGCTCATAGATGTCCTTATCAATGGATAGGGTGATGTCGCAGTGATGTCAATGCTATCGCTCCGTGGTAACGGAGACAAGCAGCTTGTAATTAAAAGTAATTCGTCCCAGCGAATCATTTTTCTCAACCTGCACCGACTCGCTACCTGACTGAGTAATAGTTATTTGCCCTGAGCTTCCTTTACGAAACAATATCAGGGAGCAGTAGAGCAGCCAATCCGGTTGCTCAGACTACCAGAAGGAGCTGGCAATGAAGCCGAAGAGGTTTCCAATGCATCTTAGCTTCGGCGTTTCAATTGCTTTTCGATGAGGCTTAGCTCTGCTTTGATCGCGTTTGCGGTGAGGTTCTGAATCGCTGTGCTTTTCCCCCAGCGAGAGCCCATGAGCTTGAGCAGCGCGCTCAGATGGGTTTTCCTTGCCTTCAGAGTTTCGATACGACTGGAGTTGTTCTGCATGGCGGTATTCATACTGCTGATCCTTGGGCATTATTTAAGCAGCCCACATGCGTGGGCTGTTTCGGGTAGAACGGGTCGTTACAAGGCCAGCACGTCTTGTACAGCGTAGTGCGTTGAACGCTCCGAAAGGTCACCCGAGGTCCAACTGCCAAAGTTCTCGCCTTGCTCTGGAACATCCAGCTTTCGCAAGGCGACAGGATCTCGGTTAATCATGCGATGGGCCGCCCAAAGCTTTCCGCCGATATCAAGCAATGCTTGAGCTGCCTCATTCCATCTCTCCTCGAGAACCAAGGTCGCGAGGTACAGCGAGTCATTCTGAATTTTTGTATACTCTTGTTGGGCTTCTGAGGCGTGTTGGTCGACTGTGGTCAACTCTTGTTCCAGAGCCGTGATAATCAGCTGCTGACGACGGTTTTGCTCGGCTACAGTCGTAAGGTTTTTCGCGGCCTTTTGGGCGTCGACATTGGCAGTCTTCTCACCTTCGGCGTCGCCCCAAGCTACGGCTTGGGCATAGGCCGTCGCCGCTTCTGTCTCAGCCTGCCGAGCCTTTGCCATTTCATCTGTCGCTTGCTGGCGGATCTGATTCAGCCGGGTGCTAAGGCTCTGGCGCTTTTCGTTGAGTTCCTGCTCGTCGGCTTTCCAAGTCGCCATTGCATCAACGTAGCCCGCCATCAGGGTTTCGTGATTCGCGAGCTTTTCACGACGATGGATTTTTTGATTCAACCTATAGATCTCAAAGTCCAGAGAATCAAACTTCCTTTTTCGCTCTTCATACTGATGCTGTACTTCTTGTTTCCTGCGTTGGTCAACGACCTCGGCGCTTTCCAGCGCAGTCTCGAGCGGAAGCATTTCGGTTTTGACATTTTCCATTTCGAGGACTAATTGTTCGCGACGATCTGTCAGTTCTTTGAGTTCATTCATTGTCTTGTCTCTGTGCAATTCGTTTGGGTTGGGTTGAGCGGCTGGCGAGGCCGGGAATGAGCCGGCGCTACCTCGATCAGTAGAGATGCCTTCAGGCAGCCCGAGCCTCGCTCTCATCCGTTCCCGGAATCGTCTTCACGATGTAGCAGCGTTGCGGGCCCAGGCCGGGCAACCGGACCAAGCTCGATGCCTTGCCGTCGCTACCAGGTTCCAGCACACCTCGGTGCAGCAGCTCCTTGTTCACGGCGTTGATGTTCATGCCCCGGAATATCTCGGATCGCCATGCCTCGGGCAGCACGTAGTAGGTGTGGGTGGTGTGCATGGTGTCGTCGCCCATGCCGTGCTCCAGGGTCTTGCGAAAGCCCAGGCGGTCAATGGTGCGGGGTCCATGCTCATCGATCTTCGCGGCGGCGGTTTCCCAGCGGGTGAAGCGGCTTTCCCCAAAGCGCTCGATGATCTGGCGTAGGCGGGCCAAGATCGCATCACCTTCAAGGTTTCCGGCGCCGCCACGCTCATTCAGCCACGCACTCAGACATACGCGTGCCGCCGTGGTTGCGGTGCTGTCAGGCCAGCCAGTGATACCGAGGGCGGTGGCCAGCTCTCCGGCCGCTGCTGCTAGACCAAAGCGTGCAGTTGCTCGATGCGCCTGCCCGCTGGCCGAGGCGGGGAGGGCTTTGGCAACGAAAGCTTCTAGAGTCCGGCGGAGGATGGTTGACCATCCATGCATCTTGCCGGGCTCGCAAAGGGCCGCCGGGAACGCGGTGAGTGGCGTGCCGTAGTATTTGGCTACCCGAGCCTTGAGTGCGCCAGAAAGAGCCGCTGCGTCATCGAAACCACTCAACACATCGAACATGCCGAGGCCTTTGCTGGCGTCCGCTGGCACGGCCAGCATGCGCACCTCCATGCCGGCTTTCAGTTCCTTGTTGGCTTCGGCCATGTGCTGCGCCAGTGTCTTCTCGCCCGTCGAGAGAAACAGCAAGCGCCACTCCTGTACCTGTCGGCCCGCTTGTCCTCAATCATTGGCGCGAGCCTTACCGATGCGTCATCGCGCTGGGTCGGTTATCAAGGCGCAGCATAGGACGCGGATCGGGCAGGTCTTGCGGCGCTATTGAGTGGTTTTGCCGTCGGCGCGTTTGCACCAGTTCAACGGCGTCGGGCCGAAGGTGGAAGCGATAAAGCGCCACGGTGGCTGGCTTTGCATTGCGGCGGGGAAGGATAGGGGGTAGACAGAGGTGAACAGCCAGAAACAAGAAAGCCCGCACGAGGCGGGCTTCTTGAGGTGATTCATAGACTGCTGTAGACATCTA
>Ga0213823_1001613_pt1 | contig 13510 bp, 13 predicted proteins | sample MC6MC0907MG_FD_179887 | JGI IMG/M metagenome (GOLD analysis project Ga0213823, IMG submission 179887) | Enriched soil aggregate microbial communities from Iowa State University, Ames, United States - MC6-MC0907-MG | ecosystem: Environmental > Terrestrial > Soil > Unclassified | place: USA: Iowa...
GCGAGCGAAGCTGGCCGGGGTCATGGGCAGCGGCGCGGTATCCGCTGGGGCGCCCCAACGATAGAACTCCCCGGGCTTGCCCTTGATGAAAAGTTCGCCTTTTCGATCGAACGCGCTGCCGGTGACGGCATCGTCGGGAGGATAGTTGCGCATGGCCGCCTCGACGACCGATAGCGCGGGATCCGTGACGAACGAACTGCGCCGGACCCTTGCCCGACGTAGCGCATCCGCGACATCGCCGCGGCCATTGACCTGGCTCCAGCCTTGCACCTGCGGCTGCTCCTTGAGCAGGTCGAGGGTAAAGGCATAGGGCGTGGGCAGGTCCTTGAGCAATGCGTTGAGTGCATCGCTGTCGTGTTGCAGTTGCCGGGTGAGCACCCTGAAGCGCTCCTGCTGGGGCCGTGGGGCTCGTTTCAGCCAGGCGGGCAGCCTGGCCTGGATAAACTCGACATGGGTATCGAGGGTAGACATGGTGGACCTCCATCCTTGGGGGCGATTGAGTGCGTTGACGTGGCCGATGCTCTCCAAACCGATCGGTTTTTGAAACCGCGCAACCGTTGCAAGGGGTTGCGGGCGTCAGCGCAGCAAGCGCTCAGGCGCTACCTTCCCGCCGCGGCCTGCGTGCGCAGCAGATCAATGAACAACCCCAGCTCCCGGCTCACCGGCTCCCCCTTGCGCCGCAACAAGCCAAACGACGCCAATTGCACGTCCAGCGCCACCGGGAGCGCCACCACCAGGCCCATCTTCAGGTAATCGCGCAAGGCGGTTTCCGAGAGCACCATGATCGCGTCGGTCAGTTGAATCAGCTGTTGCATGGAATACACCGAGCTACATTCGATGATGTCTGCGGGCGTCGGCAGCGCAAGACGTTGCAACGCTTGATCGAGGCCGATGCGCGCCGGGCTGGTTTCCGGCTGCAGGATCCACGGCCAGTCGCTGACCAGTTCGGCCAGGTCCAGTTTTTTGCGCCGGGCCAGGGGATGGCCGGCGTGGACCACCACCAGCAGTCGTTCATTGCCCAGTTGCTCGAAGTCATAGTGCTCGCTGTCGGTGGAGGCGTTGCGCCGGGCGATGGCCAGGTCGATGCGGCCCTGCTCCAGCAACTGGATCACCTGGTCGCTGGTGTCCCCCATGATGCGGATCCGCAGCTGCGGATTGAGCGCCTTGATCCGGGCGATGGAGTCCATGACCAGGTCCGGCGCCGCCCCCATGATGGTGCCGATGGACAGGTAGCCATAACCGCCCTGCTGACGGGCCAGCAGGTCTTCGGCGCAGCGGTCCAGACCGCTGAGGGCCAATTCGGCGAAGCGAATCAGCTCCTGGCCCAGGGCGGTCGGGCGCATGCCCCGGGGCATGCGCTCGAACAGGTCGCAACCGAACATGTCCTCGATCTCGTGCAGCATCCGGGTCGCTGCCGGTTGCGACATGTTCAGGCTCTGGGAAGCCCGGTGCAGGTTCTGACTGGCGCTCAAGGCCACCAGCATGTGCAAATGTTTGTAGCGCAGACGGTTGAACAGGCTGCGTGACAGCACGGGATGGGTCATGGATTGGCCTCTGATTATCGATACCTTGAGGGTATCGATTGTTAGCGAGATTCGATTTGTAACGCATCAATCGCCCGCCGTACAGTCCAGCCCATAAGAACAAATACCTGCTAAAGGACTCCCGCGATGAAGACTCTTCCTGTGTCTGTGCTGGCCAAGATTTCCTGGCGCCTGCTGCCCTTCCTGTTGCTGATGTACATCATGGCTTTTCTCGACCGGGCCAACGTTGGCTTCGCCAAACAGGCCTTCCAGGCCGACACCGGTATCGGCGACGCCGCATTCGCGTTTGGTGCGGGCGTGTTCTTCGCCGGTTACGCACTGCTGGAAGTGCCCAGCAACCTGATCCTGCACCGCGTCGGCGCGCGGTTGTGGATGTGCCGGATCATGGTCACCTGGGGCCTGGTGTCGGCGGCCATGGTCTTCGCCCACAACGAAACCAGTTTCTACGTGCTGCGCTTCCTGCTGGGCGTGGCCGAAGCCGGATTCTTCCCCGGCGTGATCCTCTACCTCACCTATTGGTTCCCCTCGGCGGCCCGGGGCAAGGCCATGGGCTTCTTCTATTTCGGTGCGCCGCTGGCGTTCATTTTCGGCAGCCCGCTGTCGGGACTGTTGTTGGAGCTGGACGGTTTCGTCGGTGTTCACGGCTGGCAATGGCTGTTCGCCGTGGAAGGCCTGATGGCGTCGGCGGTGGGCGTGTGGGCCTACTGGTACCTGGACAACCGCCCCGCCGATGCGAAATGGCTGACGCTCGAAGAGCGCCGCCAGGTCCAGGAACTGCTTGATGCCGAGGACCAACACAAACAATCCCATGGCCGCAGCCTGCTCAGCGTGTTGTGCCAGCCTTCGGTGCTCTACCTGTGCCTGATCTACCTGCTGATCCAGGCCAGCGTCTACGGCGTAGTGTTTTACCTGCCGAGCCAAGTGGCCGGGTTGCTGGGCAGCAAGGTTGGCTTGTTGGTGGGTCTGGTCACGGCTATTCCGTGGGTTTGTGCGCTGTGCGCGGCCTACCTGATTCCCGGTTACAGCGACCGCACTGGCCAGCGTCGCCGCACGGCTACGTTGACCCTATTGATGGCCGCCGCCGGGATCGCCTGCTCGGTCAGTGTGTCCAGCCCACTTCTGGGCATCATCGCCCTGTGCTTCGCCGCTTCCGGCTTCATCGCCGTGCAGCCGGTATTCTGGACCTTCCCCTCCAGTTACCTGGCTGGCAGTGCCGCTGCGGCAGGCATTGCGCTGATCAACTCCTTCGGTGCCCTCGGCGGCTTCATTGCCCCGGTGCTGAAGAATTGGGCCGAAGGCGCCTTCCACTCTCCTGCGGCCGGCCTTTACCTGCTCGCCGCCACCACCGTTATCGCCGCGTTGCTGGTACTGGGCATCCACTCCCCCGGCCAACGCGCTTCGAACACACCGGCCACGGTTTAACTCAAGGAGCTGCACAATGGGTATCCCCACTATCAAACACGTCCGCGCCTTCGTCCTGCGAGGCGGCGGCGCGGATTATCACGACCAGGCGGACGGCCACTGGATCGACGATCACATCGCCACACCGATGAGCAAATACCCGGACTACCGCCAGAGTCGCCGCAGCTTCGGCATCAACGTACTCGGCACCCTGGTGGTAGAGATCGAGGCCAACGATGGCACGGTCGGGTTTGCCGTGACCACCGGCGGCGAGCCGGCGGCCTACATCGTTGAGAAGCACCTAGCGCGATTCGTCGAGGGAGCCCGGGTCACCGACATCGAAAAGATCTGGGACCAGATGTACCAATCGACGCTCTATTACGGCCGAAAGGGCCTGGTGATCAACACGATTTCCGGCGTGGACCTGGCGCTCTGGGACTTGCTCGGCAAGATCCGCCAGGAGCCGGTGCATCAACTGCTCGGCGGCGCGGTGCGCGATGAGTTGCAGTTCTACGCCACCGGTGCACGGCCTGACCTGGCGCAGAAAATGGGCTTCATCGGCGGCAAGATGCCTTTGCATCACGGCCCGGCCGAAGGCGAAGAAGGCCTGCGCAAGAATCTCGAGGCACTGGCGACGATGCGCGAACGGGTCGGTCCGGACTTTTGGCTGATGCTCGATTGCTGGATGAGCCTGGACCTCAACTACGCCACCAAACTCGCGGTCGGCGCCCATGAGCACGGCTTGAAATGGATCGAAGAGGCCCTGCCGCCCGACGACTACTGGGGCTACGCGGCGCTGCGCAAAAACGTCCCCAAGGGCATGCTGGTGACCACCGGCGAGCACGAGGCCACCCGCTGGGGCTTCCGCATGCTCCTGGAAATGGGCTGCTGCGACATTATCCAGCCCGACGTCGGCTGGTGTGGCGGGCTCACCGAACTGGTGAAAATCTCGGCTTTGGCCGACGCCCACAACGCGCTGGTGATCCCCCACGGCTCTTCGGTCTATAGCTACCACTTCGTCGCCACCCGGCATAACAGCCCGTTCGCCGAGTTCCTGATGATGGCGCCCAAGGCGGACGAAGTGGTGCCGATGTTCCACCCGCAATTGCTGGGCGAGCCGGTACCGGTGCAAGGCCGCATGCGGCTGTCGGTCCTCGATCAGCCCGGCTTCGGCGTGACGCTGAACCCTGAGTGCCAACTGCATAGGCCTTATAACCGCTAGAGGAGTCCTCCATGACCATGCCCCACAACGCCTTCAAGGCCGCGCTGACCTCCAAGCATACGCAGTACGGCATCTGGGCCGGTTTCGCCAGCGGTTACGCCGCCGAAATCGTCGCTGGCACCGGTTACGACTGGATGCTGATCGACGGCGAACACGCCCCCAACACCGTGCCCAGCGTGCTCAGCCAGCTCCAGGCCGTAGCGCCCTATGCCACCGCGCCAGTGGTGCGAGCGGTGACCGGCGATGCCAACCTGATCAAGCAACTGTTGGACGTCGGCGCCCAGACCCTGATGATTCCCATGGTCGAGACCGCCGAACAGGCCCGGGCCCTGGTGCGCGCCATGCGTTACCCGCCCCACGGCATTCGTGGTGTGGGCGGGGGCCTGACCCGCGCCACCCGCTGGGACGGCGTCGCGAACTACCTCACCACGGCCCATGAAGAGCTGTGCCTGATCGTCCAGGTGGAGTCGCGCACCGGGGTGGAAAACGTCGAAGCCATCGCCGCCGTCGAAGGGGTGGACGCGGTGTTCATCGGCCCCGCCGACCTGTCTATCGGACTTGGCCATGCGGGCAATCCTGGTCACCCCGAAGTCCAGGAACGTATCCAGTTCGCGGTCAATGCCACCCTCGCGGCCGGTAAGGCTTGCGGCATCCTCGCACCCAACGCAGAAGACGCCCGCCGTTATCAGGGCTGGGGTTGCCAGTTCATCGCCGTGGCCATCGACATCAGCCTGCTGCGCCAGAGTGCCATTGCCACCCTCTCCCACTACCGCGAACCCGCCACTGTTCAAGCGTCATCGCGCACTTATTGAAGGACACTGCCATGTCATCCGTTCCTGTGTTCCAGAACTTCATCAACGGCCAGTTCACCCACAGCGAGGCGCACCTGGATGTGTTCAACCCGGCTACCGGGGCGCTGCTGTCCCGGGTCCCGGCTTCCAACGCCGTCGACGTCGATCAGGCCCTGGCTGCCGCCCGTGCCGCGCAGAAAGACTGGTCGGCCAAACCGGCCATCGAACGCGCCGGACACCTGCGCCGCATCGCCGCCAAACTGCGGGAAAACGTCGCCCACCTGGCGCGCACCATCACCCTGGAGCAAGGCAAGATCAGTGCCCTGGCCGAGGTGGAGGTGAATTTCACCGCCGACTATCTCGACTATATGGCCGAATGGGCCCGGCGCATCGAAGGCGAGATCATCACCAGCGACCGCCCCGGTGAAAACATCTTCCTGTTCCGCAAGCCCCTGGGCGTGGTGGCCGGGATCCTGCCGTGGAATTTTCCGTTTTTCCTGATCGCTCGCAAGATGGCCCCGGCGCTGTTGACCGGCAACACCATCGTCATCAAGCCCAGCGAAGAAACCCCGAACAACTGCTTCGAATTCGCCCGGTTGGTCGCTGCGACCGACCTGCCACCCGGCGTGTTCAATGTCGTATGCGGCGACGGCCAGGTGGGCGCTGCCCTGAGCGGTCACAAAGGCGTGGACATGATCAGCTTCACCGGCAGCGTCGCCACCGGCTCACGGATCATGACGGCGGCGGCGCCGAACATTACCAAGCTCAACCTGGAACTGGGCGGCAAGGCCCCGGCCATTGTGCTGGCGGATGCCGATCTGGCGCTGGCGGTGAAAGCCATTCGCGATTCACGGATCATCAACACCGGGCAAGTCTGCAACTGTGCCGAACGCGTCTACGTGGAACGCAAGGTCGCCGATCAATTCATCGAGCGGATCAGCGCGGCGATGTCTGCCACCCGCTACGGCGACCCGATCGCCGAAGCCGATGTGGAGATGGGTCCGCTGATCAACCGCCAGGGCCTGGACAGCGTTGAACACAAGGTTCGAACCGCCCTCAGCCAAGGCGCCAGCCTGGTGAGCGGCGGCAGCGTGGCGGATCGCTCCAGCGGCTTTCACTTCCAACCCACGGTACTGGCCGGTTGCAACGCATCAATGGACATCATGCGTGAGGAAATCTTCGGTCCGGTGCTGCCGATCCAGATCATTGACGACCTGGACGAGGCCATCGCCCTGGCCAACGACTGCGACTACGGCCTGACTTCTTCGATCTACACCCGGGACCTGAGCCGGGCCATGCACGCCATTCGTGGCCTCGACTTTGGCGAGACCTACGTCAACCGCGAAAACTTCGAAGCCATGCAGGGGTTCCATGCCGGCGTGCGTAAATCCGGGATTGGTGGGGCCGATGGCAAGCATGGTTTGTATGAGTACACCCATACCCATGCGGTGTACTTGCAAAGCTGACTTGCGATAGACCGAGGCTTGGCGAAGCGCTGCCTGTCTGGGGGCGCTTCGCACCCAGCGGGAGCAAGCCCCTTCGCCACAACGACTCTTCCCAGTCCTCCTATCTCTCAGACCACCAAGGTCAACCACGCCGATGCCAATAACAACACCGCCATGGTCCGATTGAACCGGCCCATCGCCACAGCGGAACGGCAGAACCGGGCAGCGCCGAGGCCCAGATAGGCCCACAGGGTCATGCACGGAATGGAAATCGCGAAAAACGCCAGGGATAGCCAGAGCACCCGCACGGTACGGTCGGCCTCGGCGCCAGCAAACACGCTGACCACCGCCAGCGCCATCATCCAGGTCTTGGGGTTCACCAGTTGCAACCCGGCGGCCCCCGCCAGGCCCAGTCGCGGGCCTTCAACCGGACGGTCCGGGTCGATGGCCTGGGCCGGGGCGCGAAAAATCTGCCAGGCCATCCAGCTCAACCAGGCAATGCCGGCCCATGACAGCAGGGTCTGCACCCTGGCGTGGCGCGCCAGCACGTCGCCCAATCCGGTGCCCACCAGCAACACCAGCAAAGCCGCCGCGGCGCAGGCCCCCAGGATGATCGGCAAGGTGGTGGCCAGGCCAAAGCGCGAGCTATGGCTCAGTACCAGGATATTGGTCGGGCCCGGGGTAATGGAGGCGACAAAGGCGAACAAGGCAAACGGCAGTAACTGGTCCATGGAGCAACGTCTCGGTGAATGATCGTCACTCGATCATCCCCACGAAGGCCCGCTCAGTCTGGAACAATTGAGCAGCGCTTGCGGTAGTCCGCCGGGCTCAGGCGATAGGCACGCTGGAACCAGCGCCCCAAGTGGCTCTGGTCGGCAAAACCGAGCATGGCCGCCACCGCCCCGGCGCTCTCGCCAGCGGCCAGCAAGCGCCGGGCGCGGGCCAGGCGCAATTGGATCAGATAGGCATGGGGGGCCAGGCCGAAAGCCGCCTTGAATGCACGGCTCAGGCGGAAACGATCCACGCCGGTAACCTGCGCCAGATCGTCCAGACCGATGTCGTCGCTCAGGTGGCTGTGCAGGTAATCGCGAGCCTGTTGCGCCACCAATGGCAGGCGTGGGTCGGGGTTGATCCGCGCGCGCCAGTGCAGGTGTTGGGTCAGGTTGGCCAACAAGGTATCGAGGGCCGTCTGGCGCACGATGCGGAGTTCCTGCTCATGCAGGCTCTGGAAGGCCAGGGCCGTGGCACTCGCCAGCCGCGCATCGTCGGTCAGGGTGGCGGCGAATCCCAATTGGGCGTTGTCCGGCGCCACGTCGAACAACGAACGCAATTCGCGCTCCAGCCATTGGGGTTCCAGGTACAACGTGCGGTAGGTAAACCCGTGGTCGTGGGGCGCGTTGCCGTCATGCAACTCGCCGGGCTCGAGCAGGAACACCTTGCCCGGCGTGCTGTTGTGCTGCTGGCGACGGCAATGAAACTGCTGCACACCCTGCTCGGTCACGCCCACCAGATAGCTGTCGTGCCAGTGGGGATCATAGGCATGCCCCTCGAAATGCGCGCGCACGGTCTCGATACCGGACGTGGCGTCCTGCTTGAGATCGATCCAGTTGCGTGCCGCCATGAGCCGCCTCGTTTTGTGTATCCGACCGAAGCAGATTAACCGCTCGTAGGGATGACGTCTGGAAGATTTGTGAAATTGGGTGGGAGCGGGCTTGCTCGCGAAGGCGGTGTATCAGCCACCCCATGCATCGACTGATACACCGCCTTCGCGAGCAAGCCCGCTCCCACAGGTTATCAGCCTCGTCCTCAGCGTCAGGCTTGCGGGGTGATAGGCAGCACCGCTTCCACCGCCAGTCGGGCCAATTCGGCGTCTTGCTCGGCCTTGACCCCAGACACCCCGATAGCGCCGACGCACTGGCCGTCGTGGCGGATGGTCACGCCGCCTTCAAGCATGCCCTGCAGGTGCGGAGCGCTGAGAAACGCGTAGCGACCACCATTGATCATGTCTTCGAAAACCTTGCTGTCGCGCCGCCCCATGGCGGCGGTGCGGGCTTTTTCCGTCGCGATGTAGGCCGATAACGGCGAGGCATCGTCCAGGCGCAACAACCCGAGGGGATGGCCACCGTCGTCCACCACGCAGACCGAAACGGCCCATTGGCGCTGGTGCGCCAGTTCCTTGGCCGCCACAAGCAACTGCGCGACATCCTGTTCAGTGAGTACCGCTTTGCTTTTCATGGATCACTCCGTGCTGTGTCACAGGAAGCCCGCAGGCTAGACCTGCGGGCCAAAAAACAGCCTCGAACGTCATTCACCGTAGATATCGAAATCGAAGTACTTCTGGCGAATCCTGTCGTAGGTGCCGTTGGCGCGAATGGTCGCCAGTGCCTGATTGAAGCGGCCCGCCAGCGCATCGTTCTTGCGTACCGCAATGCCGATACCCGTGCCGAAGTATTGTTCTTCGGTGAAATTGGGCCCGACAAACTCAAAATCCTTGCCCTCGGGACGCTTGAGCAGGCTTTCATCGATCACCACAGAACTGGCCATGGTCGCATCCAGGCGTCCGCCCAGCAGGTCGAGGAAAATTTCATTCTGCGAACCATAGCGCACTACTTCGGCACCCGCCGGGGCAAAGTGATCGGTGACATAGCGATCGAAGTTGGTCGCCCGCTGCACGCCGATCCGCTTGCCCTTGAGTTGTGCCGGGATGTCGCTGATAGCACTGCCCTTGCGAAACACCAGGCGCGCCGGGATCCGGTAGTAGCGGTCGGTGAAGTCCACCGACTTCAAGCGCTCCGGGGTGATGGACATGGAGGAAATCACCGCATCGACCTTCTTCACCTTCAGCGCCGGGATCAAGCCATCGAACTCTTGCTCCTGCCAGACACAGCGGACCTTCATCTCGGCGCACAATGCCTGGCCGATGTCATAGTCGAAGCCGACGATGGCGTTGTCCGGGGTTTTCGAGGCGAATGGCGGGTAAGCCGCCTCGATGCCGATACGCAGTGATGATTCGGCGGCTTGCAGGCTCGCGCCGAACGCCAGCAGCGAGATGAAACCCAGTTTCAGGGCAATGCGTTTAACGTTCATTCATTTGCTCCAGGTGCGATGTTATTGAGTTCGGGCGCTCCACAGAAGTCGCCCGTTATGGCAGCAGCAATGTGAACAAGCCCGGGCGGCGACTCTGGCGGTTGCCTGCCCGGTGACAGCACCACGGTGATCCGGCCGGCGGCCTCAGACCGCCGCCGTGACAATCAACTCCAGCAAAATCTCGGGATCGTCGAAGGCCACTTGGGCGGTGGCCCGCGCCGGGGTGTGCGCGGCATCGACCCAGTCACTCCACAACGCGTTCATCGCCGCGAAATCCCGGACCATGTCTTTCATCCAGATCTGCACACTGAGCAGCCTGTGCTTGTCGCTGCCGGACGCGGCCAGCAGTTCATCGACCCGCTGCAACACCTGGCGGGTCTGACCCTGGATGTCCTGGCTGCAATCGGCGGCGACGACACCGCTGAGCCAGGCCACGCCGTTGTGCACGACGCTGCGGCTCAGGCGTGGGTTGCTTTCGATGCGTTGAATACTCATGAGGGTTCCTCGACAGAGAGACGCTCGCCCGCCAATTGGGCGAGCGTGATGGGTTTGAGGGGCGAACGGATGCGGTAATAGCCCACCTCGGTGGGTGAGACGTGACGGCGTTCGGCGATGATTTCGGTGACGCTCAGACCACACTGGCGTCCCTGGCACGGGCCCATGCCGCAACGGCCGAAGGCCTTGGCCTGGTTGGGCCCCAGGCAACCCAGGTCGACGTAGCGGCGGATGTCCCCGGCGCTGACTTCTTCGCAGCGGCACACGGTGACGTCGTCGGCGGGGATACGATTGCCGACCTGGGGGCGATACAGGGCGTCGAGCAGTGGCCGTGCGGCGCGGGCGCGGCGTAGTGCGTATTGCAGGGGCCGCGCCTGCGCCTGCTGGCCGGCAATGGCCAACGCGGCCAGGCGTCCTTCTAGTTGAGCCACCTGGGCTCCGCCGATGGCGCCACCGTCACCGGCGATGAAAATGCCCGGCATGCTGCTTTCACCCCATTGGTCGCGGCGGGTCACCCAGCACAGCTGCTGCTCGCTCCAATCATGCTCCAGGCGCAACGACCAACTGACCTGGGTGTTCGGCACCACGCCTTGATGCAGCAGGATCAAATCGGCGCGAATGCGCTGCGAACGGCCTTGGCTGTCGAAGCTCAAGGCGCAGGCCCGATCCGCGCCTTCAATCTGCAGGTTGCTCGCGCCGCGAAAATGCCGGACGCCGGCCCGCTTGAGTTCCGTCAGCAGCCCCAGCCCTTTGAGCAGGTCGCGCCAACCGCGCAGCGCACCGGGGATGTGTCGCCAGGCCCGCAGCAGATCGCTTCGGTGGCTGGTATCCACTAGGGCTTCAAGGACGATGCCGGCACGCAGGTATTGCACCGCCAGCAGGTAAAGCAATGGACCACACCCGGCCAGTACCACGGGCGTGGCCGGCACCATGGCCGCGCCTTTGAGCAGGATCTGCCCGGCGCCAGCGGTCATGACCCCCGGTAAGGTCCAGCCGGGAATCGGCATCGGCCGTTCGAAAGCCCCCGTGGCAATCAACAGGTGGCGCCCTTGCAAGACTTCGGCGCGCCCCTCGACCAGGTAATGCACCTGGCACTGCGGCGCCACCTGCCAGATCGCCGCATTGGGCAAATAGCGAGCACCGCATTGGAGAAAGTCGGTGGCCAATGTCGCCCCGGCCCCGTAGTCGTCACCCAATACGGCGCGGCGACGTGCGTCAGCCTGGAGCACCTGGCGATAAATCTGCCCGCCTGGACTGGCCTGCTCATCCAGCACGACCACCGACAGGCCGTGGCGCCTGGCTTCGAGCGCAGCACTCATTCCCGCCGGGCCAGCGCCGATGATGATCAGGTCGATGACCGCGTTACTCATCGCCCTCCTCCTCCCACGGTGCCAGGCAAACGGCCCCGCGTTGACGACGCACGCGCATGCCGGCACGCACCGGCACCAGGCAGGCCTGGGTATTGGCTTGTCCGTTCACCTCCACCAGGCATTCGAAGCACACCCCCATCATGCAATAAGGCGCGCCGGGGCGGCCGTTGATGGCGCTCTCGCGGGTGTGTCGGATGCCGCAACCCAGCAGCGCCGCCGCCAGGGATACCTCGGCGGGTACCGTGAAGGGCGTGCCTTCGAATTCGATTTGCACGGTGTGATCTTCCGAGGCCAATGGCCGGAACAGACTGTCAGCAGACATGGCGCGCCTCTGTTGGCAAGTTGAAACGTTGCAGCCCGAATGGCTTCACCGCCGAATCATCGAATTCGCCGGCGATCCACGGCGCCAGGCGCAAGGCATGGACAGCGGCCAGCGTCACGCCGCTGTGGCAGCTGACAACCGACAGCCCCGGGCAGCTTGGCGGTGTTTCGTAGATTGGAAAGCCATCGGCACTCATCACTCGCAGCGCCCCCCAGGCCCGCACCAGTCGTACCTGGCCCAAGCGCGGGAAGCACTGCACCGCGCGCCGGGCAATGGCGGCCATGACCTGGCTGCCGGTGCCGTCATCCAAGCCCGTCGACTCGTGAGAATCACCCAGCTGCAGCGTGCCCTCGTCGGTCTGGCGGACATAAGTGGTGGGGTAATGCAGAAATGGCTCGAGCCGTTCGGTGACCAGGATCTGGCCACGATTCGGCTGCACCGGTACATCCAACCCCACCATGGCCCCCAGCGCCCGATTGCCGAGGCCGGCGGCCAGCACGACCTGGCGGGCAGACCAGCACTGCGCTCCAGCCCGCAGCTCGAACCCCTTGGCAATCGCGTCGATCGCATCGACACGATGGCCGTTGATGAGCCTGACCCCGCGAGACTGGCAGGCGGCAAAAAGCGAGCGCAGCAGCTTGAGCGGGTTGACGTGACCGTCCATGGGTGAAAAACAGCCGCCCACCACATCCGGCCCAATGCCGGGTAAGCGCGCGCGCAGTTGCGCGGCGTCCAGCTGTTCAAAGGGGTAGTCGCCGGCAAAGGCATCGCGCAGCCAATCCAGCCGACGGCTTTCTTCGGCCATTTCCGCGTCGCTCAGGCACAACTGGAAGCCACCCCGTTGGCGCAGATGAATGTCGATGCCGGTATCGGCTTGCAACGCCGCGGCAAACCGAGGCCAGAGCGCCACCGACTCCCGCGTCCACTGGGCATACGGACTCATGCGGTAGCCCTTGCCCTGGACCCAGAGCAAACCAAAGTTGCCCCGGGCTGCGCGAATAGCGTCATCGCCCTCGTCGAGCACGCTCACCTGGCGCCCGAGCAAAGCCAGTCCATAGGCGATGGACATGCCCACCAGGCCACCCCCAACGACAATGACATCAGTTTTTAACATGGCTTTCTGATCGCTGTTTTCGGCGCCGCTGATTCAATCAGGCGCCGGCCCATGGCTGGTTCAAGTGCTTTCGGTCGATCCTAGGGCGATGACAGCGCCTTGAAAAATGCTTTATTTTGGCAACCTCATGTCTTTTTGTTATGGGTTGGTCCGCACCATGAATCTCCGTCAGTTGGAAGCCTTTCGCGCCGTCATCCTGGGCCAGACCGTGACCCGCGCCGCCGAAATGCTGCACATCTCACAACCGGCGGCGACCCGGCTGATCGCCAGCCTGGAAGAGGACATCGGTTTCAGCCTGTTCGACCGGGTCAAGGGACGGTTGCAACCCACCGCCGAGGCCATGACGCTGTATCAGGAAGTGCAACGTTCGTTACTGGGCGTGGAACGCATCGCGCGCACCGCCCAGGACATCCGCACGCTCAAGCGCGGTTCGCTGCACATTGCCTGCGCACCGGCCATGGGCCTGTCATTCATACCTCGGGCGATTGCCGCGTTCATGGCCGAACACGATCAGGTACAGATCTCGCTGGTGGTGCATTCGTCCCGGGAAGTCGTGGACCTGGTGGTGGGTCAGCGCTGCGACCTGGGCCTGATCGTATTGCCTAATACGTACCCAAGCCCCCGCGCCGAAAAACTGCTGGCAACGCGCATGCTCTGCGCCCTGCCCGCTGGCCATCGCTTGCAGGACCAGGCGACGATCCGCCCGGAAGACTTGCAAG
>Ga0213823_1001614_pt1 | contig 13508 bp, 15 predicted proteins | sample MC6MC0907MG_FD_179887 | JGI IMG/M metagenome (GOLD analysis project Ga0213823, IMG submission 179887) | Enriched soil aggregate microbial communities from Iowa State University, Ames, United States - MC6-MC0907-MG | ecosystem: Environmental > Terrestrial > Soil > Unclassified | place: USA: Iowa...
AAATTTTTTCTGCACTTGAAAGAGTAAAGCTTAATTTAAAAGCGTTTTTAGCAGATTTAATCAAACGTTTGATTTGTGGAGAATTTGCTAGAAATTTGCCTGATTAATCCTAAATTTGTCATAAGGGAGTTTTCCCAAAAAGCTAATGAATTTATAAGAAATGAAAGACAAGGCTGCATCGATAGAACTGATTACATTCTAGATATTACCGTAGATGTAGCCTTGAAGGCAGCTGAATTAAGATCCTGGTATAAAAACATTGGAAGGGGATTAAAGCATGCTTAGTAGAAAAAAGTGTTAGTAGCACTTCTAATAGTTTTAATCAAACGATTAGTTAGTTTAGCATAATTGGTCGATGTTGTTTAATTAAAATTTCTATTATTTATTCGATCTCTTAGTAAATGGAATTAAACCGAAAATTGGGAAGTCTGGTATCGGCTAACTCTTTTTCAAATATTGCTTACATTTTTATAATTTCATAGATAGTACATCCTTATTTAAACCCTGACTATACATTATTCATCGTTCATTTCAAACCTCTCAAAGAGTTTTACGTAAAAGCGGTCGCAAAATTTTTTGTCTGAGATTCCATAAAAATAGGCAAATGGATTTTTGATGTTTCTGTTGAACTTTAGCTTCCGAATGAGCTGCTTAAAGGATTCGATGGCGACTTCTAGGATTACATCCGGATCATTTTCCCAAAGATTACGATAGGCAGTGATTTTTGCCGTTCTCCAAAACTCTTCAATCGTCTTTGCTTCAGGAAAGAAATACTTTACCAGCTGGACAAAAGGCTGTGGCACACGATCACTTACATAGGTGTAATCTAGTTCAGACGGCTCTTCTTTACGTTTTTTTATCTTTTGATCTTTTTCAGTTTTTAAAAGATTAGTAGTTTCTTTAGGGTGGTTCATCGTTTCTTCTTTGGGTGGTTCACTAACGGGAAAACGATTAAATACATAAAGATTGCTGGATTGGGAGCCGTTTTCTCGTTCTGTTTCATAGACGGTAATGACTCCTAAGTCTTTTGCTTTGAGGATCATTCGTTTAAAGGTAGAGCGTGAAATGCCGTTATCGTTGTATTCTTTGTGAATCGCTTTTAACATGGTTCCGATCTTGGCATTGCACACGCCAGGGAATTTTGCCGCAAAGCGGACGAGTCTTTTTAAACCGACTAATTCTCCTTTTGAAAAATCATGCTTGTGTTCTAGTAACCACATTTCCATATGGGTATTAAATTCTTTAAGACTTGTAAATTGCGAAAACTGTTCAAATACTTCAATGCAGTCAGATTTTATATTCATCATTTTTGAGCCACCCTTTCACCGCTTTGTTCAAGGCCTGCCAATCGTGAATCAAAGCTCACGTTTCCGGCACTTTTACGATATCGGGTTTGGCTGAGAGAATCGAATCTCTCAATTTCACTTTTAGAGCAGTTTTTTAGTTCAAACACTTCATTTTTGTGTTCAAAATTCAAATTTGGAAGCGATTTTTGCATTTTGAGTCAGTTTTTATAGAAAATAGAGGTGTTTTACCTAGTTGTCGAGAAAAACACCGTGTCGAATAATAGTGGTGATATCAATTTTGCTAATTAAGTCACTTCATTTAATAAAAATAAAAGATTACTAGGCGAAGTTACTTAGACTATAGGGATAACTCACTTATTTTAATAATTCGTTTTATGTAGAGCCAGCTGCCATTTTTGGAGGCTGTTTTTATTACGCTAACGGGAGTTTAGTTAAAGAAGGAAAAGTATTATACAGGATGGAATTATATTGTATATATACTGATTCAAGGAGTAAATCTTATGATTGATAAAAGGACCATAAAAGTTAACGACCATGAAATAGATGATGCTCTACACGAAATTACTGATACTGAAACCTTATTAAATTTCCAAAAGGCAATTGTAAGTCTTTACCCTCATTTAATACCAATACATGCTTTTGCGTATGATGCATGGGATGATATTGTAATGCCATTATTCTATGAAATCGTTTATAAGACTTTTTCTTTTAAGTATGGTATTGATGTTAAATCCAGTGAAACGCATACCTATATGTTTACTTTAAGGTACTATAAAGGGATAAATCATATCGAGTGCATTCCAAAGCATTCTTCTTTCAAAGCTTTAATAAACGCAGAATGGATTGATATGGATAAGAGTAGTTTGGAAGAAAAGGTACTAATATTCAAGTCATTTGGGGATGGAGTACATTCTCTCACTGGTGGACTTGATGTAAAAGAAGCTTATAAAGTAAATTTTGACCTAGTTGAAGTCGATATTTTTTCAGCAATAACAGGGTATCGTTCTAAAACAAGTGTATTTATTAATAAAGAGGAGTTAGACTTTGTATTTGTTGCGGAAACATTTGATAAAAATATACAACATTAACTTCTTCTTCAAGTAACTGGCAGGTGGAATTTAAGGACAATTAATTTAATGAAACTATTAAAGCAACCCTTCGTAATAATGGTATAAGATAACAATTTTATCTAAGGAAGGACACAGATATGGAAAAAAGTCAGTTTCCTAAAAGGAGTAAAAAGCATAATAGCAAGTGGAAGGAAGGTCCACCAATCATTGCATTATCATTAGGTTCTATGTGGATATTTTTTGAATTTATTCCCCAACAATGGAAGTCTTCCTGGGTCTCTGCACTTATTCTGATTTTGTCACTTTATATTTCAATTAAATTCAATAAATTAAAACTATCACCAACGTTAAAATGGGGTATCTCCCTTTCCGTTTATGGTGTAGGATTGATTTTCTCCCTCTTATCTCACGGGGGAGAAAATCAAGTGGATGACAAAATTATGGAAATGCCCTTTCCAGAACTATACTCAAATCTAGCCATAGCCCCTTTGTATATTATTCAACTGATATTGTGTATTGGCTACTTAATTTTCTTACGGAAAGAAAAAGGGTGTTTTTTATTAATCGGAAAAATTTATTCCCTCTTTATTGTCGTTAATTATATTGTTGCACTTTATTTTCGCTTTTTTCACTAATAAAAAAGATGTTGTTCTTCAACGGGTGCGTTAGTTTAATAAGAAGCAAAAAAGGATATTCAATCGAAGAACCTTTTTTTATTGCCGATAACGGGGCTTGTATCTTGTAGCAATTACTAAAGATGAGTGTCATTGAGTTTTGAAATTTTTTTACCATCTCTATAGTCAATGCAAGAAACTTCAATTAATAAACCATTAAATACTGTGAAATAGAAACCATAACTATTCCCTCTCATTGTATAAGGTTCCTTGTCTATTTCAATGCCCCCAGCTACTAAACGATCATATGCTTGATCAACCTCACTTGAAGTTTCCACCAAAAAACCAATATGAAAAGCTTCTTGCGTTAGTTGTATAACACAAAGGAGCTGATATCTGATCCTAATAGATTAGCAAGCTAGAACCCATATCCCGGCTTCCCCTATAGTGCATATAACCGTTTCTTCCTATAGAGCTTCGGCCTTCCCCAATGCGTCAATGGGTCGGCGAATCGCAACATTCCCTTCAACAGATCCTAACCCTTTTGAAGACTGAAAAAAAAGGAACATTAATGATTGATGTTCTTGTCAGTCTTTGAAAGGGTTTTTTTCTTCCATAAATTTGAGAGAAACCGCCTTCGAATCTCACGATTACTTTATGCTCTCTAAGTTATTTGTATCTCGTTCTGACATTAATTTTGCAATAACTTCTTCTATGAAAATAAAGAATACTGTTCGAGTTTTTTCAAAAGGTAACAGATTTTCATCTTGAGTAGAATTTGTTAAGTAAAATATATTATCAATTTCTAAAGCCAATGAAGTATTATACTCTTCCAAAATTAATAACATTTCAGCCCCGCAAGACTTTACTGTATTTAAAAGGTTTTCAAAGGAAGAAAATTTACCAGTTACTGACAAAATAATTAAAAGTGTTTCTTTATCAACCAAATGTTGAGCATAATCTTCACTTTGGGCTACTGAAATATTTTTACCTGATAGAAGAGCGAGTTTATAAGCAAAGTATTCCACACAAAAAAATGATGGCCCTAGTCCGAAAAGGACGATTTTGTTGTATTTATTAAACATACTTAAAAAATTATCTACTAGAACTGGGTCAAAGTTTTCTATAAAGTGTTTTAACCTTTCTAGTTCACTTGACTCTTTTTTGTCTTCAGTCATTATTTGCTGCCCGCTAAAAAATTGCTTGTATTGTTTAAAATTTTCAAACCCTAGTTTTCTTACAAGTTTTGAAACCATAGAAGAAGATACATCACAATAATCAGCAGCCTCTAATATTTTTATATTAAAATTATTTTCTATAATTTTAGAAAGTTTGTTATGGACGGAAAGCTCTAATTGATTTAAGTTATTTAAATTTATATTTATCATCTACTCTTTCCTTTCTCTATATTGAAATCATTTTAATCTATTGTATTTCAGTAGTCAACGATAAAGAAAATTTTCCAAAATAAATTAAAAAAATAAAAAAAGTAGAAAATTTTCTAATGAATTCGTTTACATTTAGATTTGGCTATTGTACAATGTCCATATCAAAACAATATTAGGATGGTGAAAAACGTGAATACTAAAAAAATGAGTATTAAAGATTTCTCAATGAATTTTTTTAGCTTAAAAGGAAAAGTTGCCATTATTACTGGAGGAAATTCTGGATTAGGGCAAGGTTTTGCATTAGCACTTGCAAAAGCAGGGGCTGATATTTTTGCAGTTAGCATCGCTGATGACAATGATGAAACTAAAAAAATGATTGAAGCAGAAGGTGTTAAATACCATCTTATGATTACAGACGTTACTGAAGAAGGCGCTTGTAAACAAATAGCAGAAGAATGTATTCATACGTATGGAAAAATAGATATTCTCATGAATAACGCAGGTATTTGTATTAATGAACCAGATGTAACCAAGTTTTCACGAGTTCAATGGGATAAAATGATCTCTATCAATTTAACAGCTGGCTTTGAATTATCTCATGAGGTTGCTAAGTACATGATTCCACAAAAAAGTGGGAAAATCATTAATACTTGCTCATTGTTTTCATACCTTGGAGGTCAATGGTCACCAGCATATGCTGCAAGTAAACACGGTTTAGCAGGTTTTACAAAAGCTTATTGTGATGAACTAGCTCAATTTAATATACAAGTTAACGGTATTGCACCTGGGTATTTTGCTACTGCAGTTACAGCAGAGACAAGAGCTAACCCTGAAGCTAACCAACGTATTTTAGACCATATTCCAGCAAATAGATGGGGAAATATCTTAGATTTAATGGGTACAGTTGTATTTTTAGCTTCAGACGCTTCAAATTATGTAAATGGTACGTTAGTAAATGTTGATGGTGGATACTTAGTAAGATAATGAATTGTAGAAATTGATAAAAGGAGAAATGATACTATGGCTAATGAACAGTTATTAAAAGGTGAAAATAATACTATGGTTAAAGAACAGTTATTAAAAGAATTAGAGTCTATTATTTCATTAGAACAAATAAATACAGATGATGAGGCACTTTATGATGCGTCGGCAGACCGTTATAAAAAATATGCAAAAGCTAAAAAAGCACTTGATGTTCCAATGCCTATGGCAATTGTATACCCACACTCAGCAGAAGAAGTGAAGTCACTGCTAATGTTCTGTGATAAAAATAATATCAATGTTATTCCTAGAAGTGGAAAAACAGCTACTGAAGGGGGTCTTGAAAACTGGAAAGAAACCGCTTTAGTCATTGATGGATCAAGAATGAATAAAATCATTAAAATTGATCCATATAATATGCAAGCAACTGTACAAGCTGGTGTGAAACTACAAACGTTAGAAGATGAATTACGTAAAATTGGCTACACTACAGGTCACTCTCCACAGTCAAAACCAGTTGCACAATATGGTGGATTATTGGCAACAAGAAGTATTGGACAATTTTCAACCTTATACGGTGCTATTGAAGATATGGTTGTAGGATTAGAATGTGTATTTCCTAACGGACATATTTCTAGAATAAAAAATGTTCCAAGAAGAGCTGGCGGACCTGATATTAGACATATTGCCATTGGTAATGAAGGAACCTTATGCTATATAACAGAAGTTACCGTTAAAATTTTTAAATTTCACCCAGAAAACAATGTTTTCCATGGTTATTTAATAAAAGACGTTGATACAGGTATAAAGATTTTAAGAGAAGTTATTACAAACGGCTTTAGACCATCCGTTGCACGTGTATATTCTGAAGAGGATGCAAGACAACATTTTTCTCATTTCTATAAAGACAAATGTGTTTTAATTTTTATGTCAGAAGGACCATCAAGTATTGTCAAAGCAACTACTGAAGCGATTGAAGAAGCAGTTTCTAAATTTCAAGACGGTATCATTGAAAAAGTAGAAGATAACTTAATAGGAAATTGGTTTAATAACTTGAATTGGACGCAAGAACATATTGATAAAGAATTCCAAAGAATGATTGATACTGATAAGCATGATGGTTTTACAACTGAAGTATCAGCTGACTGGGAAAACATTGTTAAGATTTATCACAATGTTATGAAAAGAGTAAGAGAAGAGTTTGATAGAATTGAAGATGTAACAATGCTTGGCGGACACTCATCTCATAGTTATCTTAATGGTACGAATATGTATTTTGTATACAACTATAATATTAATTGTGCACCGGAAGATGAAATGAGAATTTATCATCATCCAATTCATTCAATTATTATTGAAGAAACGTTAAAACTTGGCGGTTCAATGTGTCATCACCATGGTATTGGAAAATATCGTAACCAGTGGACAGAAGAAGAGCACGGTTCTGCTTACTATATGTTAGAAAAATTAAAAGAAGTGTTTGACCCTAATGGCATCATGAATTTTGGTACCATTTTCCCTCAAGAAGAAGGCAAGAAATATTTATAATAGTTTACATGAGGTGCATGTATGAGCAAGTATGTAATGGGGATAGATAATGGTTCTCAAAGTACAAAAGTAGCCATTTTTGATTTAGAAGGAAATGAAATTGCATTTGGTTCTTATAAATTAAAAGAAACTTTAGCACCTAAACCAGGTGTAGCGATACATCCTGATGATGATTTGTGGAACAGCGTGTATGGTGGAATTAAAAATTGTCTAGCTAATTTCACTGGCAATCCTAAAGAGATTATCGGAATTGGTTTATGTACAATAAGATGTTGTCGCGTTTTGTTAAAGGAAGATGGCCATCTAGCTTATCCTGTGATAAGCTGGATGGATTCCAGACTTGACAAACCATATGTACATTCTGATGACCAAGTAAAGTATGTAACGACTACTTCTGGTTATCTAGGCTTTCGGTTGACAGGGGAATTTAAGGACACTGCTTCAAATTATGAAGTTCACTGGCCATTAGACCGCGAAACGTTAGATTGGTCCAATGACGATGAAGTAATGAAGGCGAATGGATTGAAAAGAGAGATGTTATTTGATCTCGTAAAACCGGGAGAAAAGCTGGGAACGCTGCGACAAGAACTGATTTATGAGTTTGGTTTTAATAAAGATATACCAGTAGTAGCAACAGCTAATGATAAAGCTGTAGAGGTTTTGGGCTCCGGAATTAAGGACGAAGGGACAATCATGATATCTCTTGGAACATTCATTTCGTCTATGTTGTTAAGGGGTGAATTTTCTGAAAATGCTAACAATTTTTTCCCTACGCTCGCATGTATTCCATTTAAATACGTTTATGAATCCAATGGAATAAGACGCGGTATGTGGACTGTGAGTTGGTTTAAAAAACTAATTGGTGAGGAACTTGTTACTGAAGCTGTAAAACTAGGTGTATCGGAAGAGGAATATTTGAATAGTAAAGCACAAGATGTTCCCGTGGGCAGTGATGGTCTGATTACCATCCTCGACTGGTTATCTACTCCATCTATACCATATCGAAAAGGTGTCATGATTGGTTTTGATCAGCGCCATACAAAATACCACATTTACCGCTCCATATTGGAAGCGATTGCATTTAATATAAAAAACAATATTGATGATATGTTAGAAGAAATAGATGTAAAGCTAAATGATTTAGTAGTGATAGGTGGTGGCTCCAAAAGTGATGTAATCATGCAAATAATTGCTGATCTTTTTGGATTACCCGTTCACAGACGTGAAGGTAGCAGTAGTGCGTGTTTAGGAGCAGCTATTTGTGTGTGCCACTATTTATCCATTTACAAAGATTTTTATGAGGCAACAAGTAAAATGGTTAAAACTCAACAAACGTTTGTACCAAACCAAAACAATCACGAACTCTATAATACTATTAACGAGACTGTCGTAAAAAATGTGAGAAAACATACTGATGAGATTTTAAAGCTTACTTATCCAATTTTTAGCTAAGAATGGAGTTGTCATTTCGAAAGTGGAAAATTTTAAAAGGTATTTTCAATTTTTCCTTATTGTTTTAGCGGCAGGATCGATATTTCCTCTCATCTATTTAAAAACAAATTATCAAGAAACGATTTTACAAGTTTACGGAATAACTCTTGGACAGCTGAATGGTATATTTTCTGTGTTGGGTATAGCTTATCTCGTGGGATATGGACCAAGTGGTTGGCTCGCTGATAAATTTTCCGCAAAAAAACTTTTATTTATTTCACTCCTGATTTGTGGACTTACCGGACTATGGTTTGCTCAAGTTCCGAGCTATTCAATGGTTTTGGTGATATTTGGTATTTGGGGATTTTTTTCCGTATTCACCTTTTGGGCAGCTCATTTAAAACTTGTAAAGTTAATTGCTAAAAAGGAAGAAGAAGGAAGATTTTTTGGCGCTTTAGATGGTGGTCGTGGATTAATAGAAGCTATTTTGGCTAGTATAGCATTATTTATTTTTACAAGTATTTTAGGAGATAGTTCAGAATTTGTTCAGAAGAAAGAAGCCTTAAAATATGTTGTGTACATGTACTCCGCTATGCTTATAGTGGTGTCAGTACTTATTTTGTTTTTTGTTAAAGAAGACGAATTTTCTTCTAATAAAGAAGAATCTTCATCTAAAGTAGGAACTACTAATAAAATTAATGTTAAAGATTTCAAACAAATATTTAGTAATAAGTTTATATGGCTGCTTGGCGGCATCATATTTATGTCCTATATTGTGACATGGGCTGTATATTATCAAGGTGGATTTTTACAAACGAATATAAAAATTGATGCAGCAACTGTAGGTAAAGTTACTGTATTAATGCTCTGGATGCGCCCGATTGGCGGGTTTTTAGGTGGATTTTTAGGTGATAAGTTTGGGAAGAGTAGTATTTTAATGACAGCCCTTGGGTTATCTGCCATTTTTTTAATTGCTATAACAGTCTTACCTATTACGATGCCTCACATTTACTTTAATGTCCTAGTAGTATTAATTGGATTAATGATTTATACCGTTAGAGGTCTTTACTGGTCGTTACTTGGTGATTGTAAGATAGATGAAAAGATACTCGGTCTTGCAATAGGTGTAATATCCTTTATAGGCTATACACCAGATATTATCATGCCTATCGTAAATATTGTGTTGTTTAAAACATTCGGAGATAACGGTGGTTATAATGCTTACTTTATCTTTTGTGCAAGCGCAGGTATTATTGCGATCTTACTAACTTTATTCTTTAGAATTTCAGTGAAGAAAGATGCTATAAATTCCATTAAAACAAAAGAATTAATTGCAAAAAATGCTTAATTTATTATTGTAATATTAGGTCGAAAAAGTAGACCCCAAATTTTTTATCGTGCTTCACCTACTAACTTTTTTTAAAATAATGAAGACACAGTCCTAATTATTATTAAAAGGTAAATGTACAATAACATCTTCAGGAGCAAACCTTTTACTAGGTTTGCTCTTCTTTTAGAGATCGATATATTGAGAGTCGGGAGGTGGACATTTATATGTGATGCAATCATCTAAGTCAATAGGACTTCCTACTGGAACCTTTACAGACCCTGAATATTCGATGCAAATCGGTGTGAAATATTTCCTTGCTTCTCGAACGTCTCCAACAAATTTTGAAATGTCGGTTTTAGGTTCTGGGAACACGTCTTCTGTGATAGCTTTAAAAAGCTTTCATCGTTAAAGTATTGAATGAGTAACTTAGATGGTACTCGATATGCTTTTAATGTTTGTGTAGGAAACCCTTCAATCTTTTTTTTTGATTCGTAAAGTTCCCAAGCTTGTGATAACAGCAAAATAAATTCCTCCTAAAATGGCTTTAACAGAGGAATTATTGCCTTGATTATTGAAATGAATACGTTGATATTCAACTATAAGGGGCAGGTTAGTGTAACAAGTCGTGAGTACAGAAATCTTAATTGGAATTAAGAATAAAATTATTTATAATTTGTAAGAAAATTCTATATAATGAATTTAGGTAGGGGCACTACAGTGTATTTGCGGTGCTCCATTTATATTAAATAAAAAGAGGGAGGCGAAACATTCAATGTCTAATGATAATGAGGTTTTATTAGATAAAGGAAATCAAAATGATTCAAAAATGAAAGTAGAAAGGAAAGAGGGAGAACCGACTCCAGTTTTCAAAGGGGCTTCTTGGGCAGCGTTGTTAGTAGGTGCTACGGCTTATCTCATTGGCTTGTACAACGCAACGATGCAACTGAACGAAAAAGGATATTATTTTGCAGTTTTAGTATTCGGACTTTATTCAGCAGTATCTTTACAAAAAGCAGTAAGAGATAAAGATGAGGGAATACCAGTTACTAATATTTATTATGGTATTAGTTGGTTTGCACTTATTGTATCTATTGCATTAATGGCCATCGGTTTATACAATGCAGAAAGTATTGTTTTAAGCGAAAAGGGATTTTACGGTATGGCATTTGTTCTTAGTTTATTTGCAGCCATAACGGTTCAAAAAAATGTTAGAGATGCACAGAGGGCAAGAGAAAGAGATTGAGTTATTTTCCGTTGATTTGAAGAGGGGTGCTGACTCAATTCAGAGGAAGTGCTTGTTCGGCAACAGGCTGAATCTCAAAAAGAAGTTAAGGTTAAAGAATAATAATGTAATACATCTTTCAAGGAGTAATATTTACAATGATTTTTAATGAAGAGAAAATTATTTCGCTTATTAGAGAAGATAAATGGATGATGGACATATTAAAATCAGCAAAATCATTGAATTTGCCAGATTGGTGGATATGTGCTGGATTTGTTCGTTCAAAAATATGGGATACATTACATAATTTCAGTCAAAGAACTCTAATCCCAGATATTGATGTAATTTATTTTGATCCTACAAGTATTGATGAATTAGAGGAAAAGAAACTTGAGGAAAAACTTAAAATCCTTATGCCTAACACTCCTTGGTCTGTAAAGAATGAAGCAAGAATGCACATTAAAAGCAATATGCCTCCTTATTCTTCTTCCGTTGACGCTATTTCAAAGTTTACTGAAACAGCGACAGCTTTAGGGGTAAAATTGGATGAAAAAGACAATTTGGTAATTACAGCCCCTTGTGGAATTAGTGATGTTGTCAATCTAGTGGTGAAGCCCACTCCTTTTTTTACAGAGACTAAAGAACGAGTGGAAATTTACGAAGACCGCATAACAAAAAAGAAATGGAAATCAACTTGGCATAACTTAAAAGTGTATTCTTTCAATAATTCTTATTAGCTAACGGGTCCAAGAGTTTAAGATCAGAGCTGTCATTATTGGCGGCTTTTCTTATTTCACTAAAGATACAGATTAGTGGAAGAGTACTATTTGAACTTTATTCAACAATTGAACCATTAATGGAATAAAGATTTGTGTAGGATGGACAATGTTAATAATAAGAAATATTGAAGAATTTAAATTAATTAAAGAGAAGAACGCAGGTTATTTAACTGTAGTAGATAAACCAAATAATACCCGAAAAGCAACAGTATTTACAAAAACAGCCTAATGTTTTTATAAATTACCTTCTGTCTGACATCTTTAATGAAACAATAAAAAAATACCACTAAATAAATTTTAGTACCTTGCATTGATTAGTAGTAGGTGATATAGTAATCCTGTGATGGTATTTTTTTGTAAATAACTACTATATATTATTCAGTAGTAATCATTACTTTATAGGCAGGTGATTCACATGAATGTTCAATTTAAGAAGGGTGCACTGGAATTATGTGTCTTGGTCTTTACATTGAAAAAGGACCGGTATGGATATGAGTTGGTTCACAGCATCTCTGATAAAATCCAAATCGCGGAAGGAACCGTATATCCTTTATTACGACGATTAACGAAGGAAGGCTATTTCGCTACTTATTTAGCGGAATCTAATGAGGGTCCGCCAAGAAAATACTATCAATTGACGAAAGCAGGACGAGAATATCTTGAACAGTTGGTACAAGAATGGCAGCAATTTTCTGCCAGTGTGAATGAGATTATTGAGGAGGGGATGGATTGATGACCAAACAGCAATTTTTAAACGAACTTAACCGTCTGTTGGTACAGATACCTGAAGGGGAACGAAAGGATATTCTAAGTGATTACGAAGCTCATATTGATTCGGCTATAGAAAATGGGAAAACCGAGGAGGAGGCTGTTGCAGATTTAGGCTCCCCAAAAACGATCGCAGATGAATTAGGTGTATTTGTACCTACTGACAAACTTAGTGGTACAAAAAAGGAAGCCACTGCAAATGTCGGACCTAACATTTTTGCATTTTTGGGAATGCTCTTGTTTAATCTAATTTTCATCCTAGGGCCCGTTGTAGGGATCGCTGGTGCTTTTATTGGTCTGTATGCTGCTGCGTTCGCTTGCCTTATTACTCCCGTCGGATTTATCATTAATTTATTTACGCACGATACACCAATACTACTTGCGTTCTTCTTTATCCTTGCGACGTTTTCATTTGGGTATCTCTTTTTACTATTGACAAATTTTCTTGCAAAGTGGTTTTTAAAGTTAATCCACTGGTACTGGAAACTCAACGTAAAAATCGTGAAAGGGGGTTATTAATTTGAAGAAATATTCTATCGTTGCAGCTATATTTGGCTTGGTAATTGGGGTAATCGGAGTTGTAGCTTATGGGTATACTCATGATAATTATTCAACTGTCACTATAGATGAAACAAAAACGATCAACGCAAAAGACATTAATAAAATCGAGTTGGAATCTCGCTTATCCAATGTGCATTTTTACCCTGCCAATTCCGATGAAATTACCGTTCATCTCCACGGTGGAACATCGAAAAAGAATCTTGTGTTTTCAGTAAGTACGAGCGGAGAAACTGCTATAATTGATATTGGACCAAAAAATGATTCTCTTTTTCATTTTTCTCCTTTTGAATTCATGACCGATCAACTGCAAGCCGATGTTGAAGTACCACAAAAAATGTACATTGAACTGAAAGGTCATTCACAAGCAGGCAGTATTACCGTCGAACAAATTTCAGCCAACCACTTTGATCTGGACTCTTCCGCAGGTAGCATTAAGGCCAATGACTTAAAAGGTGATGTAACTGCTCATTCTTCCGCAGGTAATATGAAGTTAACCAACATTGAAGGAA
>Ga0213823_1001632_pt1 | contig 13345 bp, 10 predicted proteins | sample MC6MC0907MG_FD_179887 | JGI IMG/M metagenome (GOLD analysis project Ga0213823, IMG submission 179887) | Enriched soil aggregate microbial communities from Iowa State University, Ames, United States - MC6-MC0907-MG | ecosystem: Environmental > Terrestrial > Soil > Unclassified | place: USA: Iowa...
CCTTGCAATGCCTGACCAAGATGTACGCTTGCAACACCTGAAAGTTTGGCTCGATGAGCAGTTGGCAAACCTGTTTGCAGATCAGGGCTGGGGCGCCGTGCCCCCGGCCACGTTGACCGCGGCCAGCAGCGACGCGAGTTTCCGCCGTTACTTCCGCTGGGAAGGTGAGGGTCGCAGCTTCGTCGTGATGGACGCACCGCCACCCCAGGAAAACTGCAAACCGTTCGTGGATATCGCCTTTTTGCTGGCGAAATCCGGAATAAATGTGCCGAAAATTTATGCCGAAGACCTCGAGCGCGGATTTCTTTTGCTCAATGACCTGGGCAACAAGACCTATCTCGACGTGATCAATGGCGAAAATGCCGACGCTTTGTTCGACGACGCCCTGCAAGCACTGTTGGCTTTTCAGCAGTTGCCGATGGTTGCGCCGCTGCCAAGCTACGACGTGGCGTTGCTGCGCCGAGAACTGGAGCTGTTCCCCGAGTGGTACGTGAAGCGTGAGCTCGGCATCGAGTTCGACGCGCCCCAGCAGCAACAATGGCAACAGATCAGCGACCTGTTGATCGACAGCGCCCTCGCGCAGCCGAAAGTGCTGGTGCACCGCGACTACATGCCGCGCAACCTGATGATCAGCGAGCCGAATCCCGGTGTGCTGGATTTCCAGGATGCGGTCTACGGCCCGGTGACCTACGACGTGACTTGCCTGTTCAAGGATGCCTTTCTAAGTTGGCCTGAAGAGCGCGTGCGCGGTTGGCTGGAAAGTTACTGGCAGCAAGCCTCGGCGCTGAACATTCCGGTGCAGCCGGACTTCGAAGACTTCCTGCGTGCCAGTGACCTGATGGGCGTGCAGCGCCACCTGAAAGTTATCGGCATCTTCGCGCGCATTTGTCATCGTGACGGCAAGCCGCGTTATCTGGCCGATGTACCGCGTTTCTTCTCTTATATAGAAGCGGTGATTGCGCGTCGTCCCGAATTGGCGGAGCTGCAAGCGTTGTTCACCAGCCTGCGGGGTGGAGCAACAGCATGAAGGCAATGATTCTGGCGGCAGGCAAAGGCGAACGTATGCGCCCGCTGACCCTGACCACTCCGAAACCGCTGGTGCGCGCCGGCGGTGTGCCGTTGATCGAGTACCATCTGCGCGCCCTCGCCGCGGCTGGTTTCAACGAGATCGTGATCAACCACGCCTGGCTCGGTCAGCAGATCGAAGATTATCTGGGCGACGGTTCGCGGTTTGGCGTGAGCATTCAGTACTCGCCGGAAGGTGAGCCACTGGAAACCGGCGGCGGGATTTTCCGTGCGCTGCCGTTACTGGGCGATGATGCGTTCCTGGTGGTCAACGGGGATATCTGGACCGATTACGACTTCAGCGTTTTGCACCAGCCGATCAACGGTCTGGCGCATCTGGTGCTGGCGGACAATCCGGCGCATCACCCGGACGGTGATTTCACGTTGCTCGATGGTCGGGTGATCGACGGCCAAAAAGACGCCACGACCCTGACCTACAGCGGCATCGCCGTATTGCATCCGCAACTGTTCGACGGCTGCGCCGACGGTGCTTTCAAATTGGCACCGCTGTTGCGCAAGGCCATGGCTGCTGGCGAAGTCACGGGCGAGCGTCTGAAAGGTCACTGGGTCGATGTCGGTACGCACGAGCGTCTGGCAGAAGCTGAAACCTTGATAGAAGCGAGTCGCTGACATGTTGTGGCCAGGGACTCTGATTGGAGCCGGAGCGGGTTTTGCCATTGCCAGCATTCCGGGGGCCATGCTTGGGGCATTGTTGGGACAGGCGCTGGATCGGCGCCTGCACTTGCAGAGCTGGGGGCATCTGCGGGAAAAACTCGGCGGTCGGCCGATGTTGCGTAACGACGAACTGTTGTTTGTGTTGCTCGGCCGTCTGGCCAAAAGTGACGGTCGAGTCACCGATGGCCATATCCAGCAGGCGCGCAACGAGATGCGCGCGCTGGAGATGAGTGAGCCGGCGACGCGTCGGGCCATCGCGGCATTCAACCGTGGCAAGTCGGAAAATGACAATCTGCGCGGTTATTTGCGGCGCTTGAGCGCGCAACCCCACGCGGCCGAAGGTGTGTTGCGGGCGTGCTGGCGGATGGTCTGGGCCGATGGTCGCGCGGGCGTCAGCGAGCGTGAATTGCTGGCGCAGTGGGGCAAATGGCTGGGCTGGACGTCGCATCAGGTACAGGCGCTGGCCAGTGATTACGAGCCGGGCAAGCGACCGATTGTCAGTGCAGCGGTGAGCTATCAGGAGGCGATGCGGTTGCTCGGGGTGTCGTCGTCCAGCGAACCGGCGCAGATCAAACGGGCTTACCGGCGCCTGCTCAGTCGTCATCATCCGGACAAGATTGCCGGTACGGGGGCGACGCCGGCACAGGTGCGTGAGGCGACCGAAAAAACCCGCGAGTTGCACAGTGCCTACACATTGATTCGTGAGCGGCGGGATTTTCGCTAGTCGTTAGAGCTGTGTTGCCGGTGATGGCCCTTTCGCGAGCAAGCTCGCTCCCACATTCGATCGCATTCCAATTCTGGGACCTCGATCAAATGTGGGAGCGAGCTTGCTCGCGAATGAGGGCGACTCGGTCTTATTCGGTCAATCAGTGTTCTGCGGATTCAACCAGCCGCGCACCCGGCGGAACAATTGCTCCTGTTCAGCCTTGTTATCCGGCAAGGCCTTGAGCGCGACCTGGCTGAACGCCGACGTTTTCAAACGCTTGCTCGCCTGCATGCGCTCCAGCGCTGCGTTGCGATCCAGCGGCTTGTCCATATAGAAAATATCCACGGTCGGCAATTTCAGCGTTGGTGTCAGTTCTACCAGCGCCGGTTTGGCCTTGGTCGGCGTCTGCACGTCAACCATGACAAACTTTTCGACCTGCGAAGTTTGTTTTTCGCTCAAGTAGCGTGCTGCCCAATAAGCACCGCTACCGTGACCTAGCACGACAATGCTGCGCGCGCTCTGCTGCTCTGCATAGGCAATCGCCGCGTCGATGCGCGCAAAGATTCGTTCGGCATCAGCCCTGGATTGCTCTTCAGCGGTCTCGGCGACCACTTGATCCGCCACTTCGGCTTCACCGCCAGCGGCTTGCTCGATCGGCTGCGCGGTGGTTGCATCCTTGCTCCCGGTTTCCGGCGCTTTCGGCGCGGCGGCAGGCTCGATCACTCGCGGTGCGATGGCATTGCTTTGCAGATCAGGCAGCGTGATGCTCAGACTGCTCCAGTCGGCGTTAGGCAGTTTTTGTCGCAATGGGCCGATCGCCTGGGGCCAGTCGGCGGTTTCGCCGGCGCCGGGGATGATGATCACCGCGCCTTTGGGTTCGGCGGTGTTGGCCGGCTTCCACAGGGCGAGGAAGGTGTCGCTGCCGGCCTGCAACTGTTGCTGTTCTTGCGCCGGGACTTTACGTTCCAGTGCGGCGGCCTCTTCCTGACTACGCTCAAGCAATGGCTGGCGTTCGACCGGTTTTTCTTCTGCCGGTTTTTCCGCCGCAGGGGTGGGGTCGGCGGCGTTGACGGAAAACGCACAAGGCAGTATCAGCGACAGGCACAATGCTGGCATTGCCAGGCGGTAAACAGAGGGCATCGGTTATTCCAGGCCAGAAAGTATCCCGGCAGCCTAATGGGTTGGTCAGAATTTGTCAGTGTATGAGACTTCAATGAAGCGATTTTGCTGCCTGTGGGTTATCGGCTGTTTGTGGTTTCCCTTGATGGGCTGGGCGGCGCCTGCGCCGCCGTCTCATCTCGCACAGTTGTCGGCGAGCCAGCAGCAATGGCTGGCGCAACACAATGAATTGCGCGTCGGTCTGGTGTTGCAAGCCCCTTATGCACAATACGACCGGCGCTTGCAGCGGCTGTCGGGGGCCAACGTCGAGCTGATGAAGTTGTTGGCCAAGACGCTCAATGTCGAGCTGAGCTGGCGCAACTTTCAGGACCTCGGGCAACTGGAAACCGCCGTGCGCGAGGGCGAGGTCGATATCGCTCCGGGCCTGAGCCAGACCCCCAGTGCGTTGCGTCTGTGGCAGTTTTCCGATCCGTACATGCGCGTGCCGCAATTGGTGGTCAGCGATCAGAAATCCAGTGGCGTAGTCGATCTGGAAAAGCTCGATAGCCAGGTCCGTGTCGCTGTGCGCATGCCCAGTACCACCGCCGACTATCTGCGCGGCAACTATCCGCATCTGAACCTGCAAGGCGTGCCGCTCGAACGTCAGGCCTTGCAGTTGCTGTTGAGTCAGCAGGCCGCCTACGCCGTGGTCGATGAGGCGCAACTCGGACGGTTATCGGTAGAGCCGGAATTCGCCGAACTGGTGGTGGTCGGCGATATCGGTCTGCCGCAACTGCTGCGGGTAGGCTCGCGCCGCGATTGGCCAGAATTGGCCGGCATCGTGCAAAGTGCGCTGCGCGCGATCCCGGCCAAGGATCTCGAGCAACTGCACAATCAATGGCTGCAACCAAAATATCCACGACTGTCGGAGTCGCCGGGGTTCTGGCAGAACCTCAGCCTGTTGTTCGCGGTAATGCTGCTGAGTTGTGTCGCCATCGTATTCTGGCAGCGCCGCCAACAACACAGCCTGGAACAGCGATTGCTGGCCGCCCGGGAAGATATCGCCTTGCGCGCGGCCAGTGAAGAAGCGCTGCGGTTGACGCAGTTCTCCATCGATCAAAGTACCGTTGGCATTCTCTGGGTCAACTGGGACAGCCATGTGCGCTATGCCAACCGTGCAGCCGAAGTCATGCTCGGTTACCCCTCGGGCGGACTGATCGAACGGCCATTAATCGACTTCGAACCGGGCCTGCACATGGATCGCTGGCTCAACCTGTGGAAGCGCGCGCGGGCCAGTGAAGAAGGGCCGTTGAGTTTCGAGACCAGTTGCGTGCGCGCCGATGGCAGTGTTTTGCCGGCGGATGTATCGCTGAGTTTTCTGCGCTTTCGCGACAGTGAGTATCTGGTGGTTTACCTCACCGATGTCACCGAGCGCCGTCGCGCCCTGGCGGCGTTGCAGGAAAGCGAGGCGCGTCTGCAAGGCATTGCGGCCAACGTGCCGGGTCTGGTGTTCCGTCTGGAGCGGGCGCCGGTGACCGGGCAGATCGACTTTGCCTACATCAGTGAGGGCAGCGAGAGTCTGGTCGGCTACGCCCCGGCTGCTATCGCCCATCGCGACATGGGCCTGCGCAGTCTGGTGCATCCGGATGACAAGGCCAGTTACCACCGCACTCAGGATCAGGCGCTGGACACCGACAGCGACTGGTCATGGCAGGGCCGAATCCTCACGCGTCAGGGCCAGCAGCGCTGGGCCGAGATCAAGGCGATCACCCGGCAACTGGAGGATGGCGCCTACGTGTGGGACGGCATCGTTTGGGACATTACCGAGAGCAAGCGTATCGAGCTGGAGCTGGCGGCATCGCGCGAGCAACTGCGCGAGCTGTCGGCTCACCTTGAAAGCGTGCGTGAGGAGGAGAAAGCGCGCATTGCCCGCGAGGTGCACGATGAGCTGGGCCAGATGTTGACGGTGCTGAAACTGGAAACTTCGATGTGCGAGCTGGCCTACGCGCAACTTGATCCCGGTCTGAACGAGCGGCTGAACAGCATGAAACGCCTGATCGCCCAGTTGTTTCAGCTGGTGCGTGATGTGGCGACGGCGCTGCGACCGCCGATTCTCGATGCCGGGATTGCGTCGGCAATCGAGTGGCAGGCGCGGCGGTTCGAGGCGCGGACGCAGATTCCGTGTCTGGTGCAGGTACCGGACAATCTTCCGGGGATCAGTGATGCTAAGGCGATTGGCCTGTTCCGGATCCTGCAGGAGGCGCTGACCAATGTGATGCGCCATGCTCAGGCGCATACTGTGGAACTGACGCTGGCGCTGGAAGGCGACGAATTGTGTCTGACGGTCAGTGATGATGGCGTAGGATTTGTCACCGCTGCCGGTCGGCCGACTTCGTTTGGACTGGTTGGCATGCGCGAGCGGGTGCTGATCATGGGCGGGCGGTTGACGCTGGAGAGCGAGCCGGGGGAGGGCACCAGTCTGGTGGTGCGGGTGCCGGTGAATGAGGTCTGAGGGTTTTGTGGTGTCGGCGCTGGCCTCTTCGCGAGCAAGCTCGCTCCCACAGAGAAATGCATTCCAATGTGGGAGCGAGCTTGCTCGCGAATGATGCTGGTGCTGAATTCGAACAATGGAGAAAACCGTGATCCGTGTACTGGTAGCCGAAGACCACACCATCGTCCGCGAGGGCATCAAGCAATTGATCGGCCTGGCCAAGGATCTGCAAGTGGTGGGCGAGGCGAGCAACGGTGAACAACTGCTCGAAACCCTGCGCCATATTCCGTGCGAAGTGGTGCTGCTCGACATTTCCATGCCAGGGGTCAATGGCCTCGAAGCAATCCCGCGCATCCGTGCGCTGAACAATCCGCCGGCGATTCTGGTGCTGTCGATGCACGACGAAGCGCAGATGGCCGCGCGGGCGCTGAAGGTCGGCGCAGCCGGGTATGCGACCAAGGACAGTGATCCGGCGCTGTTGCTCACCGCTATTCGCAAAGTCGCGGCGGGGGGGCGTTACATCGATCCGGATCTGGCGGATCGCATGGTGTTTGAAGTCGGCCTGACCGATTCGCGACCGCTGCATTCGCTGCTGTCCGAACGCGAGTTCTCGGTGTTCGAACGCCTGGCCCAGGGCGCCAACGTCAACGACATCGCCCAGCAACTGGCGCTGAGCAGTAAAACCATCAGCACCCACAAGGCCCGCCTGATGCAAAAGCTCAACATCACCTCGCTGGCCGAACTGGTCAAATACGCGATGGAACACAAACTCCTCTAAATATCACCGCAATCAAAGCTGTAGGAGTGAGCCTGCTCGCGATAGCGTTCTCTCAGTCAACACTGCAGTGACTGATCCACCGCTATCGCGAGCAGGCTCACTCCTACAGGGGATCTTCACAGCCTTTAGGATTATGGGCATATCCATGAGCGACACGCGCTTTTGCTTGTTCTTGCAGCTTGCAGCTCAACCCTCGCCACTGCCTTATCCGTTTGCGCCATCCTTGTAGGGCAATCCCTACCCCCAACCTTCCATCCGGCTGAGGCGATTCTCTCCTGCGCCCCGATTTGCGCGCCTCTCAGCAACCACTAGGCTTAATCCACAAGCAGTCATCAACAACAAAGGTGTGGGTATGAGCCAGGTCGATACAAACGCAGGGACCAGTGATGTGCTGGTCAGCTTTCGTGGAGTGCAGAAGAGCTACGACGGCGAGAACCTGATCGTCAAAGACCTCAACCTGGACATTCGCAAAGGCGAATTTCTCACCCTGCTCGGGCCATCCGGTTCCGGCAAGACCACCAGCCTGATGATGCTCGCCGGTTTCGAAACGCCGACCGCTGGTGAAATTCTGCTGGCCGGGCGCTCGATCAACAACGTGCCGCCGCACAAACGTGACATCGGCATGGTGTTCCAGAACTACGCGCTGTTCCCGCACATGACCGTGGCGGAGAACCTTGCGTTCCCGCTGACCGTGCGTGGCCTGAACAAAAGCGACGTCAGCGACCGGGTGAAGAAAGTCCTCAGCATGGTTCAGCTCGATGCGTTCGCCTCGCGCTACCCGGCGCAGTTGTCCGGTGGTCAGCAGCAACGTGTGGCGTTGGCCCGCGCGCTGGTGTTCGAGCCACAACTGGTGCTGATGGACGAACCCCTCGGTGCCCTCGACAAACAACTGCGTGAACACATGCAGATGGAAATCAAACACCTGCACCAGCGCCTCGGCGTGACCGTGGTCTACGTGACCCACGATCAGGGTGAAGCGCTGACCATGTCCGACCGCGTCGCGGTGTTCCATCAAGGCGAGATCCAGCAGATCGCGCCGCCGCGCACGCTTTACGAAGAGCCGAAAAACACCTTCGTTGCCAACTTTATCGGTGAGAACAACCGTCTCAACGGCCGCTTGCTCAGTCAGAGCGGCGAGCGCTGCGTGGTCGAGTTGGGCCGTGGCGAAAAGGTCGAGGCGCTGGCGGTCAACGTCGGCCAGACCGGCGAACCGGTGACTTTGTCGATCCGTCCGGAGCGCGTCAGCCTCAACGGTTCGAGCGATCAATGCGTTAACCGCTTCTCAGGGAGGGTGGCGGAATTCATCTATCTGGGCGACCACGTCCGGGTGCGCCTGGAAGTCTGCGGCAAGACCGACTTCTTCGTGAAACAGCCGATTGCCGAGCTCGATCCTGCGCTCGCGGTCGGCGACGTGGTTCCGCTTGGCTGGCAGGTCGAGCACGTTCGTGCGCTTGATCCGCTTTTAGAGGCGAACTGATCGCCCCCGGCAATACCAACACCAACCCTGCACGTGGAGAGAACAATAAATGTTGAGATCCCTGAAGTTCACCGCCCTGACCCTGGGCCTGATGGGTGCGGCCAGCGCAATGGCCGCTGGCCCGGATTTGACCGTGGTGTCGTTTGGCGGGGCGAACAAGGCCGCGCAAGTCAAAGCCTTCTATGCACCGTGGGAAGCGGCGGGCAACGGCAAGATCGTCGCTGGCGAGTACAACGGCGAGATGGCCAAGGTCAAAGCCATGGTCGACACCAAGAGCGTGTCGTGGGATCTGGTCGAAGTTGAATCGCCAGAACTGTCCCGTGGCTGCGACGAAGACATGTTCGAACAACTCGATCCGGCACTGTTCGGCAAAACCGAAGACTACGTCAAAGGCGCGATTCAGCCGTGCGGCGTAGGTTTCTTCGTATGGTCGACTGTGCTGGCTTACAACGCCGACAAGCTGAAAACCGCACCGACCAGTTGGGCGGATTTCTGGGACACCAAGAAATTCCCGGGCAAGCGTGGCCTGCGCAAAGGCGCCAAGTACACCCTCGAATTCGCGCTGATGGCCGACGGTGTGGCGCCAAAAGACGTCTACAAGGAACTGGCGAGCAAGGGTGGCCAGGATCGCGCGTTCAAGAAGCTTGATGAGCTGAAGCCGAGCATCCAATGGTGGGAAGCCGGCGCGCAACCGCCGCAATACCTCGCTTCCGGCGATGTGGTGATGAGCTCGGCCTACAACGGTCGCATCGCGGCGGTGCAGAAAGAATCCAACCTGAAAGTGGTGTGGAATGGCGGCATCTACGACTTCGACGCCTGGGCCATCCCGAAAGGTCTGGACGCCAAACGCGCGGAAGCGGCGAAGAAATTCATCGCCTTCTCGGTACAGCCGCAGCAGCAGAAGACCTACTCGGAAAACATCGCCTACGGCCCAGCCAACACCCAAGCCGTGCCGCTGCTGGCCAAGGACGTGCTGAAAGACATGCCGACCACCCCGGAAAACATCGCCAACCAGGTGCAGATCGACGTCAGCTTCTGGGCTGACAACGGCGAGCAACTGGAGCAGCGCTTCAATTCCTGGGCGGCGAAATAAGCCGAGCATACGGGCCGACGGCTTTCCGGATGATCGTTCCCACGCTCTGCGTGGGAATGCCGCCCGGGACGCTCCGCGTCCCCGTGTGACGCAGAGCGTCACTGGATTCATTCCCACGCAGAGCGTGGGAACGATCAGTAGCTAAAGTTCGAGGTGGTTCGCCACCTCTGTAACGATCAAAGATTTGCGGAGTACGTCATGGCCATCGCCGTTCCCCTGAACGAGGGCAACAGCCCCACCTTGAAGCAGAAGCTCAAGCGCGCCGAGCGGGTCAACCGCTGGAAGGCTCAGGCGCTGATTGCGCCGCTGGTGCTGTTTCTGTTGCTGGTGTTTCTGGTGCCGATTGTGGCGCTGCTCTACAAAAGCGTCGGCAACCCCGAAGTGGTCGGCGGCTTGCCGCGAACCGTGGCGGCCATCGCCAGTTGGGACGGCCGCGGCCTGCCCGCAGAACCGGTCTATAAAGCTGCCAGCGAAGATCTCGCCGAAGCACGCAAGAACCAGACGCTGGGCGATTTGTCCAAGCGCTTGAACATGGAGTTGGCCGGCTATCGCAGCCTGTTGACCAAAACCGCCCGGGCGCTACCCTTCGCCAGCGAACCGGCCTCTTATAAAGAAGCGCTGGAAGCGCTCGACGAACGTTGGGGCGACCCCGCCTACTGGCAAGCGGTCAAACGCAACACCAGCAGCATCACCCCGTATTACCTGCTGGCGGCCGTCGATCATCGTATCGACGACCTCGGCGAAATCGCCCCGGCCACCCCGGATCAGGCGATCTACCTCGACATCTTCGCCCGCACCTTCTGGATGGGCCTGGTCATCACCGTGATCTGCCTGTTGTTGGCTTATCCACTGGCCTACCTGCTGGCGAACCTGCCATCGCGGCAAAGCAACCTGCTGATGATTCTGGTGCTGTTGCCGTTCTGGACCTCGATATTGGTGCGCGTCGCCGCGTGGATCGTGCTCCTGCAGTCGGGTGGTCTGATCAACAGCGGCCTGATGGCCATGGGCATCATCGATAAACCGCTGGAACTGGTGTTCAACCGCACCGGCGTGTACATATCGATGGTGCACATTCTGCTGCCGTTCATGATCCTGCCGATCTACAGCGTGATGAAAGGCATCTCGCCGACTTACATGCGTGCAGCGATTTCCCTCGGCTGCCACCCGTTCGCCAGTTTCTGGCGGGTGTACTTCCCGCAGACCTACGCCGGTGTTGGCGCCGGTTGCCTGTTGGTGTTCATCCTCGCCATCGGCTACTACATCACCCCGGCGCTGCTCGGCAGCCCGAACGATCAAATGGTCAGTTACTTCGTCGCCTTCTACACCAACACCAGCATCAACTGGGGCATGGCCACCGCGCTGGGTGGGTTGTTGCTGCTGGCGACCGTGGTGCTTTATCTGATTTACAGCTGGCTGGTCGGCGCCAGTCGCCTGCGCCTGAGCTAAGGGGAATTCGAGATGCTGAGTCCTTACATGTCGCCCATCGAACGGGTGTGGTTCTACAGCCTGCGGATCCTCTGCGGCCTGATTCTGTTGTTCCTGATTCTGCCGGTGCTGGTGATTATTCCGCTGTCGTTCAACTCGGGGAGTTTTCTGGTCTATCCGCTGCAGGGGTTCTCGCTGCAGTGGTATCACGACTTCTTCGCCTCGGCGGAATGGATGCGCGCATTGAAGAACAGCATCATCGTCGCTCCGGCGGCGACGGTGCTGGCGATGATCTTCGGGACGCTGGCGGCGATTGGTCTGACTCGCGGTGACTTCCCCGGCAAATCACTGGTGATGGCGCTGGTGATTTCGCCGATGGTGGTGCCGGTGGTGATCATTGGTGTGGCGAGTTATCTGTTCTTCGCGCCATTGGGGTTGGGCAACAGCTTCTTCTCGCTGATCGTGGTGCATGCGGTGCTGGGTGTGCCGTTTGTGATCATCACGGTGTCGGCGACGTTGCAGGGGTTTAATCACAATCTGGTGCGTGCGGCGGCGAGTCTGGGTGCATCGCCGTTGACCGCGTTCCGCCGGGTGACCTTGCCGCTGATTGCGCCGGGGGTGATTTCCGGGGCGTTGTTTGCGTTTGCGACTTCGTTTGATGAGGTGGTGGTGACGTTGTTTCTCGCGGGGCCTGAGCAGGCGACGTTGCCACGGCAAATGTTTAGCGGGATTCGTGAGAACCTCAGCCCGACGATTGCCGCTGCGGCTACTTTGCTTATTGCCTTCTCCGTCATCCTGTTGCTGACTCTGGAATGGCTGCGTGGGCGTAGCGAGAAACTGCGTACGGCTCAGGTTTAAGGGCCAGATCAAGAGCTTACCCCTCACCCCAGCCCTCTCCCCCAGGGGGGGGGAGAGGGGGAAAGGGAGCAGATCTTCATGGGTTTCAAAATCTGGGTCCGACTCGGTATCGCAAGTCGGTGTATCTCCTCCATGCACCTCGGTCAGTCTTTTTACCTTCGGGGGGGAGGGGAGCAGATCGTTGTGCTTTTCAAAACCTGAGTTCGACTCGGTATCGCACGTCGGTGTACCTCTCCCATCCACCTCGGTCAGTCCCCTCTCCCTCCGGGAGAGGGCTAGGGTGAGGGGCTCTTGCTCTTGCCCTTGATGGTCATTCACCACCTGAATAGCAGACAACCCCAAATCCCCAGCTAATCTTGTGCCCAGCTCCCACATCTATAAGAGGCTGCGCACGATGAGTCTGTCCCAGTTCAAAATCGCCCACAAACTGATCACCGGCGCGGCCGCCATCGAACAACTGGCCGCCGAACTCACACGCCTCGACATCGACAACCCCCTGATCGTCACCGACGCCGCGCTGGTCAAATCCGGCACGGTCGAACTGGCGCTGGTGCAACTCGGCGGGCGCGACTACGAGATTTTCGACCGTGTACTGCCAGACCCGGAAATCGCCATCGTCGAAGACTGTATGCGTGTCTACCGCGAAGGCGGGCACGACGGTTTGATCGGCCTCGGTGGCGGCAGCGCCATCGACATCGCCAAGAGTGTCGCTGCATACGCGGGATATCACGGCGCGCTGGAGGATCTGTTCGGCGTCGACCAAGTCCCGCGCAAAGGCCCGCCGCTGATCGCCATCCCGACCACCGCCGGCACCGGTTCCGAAGTCACCAACGTCGCGATCCTCTCGGACAAAGTCGCGCAGTTGAAGAAAGGCATCGTCAGCGACTTTCTACTACCGGACGTAGCGTTGGTCAGCCCGCAAATGACCCTGACCTGCCCACGCAGCGTCACCGCTGCCAGTGGTGTCGACGCGCTGGTGCACGCCATCGAATCCTATCTGTCGGTCAACGCCTCGCCGATCACCGACTCGCTAGCCATCGGCGCTATCAAACTGATCGCCACAGCGCTGCCCAAGGCTTATGCCAACGGCGCCAACCTGCAGGCCCGCGAAGACATGGCCACCGCCAGCCTGATGGCTGGTATGGCGTTCGGCAATGCCGGGGTTGGCGCGGTGCATGCGCTGGCGTATCCGCTGGGCGGGCGTTTCAATATTGCCCATGGCGTCAGCAATGCGTTGCTGCTGCCGTATGTCATGACCTGGAACAAAATGGCCTGCGTTGAACGCATGCAGGATATCGCCGAAGCCATGGGGGTGAAGACCGCTCATCTGAGTGCCGCCGAAGCAGCGGACAAAGCCGTGCAGGCGATGAGCGATCTGTGCGCAGCCGTGGAAATCCCGGCCGGGCTGCGTAGTTTCGGCGTGCCGGAAGAAGCGATCCCGGCGATGGCCGTGGAAGCGGCGGGCATCGAGCGGCTGATGCGCAACAACCCGCGCAAACTCAGCGCTGTGGACATCGAGAAGATCTACCGCGCGGCGTATTGAGTCGGCGCCGGTCATCCGTCATGGCACAACCCAATCATCGCGGTCACGGTGCGCGCTTGGAAACTTGAGGTATACAATGCGCGCCATCGTGATTTAGCTCAGAAAAGGTGCGTCATGCAGCCCTTCGTAATTGCTA
>Ga0213823_1001638_pt1 | contig 13319 bp, 14 predicted proteins | sample MC6MC0907MG_FD_179887 | JGI IMG/M metagenome (GOLD analysis project Ga0213823, IMG submission 179887) | Enriched soil aggregate microbial communities from Iowa State University, Ames, United States - MC6-MC0907-MG | ecosystem: Environmental > Terrestrial > Soil > Unclassified | place: USA: Iowa...
ACATCGTCACCACCATGAGCGGCCAGACCGTGGAAATCCTCAACACCGACGCCGAAGGCCGCCTGGTGCTGTGCGATGCCCTGACCTACGCCGAGCGCTTCAAGCCACAGGCGGTGATCGATATCGCCACTCTGACCGGTGCCTGCGTGGTCGCCCTCGGTTCCCACACCTCGGGCCTCCTGGGCAACAACGACGAACTGATCGGCCAGTTACTGAGCGCCGGCGTTCAGGCTGACGACCGTGCCTGGCAACTGCCGCTGTTCGACGAGTACCAGGAACAGCTGGACAGCCCGTTCGCCGACATCGCCAACATCGGCGGGCCGAAAGCCGGGACCATTACCGCTGCCTGCTTCCTGTCGCGCTTCACCAAGCAGTACAACTGGGCGCACCTGGATATCGCAGGTACCGCCTGGACCAGCGGCGGCAAGGACAAGGGCGCCACTGGCCGTCCGGTTCCCCTGCTGACCCAGTACCTGCTGGACCGCGCCAAAGCCTGAAACCTATGACCTCGGGGTGCGCCCACACGCGGCGCACTCCCGGGTTCAGGAACCGCAATGACCAAAGTCGACTTCTATATCCTTCCCAGCGCGGATCCTTCGGCGCGTCTGGACTTCGCCTGCAAGCTCACCGACAAGGCCTGGCGCATGGGGCACCGCATCTATCTGCATTGCAGCGACGCGGCCCAGCGCGATGAGCTCGATGCCCGGTTGTGGCGCTTCAAGGGCGAAACCTTCGTGCCCCATGGTCCCGCCGAAAGCGAACCGGATGGCCTGATCGTTCTCGGCCTGGGCGAAGATCCCGGCGAACACCATGACCTGTTGGTCAACCTGGACCTGAAAGTCCCGGCATTTGCCCAGCGTTTCGCCCGCATCGCCGAAGTGGTGGTGGAAGACCCGACTATTCGCCAGGCCGCTCGCGAGAGTTTCCGTTTCTACCGCGAACAGGGCTATCCTCTGCAAGATCACCGTTTACAGCGACTCTGAGCCATCGATGGACACTCCCAAACCGCTGCAAAAGTCCGCGCACCTGCTGGATGACCTCGAGTCCATCCGCCAACTGCTCGGCGATGACGACCTGCAACCTCCGCTGCTGACCGAGACCGTCGACGGCGAAGTGCAGATTCCGCTGCTGTTCGATATGGTCGGCGGCAAGCCTGCCGTCGAAACCCACGAAGAGGCGCCGGCAGAACCACAACCGGCTCCCGCTCCGGTGGTCGAACCGCAACCCGCCCCCGTAGTTGCCGCGCCAGCCCCTACACCGGCCCCGGCACCGAAACCCGCGCCAGCACCCAAGAGCCAGGATGCCCTGCTGCACCTGGACAGTGAACTGCGCGCCGCCGCGCAACTGATCATGCAAGACGTGATCGACGACTTCGCCCCGCACATCGAAACCGAGATCAAGCGCCGCCTCGATGCGCGAATGGATCGTTTGCTGAGCCAGTACGACGCCTGATCCCCTGCCGTATTCAGCGGACAAACCTCGCAGCTACAGGCCACCCAGCGTCTGTAGGCGCGAGGCTTGCCCGCGATAACGTCCTGGCGGCGAGCAAAATTGGGCAACTTTCGCCCTCCCGCCGTCAGCCTGCTCTACGCGCATCGGCTCATCCCCGCTATACTTCCCGGCTTTTCCTGAATAAATGCCAATAGGGTCCCGCCGCGCATGGATAAGACCTACCAGCCGCACGCCATTGAAACTTCCTGGTACCAGACCTGGGAGTCAGAGAATTACTTCGCCCCGCAAGGCGCGGGCGACTCGTACACCATCATGATTCCGCCACCGAACGTCACTGGCAGCCTGCACATGGGCCATGGCTTCAACAACGCGATCATGGACGCCTTGATCCGCTTCCGCCGCATGCAGGGCCGCAACACCCTGTGGCAGCCAGGTACCGACCACGCCGGTATCGCCACCCAGATGCTGGTGGAGCGTCAGATCGAAGCCCAGGGCCAGAATCGTCACGATCTGGGCCGGGAAAAATTCCTCGAGAAAGTCTGGGAGTGGAAGGATCAGTCCGGCGGCAACATCAGCCGTCAGATCCGCCGCCTGGGCTCGTCCGTCGACTGGAGCCGCGAGCGCTTCACCATGGACGACGGCCTCTCCGAAGCCGTTAAAGAAGCCTTCGTGCGCCTGCACGAAGATGGCCTGATCTACCGCGGCAAGCGTCTGGTCAACTGGGACACCAAGCTGCACACCGCGATCTCCGACCTCGAAGTGGAAAACCACGACGAGAAAGGCTCGCTGTGGAACCTGCGCTACCCGCTGGCCGACGGCGCCAAGACCGCTGAAGGCCTGGACTACCTGATCGTTGCCACCACCCGCCCGGAAACCATGCTCGGCGACTCCGCCGTGGCCGTTAACCCGAACGACGAACGCTACCAGGCGCTGATCGGCAAGTTCGTCGAGCTGCCGCTGGTGGGTCGTCGCATCCCGATCATCGGCGACGATTACTGCGACCCTGAATTCGGCACCGGCTGCGTGAAGATCACCCCGGCCCACGATTTCAACGACTATGAAGTCGGCAAGCGCCACAACCTGCCGCTGCTGAACATCTTCGACAAGAACGCCGAAGTGCTGCCAGCCGCCCAGGTGTTCAACCTGGACGGCACGCTGAACGAAAGCATCGACGGCAAGATCCCGGCCGAATTCGCCGGTCTCAACCGCTTCCAGGCGCGCAAGGAAATCGTCGCCGCGTTCGACGCCGCCGGCCTGCTGGTCAGCGTCGACGACCACGCCCTGAAAGTGCCGAAAGGCGACCGCTCCGGCACCATCATCGAGCCGTGGCTGACCGACCAGTGGTATGTCTCCACCAAGCCGCTGGCCGAGCCGGCCATTGCCGCCGTGGAAGACGGCCGCATCGCCTTCGTGCCAAAACAGTACGAAAACATGTACTTCTCCTGGATGCGTGACATTCAGGACTGGTGCATCAGCCGCCAGCTGTGGTGGGGTCACCGCATCCCGGCCTGGTACGACGAGTCGGGCAAGGTCTATGTAGGCCGCGACGAAGCCGAGGTGCGCGCCAAGCACAACCTCGGGCCTGAGGTTGCACTGCAACAGGACAACGACGTCCTCGACACCTGGTTCAGTTCGGGCCTGTGGACCTTCTCCACCCTGGGCTGGCCGGAGCAGACCGAATTCCTCAAGACCTTCCACCCGACCGATGTGCTGGTGACCGGTTTCGACATCATTTTCTTCTGGGTCGCCCGGATGATCATGCTCACCATGCACCTGGTGAAAAACGAAGACGGCACGCCGCAGGTTCCGTTCAAGACCGTGTACGTCCACGGCCTGGTTCGCGACGGCCAGGGCCAGAAGATGTCCAAGTCCAAGGGCAACGTCCTTGACCCGCTGGACATCATCGATGGCATCGAGCTCGAAGCCCTGGTGCAGAAACGCACCACCGGCATGATGCAGCCGCAACTGGCGAAGAAGATCGAGAAGCAGACCCGCCAGGAGTTCGCCGACGGCATCGCCAGCTACGGCACCGACGCCCTGCGCTTCACCTTCTGCTCGCTGGCGTCCACCGGCCGCGACATCAAGTTCGACATGGGCCGCGTCGAAGGCTATCGCAACTTCTGCAACAAGATCTGGAACGCCGCACGCTACGTGCTGGACAAGGGCGAAGACTGCGGTCAGAACGGCGAAGCCTACGAGCTGTCTCTGGCCGATCGCTGGATCATCTCCCAGCTGCAGCGCACCGAAGCCGAAGTGACCCGCCAGCTGGACCAGTTCCGCTTCGACCTGGCAGCCCAGGCGCTGTACGAGTTCATCTGGAACCAGTACTGCGACTGGTACCTGGAATTGTCCAAGCCAGTGCTGTGGGACGAAAACGCGCCGGTCGAACGCCAGCGCGGCACCCGCCGCACCCTGGTGCGCGTACTGGAAGTGGCGCTGCGCCTGGCCCATCCGTTCATGCCGTTCATCACCGAAGAAATCTGGCAGCGCCTGGCGCCGCTGGCCGGCATCCAGGGCAAGACCATCATGCTGCAGCCTTGGCCGGTGGCCAATGAAGCACGCATCGACCAGGCCGCCGAAGACGACATCGAATGGCTCAAGGGCCTGATGCTCGGCACCCGTAACATCCGTGCCGAAATGAACATCGGCCCGGGCAAGCCACTGGCGTTGTTCCTGAAGAACGTCAACGCCGAAGACCAGCGTCGCCTGAGCGAAAACGAGACCCTGCTGAAGAAGCTGGCCAAACTCGAATCGATCACCGTACTGAAGGCTGGCGACGAAGCACCGCTGTCCGCCACCGCCCTGGTCGGCGAGATGGAAGTACTGGTGCCGATGGCCGGCCTGATCGACAAGGGTGCCGAACTGGCGCGCCTGGACAAGGAAATCCAGCGTCTGCAAGGCGAAGTCCAGCGGGTCGGCGGCAAGCTATCCAACGCCGCCTTCGTCGACAAGGCCCCGGCCGAAGTCATCGACAAGGAACGCGCCAAACTGGCCGAGGCCGAACAGGCCCTGGGCAAGCTGGCCGAGCAGCACGCACGGATTTCCAGCCTGTAACGGCGATTCGAGCGGTAAAAAAAGGGAGCCCTGCAAAGGGCTCCCTTTTTTGTGCCCGACCGACAGGCTTGGCGCTTCTGTAGGAGCGCAGCTTGCTGGCGATAAAGGTAACGCGGTGTGCCAGGAATAACGCTTCGCGGGCAAGCCTCGCACCTACAGAGGCCACGCGGTCTGGGCAGATATGGGACAATGCGCGCCACCTTGAGCCATACCCGAACCGATTTCGCCCATGACTGCCCCCCGCCCTCCCAAAGCTCCGCGCACCAAGCCTCAACCTGCAGCTCCGGCCAAGGCCGTCGCGCCACGGGAAAAGGCCAGCCTGCACCCGCGCAATCGCCATCAAGGCCGCTATGACTTTCCACAGTTGATCAAGAGCACCCCGGAGCTGGGGGCGTTCGTGATCATCAATCCCTACGGCAAGGAGAGCATCGACTTCGCCAATCCGACGGCGGTGCGGGTGTTCAACCGGGCATTGCTCAAGGCGTTCTACGGCATCGCCCATTGGGATATTCCGGCTGACTTCCTCTGTCCTCCAGTCCCCGGTCGTGCCGACTATGTGCATTGCCTGGCCGACCTGCTGGCCGAGCGTAACGAAGGCGTAATTCCCCGCGGCGCGGCGGTGCGGGTGCTGGACATCGGGGTCGGCGCCAACTGCATCTACCCACTGATCGGCCACTGCGATTACCGCTGGCAATTTCTCGGTTCCGACATCGACACCACGGCCCTCGCCGCCGCCAAGGCGATCGTCCAGGCCAACGGCCTGAACAAGGCCATCGGCCTGCGCCAGCAGACCAACCGCAAGCAGATCCTGCTGGGGCTGCTGGAGAACGACGAACGCTTCGACCTGACCCTGTGCAATCCGCCCTTCCATGCCTCCCTGGAAGAAGCCACGCGCGGTAGCCAGCGCAAATGGCGAGCACTGGGCAAGGCCGATCCCAAGCGCAAGCTGCCGGTGCTGAACTTTGGCGGCCAGGCGGCGGAGTTGTGGTGCGAAGGTGGCGAAGCGCGCTTCGTGACCCAGTTGATCGGCGAAAGCGCCCAGGTGGCGCAACAGGTGTTGTGGTTCAGCACCCTGGTGTCGAAAGCCTCGAACCTGCCGGCGATTCAGGTCGCGCTGAAAAAGGCTGGAGCACTGGAGAGTCAGGTGGTGGAAATGTCACAGGGGCAAAAACAGAGCCGCTTCGTCGCCTGGACCTTCAAGGACAAGGCACAGCAACAGGCCTGGCGCCAAGAGCGTTGGGTTCAAAAGGGATAAGATACGAGGGGCAAAACGGCGATTTACCTTGCGTAAATCGTTGCGGCCTTAGAGCCTGAAAACCGTGCCTGGAAGTGTTCCGAGGCACGGTCTTACTGCAGTCTTACTTGTTGATCGAGTCGGTCAGGCCTTTAGCCACAACCAGCTTGATAACTTTCTTGGCAGCGATTTCGATGGCAGCGCCAGTCGATGGGTTACGGCCAGTACGGGCAGGACGCTCGGTCACTTTCAGTTTGCCGATACCTGGCAGAGTGATTTCGCCGCCATTTTCCAATTGATCAGCAACGATCTGGGCCAGTTGGTCCAGAGCGTTACGCGCGGTGGTTTTCGGCGCGTCGATAGCTTCAGCGATATCAGCGATCAGTTGGTCTTTAGTAATAGCCATTGTGGTGTTCCTTCCCTATCAAATTCATTTGGATTGCAGAGTGCAGTGTCAGCCATCGAGCCAGATCTTGTGGATCTGGCACCCCGGTCACAACCACGAAAGATCGGGGTTATAGATACCGAAATCAGGGTTTGGTTCGACCTGACAAATGCTGAATGCACGCTTAACGCCGAGACATCGCGTAAGACGGGGCAAAACTAGCACAGAGACGGGGAAATATCCGCCTCTACCTAGCCATTTGGTCAGCTTTATTGCTCTAAATCCGTAAAAAAATGCATAAGCTTGACCCAGGCCGCCTTCCACCCCCTTCAAACAGCGCCAAAACCAGCGGGTGCGGTACACTGGGCACTTTTTCGGGGAGTCACGCCCTCTCCCGCCAACCAGCCGAGAAGCCCATGCCGATCCGCCATTGCATCGTCCACCTGATCGACAAAAAACCCGACGGCACACCCGCAGTTCTGCACGCCCGCGATTCCGAACTGGCTGAATCCGCGGCCATCGAGAACATGCTCGCCGATCTCAACGAAAGCTATAACGCCAAACAGGGCAAAGCCTGGGGTCTGTTCCACCCGGAGTCCGGCGCTTTTCCCTTCAGCGGCTGGCTGAAGGAATACCTCGAAGGCGGCCAGGACTTCACCGCCTTCAGCCGCGTCGCGGTCGAGCACCTGCAAAAGCTGATGGAAGAATCCAACCTGTCGGTCGGTGGCCACGTGCTGTTCGCCCACTACCAGCAAGGCATGACCGACTACCTGGCCATCGCCCTGCTGCACCACAGCGAAGGCGTGGCGGTGACCGACGAGCTGGACGTGACCCCGTCCCGCCACCTGGACCTGGGCCAGTTGCACCTGGCCGCGCGGATCAACGTCTCCGAGTGGCAGAACAACAAACAGTCGAAACAGTACATCTCGTTCATCAAGGGCAAGAACGGCAAGAAAGTCTCGGAGTACTTCCGTGACTTTATCGGCTGCCAGGAAGGCGTCGACGGCCCGGGCGAGACCCGTACCCTGCTCAAGGCATTCAGCGACTTCGTCGAAAGCGAAGACCTGCCGGAAGAATCCGCCCGGGAAAAGACCAAGGCCCTGGTGGACTACGCCAGCAGCCAGGCCAAGCTCGGCGAACCCGTGGGCCTGGAAGAACTCTCGGAGCTGATCGACGAGGACCGCCCCAAGGCGTTCTACGATCACATCCGCAACAAGGACTACGGCCTGTCGCCGGAGATCCCGGCGGACAAGCGCACCCTCAACCAGTTCCGCCGCTTCACCGGCCGCGCCGAAGGCCTGTCCATCAGCTTCGAGGCGCACCTGCTGGGCTCGAAGATCGAGTATGACGAAGAGGCCGGGACCCTGATCATCAAGGGCCTGCCGACCCAACTGACCGATCAGCTCAAGCGCCGCAACTGATGCTGCAGGGCGTGCTGAAGAAATTCCTGCTGATCCTGCTGGTAGTCGTGGCGTACCAGAACTGGGGCAAGATCGAGCGCCTATTCTCCCCCTCGCAGGCCGCCTCGGAACAGGTCCGGGCCAATGCCCGGGTGGTGCTCTACGCCACCGACTGGTGTGGCTACTGCAAGGCCACCCGGCGCTTTCTCGATCAGAAGGGCATTGCCTTTCGCGAGTTCGATATCGAGAAGGATGCCGAGGCGCGCAAGGCTTATGAAGCCCTGGGTGGACGAGGGATTCCGATCCTCGATGTAAATGGCACGCTGATCCGCAACTACGACCCGGACCAGATCATGGCGGCGTTGCAGCGCTAAGCCTTCATCACGGACCAGCTCGCCCCTACAGGCTGTAAGAGCGAGCTGGCCAACGATAGATTCTCAGCCTTACAGCGCCTCGATACGGAACCCGAGACGCGGGAAGTGCGCATGCACCAACCCGCCGCGCGGGTCTTCGCGACGCAGGATCAACTCCTCGCGCCCGGCAAACAGCAACTCCCCCTCCACCGGATCGACGCCATAGTCGGTCGCCGCGATCCGCACCCGCTGGCCAGCCTGGAAACCGTTCGGGTCAATGAAGGCTTCATCCGGCAAGGCTGCCGGTGTAGCCCTGCGCGCCACTTCCAGCGCCTCTTCGGAAGTCATGGCACTCGAAGCACCATGACCGAACCCCAGTACCCGGGCCAGCCACGCCGACACCGCCGGATAGGCGTCCACCAGCGGCGCAGTCACCGGCGTGCCCTTGAGGAACCACAAGGGATGGGCCATGGCAAAGTCGGCAATCGACGGCTCGCCGAACAGGAAGTCGCCCTCCTCACGCTGCAACTGCTGCTCCAGGCGCGCCATGAGCGTTGGCCATTGATGCTTGGCCAACTCCAGCGGCACCCGGCTGGAACTGCCGCCGCTGAACAGCCCGGCGCGGTCGGCCATGAAGGCCTTGACCGCTTCCGGCGACAAATGGCCGAAACGCACGGCCGCTGACTCAGGCTGGAACACCAGGCTCACCGTATGCTGGAACACCACCGAATCGGCCCAGGCCGCGAAGGTCGCGCTGACCATTTCCCGGCCTTCGGGAAACAGTGCCGGCGAGGCTTTTTCCTGCTCCAGCCGCCGGGCGATCAGCGCCGTGTCGCAATAGATATCGGCACCGACCTGCAACACCGGGGTCTTGCGATAACCACCCGTGAGCGCGATGAGATCGGGTTTTGGCATCACCGGCGAGATCTTCACCGAGCGCCAGGACAAGCCCTTGAAGCCTAGCAACAGGCGGGCTTTTTCCGCGAAAGGCGAGGTCGGGTAATGATGCAGAATCAACTCTGACATGCTGGGGTCCACCGGATAAGTAGGAAGAACCAGCTTAGCGTGCAAACGCCTGGCAGCCCACCGCTCTGCCTGATGGCAATGTATCAGTCAGTTTGATAAGCCATGACGGCCGAGGCCACCAGACATTCCTTGGCGCTTTTCCGGAGTTTCTTGATCAGCCGTTCCTGGCGCAGGGCTTCGCTCTTGTCGCGACAGGCTTCGGTGTAGACCAGCGCGACGGCCGGGCTGGAGAGGAAGAAGCGTGCGCCCTTGCCGCTCTGGTGCTTGGCGAAACGCTTGACCGGGTCGTCGCTGATGCCGCAGTACAGGGCGCCGTTGGCGGCGCGCACCAGGTAGACAAACCAGGGTTTGCTCACCATGGGTACAGATTCTGCGTCGTTGGCGGGGGATTGGCTGGGGCGGGTCACGGTGATCGCGGCCTGTGGATAACAAGCCGCGATCTTACCAGAGGCGAAGATTCAGCGGCCGGCCTGGAAGGCTTTCAGGCCTTTGCGGGCCTGGGCGCGCACGGCGTTTTTCAGCAGCGGGGTCCAGCCGAGGATCAAACCCTTGGTACCCAGGGCCTGGCGGGCCCAGCGCCACATATTGAAATGATCGTGGTGCTCGCAGATCTTGCCGTCACGGAACACGAAACGCGCCTGGATATCGTTGACCACGGTCTTGCCGGTCTGGCTGAACAGGTACGTCGCCACCCAATGGGCCTCGCCGCTGCGCTGGTCGGCGCGGACATTGTCGAAGACCAGGGAGAAGTCCTTGGCCCGGGTGGTGAGCATGCGCCACATGTCAGCGGCATCGCGGCCGCGCAGTTCGCCGAACGCCGGATCACTGAACAGCACATCCTCGGTGTAGCAGGCGGCCATGGCCTCGGCATCCAGACGCTGGAAGGCGCTATAGAACTCAGTGATCAAGGCGCGGTGGGCATCACTCATGAACAGGCTCCGACTCGGGGAAAGATGCCTGCACGATAGTCTGCAAACCCGGGAAACACTATCGGCATTCGCCGCGCAAATACCGACAGTGGGTTGGCTCAGATTTTTTCGCTTTCGACCTGCACGTAGAGCGAGCGCCCGGCCCCCAGGCCGGCGATTATGGCCCCCAGGCCGATCACCGCGAAAATCCAGCCCAGGGCCGTCCAGCCGCCGGTCCAGTCGTGCACTAGGCCGACCGCGAACGGCCCCATGGAGGCCAGGGTGTAGCCAAAGCCCTGGGCCATGCTCGACAGATTGGCCGCCACATGGGCGTCCTTCGAACGCAGGACGATCAGGGTCAGCGCCAGGCTGAAAGTACCACCCTGCCCCACACCCAGCAGGATCGCCCAGCCCCACAGGCTATCGAGCGGGGCATACAGGCAGCCGAACAGGCCGCCGAGGGTCAGCAGCATCACAACTACGATCGCCAGGCGCTGATCCTTGCCCCGCGTTGCCAGCCAGGGCGCAGCCAGCGAACTGGCGAGCTGGACGATCACCGAGCCGGACAGCACCAGCCCCGCCTGGGTCGGGCTCAGGCCGCGACCGATAAGGATCGACGGCAACCAGCCGAATACGATGTAGGCCAGCGAGGATTGCAGGCCCATGTACAGCGTCACTTGCCAGGCCAACGGGTCGCGCAGCAAACCGCGCACCCGATAGGCCACATGGTGCGCGCCCTGCCGCTTGCCGACCTGGGGCAGCCAGAACAGCGCCGCTACCAGCGCCGGCAGCACCCAGAAGCTGAGGCCCAGCGCCCAGCTGTTATCGAAGTGCTGGCTCAAGGGCACGGTCGCCCCCGCGGCCATCGCCGCGCCCAGGCACAGGGCCATGGTATAGACGCCGGTCATGGTGCCCGCGTGTTTGGCGAAGTCGCGCTTGACGATACCCGGCAGCAACACCCCGATCACGCCGATGCTGGCGCCACCGAGGATGCTGCCGGCAAACAGCCCGACGTCTCCCAGGGAACTGCGCAGGATGATCCCGCCCGCCAGCGTCAGCAGGATGCCAAGCACCACGCGCTCGGCGCCGAAGCGCCGCGCCAGCACCGGGGCCAGGGGGGCGAACAGGCCCAGGCACAGCACCGGCAAGGTGGTCAGCAGGCCGGCCTGGGCCGCCGACAGCCCGAGGCTGCGCGACACCTCGCTGAGCAGCGGCGCCATGCTCGACAGTGCCGGACGCAGGTTCAGCGCCACCAGGATCAGCCCCAGCAGCAACAGCCACGGGCGACTTGGGGCCGGGTGGCCCTGCTGGACCTCGGCATCGTCGGCTTCGGCATCGATCAACAACTCTTCGAGCTCAGCCTCGCGTCGAGGAACAGCAATAGGTGGCGGGTTATTGGCCTGGTGGCTGGACATGGCGCTCTCGGTCTCAAGGTTCATTGATCAGCTGCCGGGAAATGGCCTTGGCCCGCTCCGGGTCGCGCTGCTCGACGGCGTCCAGCAGGTCGATGTGCAGATCGAACACCGCCTGGCGCCGGGGATGGATGTTCAGGGTCTGGCGCAGTTGCGCGCCGACCACGCTGGAGAAATAGCGGTACAGCTCGCTGAGGGTGGGGTTATGCGCGGCGTCCACCAGGCGCCCGTGAAACACCAGGTCGCAGGCGATATAGCTCTCCAGATCGCCGTGATAGTGATCGCCACTGAGAGCCAGGGCTTCGCGCAACGCCAGCAGGTCCTGGTCGGTACGCCGCAGTGCCGCCAGGCCGATGGCTTCGGTCTCGATGATCTGCCGGGTTTCGCGCGCCTGCTCCAGGGAGCACTGGGACAGGGCCTTGAGAGTGTCCAGCGGATCGACCACCGCACGCAGGTAACTACCGTCGCCCTGGCGAATCTCCACCAGACCGGAAAACGCCAGGACCCGCATGGCCTCGCGCACGGTATTGCGGCTGATGCCCAGTTCCGCCGCCAGCTCCGGCTCGGTCGGCAGGCGCTGGCCGATGCCCCATACACCGTCATTGATGCGTTGGCGCAGCTGTTCCAGGGCCTGATCGACCAGGGAACGTTTAATCAAAGGAGAAGTTTCTGTCATATGCCGTCGCCTTTTCATCCCATCATCGGATGAATTTTTTTGGCATATTAGTCAGCTTCGCGTGGGTGAACAACAAAGCCGATGCATGCATGTAGCAAGCGGAAAGGAAATCCGATTGCTAAAAAAACCCTTTAAGGGTAATTTCATCTCGACTTCAGGTGTCTTATGGAAAAGCACACACCTCATTACGACCTGTCGGTGATCAAGGCGGATGTCGCCCGGCTGGGAGCAGTCGCCTTTACCCGAACCGCCCTGGTCAGCGGCCGGCACCTCGGCCTGACCTGCCGGGACATGCAGCAGGTGATTGCCGGGCTGCAGGGGAAAATGCTCTACAAGTCGATGACCAGCTATCTCGATCATCGAATCTGGCAGGACGTGTATTACACGCACATCGATTCCGTGGAGCTGTACATCAAAGTCACTTACCGCCCCGGCGGCGGTCCCCCAGTGATCTCCTTCAAGGAGAAACACCCATGAAACAAAGACAATGCGTCAGCTGCGGTGCCCCGGCCGGCATGCAGCCGTTCAACAATCGCAGCGAGCTGATCGATTACAAGCACCTGCTACGGCAAATCGACGGCCTGGATGGCTGGGAGTGCCAGGCCTGTGGGGAAGTCGAATTCGACCCGGCCAGCGCCGAACGCTACGCCAGCGCCGGCGACCAATTGCTGGAAGATTGCCGGCAGTTCATGGCCAGCGAGATGAAACGCATCCGCCGCAAGCTGCACCTCTCGCAGAAGGATGCGGTAAAGCTGCTCTCCGGCGGCGGGCACAACGCCTTCTCCCGCTACGAACGCGGCGAGGTCGCCCCACCCCAGCCGCTGTTCATGTTGATGCGCCTGCTCGATCGTCATCCCGAATTGATGGCCGAGGTGCATGCCCTCAGCGCGCAGCAGGCCCCACCAGCGACCGACAACCAGCCGTCGCAGCCGCGCCTCGCCACCTCATGAACGCCGGGCAAAAATAAACCCGGCGCCAGGCCGGGTTCATTTTCAAGACGGTACCTGGATCAGTGCAGGATCTGGCTCAGGAACAGCTTGGTCCGCTCGTTCTGCGGGTTGTCGAAGAAGTCGTTCGGCGCGGCCTGTTCGACGATTTCACCCTTGTCCATAAAGATCACCCGGTTGGCCACGGTACGGGCGAAGCCCATTTCGTGGGTCACGCAGAGCATGGTCATGCCGTCTTCGGCCAGGCCGATCATGGTGTCCAGAACCTCTTTCACCATTTCCGGGTCGAGGGCCGACGTCGGCTCGTCGAACAGCATGATCTTCGGCTTCATGCACAGCGCCCGGGCAATCGCCACGCGCTGCTGCTGACCGCCGGAGAGCTGGCCCGGGTACTTGTTCGCCTGCTCCGGAATGCGTACGCGCTCCAGGTAATGCATGGCGATTTCCTCGGCCTTGCGCTTGGGCATCTTGC
>Ga0213823_1001641_pt1 | contig 13313 bp, 11 predicted proteins | sample MC6MC0907MG_FD_179887 | JGI IMG/M metagenome (GOLD analysis project Ga0213823, IMG submission 179887) | Enriched soil aggregate microbial communities from Iowa State University, Ames, United States - MC6-MC0907-MG | ecosystem: Environmental > Terrestrial > Soil > Unclassified | place: USA: Iowa...
TGCTCCAGCACCGGGGCCACGTGCTCCTGTCGGCCGGCCATTCGATCGCCGTGCAGAACTTCAACGAACAGCTCAACATCCTGCTCATGGTGGCGATGTACACGCTGCTGCTGTGGCTGGAACTGCCGATCAACGTGATCATCGTCATCTTCGGCACCGTGGTGGCCGTGCTGATGGTGGTGTTCATGCGCTGGAGCAAGCGCAACATGCAGGCCAACCCCGACTTGCATGACCAGATCGGCCAGGAAGGCCACGGCCGCGCGTTGGATTCGACGCACTAGGACAATCGCGCCAAGTGCTTGATTCAGCAACAAAAAACCGGGCAATTGCCCGGTTTTTCTTTGACCCCTGCGCCCTATAGCTCGCGGGCGGCCAGCTTCAGGTCCTGCCAGGCCCGCGCCTTCTCGGACGGGCTGCGCAGCAGGTAGGCGGGGTGGTAGCTCACGATGACCGGGATCTGCACGCCTTCGTCCGTCTTCAGATGATGGACGCGGCCACGCAGGTTGCCGATGGTGGCGTCGGTGCCCAGCAGCGTCTGCGCCGCGAACCGGCCCAGCACCAGGATGCGCTCGGGTTTCAGCAACGCAATCTGCCGCATCAGGTACGGGCTGCAGGCCGCGATTTCCTCGGGCTTGGGATTGCGGTTGCCCGGGGGACGGCACTTGATGACATTGGTGATGAAAACATCGCGCTCGCGGCTCATGCCCACCGCGGCCAGCATGGCGTCCAGCAACTGGCCGGACCGTCCCACGAAAGGCTGGCCCTGGCGGTCTTCCTGTTCGCCCGGCGCTTCGCCCACGACGAGCCAGCGGGTGGGCTGGGCGCCCTGCCCGACCACCGCGTGACGGCGTCCCTTGCACAGGCCGCACGCGGCGCACGCCACGACCTGCGCCGCCAACTGCTCCAGATTGGCATCCTTGACGGCCTCGGCCACCGGAATGGGCGGCGGCGCCTCTTCCTGGACCTCGACCTTCGGCGCGGGACGCGGCGGGGGGCCGGTGCGGTTCAGGATCGAAGCCGGAATAGCCGATGCGCGGCCAGAAGCCGGCTCTGCCGGGGCAGTGCGCGCAACGGCGGGCGCGGCGACCGGCGCGGCGTCGGCCACCGGAGCAGCCGTCGGGGCGTCGAGCCGCGCTTCGACGGGAGTCGGCGCAACAATGGGGGAATGTGGTGCGGTGTTCGGAGCGCCAGGAGACGCGGCAGCCGGCGTCTGGCCGGGCACCACGCCAGACGCTACTGCACCCGCCTTGGCGACCGGCACGGCAGGCGGCGTGCGCAGCCATAGCCGCTCCATGCCAAGCTCGCGCAACCAGATGCGCTGCAACGGGTTGATGCGGGGCGGCGCCGGGCGCGGCGCGGCGTCCATCGGGCTCATGCCGGTGCTCCGTCGGGTTCGCCGAAGCGCTTCTGCATGACGATGGCGTCCTCGCGACCGCCCTTCTCGGCTGGGTAATAGGCCCGGCGCATGCCGATCTGCAGATAGCCGTGGCCCTTATAGAAACTGATGGCGGACGTGTTGGACGGTCTCACTTCCAGGAGCAGGCCTTCGAGGCCGCGTTCGCGCGCCTGCTGCTCGCACCAGTCGAGCATCACGCCGCCCAGTCCCTGCCGATGCAGGTCTTGGGCCACCGCGATCACCAGCAGATGCGCCACGTCCGGCGCAAACATCAGAATGCAGAATCCCGCCAGCTTGCCCTCTCGCCGCAACGTCCACGCGCCATAGCCCGACGCCAGCGCGTCCGCGAAGTTTCCGCGGGTCCAGGGGAAGGCCTGCACTTGCGCCTCCAGCGCCACGACCTCGTCCAGATCGGCATCCGTCATGGGCTGCGGGACCGGCGCGGCAAGCGACGGCTGCGCCTTGGGATTACCGCCCTCGCCGCGCAGCCGCTCGGCGGTGGTGAACGCCACCTTATCGCGCACATAGAGCGGCGCGGCCAGCTCGGGCGCCAGGGTTTCGCCGCGCAGCCAGCCCTGGCGGGCAAGCCGCGCCACGCTGGCGGCCTGGGGCCGCTGGGCTTCGGTGGCCCGGCGCCATTCGGCGGGCGCGGCCATGTCGGCGGCATAGGCTTCCCAGGCGTCGCCAGCCAGTAGCGGCGTCAGCGGCTGCCCGGCGCGGGCCGACCAGTTGGGCAGATGGTGCGCCGTCCAGGGCACGACCTCAGCGGCGGCAATCAGCATCGGGGCTTGGAGCGTTTCCCAGACAGATTCCTCGCCCGCAGCATCGCCGCGTCGGTAAACTGCCAGATAGACCTCGTTCATGCGGGCGTCCAGGGCCACGACGACAGCGTCGGCGGGGGTCCCATCAACGTCGGCGGCCACGGCCTGGTGCGAAACAATAGGCAACACCGGGATCCCCAGCCCCAGGGCCATGCCCTGCGCGACGCCGCATGCCACGCGCAGCCCGGTGAAGCCGCCGGGCCCCTGCCCGAACGCCACGGCATGCAACCCGGACGGCGTGATGCCGGCCTCGGCGAGCAGCGCATCGGCCATAGGCAGTAGGCGCTCAGCGTGTTCCTGGGATCCTTCGTGTTCGCGGACGCTGATCTCCAGACGGCCGTCGACCGCCCGTAAAAGGGCCACGCCACAACGTGACGACGAAGTTTCCAGTGCCAGCAGGTTTAGTTCCATAGATGCAGATTGTACGAAATAAGCCGCTGTTACCCCCGTGTGTAAGGGGGATTTCAACCAGGGATCGCAATGTGTAATATCTTGTGAACGCCCTCTAGCCCCCGGTTCTTGTCACTGTTACATTTCCGGCCATGAATACGCAAAACACCACACCCACCCGAAAAATCCTCGTCGTTGACGACGATCCGCGCTTGCGCGATCTGCTTCGCCGGTACTTGTCCGAACAGGGTTTCAACGTTTTCGTTGCCGAAGACGCGAAAGAGATGGGCAAACTCTGGCAACGAGAGCATTTTGACCTGCTCGTGCTGGACCTGATGCTGCCCGGCGAAGATGGCCTGTCCATCTGCCGCCGGCTGCGCGGTGGCCACGACAATACCCCCATCATCATGCTCACGGCCAAGGCGGAAGAAATCGACCGCATCGTCGGCCTTGAGATGGGCGCGGACGATTACCTGTCCAAGCCGTTCAATCCCCGCGAACTGCTGGCGCGCATCAATGCGATTCTGCGCCGCCGCGGCACCGAGGAACACCCCGGCGCGCCCAGCCAGGAAAACGAGTCCATCGCCTTCGGCCCCTACGTGCTGAATCTGTCCACCCGCACGCTCACGCGCAACGGCGAACAGGTGCCCATCACCACGGGTGAATTCTCGGTGCTCAAGGTCTTTGCGCGCCATCCGAAGATTCCCCTGTCGCGCGACAAGCTCATGGAACTGGCCCGCGGCCGCGAATACGAAGCCTTCGATCGCAGCCTCGACGTCCAGATCTCGCGTCTGCGCAAGCTGATCGAGCCGAACCCGTCCAAGCCCGTATTCATCCAGACCGTCTGGGGTCTGGGGTACGTGTTCGTTCCGGACGGTGGTAGCTGATCGGCTGGCCCGCCCGGTGCAGGAGCGCAGCGTCGTGCCGCGCTTGCGCAGAACATTCAGGAACCTGACATCCCGTTTGCGGCTCGGCTTGTTCGGCCGCACGTTCCTTTTGCTCGCCGCGCTGATGCTGGTCAGCCTGGGCGCGTGGCTTCAAGTATTTTTCAGCATGGAGCTGGGACCGCGCGCCAATCAAATGGCGCAGCGGGTGATCACGGCCGTCAATATCACGCGCACCGCGCTGATCTATTCGCATAACGGCGAACGCAGCAAGCTCCTCCTCGACCTGGCCACCAACGAAGGCATCCAGGTCTATCCGCGCGAGGTCACCGACTTCGCCGAAGCCCTCCCCGACGACGACTACTGGCAGCGTGTGGCGCAGCATATCCGCACGCGTTTTGGCCCGGAAACGCAGATTGCCTGGGGCGTGAACCAGGTACCTGGCTTCTGGGTCAGTTTCCAGATAGAAAAAGATCTGTATTGGCTGGTGTTCGAGCGTGAGCAGATCGGTCTTACAGGCGGAATCGAGTGGCTGGGCTGGGGCGCGACGGCGCTGCTGCTGTCATTGGTCGGCGCGGCGGTCAGCGTGGGCTTCGTCAACCGGCCGCTATCCAGGTTGGCGCGGGCCGCCCAGGTGCTGTCGCGCGGCGAAACGCCCGCGGCCCTGCCCGAACAAGGCCCGCTCGAGATCCGCGATCTGAACGCGTCGTTCAACCGCATGGCCAAGGACTTACGCCAGGCGGAGGCCGACCGCGAGCTCATGCTGGCGGGCATCTCACATGACCTGCGCACGCCACTTGCCCGGATGCGTCTGGAAATCGAGCTGAGCGGCGTGTCGGAAGACGCGCGGCAGGCCATCGACGAAGACCTGGGCCAGATCGACCACAGCATCGGGCAGCTCATGGAGTACGCCCGTCCCGCCGGCACCCTGCCGCAGCTCGCCACCGACATTTCCGCCGTGCTGGCCGAACTGTACGAACGCGAACGCAGCCACACCGCCTCGCTGGGCGGCGAGCTGGACGCCGCGCTGGAACCTGGCCTGCGCGCCCGCATCACCGCGCTGGACCTGAAGCGTATCGTCAGCAACCTGATCGAGAACGCGCGCCGCTACGGCCGCTCACCCGATGACGGCATGGCGCACCTGAACATGACACTGCAGGCCGAAGGCAGCATGATCGTCATCGAGGTCTCCGATCGCGGCCCCGGCATCGCACCCGAAGACGTGGATCGCCTGCTTCGCCCGTTCTCCCGCGGCGAGGCGGCGCGCACCGGCGTCAGCGGCGCGGGACTGGGACTGGCCATCGTCGAACGCCTGCTCAAACACGTCGGCGGGTCGCTCCGAATGCTGCCCCGAGAGGGCGGCGGACTGACCGCGAGGATAGAGCTGCCCAAAGCCAAGTTTAGGAATTATCAATTAGACAACGATAATCCATAGCGTAGAATTTATGGTTTTGAGGCTTGGCCTCATCTCCACCCAACAACTACGGGAGTAAACATGAAAACTGTTGGCGACAAACTCGAACCCTTCAAGGTCACCGGCGTCAAGCCCGGCTTCAATCAGCACGAAGAAAACGGCGTGTCGGCGTTCGAAGACATCACCGAAAGCTCGTTCCCCGGCAAGTGGAAGGTGATCTACTTCTACCCGAAAGACTTCACGTTTGTGTGCCCGACCGAAATCGTCGGCTTCAACAAGCTGGCCAAGGATTTCGAAGACCGCGACGCCGTCCTGCTGGGCGGTTCGACCGACAACGAATTCGTCAAGCTGGCCTGGCGCCGTGAGCACCCGGACCTGAACAAGCTGGGTCACTACCAATTCGGCGACACCACCGGCGCCCTGATCGACCAACTGGGCGTGCGTGAAAAGGGTGCTGGCGTTGCGCTGCGCGCCACCTTCATCGTTGACCCGGACAACACGATCCAGCACGTTTCGGTGAACAACCTGAACGTCGGCCGTAACCCGGAAGAAGTTCTGCGTCTGCTCGACGGTCTGCAAACCGACGAACTGTGCCCGTGCAACCGTACGGTTGGCGGCGCCACGCTGTAATTTCCAGCCCGGTCCGGTCCCTGCCCTGCAGGGCCCGCGCCGGGCTTTAACTGCGCTAGATTATAGGTAAAAACTATGGAATTTCTTACGACCATTAAGGAACAGCTGCCGGATTGGGCCAAGGACATCCGCCTGAATCTGGACGCCGTGATCGCCCGCTCGACGCTGGCTCCCGAAGACGCCGTGGGCGCCGCCCTGTCCGCCGCCTATGCCGCACGCAGCCCGGTGCTGGTTGAAGCCTTCAAGAGCGGCCTGTCCGAAGGCGACGCGAACGCCGCCCTGACCGCTTCCGCCCTCATGGGCATGAACAACACCTGGTATCCCTACGTGGAGATGACCGGCGACGCCCAGCTCAAAAGCCTGCCGGCCCAGCTGCGCATGAATGCCTACGCCACCCATGGCGGCGTGGACAAGAAGCGCTTCGAGCTGTTCGCCCTGGTGGCCTCCATCATCGGCAAGTGCCACTTCTGCGTGGCCTCGCATTATGAAAACCTGAAGAACGACGGCCTGTCGACCGAACAGCTGCGCGATGCCGGCCGTATCGCCGCCGTCGTCAACGCCGCCGCGCTGGCGCTGGCCGCGCAAGGCAAGTAAGCGATTCGCCGACCGCAAAAAAGCCCGCCTGCATCATGCAGGCGGGCTTTTCTTTTGGCGGCGACGTTGCGTCGTTTCCGATGACGCGGTTCTGGCCGGCGCCGGGCACGTTGCCGCTGCCCGGCGAGTCACCGCCGGATTACTTGCCCGCGGCGGGTTTCACCGGCGCAGTGGGCAGACCGTTGGCGGTCCAGGCCTCCATGCCGCCGCGATACCAGTAGGCGCGCCAGCCGAGCGACCCGGCGCGCAACGCGCCGTTGTAGGCCGAGCGGTCATTCATGCCCGCGCCCATGAACACGATGGGCGCGTTGCGCTGCCCGCCCGTCTTCTTCTTCAGCCAGTCGTCCAGCGCGCCTTGCAGATGGTCTGCGACGCTGCCGTCCGACCCGGCATCGGGCAGCGGATAGGCGATGGGCAGCGTGTCCCGCCCCGCGCTGGTGTCGATGATCAGGATGTTCTTCTCGTTATTGATCAGCTTGACCAGGTCGGCCGTGGTGATGACATCGGCGCGTGTGTGCTTGACAGGCGTCGGCCCCCGGTAGGGGGACGAGAACAGCAGGCTGGTCGGCGGCACGCCGAAGTCCTTCAGTTCATCGAAGGCGCCGGCGGGCAGCGCGGGCATGCCCTGCCCCGCCGAGGAGGCTTGCCGCGGCGCCGTCTGCGCCCCGCCACCCTTGTTGGCGACGACCTCGCCACCGACCGTGCCCATTTCAATGTCGGAAATCATCACCGCGATGTTCTCGATCAGCTCGTAGCACATCGTGATCGAGCCCTCGCGCGGGTTGTACCAGGCGTTCAACTGGCCGCAATCCTTGAACGTCACATTGATCGGCCGCGGCAGGACGTAGGTGTTGCCCAGATCCTTGACGCTGTTGGCGACAGCGTTGGAAAGGGCCGTCGCGAACAGGTTGCCGATCTTGCGCTTGGAGGGTTCCAGCACCACGTTGACCGGCGCGCCGGGCGCGTTGGCCGGTTGCTGGCCGTCCGGCGTCCAGGTGCCCACGCGGGTATGGGGCGCCAACAGGTGGCGCCAGGCCCGGTTCTGCTTGTTGAATTCGTCGGTGCAACGCGACTTGGTCCGGTCCTCGAAACCGACGTGCTTGACCACGTTCTCGAAGACGGCGGGATTGCCGCCATACATGATGCAGAGCATGTTGCGGAAGCGTTTCAGGTCGCCGGTGTGCTCGTCCTGCCAGGCCGAGTTCGTCGACGCGCCCCGCTTTTCCGCCAGCATGCCGCTGTAGTACCACTGCAGGGCCGCATACGTGGCGGCCTCGCGGGCCATGACGTTCACGTCCTCGTTGTCGGACGGGTAGATGGTGGGCTCGACGATCCGCAAGGCCGAATACATGTCGACCGCGTCTTCTTCCGCACCCGTCGACGGCAGTTCCAGCTCGCCGATCAGGGCGTGCCCGAACTCGTGCAGGAAGATGCTGCGCATGATGCCGATGTAGACCGCGACGATGCGCAAGGTGTCCCCGCCGAAACGGGGATATGGGCCGGCGCCGGCCAGCGCCGGGCTGTTGTCGGCGGGGGCTTGGGCGGGGGGCGACGCGGCCGACGGCACGCGCGGCGCGCCGGCACTACCCTGGCCGGCACTACCCTGGCCGGCACTACCCTGGCCGGCACTACCCTGTGCGGCACTACCCCGTCCGGCGCTGCCCTGTCCGGCGGTCCCTTGCGCTCCTACCCCGACCGGCTTGCCGGCCACGTCCGAGACGATCATGAAATCCGCAATGCCGAACGTGCCTTCGTCATAGGCCATGATGCCGATCTCGCTGCCCAGCGCGGCCTCGTCCTCGATATCACCAATCTTCTGGCCATTGACCAGGAAACGCGCGGCGCCCGGCACCTCCACCACCCGGATGCGGTCGGTGCCGTCCAGCTTGGCGACGTTGGGCACGGACGCGATATCGCGGCGCTTCTGGCCTTCCAGACAGAACAGCAGAATGTTGCGGTCCGCCCGGATCTCCAGCAGGCACAGGCCCTTGCGCGCGTTGTTGTTCAGCGCAATGCCGATGGACGCCTTGGGACTCTTCGAGTTGACCATCACGTTGACGTCGGTGATGCGTCCGCTTTCCGGGGCGGGTCCCGGGTTGATGTAGAAGGTCTGCTCGCCACCCGGGACATCGCTGTTGCGCAGGGTGAACCAGCCGTCCTGCTCGCCGACATGCCAGCCTTGCAAAAGCTGCTGCTTGACCGTGCCGGCCAGTGGACCGAGCTGCTTCTCGTAGGCCGCGTGGGCGGAGGTAGCAAAAGCGGCCAGCACAAAAAGTAGCCCCGCGCCACGTAATCGCATCTGAGTGTCCCTGATTAGTCAGATTTCAAGTCGCGGAGCGTAAGTCAGAACAATGCGGTCCGCTTATTCATTTGTTAAAGATGTATGCCAACGTAAAAGCCGCCCGGCCTGGCGGCTCGGGCGGCTTTGGAATACCGGATAAGCGTGGCGCGAACGCCACGCAGCGCGGCCCGCGGGTCAGGGGTCCGCGCGCGCCAGCAAGGCGACCACGGTGGCCGCGATGCCTTCCTTGCGGCCCAGATAACCCAGGCCCTCGTTGGTCTTGGCCTTGATGTTGACCTCGGATTCGGCCAGGCCGGTGTCGTCGGCGATGTTCTTCACCATGGCAGGGGCGTGCGGACCGATCTTGGGCGCTTGGGCGTGCAGCGTGGCGTCGATATTGACCGGTGTCCACCCCGCTTTGCGCACGCGTGCCATGGCCTCGCGCAGCAGCACACGGCTGTCGGCGCCCTTGAACGCCGGATCGGTATCCGGAAAGTGCCGGCCGATGTCGCCCAGGCCCGCCGCGCCCAGCAGCGCGTCGGTGATCGCGTGCAGCAGCACGTCCGCATCGGAATGGCCCAAGAGGCCATGGGTATGGGGAATCGTGACCCCGCCGATGATCAGCGGCCGGCCTTCGACCAGCGCGTGCACGTCAAAGCCCTGCCCGACGCGAAAAGGAATGCTCATAGCCATTTTTCCATCAGTTCAAAATCGTCCGGCCACGTCACCTTGAAGTTGCGCATTGAACCGGTGACCAGCAGCGGCGCATAGCCGGCGGCCTCGATGGCCGAGGCCTCGTCGGTGACGGTGATGCCGTTCACGGACGCGGCGGTCAGCGCATCGCGCAGCACGCCCGCGCGGAACATCTGCGGCGTCTGCGCCAGCCAAAGGCCATTGCGGTCGAGCGTGCGTTCCACGCGATCGTGGCCGCCCTTGACCGTGTCGGCCACCGGCAGGGCCAGCAGCCCGCCGACCGGGTCGGCCAGGCACGCGTCGATCAGCCGCCCCAGCGCCGCGGCGGGCAAGCCCGGGCGGGCCGCGTCATGCACCAGCACCCAGGCATCATCCGTGACCTCGCTGTCGGCCAGCGCGCCCGCGACCGTATCGGCGCGCGTGGCGCCGCCGCAGGCACGCCAGACGGTGCGCGGCAAGCCCGCCAGCGCGGCGTCAACCCAGCCGTCGCCCGGCGTGACCGCCACGCGCACCTGCGACACGCGTTCATCGGCCAGCAGCGCGCTTACCGCGTGGCGCAGCATGGGCTGTCCGGCCAATGGACGGTATTGCTTCGGAACGGCCTCGTGCCCGGGCCGGCTGGCGCGGGCGCCGACGCCGGCGGCGGGCACGATTGCGATGATTGAGTCAGACATGGTGCGGAGATTTTATAATCGTTCGCTTGATGTCCGCTTCCAGCCTGATGCCCGCCCCTTCCTCCTCCGCCACGGCCGCACCGCCCGTCCCCGCCACGGTCCCCACCCTGTCCGCGCTGAAGCCCGGCACGCGCTATGCGCAGCCCCGGCCGCCGGGCTCCGGCGACGCCTGGCTGCTGGCCGATCTGGCGCGCCAGGCCAGCGCGCCGCTGGTCATCCTGACCGCCGAGCCCCTTGAAGCGCAGCGGCTGGCCGAGGAAATCCAGCTGTTTGCGCCCAGCCTGCGCGTGCGGCAGCTGCCCGACTGGGAAACGCTGCCCTACGACGCATTCTCGCCGCACCAGGACCTGATCTCCGAGCGCCTGAACACGCTGCACTCGCTGATGATGAAGACGGTGGACGTGCTGACGGTGCCCATCACCACGGCGCTGTACCGCGTCGCACCGCCCTCGTTCCTGGCCGCCTACACGTTCTCGTTCAAGCAGAAGGACAGGCTGAACGAAGCGGCGCTGCGCGCCCAACTGACGCTGGCCAATTACAACCACGTCACCCAGGTAACCTCGCCGGGCGAATTCTGCCTGCGGGGTGGCCTGATCGATCTGTTCCCGATGGGCTCGGTGGTGCCGTACCGGCTGGACCTGTTCGACGACGAGATCGAAACCATCCGCAGTTTCGACGTCGACACCCAGCGCAGCCTGTACCCCGTGCGCGAGGTGCAGCTTCTGCCGGGCCGCGAATTCCCGATGGACGAAGACTCGCGCAACCGCTTCCGGGCGCGCTTTCGCGAAGTCTTCGAAGGCGACCCTTCCCGGGCCCTGCCCTATAAAGACATCGGCAACGGCATCCCGTTTGCCGGCGTCGAGTACTACCTGCCGCTGTTCTTCGAAGAAACCGCTACGTTGTTCGACTACGTGGCCGACGGCACGGTCATGGTCACCGTCGGCGACATCGACGACGCGATCCAGCGCTTCAACCAGGACACGACCAGCCGCTACGGCTTCCTGAAAAGCGACCGCGAACGCCCCGTGCTGCCGCCGTCCGCCCTGTTCCTGGACAGCGAATCGCTCTATGGCCGCCTCAAGGCATTCCGCCGCCTGTCGCTGACTGCGGGCCAGCCGCATCCGGACTTCCGGGCCGCGCCCGACGTCAGCGTGGCGCGGCGCGCCGAAGATCCCATCGCCAAGCTGCGCACGCTGGTAGAAAAGCGGCACACCCGCGTGCTGCTGTGCGCCGATTCGGCCGGCCGGCGCGAGACCCTGGTGCAGATGCTGAACGAATTCGGCGTCACGCCGGATGCGCAGCCTGACACCATCGAGGGCTTCCTGGCGTCGGACGCGCATTTCGGCATCGTCGCTTCGCCGGTGGGCATCGGGTTCGAACTGCCCGACGCCAACCTTGCCTTCCTGACCGAAAACGATCTCTACCCCGGATTGGCGACCACCGGTCGCCGCGGCAAGCGCGACCAGGAACGCGCCAGCAACGTCGAAGCCATGGTGCGCGACCTGTCCGAGCTGCGCGAGGGCGACCCCGTCGTCCACGCCCAGCACGGCATCGGCCGCTATCACGGCCTGGTCAACATGGACATGGGCGAAGGCGAGATGGAGTTCCTCCATCTTGAATACGCCAACGGCAGCACGCTGTACGTGCCGGTGTCGCAACTGCACGTGATCGCGCGCTACAGCGGCGCCGACCCGGAAGCCGCACCGTTGCACCAGCTGGGTTCAGGCCAATGGGACAAGGCGCGCCGCAAGGCCGCCAAGCAGGTTCGCGACACCGCCGCCGAATTGCTGGCGCTGTATGCGCAGCGCGCCGCGCGCGAAGGCTTTGCGTTCAACCTGCCGCTGAACGATTACGAGGCGTTTGCCGAGGGCTTCGGTTTTGAAGAGACGGCCGACCAGGCCGCCGCCATCCAGGCCGTGATCAGCGACATGACCTCCGGCCGCCCCATGGACCGGCTGGTCTGCGGCGACGTCGGTTTCGGCAAGACCGAAGTCGCGCTGCGCGCCGCCTTCCTGGCCGTCGCCAACGGCAAACAGGTGGCGCTGCTATGCCCCACCACCCTGCTCGCCGAACAGCACGCGCAGACTTTTACCGACCGCTTTGCCGACTGGCCCGTGCGCGTCGTGGAACTGTCGCGCTTCCGCTCGGCCAAGGAAGTCTCCAGCGCCATCGAAGGCATCAACGACGGCCGGGTCGACATCGTCATCGGCACGCACAAGATCCTGTCTAAGGACGTGAAATTCAAGCGCCTGGGCCTGGTCATCATCGACGAGGAACACCGTTTCGGCGTGCGTCAGAAAGAAGCGCTCAAGTCGCTGCGCGCCGAAGTCGACGTGCTGACACTGACCGCGACGCCCATCCCGCGCACGCTCGGCATGTCGCTCGAAGGCATCCGCGACTTCTCCGTCATTGCCACAGCGCCGCAAAAGCGCCTGGCCATCAAGACCTTCGTGCGGCGCGAGGACGGCAGCACGTTGCGCGAAGCCCTGCTGCGCGAGCTCAAGCGCGGCGGCCAGTGCTACTTCCTGCACAACGAGGTAGAAACCATCCATAACCGCCGCGCGCGCCTGGAAGAGCTGGTGCCCGAGGCCCGGATCGCCGTCGCGCACGGCCAGATGCCCGAGCGCGAACTCGAACAGGTGATGAAGGGCTTCTACCAGCAGCGCTACAACGTCCTGCTGTGCACCACCATCATCGAAACCGGCATCGACGTGCCCAGCGCCAACACCATCGTGATCCACCGCGCTGACCGCTTCGGTCTGGCGCAGCTGCACCAGCTGCGCGGCCGCGTCGGGCGATCGCACCACCAGGCCTACGCCTACCTGCTGACCCCGGGCGAGGACGCGATCACCAGCAACGCCAAGAAGCGGCTGGAAGCCATCCAGGCCATGGAAGAGCTGGGCTCGGGCTTTTACCTGGCCATGCACGACCTCGAAATCCGCGGCACCGGCGAAGTCCTGGGCGACTCGCAGTCGGGCAACATCCAGGAAGTCGGCTTCTCGATGTACAACGAGATGCTCAACGAGGCCGTGCGCGCCCTGCGCGCGGGCGAAGAGCCCGACCTGGACGCGCCCTTCAACCTGGCGTGCGAAGTCAATCTGCACGCCCCGGCGCTGCTGCCGTCCGACTATTGCGCCGACGTGCACGCGCGCCTGGCCATCTACAAGCGATTGGCGCACGCGGCCGACGAAGACGACCTGATCCACATCCAGGAAGAATTGATCGACCGTTTCGGCAAACTGCCGGAGGCGGCGCAGACGCTGCTGGCCACGCACCGCCTGCGCCTCGCCGCCCAACCGCTGGGCATCGTCAAGATCGATGCCAGCGAAGCGCAGGCGCTGATCCAGTTCGGCCCCAAGACCTCGGTCGATCCGGCCCGCATCATCGAGCTTGTCCAGCGGCAGCGGCACATCAAGCTGGCCGGGCAGGACAAGTTGCGCGTCGAGATCAAGGCGCCTCAACTCCCGGCCCGTGCCGACGCCGTGCGCGCCGTTCTGCGCGCCCTGAAGTAATTCCCGACACCCTTACCCATCCGC
>Ga0213823_1001642_pt1 | contig 13307 bp, 9 predicted proteins | sample MC6MC0907MG_FD_179887 | JGI IMG/M metagenome (GOLD analysis project Ga0213823, IMG submission 179887) | Enriched soil aggregate microbial communities from Iowa State University, Ames, United States - MC6-MC0907-MG | ecosystem: Environmental > Terrestrial > Soil > Unclassified | place: USA: Iowa...
TGCCGGGTTCACGTAAACGCCGACAACCCCCTCTTTCGGCGGCTTAAACGCTTTGACGGGTTTCCCCTGTAACGCTTCCTCCATAAAGTTGGCCCAGATATTCTTCGCGTACGTTTTTTCTGCCGTTAGATCAATCGGTTTTCCGATGTCGTACCCAGTCCAGACTGCCGTCACAAGCTGCGGTGAGTAGCCAATCATCCAGCTGTCTGTTTCCGTTGAGCCTGACTTTCCTGCGTATGGCCGGGTAATATCCTTCATAATCGTGCTCCCGGTTACCTTAGCATAGCCGTTTAACTTTGCATCGAAAATCCCCGTCAGCATCTGCGTCATCACAAAGGCCTTTACCGGGTCCAAAACTTTTTTCGACACATTTTCTTTTTCAAAAATAACATTGCCATTATAGTCTTCGACTCTCGTAATCAACGTCGGGTTGACCCGTTTTCCACCGTTAGCTAAGAGGCTATAGGCACCCGCCATCTCAATTACCCGAACACCTGAAGTTCCCAAGGCCAGCGACGGAACCTTTGCCATTTTGGTAGAAAGGCCAAATTTCTTCGCTGTCTCGATTAACGTCTCTTCTCCTAAAAATAAATGCGTTTTGACAGCAAAAATATTATCGGATACGGCTAATGCTTGGGCAAGAGTGACTTCACCGTCTGCATACTTGTTGTTAAAGTTATGCGGTGTATAGTCGGCCTGGCCATCATCAAAATGGAAGGTCGTAAACTCGCTCCGCATCGTCGAGGATGGGGTAAAGCCGTGCTCAAGGGCGGCGTAATACAAGAGCGGCTTAATGGTTGAGCCCGGCTGCCTGATTGCTTGAACCGCGCGGTTAAACGGGCTTTTGTCATAGTCCCGGCCGCCGACCATTGCTCTTACATAGCCGTTTTTCGGATCCATCGCCACAAGGCCGACCTGGATTTCCGAGGAGCTGGCCACATATTTGTTGACCTGGCTTTCGGCAGCTTCCTGCTGTTTTAGGTTGAGTGTCGTATAAACCTTTAAACCGCCGAGGGCAATCGTGCGGTCATCTAAATGTAATTGATTTTTCAGTGCATTTTTAACCGCATCCTGAAAATACGGTGCCACCTTTATTTTTTGGGTCGTATGGACTCCCACTAATTTGAGCGGCTCTTCAGCGGCTGTTTTTGCTGTGTCTTTGCTGATATAGCCGTTTTTCACCATGGTTTGTAAAATAATCGCCTGGCGGCTTTTTGCTTTTTCCATTGAAGCGAGAGGTGAGTAGTTGCCCGGCCCCTTCGGAATTCCCGCGAGCATGCTTGCTTCAGCGAGAGTTAAGTCAGCGGACTTTTTTCCAAAATAATATTGGCTGGCTGCTTCTACACCATAGGCACCGTTGCCATAGTAGATGGTATTTAAATAGCCTTCGAGAATGTCCTGCTTCGAATAGCTCATTTCCAGCCGGATAGAATAAAACGCCTCCGTCAGCTTCCGTTTCCACGTTTTGTCGTGTTCGAGAAACAGATTTCTGGCATACTGCTGAGTAATGGTACTTGCCCCTTGCACCTTGGCGAAGGCTTGAATATCAGCAATCACGGCACCGGCAATTCGTTTAAAATCAAAACCATGATGTTCGTAAAAATTTTTATCCTCAATGGAGACGGTCGCATTCACTAAATCCGGCGAAATATCCTTGAGTCCGACCCAATAACGTTTTTGCCCGCTATGACTCTCGCCGATCAAAGTTCCATCGTCGGCGAAAAACAGTGTCGATTGCGGCACGGCGAGAGGCGGCGCGCCTAAAATTTTGGCATAAGCAAGGATGCCAAGGAAGAGAATGAGCATACAAATCATGCCTATCAAACTGATGATAATAATTGCACGCAAATATTTAACCGTCTTTCGAAACCCTTGATCAGTCATGATTTCCATTTTGTTCACCTCACATTAAAAGCGGAAGCGCTTTGATCCGCCTTGACAAGCGCTGGAGGGCCAGGCGGTGAAGTCGTTCTTTGACTTCATTGACAGGACCGAAGCGACCTCGAGGGGCTTAAGCGCTGCAGCTAGATATTCTCATTTTCCAGTTTTTAAAAAAATAGATAGTAATAGTATTGAAAAAATAGTGTCTTTTTAAACATTCATGAAAAAATTATTTAAATTTTGCTAGACTTTTTTTTCTGTTTGTAATTCAATAGGTTGGGTACGATAAAATTAAAAACAAAGCAGATGCACGGAAGCACATTAGTAGCTAAGCGCGGAAGCTGAAAAATGAATAAAAATACGGAAGGAAGATGGAATATGACAATTTGGTTTACAGAAAAGCAAACTGAAAACTTTGGAATTACAATGAAAGTAAATAAAACATTACATACAGAGCAAACGGAATTTCAAAAGCTGGATATGATTGAAACAGAAGAGTGGGGCAACATGCTGCTTTTAGATGACATGGTTATGACTTCTGTTAAAGATGAGTTCGTTTATCATGAAATGGTGGCACATGTACCGTTATTTACGCACCCAAATCCAGAGAATGTGCTTGTTGTCGGGGGCGGTGACGGCGGCGTTATTCGTGAAGTGTTAAAGCACCCAAGCGTGAAAAAAGCGACACTTGTAGATATTGACGGAAAAGTAATCGAGTATTCAAAGAAGTTTTTGCCTGAGATTGCCGGCTGGCTTGAGAACGAGCGTGTAGAAGTGCAAGTGGGCGATGGCTTTATGCATATCGCTGAAAGCGACAATCAGTATGATGTTATTATGGTTGACTCAACGGAACCAGTTGGCCCAGCGGTAAACCTGTTTACAAAAGGCTTCTATGCTGGTATTTCCAAGGCGTTAAAAGAAGACGGCATTTTTGTTGCTCAATCGGACAACCCTTGGTTTAAAGCGGATTTAATTCGCAATGTTCAGCGCGATGTTCGAGAAATTTTCCCAATTACCCGTTTGTATGTAGCTAACATTCCTACATATCCAAGTGGCCTATGGGCTTTCACAATCGGTTCAAAGAAATACGATCCATTAGAAGTAAGCGAAGACCGCTTCCACGAAATCGAAACAAAATACTACACAAAAGAACTTCACAAGGCTGCATTCGTATTGCCTAAGTTTGTTGGCGATTTAGTGAAGTAAATTAAACGGGAGTAAGGCGAGTATTCCTGTTAATGTAGTTCTACGTGACCGAAATTGGTGAAAAAACGAGGTAATGGGTAAGTAGAAGGGTCCTATGTGACCGAAACCGATGAAAAAACGAGTCAACGGTCACATAGAGAGGTTCTACGTAACCGAAACCGTTGAAAAAGCGAAAAAATTTGGTCAAATAAAAAGGTTCTAGGGGAATACATAGAAAGTGAGGGATGTTATATGCGTTTTGATGAGGCTTACTCGGGGAATGTTTTTATTAAGAGCCACCCGAATTTTGAGGAGAGTCAGGTTGTGCTTTACGGGATGCCGATGGATTGGACGGTGAGCTACCGCCCAGGTTCGCGCTTCGGCCCGGCCCGAATCCGCGAGGTGTCGATTGGTCTTGAGGAGTACAGTGCCTATCTCGACCGCGAATTGGAAGAGGTTAAATATTTCGATGCCGGTGATATTCCGCTGCCGTTTGGAAACGCCCAGCGCAGCCTTGATTTAATTGAAGAGTTTGTCGATCAAATTCTGGATGCAGGCAAGTTCCCGCTTGGCATGGGCGGCGAGCACCTTGTATCATGGCCTGTCATGCGGGCTGTTTATAAAAAATATCCGGATTTAGCGATTATCCACTTTGATGCGCATACAGATCTGCGTGAGAATTATGAAGGCGAGCCATTGTCACATTCGACCCCGATTCGTAAGATTGCTGAATTAATCGGGCCGAAAAACGTCTATTCCTTCGGTATTCGTTCCGGGATGAAGGAAGAATTTGAGTGGGCGAAGCAAAATGGCATGCATATTTCAAAATTTGATGTTCTTGAGCCGTTAAAAGAAATCCTCCCAACGCTTGCGGGCCGTCCGGTTTATGTAACAATCGATATCGATGTGCTTGACCCGGCGCATGCACCTGGAACAGGTACGGTCGATTGCGGTGGAATCACGTCGAAAGAGCTGCTTGCCTCGATTCATGAAATTGCCCGTTCAGAGGTAAAGGTGGTCGGCGGTGACCTTGTTGAGGTTGCGCCGATTTACGATTCATCAGAGCAAACTGCGAACACAGCGAGCAAATTAATTCGTGAAATGTTGCTAGGTTGGGTAAAATAATTTTTCAGGTTGGTGCCTGTCCCATTGGGGCGGGCATCTTTTGATTTGCACCATAACAATGTATAATAGGGAAAGTATGCGATAACGCACCTAAGTTAATGATAGGGCTAGAACAAAGTAAGAGAGCAATCAATGGTTCCTTTTATAAAAATTAAGGTTCGCAAATAAATAGGGTTGTTTCGCAAATAAATCGTGAAGTTTCGCAAATAAACTTTTTTTCTTAAATAAAATCGAGTTTTGCGGAAATAAGGGCAGAATTTATGGAAAAATACTATGAGGAAGTGTAATTGCGTTTGGCAAACCATGAAATTCCGGTGAAAATTAAGGTGAAAACGACGATAGATGAGCAGGAGTCTTTTGAATTGATGGTTTTTGGCCGATACCATCAAAAGGAGGGTGCTTCATTTCTGCAGTATGAGGAAGTGCTGGAGGAAGGAAGTGTCCGTACGATTGTGAAGGTGGCGGAGGATGAGGCGCTGATCTTAAGGGGCGGTGCGGTGAAAATGCGGCTTCCGTTTCGTTTACATAAAAAAATGCGAGGAAGTTACGAGATGCCGTTTGGTACGTTTGAAACGTTGACAATGACGAAAAGAATCGAGCATTCGGATGGTTTGATTGACATTCTTTATGATTTTACGATGCAGGGCTCGCCCGCTGGTACATACCATTTAGAAATTACCTTTCAGGAGGATCAAAAATGAATATAGTAGAACAGGTTCAAAGTAAAATAAAGGAAGAAATTCGTGCGGCGGTGCTGAAGGCGGGGCTTGCGACTGAGGAGCAGATTCCCGATGTGATCTTAGAGACTCCCAAGGAAAAGGCACACGGTGACTATTCGACGAATATGGCGATGCAGCTTGCACGGGTGGCCAAGAAGGCACCGAGGATGATTGCTGAAAGCTTGGTGGAAAATTTCGACCGTTCGCAGGCTTCGATTGAAAAAATCGAGCTGGCGGGACCGGGGTTTATTAATTTTTATATGAACAATGATTATTTAACTGACTTGATTCCGACAATTCTTGAAGCGGAGGACAAGTACGGCTCGACAACTGTGGGCGGAGGCCAGAAAATCCAGATCGAGTTTGTGTCGGCCAATCCAACGGGGGACTTGCACCTTGGACATGCCCGCGGTGCGGCGGTCGGCGATTCGCTGTGCAATATTTTAGACAAGGCGGGCTATGACGTTTCAAGAGAATATTATATTAATGATGCCGGCAATCAGATTAATAATCTGGCATTGTCTGTTGAGGCCCGTTATTTCCAAGCGCTTGGCATGGAAAAGGATATGCCGGAGGACGGCTATCATGGTGCTGACATTGTCGGTATTGGGAAGGTGCTGGCGGAAGAGTTTGGTGATAAGTATGTTGAGGTCCCAGACGCGGAGCGGTTTGAATTTTTCCGTGAGTACGGTTTGAAATATGAAATGGAGAAGTTGAAGCGGGATTTAGAGGATTTCCGCGTCGGCTTTGATGTCTGGTACTCGGAAACCTCACTTTACAAAAATGGAAAAATTGATGAGGCTTTGGATGCGCTGCGTGAGAGCGGCTATGTGTATGAGGAAGACGGGGCGACCTGGCTGCGTTCGACGGATTTTGGTGACGATAAGGACCGCGTTTTGATTAAGCAGGACGGCTCTTATACGTATTTGACGCCGGATATCGCTTACCACAAGGACAAGCTTGCACGCGGTTTTGAAAAGTTGATTAATATTTGGGGTGCCGACCACCACGGCTATATCCCAAGGATGAAGGCGGCGATTCAGGCGCTAGGGTATGACCGCGAGGCGCTCGAGGTGGAAATTATCCAGCTTGTCCATCTTTATAAAAACGGCGAGAAGATGAAGATGAGTAAGCGGACCGGAAAGGCTGTAACGATGCGGGATTTGGTCGATGAGGTCGGTCTCGATGCGACCCGTTATTTCTTTGCGATGCGCAGCTCGGATACCCATATGGACTTTGATTTAGATTTGGCAGTGTCGGAGTCGAATGAAAACCCGGTTTATTATGCGCAATATGCCCATGCTCGAATTTGCAGCATTTTGCGTGCGGGCGAAGAGCAGGGTGTGACCGTTGCTGCTGATGCTGATTTTTCATTAGTGGCATCGTCGGAAAAGGAAATTGACTTGTTGAAAAAATTAGGTGAGTTCCCGTCCGCTGTTGGCGAGGCCGCAGTGAAGCGGGTGCCGCACCGAATCACCAACTATATTTTTGAGTTAGCGTCAACATTCCACAGTTTTTACAATGCGGAAAAGGTGCTCGACAGCGAGCAGCCTGAACGGACGAAGGCACGTCTTGGGTTAGTTAAGACGGTGCAAATTACGTTAAAGAATGCCATGGCGTTGATTGGCGTTTCGGCTCCAGAAAAAATGTAATTGAGTTGGCCCCCTTTTTCATGGAAAGGGGGCTTTTTTATTTGTTTTTTGGGGGTGAATTTTGAAAGTGGACAGTAAATGATGAAAAGTGGAAAGTAAATCCGTGAAAGTGGACAGTAAAAGTAGAAAAGTGGACAGTAATTTACCGGAACCGGAAAGAAAACTATTTAAAGTGGACAGTAATTCAGAAAAAGTAAACCGGAGAAGGCGTTACAGAATGGTTGGCGTATCTTTTTTCACTGAAACAGTCTTTAAAATATGAATATCTCCCAAAAAAATACAAATATTAAAGATAGATTTTAGAGTGAGGAGTGAGGAGAACGCATGAATGTTGGAAGAGCAAAGGAAATTGTTGAATCCGCTGAGATGATTAATGTGACTTATGATGGTACACCTGTGATTATCCAACACGTGGATGAAACGACAAAAATGGCGCGGATTTATTCTAGAACCGACCCGGACCATGAGCGCGACGTCCCTGTACTAAACTTAATTGAAGAATAAAAAAGAGTCTCCGATAAACGTTCGGGGACTCTTCCTATTTGGAACCTATTTGGTGCCAGACATCATTGTGAAATTTTCACATGGTGCCTGACACCGTTCGTGGACACTGTCCGCCTGGTGTGGACAAAAGGGTTTTATAGGAAGTATGAAATGGCAGCGGCGATGCGCTCTTTCACAGTCCTAAGCAGGTTCGGTTTATTCAGCACTGCCAGTGTTAATGGCTCCGAGTCGAGAATGTCTTTTTTTATTACGGCCTTCAAGCGCTCTATAAAGGCGGGATCATAGAGTATGCAATTGATTTCTTTGTTTAAAAATAGGCTCCGTTGATCAAAATTGGCTGTACCGATATCGCAGATTTTGTCATCAATCACAATCGTTTTGGCATGGTAAAAACCATTTTTATATTGATAAACCAAAGCACCTGCCTCAAGAAGCGGCCGTAAATAGCGGAACGAAGCCTCTTGGACAAGAAGGTGATCCGCCGTAAAAGGGACAATCACCGTGATGCTGACGCCGCGCCGCAGTGATTCCAGCAGTTCTGCAAATATCGTGGCACTTGGAATAAAGTAAGGGCTGCCAAGTATTATCGACTGTTCTGCTTTTCGGATAAGCCTGATAAAGTTTTCTTCAAGCTGACCCGCCTCTGTCGGAATAAATTGATGGCGGACCGCACCCTTAGGCAATTCAGGAAAATAATTCGGATGATCCTGAAGATCCTCCCCGGCATACTCGTTCCAATCAATCAAAAATTCGCTTTGCAAAAAATTCACGCTCTCACCGGTAATCTTTAAATGATAGTCACGCCATGGGCTAAGCTTCGGGTCTTCATCAATGTACTCTTTTCCAATATTAAAGCCGCCGAGATAGCCAATTTCCCCGTCAATAATCGAGAGCTTGCGGTGATTACGGACCTGCGATGAATAAAAGAGAAAAGGAAGCTTAATCCGATTACTAAAAGCAAATTGGATACCCGCTTCCCTTAATGCCGCAACCGTCTCCTTATTAATCTTCCAGCTGCCGAGCCGGTCAACCAGCACTCGGACTTCCACTCCTTCCAGTGCCTTTTCCTTCAAAATGGTGAAAAAGTTCTGGCTGACCGCATCATCTTTAACAATGTAAAAGAGGACATGGATATGCTTTTTTGCCTGGTGAATGTCAGTAAAATAATTGCGGAACAATTCCTTTCCGTGCGTAAAAATCTCAAAATTGCCGTGGAGGATAGCGGTTTCCGTGTTGCCTGCTGCCAAAAGGTGCTTCCTGCGACCTAATCTAAAATCAATGACGAGCCATATAATGATGAGAAGGACAAGTCCGCTTAAAATGAGTACAAATTTCATTGACAATCTTTCCCCCATTCAGTTTTGTTAGTGTTTCCGAAGGCTGCCATTTCTATAAGTCGAACAAATCATGCAAAAAATTGGTTGACTGAATGCTCATTCATTATATAATAGAGGTAAGTATAAGTTCAGAAAATTTATTATTTTCTACTACTTACAAAAAAGGGGATTGGAAAACAAAGAAAGGGGCGTTATACATGAATGGTCTTTTATGGGTCAACCTCATTGCATTTTTGATTGTAACCGCTTACGCAATAAGTCTGTTCGTTTATGTGGTCAAAACGAGGATTGAATTTATTAAGCTTGGCAAAAAGGTTGAGTTTGACAACAATGTTAAAGAGCGTCTGCAAAAAATTTGGGTGAATGTGTTTGGACAGAAGAAGCTGTTAAAGGATAAAAAAAGCGGTGCCATCCACGTCATGTTTTTTTACGGCTTTATTTTAGTTCAATTCGGTGCAATTGATTTTATTATCAAAGGGATTAAACCGGGGGCACACCTGCCGCTTGGTCCGCTGTATGCGGGGTTTACTTTTTTCCAAGAAATCGTCACATTGATGATCTTAGTTGCTGTTATTTGGGCATTTTATCGCCGTTATGTGGAAAAATTAGTCCGTTTAAAGCGTAATTTTAAATCAGGCCTAGTGCTGTTGTTTATCGGCGGTTTGATGGTTTCTGTTTTAATTGGAAACGGCATGTCGATCATTTGGCATGGCGAAGATCCTGCGTGGACAGAGCCTGTAGCCTCCGTCATTTCGCTGGCATTTTCATGGCTTGGCGAAACCGCCTCTGTTGTCGTTTTTTATTTGGCATGGTGGGCCCATTTATTATTCTTGTTAACCTTCTTAGTTTACGTACCGCAGTCCAAGCATGCGCACTTAATTGCCGGACCGGCGAACGTCTACTTTAACCGATTAGAAAATCCAGGTAAGTTGAAAAAAGTTGATTTTGAAGATGAATCACAAGAGTCGTTTGGGGTTGGAAAAATTGAAGACTTTACTCAGCACCAGATGATTGATTTTTATGCCTGTGTTGAATGCGGCCGCTGTACCAATATGTGTCCAGCTGCCGGAACAGGTAAAATGCTGTCACCAATGGACTTAATTGTGAAAATGCGTGACCATCTCACAAATTATGGTGCCTCGGTTACCTCGAAGCAGCCATGGGTGCCGACGTTCGCTTTCGCTAACACGAAAGGAAATCAAATTGCCCTTGCAGCGGCAGGGAAGGGTGCTCAGGAATCTGCAGCTGCTCTCGCTTACAGCCCAAGCCTAATCGGCGATGTCATTACCGAAGAAGAAATCTGGGCTTGTACAACGTGCCGCAACTGTGAAGACCAATGTCCGGTGATGAATGAGCATGTTGATAAAATTATCGACCTACGCCGTTATCTTGTTTTAACAGAAGGAAAAATGGACGCTGATGCCCAGCGTGCGATGACGAATATTGAGCGCCAAGGCAATCCGTGGGGCCTAAACCGCAAAGAGCGCGAGAACTGGCGCGAAGTGCGCGAGGATGTTCATATTCCTACTGTAAAAGAAATGAACAAGGCCGGCGAAGAATTTGAATACTTATTCTGGGTTGGTTCGATGGGATCCTACGATAACCGCAGCCAAAAGATTGCATTATCGTTCGCGAAGCTGATGAACGAAGCGGGCGTGAAGTTTGCTATCCTTGGAAATAAAGAGAAGAACTCCGGTGACACACCGCGCCGACTTGGAAACGAATTCTTGTTCCAAGATCTTGCTGTTAAAAATATCGAGGAAATTGAAAAGTCTGAGGCGAAGAAAATCGTCACGATTGACCCGCATGCCTATAATATTTTCAAAAATGAATACCCTGATTTCGGTTTAGAGGCGGAAGTGTATCACCACACAGAAATCCTTTATGAGCTTGTAAGGGATGGCCGACTTGTTCCGAAGAATGCAGTAAACGAAACGATCACCTTCCATGATTCTTGTTACTTAGGTCGTTACAACGACGTTTACGATCCGCCTCGGGAGATTTTAAAAGCGATTCCAGGCGTGAGGCTCGTGGAAATGGAACGTAATCGTGAAAAAGGAATGTGCTGTGGCGCCGGCGGCGGTTTGATGTGGATGGAGGAAGAAACAGGCCATCGCATTAACGTAAGCCGAACGGAGCAAGCTCTAGCCGTTAATCCTTCGGTGATCAGTTCTGGCTGTCCGTACTGCTTAACGATGCTCTCAGACGGAACAAAAGCAAAAGAGGTAGAAGAAAAGGTTTCTACCTACGATGTGGCTGAATTGCTTGAAAAAGCGGTTTGCGGCGCCCCTGAACCGGCTGCTTCTTAACCGGGCTTTTGGCTAATTGTTGGCAGTAAAAGAAGTTGGGATCCTGTCCCAAGAAATGAGTAAGTAATATAGAATAGCAGGAGTTGGGAATTTTCGAATGATTTGAAGAATTTCGAGTAAAACATTTCAACTTCTGCTATTTTTTATGTAAAATAGATTGTAGGAATAAAAACGCTTACATTTCCTCTTTTTGTTAATAGAGCGTTGGCAGTAAGGCTGGCGTTAAATTTTTCAAAAAATATTGAGCGAGCGTTCAGTCGCCGTTTCATGGTAAAAATTTTTTAGATTCATATGACTGAATATTGGGAAAAGGGAGAGTGTTTGGAATGGGGAAAACAGTTATTTTAAGCGGGGTTAGAACACCATTTGGAAAATTAGGGGGGGCATTGAGCAGCTTTACCGCCTCACAGCTTGGGGGAATCGCTGTAAAAGAGGCATTGGTACGAGCGGGTGTAAAGCCGGAAGAAGTACAGGAAGTTATTCTTGGAACAGTTCTACAAGGGGGACAGGGACAAATCCCATCCCGGCAGGCAGCGCGTCATGCTGGCCTTCCATGGGAAGTCAAAACAGAAACGATTAATAAAGTTTGTGCTTCTGGGATGCGCTCTGTTACATTGGCCGATCAAATCATTCGCGCCGGCGACGAAGAAGTGGTGGTTGCAGGCGGGATGGAATCGATGAGCAACGCCCCATATATTTTACCAAAAGCAAGATGGGGCTTCAGAATGGGCGATTCTTCCGTTAAAGATTTAATGATTCATGACGGCTTAAGCTGCAGCTTTACCGGTGTTCACATGGGGACTTACGGAAACTCGACAGCCGCAGAAATGGATATTATGCGTGAGACGCAGGACGAGTGGGCATTGAGAAGCCATGTCCGAGCACTTGCGGCCACCGAGAGTGGGAAATTAGCTCAAGAGATTGTTCCTGTAGAGGTACCTCAGCGAAAAGGGGCACCGGTCGTTGTCGCGCAAGACGAGGGGCCGCGAAAAGATACTTCTTTAGAAAGGCTTGCCAAACTAGCGCCTGCCTTTAATTCAACAGGAACGATTACCGCAGGGAATGCCCCTGGTGTCAATGACGGTGCAGCCGCCCTCGTGCTAATGAGTGAAGAACGTGCTGTTCGCGAAGGCCGTGAGGTGGAAGCCGTTATTCTGGGCCATGCCGCAATTGCCGTAGAAGCAAAGGATTTCCCACAAACACCAGGACTTGTCATTAATGAACTTTTACGAAAAACCGGCAGAAGCTTAGATGAAATTGATTTGTTTGAAATTAATGAAGCCTTTGCCGCTGTTGCTTTGGTTAGCGGAAAAATAGCCGGACTAGACCCGGAAAAGGTCAATGTTAATGGCGGTGCTGTTGCGTTAGGGCATCCGATTGGCGCAAGCGGGGCGCGCATTATCATCACATTGATGCACGAACTGAAGCGCCGCGGCGGTGGAATCGGTATTGCTGCAATTTGCAGCGGCGGCGGCCAGGGCGATGCCGTGATGATCGAGGTGCCGAAGTCGGTGGGGAAAAATTGATTCGCCGATAAATCATGCAAATTCGCTGATAAAAGTGTGAAATCCGCTGATAAAACACAAAAATCCGCTGATAAATTATGATTTTTGTTAATAGATGTGGAAAAAGATAGGCAATCTACCAATCTAGTCATAAATAAAAGATATTTTTTAAAAAGAAGGGCTGAAATTTATTTTTAGCTCCAAAATTGGAGGGGAAAACATGAAGGTTTCAAATGTAATGGTAATTGGAGCAGGGCAGATGGGCTCAGGAATTGCTCAGGTTTGTGCCCAAGCAGGATACAAGGTTTTATTAAACGACTTAAAGCCGGTATTCGTCGAGCGCGGCTTAGGAGTCATCAATAAAAATCTATCGCGGAACGTCGATAAAGGCCGGATGACCGAGGAGCAGAAGCAGGAAGTGTTGGCAAGGCTGACTGCTTCGACCGACCTGAACGATGCAAGCGGTGTTGATCTTGTCATCGAAGCGGCTGTTGAGAATATGGAAATCAAAGCGAAAATTTTTGCCCAATTAGATGAAATTGCCCCGGAACATGTGATATTAGCGAGCAATACGTCATCACTGCCCATCACCGAAATTGCCGCAGCGACGAAGCGTCCGGAAAAGGTTATCGGGATGCACTTTATGAATCCGGTGCCGGTGATGAAACTCGTAGAAATTATCCGCGGCCTGGCAACAGCTGATGAAGTGTACCAAGTGATTGAAGATATGACAAAAACCTTGAGCAAGGTGCCGGTTGAAGTCAATGACTTCCCTGGATTCGTGTCCAACCGCATCCTTATGCCAATGATCAATGAAGCGATTTATACATTGTACGAGGGCGTTGCCACGAAGGAAGCGATTGACGAGGTGATGAAGCTCGGCATGAATCACCCGATGGGGCCGTTAACCTTGGCTGATTTTATCGGCTTAGATACATGCTTGTACATTATGGAAACGCTTCATGAAGGCTTTGGTGATGACAAATACCGTCCATGCCCGCTGCTGCGCAAGTATGTCAAAGCAGGCTGGCTCGGCAAGAAAACAGGACGCGGGTTCTACACTTACGAATAATAGTGCGGCAAACGGCTG
>Ga0213823_1001646_pt1 | contig 13290 bp, 8 predicted proteins | sample MC6MC0907MG_FD_179887 | JGI IMG/M metagenome (GOLD analysis project Ga0213823, IMG submission 179887) | Enriched soil aggregate microbial communities from Iowa State University, Ames, United States - MC6-MC0907-MG | ecosystem: Environmental > Terrestrial > Soil > Unclassified | place: USA: Iowa...
CTGCGGTTCTCTCCGTATTGATGATCGCCGAAGTTCACGCCGAGTCCTTCACTATCTCCGATATCCGCGTCAACGGCCTCCAGCGGGTCTCCGCGGGTAGCGTCTTTGGGGCCTTGCCGCTGAACGTCGGTGAGCAGGCGGACGATCGTCGTCTGGTGGAATCCACTCGTGCGCTGTTCAAAACCGGCTTCTTTCAAGATATCCAGCTGGGCCGCGATGGCAATGTCCTGGTCATCACGGTAGTCGAGCGTCCATCCGTCGCCAGTATCGAAATCGAAGGCAACAAGGCGATTTCCACTGAAGACTTGATGAAAGGCCTCAAGCAATCCGGTCTCGCGGAAGGCGAAATCTTCCAGCGTGCGACCCTTGAGGGTGTGCGTAACGAACTGCAGCGCCAGTATGTTGCCCAGGGCCGCTACTCGGCCACCGTCGATACCGAAGTGGTTCCGCAGCCGCGCAACCGTGTGGCGTTGAAGGTCAACATCAACGAAGGCACCGTCGCTGCCATCCAGCACATCAACGTCGTGGGCAACACCGTATTCCCGGACGAAGACCTGGTCGAACTGTTCGAACTCAAAACCACCAACTGGCTGTCGTTCTTCAAGAACGACGACAAGTATGCGCGTGAGAAGCTGTCCGGTGACCTGGAGCGCCTGCGTTCCTATTACCTGGACCGTGGCTATATCAATATGGATATCGCTTCGACCCAGGTTTCGATCACTCCGGACAAGAAGCATGTCTACATCACTGTGAACGTCAACGAAGGCGAGAAGTACAGCGTTCGTGACGTGAAGCTCAGCGGCGACCTGAAAGTGCCTGAAGACCAGGTCAAGTCGCTGCTGCTGGTCGAGAAGGGCCAGGTGTTCTCGCGTAAATTGATGACCACCACTTCCGAGCTGATCACCCGCCGCCTGGGCAACGAGGGTTACACCTTCGCCAACGTCAACGGTGTTCCGCAACCGCACGACGAAGACCACACGGTCGATATCACGTTCGTGGTCGATCCCGGCAAGCGTGCCTATGTGAACCGCATCAACTTCCGCGGCAACACCAAGTCCGAGGACGAAGTGCTGCGTCGCGAAATGCGTCAGATGGAAGGTGGCTGGGCTTCGACTTACCTGATCGACCAGTCCAAGACCCGTCTGGAGCGTCTGGGCTTCTTCAAGGAAGTCAACGTCGAAACCCCGGCCGTGCCAGGTGTCGACGACCAGGTAGACGTCAACTACGCAGTAGAAGAGCAGGCTTCCGGTTCGATCACCGCCAGCGTCGGTTTCGCCCAGAGCGCCGGTCTGATCCTCGGTGGTTCGATCACCCAGAACAACTTCCTGGGTACCGGTAACAAGGTCAGCATCGGCCTGACTCGCAGCGAATACCAAAGCCGTTACAACTTCGGCTATGTCGACCCCTACTGGACTGCCGATGGTGTGAGCCTGGGTTACAACGCGTTCTATCGCACCACTGACTACGACGACCTCGATGTCGACGTGGCGAGCTATGCGGTAGACAGCCTGGGTGCCGGCGTCAGCGTTGGCTACCCGATCAGCGAGACTTCGCGTCTGACCTTCGGCCTGACCGCGCAGCAAGACAAGATCAAGACCGGTCGTTATACCGTCGACGAGATCTTCGACTTCGTGAACCGCGAAGGCGACAACTACCTGAACTTCAAGGCTTCGGCCGGCTGGTCCGAGTCGACCCTGAACAAAGGTGTCCTGGCGACCCGTGGCCACTCTCAGAGCCTGGTCTTGGAAAGCACGATTCCAGGCAGCGACCTATCGTTCTTCAAGCTCGACTACCGTGGCCAGTTGTTCCAGCCGCTGACCGACACCTACACCATGCGCCTGCACACCGAGCTGGGTTATGGCGACGGTTATGGTTCGACTGACGGCTTGCCATTCTATGAGAACTACTATGCTGGTGGTTTCAACTCGGTTCGTGGTTTCAAAGACAGTACCCTGGGACCACGTAGTACTCCGAGTGATGGACATAACCCTGGTACCTCCAGAGACCCAGATCAGGACCCACTGCCGTTCGGTGGTAACGTTCTGATTCAGGGGGGGGCAGAAATTCTATTCCCCATGCCTTTCGTGAAGGATCAGCGTTCTCTGCGTACCTCAGTATTTTGGGACGTGGGTAACGTATTCGATAGTAATTGCAAAGGTAAGACGCAGGACTGTGACATCAGTTTCAGCAATATGGCCAGTTCCGTGGGTGTCGGCGTGACATGGGTAACCGCTCTGGGCCCGCTGAGTTTCGCTCTGGCGATGCCGATCAAGAAACCTGACGAAGCTGAAACCCAGGTGTTCCAATTCTCCCTCGGTCAGACTTTCTAAGAGTCCGACCCAAGATAACGACAATGGATTTTGTAGGAGTGCATCGTGCGTAAGTTGACTCAATTGGTTCTCCTGGCGACTGTCCTGGTAGCAGGTCCGGCCTTCGCCGACATGAAAATCGCCGTGCTGAACTATCAGATGGCACTGCTGGAATCCGATGCTGCGAAGAAATACGCAGTGGACGCCGAGAAGAAGTTCGGCCCGCAGTTGAACAAGCTGAAAACCCTGGAAAGCAGTGCCAAGGGCATTCAGGATCGTCTGGTTGCCGGTGGCGACAAGATGCAGCAAGGCGAGCGTGAGCGTCTGGAGCTTGAATTCAAGCAGAAAGCCCGTGACTTCCAGTTCCAGTCCAAGGAACTGAACGAAGCCAAGGCCGTTGCCGATCGTGAAATGCTCAAGCAACTGAAGCCGAAACTCGACAGCGCCGTGGAAGAAGTCATCAAGAAAGGTGGTTTTGACCTGGTGTTCGAGCGTGGCGCAGTGATTGATGTCAAACCTCAGTACGACATCACTCGCCAGGTTATCGAGCGCATGAATCAGCTGAAGTAACCCATGACAGCGACTATAAAGCTCGGCCAGCTGGCCGAGTTCCTCGGAGCCACCCTGCGTGGCTCCGCAGAGAAAGAAATCACTGGGCTAGCCACCTTGCAGGAGGCTGGCCCAGCTCAGTTGAGCTTTTTGGCAAATCCCCAATACCGTAAGTATCTGACTGACAGCCAGGCGGGTGCCGTGCTGCTGAAGGCGGCGGATGCCGAAGGTTATGCCGGTGATGCCCTGGTCGTGGCCGATCCCTACCTGTCGTACGCGCGGATTTCCCACCTGTTCGATCCCAAGCCCAAGGCGCCGGCCGGTATTCATCCGACTGCGGTCATTGCCGAGGATGCTGTGGTCGACGCGGCTGCCAGCGTTGGCGCGTTTGCGGTCGTCGAGAGCGGCGCGCAAATCGCCGCGGGCGTCACGATCGGTGCTCATTGTTTTATCGGTGCTCGTTGCCAGATCGGCGAGGGCGGTTGGCTGGCTCCACGCGTGACGCTTTATCACGATGTGCGTATCGGCAAGCGTGTGGTCATTCAGTCTGGTGCGGTACTGGGCGGCGAAGGTTTCGGTTTCGCCAACGAGAAGGGCATCTGGCAGAAGATCGCGCAGATTGGCGGTGTCACCATTGGCGATGATGTCGAGATCGGTGTGAATACCGCTATCGATCGCGGAGCGCTGGCCGATACCGTCATTGGTAATGGCGTGAAGCTGGATAACCAGATTCAGATCGCCCACAACGTCCAGGTCGGTGATCACACCGCCATGGCAGCCTGTGTCGGTATTTCCGGCAGCACCCGGATCGGTAAGCACTGCATGCTCGCCGGTGGTGTCGGGCTGGTTGGTCACATCGATATTTGCGACAACGTTTTCCTGACCGGGATGACCATGGTGACCCACTCGATTACCGAGCCGGGTGCCTACTCTTCCGGTACAGCCATGCAGCCTGCTGCCGAGTGGCGCAAAAGCGCGGCACGCATCCGTCAGCTCGATGATCTCGCGCGACGCCTGCGACAACTGGAAAAGCGCGTTGGGGAAGTGACCCCCGACGGTAAAGCTTCATCAGATGGCTGATACCATTTCCATATCAAGTGTGCACAGCCGTTAGACTGCCTCCTTGATTTGCTAGAGGAGTGTGCGTTAGTCGCACGCTCCCAATCTTTACTACAGGCTTCCCCCCGAAATGATGGACATCAACGAGATTCGCGAATACCTGCCTCACCGTTACCCGTTCCTGTTGGTGGACCGGGTAGTGGACCTGGATGTTGAGGGCAAGTGCATTCGTGCCTACAAGAATGTCAGCATCAACGAACCTTTCTTCAATGGTCACTTCCCCGCGCATCCAATCATGCCGGGCGTGCTGATCATCGAAGCCATGGCTCAGGCTGCGGGCATTCTTGGTTTCAAGATGCTGGACGTGAAGCCGGCCGATGGCACCCTCTATTACTTCGTCGGTTCCGACAAGCTGCGCTTCCGCCAGCCGGTGCTGCCGGGTGACCAGTTGATCCTGGAAGCCAAGTTCATCAGTTGCAAGCGCCAGATCTGGAAATTCGAATGCCAGGCTTCGGTCGACGGCAAGCCAGTCTGCTCCGCTGAAATCATCTGTGCGGAACGCAAACTATGAGTTTGATTGACCCTCGCGCAATCATCGATCCGACGGCCATTCTGGCCGACGACGTTGAGGTTGGCCCGTGGTCGATCGTTGGCGCCGGTGTGGAAATCGGCGAGGGTACGGTGATCGGGCCTCATGTGGTTCTCAAAGGCCCGACCCGGATCGGTAAGCACAATCGTATCTACCAGTTCTCCTCGGTAGGCGAAGACACTCCCGATCTGAAGTACAAAGGCGAGGAAACCCGCCTGGTGATTGGTGACCACAACGTCATTCGTGAAGGCGTGACCATTCATCGCGGCACTGTCCAGGATCGTTCCGAGACTACTCTCGGCGATCACAATCTGGTCATGGCGTACGCCCATATCGGTCACGACAGCGTGATCGGCAACCATTGCATCCTGGTCAACAACACGGCGTTGGCCGGCCATGTGCATGTGGACGACTGGGCGATCCTGTCCGGCTTCACCCTGGTTCACCAGTACTGCCACATCGGCGCCCACAGTTTTTCCGGTATGGGTACGGCGATCGGCAAGGATGTTCCGGCCTTTGTCACAGTGTTCGGTAACCCGGCCGAGGCACGCAGCATGAACTTCGAGGGCATGCGTCGTCGTGGTTTCAGCGAAGACGCGATTCACGCCCTGCGTCGAGCCTATAAAGTGGTGTATCGCCAAGGCTTGACCGTCGATCAGGCGCTCGTCGAGTTGGCAGAAGCTGCTGCACAATTTCCCGAAGTCGCGGTATTTCGCGACTCGATCCAGTCTTCGACCCGCGGCATCACCCGTTAATCATGAGCAAACTGCGTATTGCGCTGGTGGCTGGCGAAGCTTCCGGCGACATTCTTGGCGCCGGTTTGATGCGCGCGCTCAAGGTCCAGCATCCCGCCGTTGAATTCATCGGTGTCGGAGGCCCGCTGATGCAGGCCGAAGGGCTCACCTCTTACTTCCCGATGGAGCGCCTGGCGGTCATGGGGCTGGTGGAAGTCTTGGGGCGCTTGCGCGAACTGCTGGCCCGGCGCAAGAAACTGGTTCAGGCCTTGATCGCCGAAAAGCCGGACGTGTTCATCGGTATCGACGCCCCCGATTTCAACCTCAACATCGAACTCCAATTGCGCCAGGCCGGTATCAAGACCGTGCACTACGTCAGTCCTTCGGTCTGGGCCTGGCGGCAAAAGCGCGTGCTGAAGATCCGCGAAGGTTGCGACCTGATGCTGACGCTGTTCCCGTTCGAAGCCAAATTCTATGAAGAGAAGGGCGTGCCGGTGCGGTTCGTCGGGCACTCCCTGGCTGATGCCATTCCATTGGAAGCCGATCGGGCTGCGGCTCGCACTGAATTGGGCCTGCCAGACGGTCCGCTGGTGGCCCTGATGCCGGGCAGCCGTGGCGGCGAAGTCGGGCGCCTGGGAGCATTGTTCCTCGACGCGGCACAGCGCCTGCGCGCTTTGCGTCCTGGGGTGCGTTTCGTCATGCCCTGCGCGAGCCCCGAGCGACGCACTCAGTTGGAAGAGCTGCTGGCCGGTCGCGACCTGCCGCTGACCCTGCTCAACGGTCAGTCGCATCAGGCGCTGGCGGCTTGCGACGCGGTATTGATCGCTTCCGGCACCGCGACCCTTGAGGCGCTGCTGTACAAGCGCCCGATGGTCGTCGCCTATCGCCTGGCGCCGCTGACCTTCTGGATTCTCAAGCGCATGGTCAAGAGCCCTTATATTTCCCTGCCGAACCTGCTGGCCCAACGTCTGCTGGTTCCCGAGCTGCTGCAGGATGACGCCACTGCAGAGGCCCTGGCCCAGACCCTGTCGCCCTTGATCGAAGACGGTCAGGAGCAGACCCGCGGGTTTGACGAGATCCATCGTACCCTGCGCCGGGATGCCTCCAACCAGGCGGCTGACGCGGTGTTGAACCTGATTGGCAAACCGGCATGAGTAACGAAAAGATGCAGATGGGACTGGATTTCTCGTTGGTGGCCGATGCCGAAGACCTGGTGGCCGGTGTTGACGAAGTAGGGCGCGGCCCCTTGTGCGGCGCGGTGGTCACGGCTGCGGTCATCCTCGATCCGAGTCGGCCGATTCTCGGCCTGAACGACTCGAAGAAGCTCACCGAGGCCCGTCGTGAAAAGCTCTACGACGAGATTTGTGAAAAAGCCCTGAGCTGGTGCATTGCCCGCGCCGAAGTCGAGGAAATCGACGAGTTGAATATCCTGCATGCCACCATGCTGGCCATGCAACGCGCGGTAGAAGGGCTGAGTGTGACCCCGAAACTGGCGATGATCGACGGTAATCGTTGCCCGAAACTGTCGATGCCTGCCGAAGCCGTGGTCCAGGGCGATAGCAAGGTGCCTGCGATCGCCGCGGCGTCGATTCTGGCCAAGGTCAGCCGGGATCGCGAGATGGCGGCGTTCGAGCTGATCTACCCCGGTTATGGCATCGGCGGACACAAGGGCTATCCGACGCCCGTTCATCTGGAAGCGCTGGCCCGCCTGGGGCCGACGCCGATTCACCGGCGCTCGTTCGCGCCGGTACGCCAAGCCTACGAAGCCCGTGAGAACGTGGGCGAGATTCAGTCCTGAGGCTGATGTTTTAGCGAAGGCCCGGTACAATCCGGGCCTTGTTGTTTTCGCGCTTTCTTACAGGATCACTATGCCGGCTTCATTCGTTCATCTACGCCTGCACACTGAATATTCCCTGGTTGACGGTCTGGTGCGGATCAAACCGCTGGTCAAGACGTTGGCCGGCATGGGCATGCCCGCCGTGGCGGTTACCGACCAGAACAACATGTGTTCCCTGGTCAAGTTCTACAAGGCGGCCATGGGCACCGGGATCAAGCCGATCTGTGGCGCCGACTTGTGGCTGTCGAACAAGGATCCCGAGAACCCACTGAGCCGCATCAGCCTGCTGGTGATGAATGCCGTGGGCTATCGCAACCTGACCGAGCTGATTTCCCGCGGCTTCATCGATGGCCAGCGTAATGGCCAGATCATCATCGAGCGCGAGTGGGTGGCCGAGGCCGCCGAAGGTCTGATCATGCTCTCGGCCGCGAAAGAGGGCGAGATCGGTATCGCCTTGCTCTCTGGCGACCTGCAAGAAGCGGAAACCCTGGCTCGCGAGTGGATGGCGGTGTTCCCGGACCGCTTCTATCTGGAAGTGCAGCGTACCAACCGTCCCAACGACGAAGAGCAATTGCACGCTGCGGTGGCCCTGGCGGACAAGATCGGCGCGCCGCTGGTGGCGACCAACGATGTGCGGTTCATCAAGCGCGAAGACTTCGAGGCCCATGAAACCCGGGTCTGCATCGGTGAAGGCCGTGCCCTCGACGACCCGCGTCGCTCGAAGAACTACAGCGACCAGCAGTACCTGAAAAGCGCCGAGGAAATGGCCGAGCTGTTCAGCGACCTGCCCGAGGCCCTGGAAAACACGGTCGAGATCGCCAAGCGCTGCAATATCGAAGTGAAGCTGGGCAAGCACTTCTTGCCTGACTATCCGATTCCCGATGGCATGACCATCGACGAGTATTTCCGCAAGGTGTCGTTCGACGGGCTGGAAGAGCGCCTCAGCGTGCTGCTGCCCAAGGACACCACCCAAGACTATGAAGCCAAGCGCCAGGTGTATGTCGACCGGCTGAATTTCGAGCTGGATATCATCATCCAGATGGGGTTCCCCGGTTACTTCCTGATCGTTATGGACTTTATCCAGTGGGCCAAGAGCAACGGTGTGCCGGTGGGGCCGGGCCGGGGGTCGGGTGCCGGCTCCCTGGTGGCCTATGTGCAGAAGATCACCGACCTTGACCCGCTGGCCTACGACCTGCTGTTCGAACGTTTCCTCAACCCGGAACGGGTCTCCATGCCCGACTTCGACGTCGACTTCTGCATGGACGGTCGTGACCGGGTTATCGACTATGTGGCCGAGAAGTATGGCCGTAACGCCGTAAGCCAGATCATCACCTTCGGTTCCATGGCCGCGAAGGCGGTGGTGCGTGACGTGGCGCGGGTGCAGGGCAAGTCTTACGGCCTGGCTGACCGTTTGTCGAAGATGATTCCCTTCGAAGTCGGCATGACCCTGGAAAAAGCCTACGAGCAGGAAGAAATCCTGCGTGACTTCATCAAGGTCGATGAAGAAGCGGCGGAAATCTGGGAGATGGCGCGCAAGCTCGAGGGCGTGGTGCGTAACGTCGGTAAGCACGCCGGTGGTGTGGTTATTGCGCCGACCAAGCTGACCGACTTCTCGCCGATCTATTGCGACGAAGCCGGCGACGGCCTGGTGACCCAGTTCGACAAGGACGACGTCGAGGCCGCCGGCCTGGTGAAGTTCGACTTCCTCGGCCTGCGGACCCTGACCATCATCAAATGGGCGATGGAGACCATCAACCGCGAGCAGGTCAAAAAGAACCTGCCCGATGTCAACATCGACTTCATCCCGCTGGACGACAAGAAGACTTACGAGCTGTTGCAGAAGGCCGAGACCACTGCGGTGTTCCAGCTCGAATCCCGAGGCATGAAAGAGCTGATCAAAAAGCTCAAGCCCGACTGTCTGGAAGACCTGATCGCACTGGTAGCGTTGTTCCGTCCTGGTCCGTTGCAATCGGGCATGGTGGACGACTTCATCAACCGTAAGCACGGTCGCGCCGAACTGGCCTATCCACATCCGGACTACCAGTACGAGGGCCTGCGGCCGGTACTGGCGCCGACCTACGGCATCATCCTGTATCAGGAACAGGTGATGCAGATTGCCCAGGTGATGGCGGGCTACACCCTTGGCGGGGCCGACATGCTGCGTCGTGCCATGGGTAAGAAAAAACCCGAGGAGATGGCCAAGCAACGCGGCGGCTTCATCGAAGGTTGCGCCAACAACAACATTGATGCCGACCTAGCGGGCAACATCTTCGACCTGGTGGAAAAGTTCGCCGGCTACGGTTTCAACAAGTCCCACTCGGCCGCCTACGGCCTGGTGTCCTACCAGACTGCATGGCTCAAGACGCATCACCCGGCGCCTTTCATGGCTGCGGTACTGTCCGCGGATATGCACAACACCGACAAGGTGGTGGTGCTGATCGAAGAAGTGCGCAGCATGAAGCTGCGTCTCGATGCTCCGGATGTGAACAGTTCCGACTTCAAGTTCACCGTTAATAACGACGGCCGCATCGTCTATGGCCTGGGAGCGATCAAGGGCGTGGGCGAGGGGCCGGTGGAGGCGATCGTCGAGGCCCGTGCCGAAGGTGGCCCGTTCAAGGACCTGTTCGACTTCTGCAGTCGGGTCGACCTCAAGCGCATCAACAAACGTACCCTCGATGCGTTGATCCGCAGTGGTGCCCTGGACCGCCTGGGGCCTTACTTCCACGACGAAATCAAGGCCTACCAGGCCAACATCGACCGCAACCGCGCGGTGCTGTTGTCGGCCCTGGAGGAAGCGGTCAAGGCGGCCGAGCAGACCGCGCGTACCGCCGACAGTGGCCACGCCGACCTGTTCGGCGGGGTCTTCGTCGAAGAAGATGCGGATGTCTACGCCAATCATCGCAAGGCCAAGGAACTGACCCTCAAGGAGCGCCTGAAAGGGGAGAAAGATACCCTCGGCCTGTACCTGACCGGGCACCCGATCGACGAATACGAAGGTGAGATCCGCCGTTTCGCCCGCCAGCGCATCGTCGACCTGAAGCCGGCGCGCGATACCCAGACCGTCGCCGGCATGATCATTGCCCTGCGGGTCATGAAGAACAAAAAGGGCGACAAGATGGGGTTCATTACCCTTGACGATCGTTCGGGGCGGATCGAGGCTTCGCTGTTCGCCGAGGCTTTCCATTCGGCCCAGTCCCTGCTGCAGACCGACGCGATGGTGGTGGTCGAGGGCGAAGTCAGCAACGACGACTTCTCCGGCGGCCTGCGCCTGCGGGTCAAGCGGGTGATGAGCATGGAAGATGCGCGTACCAATTTGGCGGAAAGCCTGCGCCTGAAGGTGCACACCGAAGCCCTCAAGGGCGATCAGCTACGCTGGCTGGGGGAGTTGTGCAAACGCCATCGCGGCGCTTGCCCGATCTCCATGGAATACACCAAGGAGGACGCCAAGGCCTTGCTGCAGTTCGGCGAAGCCTGGCGGATCGATCCGGCGGATGCCTTGATTCAAGCCCTGCGTGACCAGTTCGGGCGAGACAACGTCTTCCTCCAATACCGTTGACGGTCTGGCGCCATAAAAGTGCGCCGATCTCGACCCGAATTTTTAATCTCGACCTGAACGCGCCTCTCCCTTAAGGTAGGGCGCGAATAGACAACCGGCCGGCCCAAGCTCTCTTGGACGTCGACCCAAGACGGACGCCTATGAACCCGAATTTTCTTGATTTCGAACAGCCGATCGCCGACCTGCAAGCCAAGATCGAAGAGTTGCGCTTGGTCGGTAATGACAATTCGCTGAATATCGGCGATGAGATCTCCCGCCTGCAAGACAAGAGCAGCACCCTGACCGAGGACATCTTCGGCAAGCTGACCAGCTGGCAGATCGCACGCCTGGCGCGTCATCCGCGTCGTCCGTACACCCTGGACTACATCGAGCACATCTTCACCGAGTTCGACGAACTGCATGGCGATCGTCACTTCTCCGACGACGCCGCGATCGTCGGCGGCGTTGCCCGTCTGGACGATCAGCCGGTCATGATCATCGGTCACCAGAAAGGCCGTGAAGTGCGCGAGAAGGTTCGCCGCAACTTCGGTATGCCGCGCCCTGAAGGCTATCGCAAGGCCTGCCGCCTGATGGAAATGGCCGAGCGCTTCAAGATGCCGATCCTGACCTTCATCGACACCCCAGGCGCCTACCCGGGCATCGACGCCGAAGAGCGCAACCAGAGCGAGGCCATTGCCTGGAACCTGCGGGTCATGGCGCGCCTGAAAACCCCGATCATCGCCACTGTGATCGGTGAAGGTGGTTCTGGCGGTGCGCTGGCCATTGGTGTCTGCGATCAGCTGAATATGCTGCAGTACTCCACTTACGCGGTAATTTCGCCGGAAGGCTGCGCCTCGATCCTGTGGAAAACCGCCGAGAAAGCACCGGATGCCGCCGAAGCCATGGGCATCACCGCCGAGCGCCTGAAAGGCCTTGGCATTGTCGACAAGGTCATTGGCGAGCCACTGGGTGGCGCGCACCGTGATCCGGTTGCCGCTGCCGCGCTGATCCGCACCGAGCTGACTTCCCAGCTGGCGATGCTCAAGAAGATGGATAATGACACCCTGTTGGCCCGTCGTTACGATCGCCTGATGAGCTACGGTCTCTGATAGATCGACGCTCCTTGTAGGGGCGGGCTTGCTCGCGAAATGGGCGCCTCGGCCATTCAGGTCGAGGCTTTTCAGGCACTGCGAGCACGCTCGGTCTCTACTCAGGATCCGCTCCATTCATGAGCCCATTCGATACAACCCTCACGCAAAAACTGCTGCAACGCCTCCTGCCCTGGCTGGATCGATCGGCCTGGCGCATCGCATTCTCTGGTGGCCTCGATTCCACCGTCCTGCTGCACCTGCTTGCCCAACTCAAGCAGCGACACAGACTTCCCCCTTTGACCGCCATACACGTGCATCACGGCCTCCAGGCTGCGGCTGACGCCTGGCCGGAGCATTGCCGGGCCCAGTGCGAGGCTTTGGCTGTGCCGTTGCAGGTGGTAGCGGTGCAGGTGCAACCAGGAGCCAGTCTCGAGCGCGCGGCGCGGGAAGCGCGTTATGCCGCGTTCGAAGAGGTAACCGGCAGCAATGAGCTGTTGCTGACGGCCCAGCACCGCGACGATCAGGCGGAAACCCTGTTGTTCCGTCTGCTGCGTGGGGCCGGAGTCAGGGGGCTGTCGGCCATGCCGGCGTCGCGTGCGTTGGGGCTGGGGCATTTGCTGCGGCCTTTGCTCGACGTCTCCCGCGTCGAACTGGAGCGTTACGCTCGGGATCACCAGTTGCACTGGATCGACGACCCCTCCAACCAGGACCGGCAGTTCTCCCGCAATTACCTGCGCCATCAGGTATTCCCATTGCTGACCGCCCGCTGGCCACAAGCTGCCAGCAGCATGGCGCGCAGCGCGGCGCATTTGCGCGAGGCGCGGGAGTTGCTGGATGAGCTGGCCATTATCGATCTGCAAGAGGCGGCCAAGGGCGCCGAGTTCGAGTGGCTGGGATTACCGTCCCTGGCGCTGGCGCCTTTGCTCGGCTTGTCGCAGGCACGCCAGCGCAATGCCCTGAGTCACTGGCTGAGCCGGTTCACGCCGCTGCCGGACAGCGATCACTGGGCGGGCTGGCAGACGCTGCGCGATGCCGCGGGCGACAGCCACCCGGTATGGCGGCTGGGTCAGGGCGAGGTGCAGCGGGCGGCAGGGCGCGTCTGGTGGTTGTCGGATAGCTGGCTGCGGCCCGTACTGTCTGCACCGAGTTGGGTCGATACCGCTGCGCCTCTGCCGTTGCCGGGTAATGGTCGGTTGCAATTCATCGGTAGCGCGCCGCAAGGGCCTTTGCAAGTGCGTTACCGTCAGGGGGGCGAGGTGATGCAACTGCCAGGACGCGGCCACCGCGACCTCAAGCGTCTGCTCAATGAGGCAGGTCTGCCGGCCTTCGTCCGTGGCAGATTGCCGCTGCTGTATCGAGGCGAAGAATTGCTCGCGGTGGCGAACCTGCCAGGTCTTGACGCAAATGCCCATGAAGGTTGGCAATTGCATTGGCAGCCGCCTTCGAGCGATCAAGGTTTGAGCTGAAAGTCCCTTTCCGGTAGACTACGCTCCCTTCTTGATACAACTTCTGTGGATTCGCCTGAATTGCAGGAGTTGCCGATTACCAAGCAGTCTTTGCTGGGCGATTCCAAAAAATGTGTAGCGA
>Ga0213823_1001650_pt1 | contig 13267 bp, 11 predicted proteins | sample MC6MC0907MG_FD_179887 | JGI IMG/M metagenome (GOLD analysis project Ga0213823, IMG submission 179887) | Enriched soil aggregate microbial communities from Iowa State University, Ames, United States - MC6-MC0907-MG | ecosystem: Environmental > Terrestrial > Soil > Unclassified | place: USA: Iowa...
CTTCCCGGCGTTCAGCTGGGGCGAGCTGGTGGCCATGGTGCCACGCACCTTCAGCCGCGAAATGCGCAAGTTGGGCTACTTCCTGCCACGGGCCATCGGCCTGTTCATCCTGTCGCTGATCCCCGTCGTCAACGTAATCGCCGCGCCACTGTGGCTGATGTTCGGGGTATGGATGATGGCCATTCAGTACATCGACTACCCGGCGGACAACAACAAGATGAGCTGGCAGGACATGCTCGCCTGGCTGCGCCAGAAGCGCTGGCAGTCGCTGGGCTTTGGCGGCATCACCTACCTGGCGCTGATGGTGCCGGTGGTGAACGTGCTGATGATGCCGGCAGCGGTGGCCGGGGCTACCTTGTTCTGGGTGCGGGAGAAAGGCGATACCCGCGTCACGAAAGCAACCAATCAGACCACCTGATAACCACGTAAGCGATGCCCTTTCCCAGCCCACTGATACACAAGGCTGGTACACATGGCATTGATCGCACAACCATTCAGGCACCCCGACTCGGGCATCTATTACCTACGTCGCAGGGTGCCGGATGACCTCAGGCAGATCATCGGTAAAACCGAGATTCGTCGCTCACTGAACACTCGGCACTACCTGCAAGCGAAGGCTGCATTTGCCCTGGCATATGCAGAGTCGGAAAGGTTGTTCAGTGATGCCCGCCAGGGCCTGTACGTTGAGCACCCTAAGGTGGAAACGGTTGGGCAGCCTCTCCCTACGCCTTTAATGCCCGCACTCAAGGAAGGCTCTATACGGCTTTCAGAAGCCCTGACCCGCTACGTCCAATCCATCTCCATGTCTGATAGGTCTGAATACGTTTCGCGGCGCCATGCGGTGGACTACAGCCGTGCCGTCAATCGATTCATCAAAGACATGGGTGACAAGCCAATCTCCTCGATACAACCATCAGATATCCATGCGTTCGCTGCGAACTTGATCCAGCCTGCTGAGGAGAAGGTAAAGCCGCTGGCCACCTCATCTACTCGCTTGCTGCTGGCCCGACTGTCATCGGTGATGGCATTCACCGTCGATTCAGGACTACTTGAAACGAATCCCGTTACCGCATCACGCATTCACAAGCGACTGGGGTCGGGCAAACCAAAGCGACGCTTGGACGATAACCGAGGCTACACGTGGGGCGAGCTGGTTACGCTTTTCAGCCACAGCGAATTTCAACAGCTACGAAATGCCGAAGGTCGGCCAGGTAATGCTGTGTACTGGATACCTTTAATAGCCGCGTACACAGGAGGCCGACGTGAAGAGCTGGCTCAGCTCTACGTGGAGGATATCCACCAGCATGAGGGCGGATCTTGGTTCATTCGGATCATTGATGATCAGCCCGACAAGTCAGTCAAGACGGACAGCAGCCGCAGGGAAATCCCTGTTCATCCCGACCTAATCGCACTTGGCTTGCTCACACTCGTACAAGACCGCACGCCTGGAACCAGAATCTTCCCGCAGTTAGTAAAGGTGAGTGACGGCTTTGCAGGAATCGTGTCCAAGTCATGGCGTCCAGTAACTCAGCGCTGTGGTGTGTACCAACCTGGGCGTAACCCACTGCATGCTTTTCGTCACAGCTTCAAGACCCTTGCAAGAGAGCACGGTATACCTAAAGAGGTGAGTGACTGGATAACTGGCCATGCATCGGGTCACATAGGAGACAGTTACGGCATTAACCCTCTCTCTCGGATGGCAATGGAAATCCAGAAGCTTCCGAGCCTTGCTAAAGCTGCCGGACTCCTCTGACGAGTGATGCCCAGCGCCTTGAACTAAACGAGGTGAACCATCATTGCTTGCGCCGTTGCCTAAAACCGTATGCGAGATGCATCTCTGCCCTCTTAAGGCAATTCGACCGCTGCGAAAGGTTCCGCAGGTCCGGCATACGCTCATCGATGACCTACGTGACGCTGGGATCCAAGATTCGCTCATCAAGCGAATAGCGGGACACGAAGACGGAGCGGTCACGTTCAGCATCTACGGCAGCCGTAGCCCCCTGAAGGCAATGGCAGAGGCCCTCAAGCACATGCACATCGCTGTCTGAATGCTTCGTCTCCAGAACCTCAGCCTAAGCCCTTACAGAGCCCACTGAGTATCTACCCGTTCGGGTGAATGAGTACGCACCTAGGTGGGTGGTTGTCTATACGTCTACTCATTTGCGTACGTACGCACGTACGCATCTGGGTACTTCCGCAATCACGTAGGTGCTCAATTGGTCCATTGATCAAGCAATCACTTGATCAATGGCTTACGTGCTTGGGTGAGTGATTGGTTAAGCAGGCAATTAAGCAATTAAGCAATTAAGCAATTAAGCAATTGACCGACCAAATAAATACAAGACAAGCAGAACAACACACACCGTAAAAAAATTAACTTCCCCATTGACACACTGATAATCCGAGCTAAAAATGATCGCCATCAACTCCACTGCAAACCAGACCACTAGAACCCTGATTTTTCCCCAACCGTAAACCATCTCACCAATTCGCCAAATGAACTTTATCAACACCTTAATAGCACCACCCGGAGCAGGAAAAACAACTTGGCTAATAAATAATCTCAATGAAAATCGCAGGCAGCGGTCAATTATTGCATTTCCGACCAAGCTTCTTTCCACAGAAGTGCAAAGCAGGCTGAGAGCCTTAAACCTTAAATTCAATGCAATTGATAGCGACACAGTCGAGGGATCTGTGACTCAATGCTTGGAGACTAACCTACTACACAAAAACGATCAGATAATCATATGCACCCATGAGTCCCTCAGGCTGATTAGAGCAAGCACATTACAAGGCTGGCATGTATATATAGACGAAATACCTACAACATGGGACTGTGAAACACTTACCTTTACAGACATTTCATACCAAGCAGTAATAGCGCAATACATTGACGATAGCGAAGCAGGTAGCAAGCAAATAAAAGTAAAAACCGCCTATAAACAATTAATCCACGAACTCGCCACCAAGCACGACACAACAATATCGAAAGAAGCCCGCAAATTATTCAAATCGCTTTTAGATCAAAGGTACGTAATTGAAATTGACCCGCTGGACGTCAAGAAAAATAGAACCGTCCGAGTGATCGGAGTCAAAGACTATATCCCTGCATTCGAGGCAGCAGAGTCAATTACCATCATGGGCGCAGAGATTGAGAAATCGCTTCTTGGAGTTATTTTGAAGGGAGCAGGCTGGACGACCCTCCCGATCAATGCAGACCTGGGTTTTAAAGGCTACCAGAATAAGGTCATTATCCACCCATTCCTCGAAAACAAACCTTATTCGAAGAAGATTGCACTAATGAAAGGAGGCAAGGAAAATAACGAGTACCAAGAAGACTGCTTGCTTGACGCCTGGCTGAGAAAAGATGTTCTGCGAATAATTGGTTCTAAGAAAGCGATCCTAGTTGCACACACCTGGTGCGCAATTCCTCTACCTGAGTCCAGCAACATAACGCCCATCAAGATCGACAGCCGTGGAGTCAATGAATATGATGATTACAGCATTGCTGTATGCCTTCAGCATGGCAACATAACCCCTATCGAGAACAGAAGCATTCCGACCCTGGCGGAGCTACTTTCGAAAAACTGCACTATTGATGCGAAGAACATTAGAGAGGCTATCAAGTACGAGAGATTTTATGAATCTACTCTACAATCTGTTTGCAGGACCGCTCTACGATCACGAGGCCACGGAGATGAAATTCTACTCTTCGTACAAGATCAGAGCATAGCTAAATTTCTTCTCGATAAAATTCAAGACTGCATCATAGACAACACTTACTCCGAGGTAGTGGTGACCGGGAAATCATCGGCCAAGACCGTTAGAGAAAGCCTTCAACAGCAAGCAGTCATGTTATGGAAGAGTGGGCACCAAGAAGAATTCATTGCTGACCAAGTAAGAAAAAGCACAAGAACAGTAAGAGTCTGGCTAAAACCACACAAGCAGCTTAAAGCAATACAAGAGAGCTAGAGACTGGAAATTTTCCCTTAAGAATTCTCTAAGAGATTTTTTCCACCGACCTTGATAATCAGCATCACGCTCATCAACAGTCGAGCTAAGCAGTGGAAAAATAGAGCCCAGGAGGCAGGTGAACACCACAACTGCCCCCTTCTTATAGCCCTGCCGTAAAGCAAGAATACAATTCTATGCAGAGGGAAGGAACAAGGGCGAGCAGAGCCCCTTCCCGCTCTTGATCTTACTGCCTAGATATTACCTGTGGCCTCCGCCACGATTAGGACACACTTAATAGCACGCAGCAACCATGATCAACGTTAACAAGGTGTGCTTACTGTACACCATTACATTATTTTAGAGGTATCAGCAGAGCGGGGAGGGCTTTTCCTCCTCCCTCCCCCTGAACATAGTTACAAGCATCACTCCGTGCTCAGCGGAACAGGTATGGGATAACGGTGCCGGTAACCGAAGACGGAAGTAAGCAGGGAGCATACAATGCATGCCCCTTGCTTGATCACTACTGGACGCAATGAGCGATTTAACGCAAGACCATTCCCGGCTGAAGGATCGAAGCTCTAATGACGCAATCGAAGATTCCATCCTGCTTCGCGTCTTCGTTCACAGCATCCAGCCAGCCAAGCTCAGACAGCCTCGTCATGGCCCGAGAAATACGTTGGCTATCGATGCAACAAAGGCGAGGTAAGTATTCAATCTCAATTTTCGCCCGTCCTTCACTGTCCATCCGTGCCAGGAGAAGCAGCATCAGTGACACCTCATCTGGGCACGCTTGTATCAACGCCGCCATCAGTTCGAATGTACATCGCGGAGGATGTACTGGCTCACCATGGTCATAGCTCAAAGGGGGTCTGCCTTCCCATTTATCCGCCATCAGCTGATACCCCGCACGTTGCAAATAAAGGCTAACAGCAATGCTCCTGCGTGATGCTTCGTCCGGGCCAGCTTACCCAGTTCCTCGAATAGGGCTTGACTGGCCCACGCCTTGTCTTGCTCAATACCAGAGATGCTTGTGGGTGAAACGTGTCGCTCAGTCATAAGTAATCCTCTGCAACGCAGTTGAAAGTTCGTTTGTCTTACGGACTTACTGGCTTACCGACTTACTCCTGGGTCACGCTTCGCAGACAAGCTACTGGGAAAACTTCTCCGCCGTCAGCAGTGCCCGCCTACTCGTCTCGTACTGGGTCGCAGCCATGGCATCCTTCGGTGCGGATATGGTCATTCCAGCCATATAAACCGACCACTTCGAGTACAAATCCTTACTCAGCTCCAAGGTCTCAGTGGTCACCTTGGCTTGCTTGAGGCGAGCAATGGCCTCATTCCCCCGCTGGAAGGCGTATTGCTGGCAATCCGCTAAGGCTTCAGCACGGTCGTCTGGTCGCTTACTCGATCCGTAGCCACGGAGCTGGCTGTAAAGTATGTAGCCCATTGCGGCCTCCTGGCTGCATCTCCCGGCGTTATGCTCAAGCACATTCTGGAAATTCCAAGCCGGAGAGAAGGTATCTTTGTACTTGACTTCAATCGGCGTGAACGTCCATCGCTCGGCAAGTGCAGCATCTGTGTACACGATTGGTTCATACCGTGACTGAGTACACCCAGCTAGAAGAGTCAGCGCTCCTGTGATCGCTACGCTTCGAATCGTACAACGCATCGTCAATTTCTCTCGTAGTGGTCTCACTGAATTCTGATGGCGCTGTAGCCCTTGCCGATCATGCAATTCTGGTATGCCTTCTGTTGCTTGAGCTGGATATTTGCACCCTCGGCAATGGTGCCACGGTACTCCCAGTCTGCAACCTGGATCATCGCAGACTGGTTCTGGCACTTGGCGTCATCCTGCATCACCGTGTCATTAGAGGCTCCTGGTTTAACCATCCGATACTGCGGGGTACTACATCCAGCCATCAACACCACAGCGCCGGCAACCAGCAAGGCCAACCATCTTCCTTTCAACATCAACATTCCTGCCTCTGCTTAAGTAGCGACCATCACAGCCGCCGCCGCAATGGCCACCTGCCATTGTCCGAGCAGAATGATGCCACGCCCCGAACGAAATTCACAGTATCCTATGAAGACGCCAGCACAGCCCGATCCGAGAGTGCTACCTCATGCAGAGGGGGTACGGTTTGGACGCAGGGTTGGCATTCGGGAAGGTTCTACGCGAGCGGCGGAAGCAGGCAGGACTGACACAGGAGAAGCTGGCGCTGGAGGCAGATGTGCAGCGGAATTACGTCAGCCTTATTGAGAGGGGTGTACATCAACCTACGATCAACATCATCTTCAAGCTAGCTGCTGCACTGGCGTGCAAACCTTCAGACCTCGTTGCAGACGTTGAGAGGCTCATCCACGATTGACCCTCGCTCGCTACGCCAGTAGCCCAGCTTGCTTAACCAGAGGCCAGGTAACGCTGCTTTGCGCCACAGCCCCCACAGATCAAGTCTTCGATTACTAAACGCCGAACTAATCTCGAACTAATTGCCCCAAGGCATCTTTTCTGGAAATGCCCTCCTCTCACTAGCATCTAAGACCCTATTTACGTGGCATTGACGGTGACGGCGCTAAGCAAATGACGCCATACGGCCTTATCTCCCGAAATTCGGTGAAATGCGGCCACCAAGCTGCCTGGACTTTCCCCCAGCGGGGAGTAGTAACCTTCCTGTAATGAAGGGGCTTGTGATGTAGCCCACTCTTACCCGCCATCGAGCGGTGCCGTGAAATGACTATTACAACTGTTGATCGGTCGTTGTAACAGTTGTAAAGTCACATAATCAGTCACTGCAAGGGATAACCGCCATGGAAGTCGTCGCCTACTATCGCGTATCGACCAAGGGTCAGGGCGATTCGGGCTTGGGCCTCGAGGCTCAACGCGAATACATCAAGTTCGCTGCTGAGCAGCACAACTGGGTAGTAGTGGCTGAGTTTGAAGATGTGGGGGTGTCTGGTGGAATTCACCCGTTAGAGCGACCAGCGGCGGCCAAGGCGTTCGCAGACGGTCGCCCAGTAGTGGTAGCGAAGTTAGATAGGCTGAGTCGTGACGTAGAGCACATAGCCGGTTTGATGAAGCGCCACAAGTTCCGTGTGGCAACCATGCCCACTGCCGACACGTTCCAGCTTCATATCTACGCAGTACTGGCCGAACAGGAACGTACCTTCATCAGCGAACGTACCAAAGCCGCGTTAAAGTCGCTGGAAGCTCGTGCAGCTGCCGGTGACGCTCAGGCAGTGCAAAAAATCAAGAACCGCACACAAGCACTCGCCAAGGGCCGTAGCATGCTGAACAGGAGCAAGGGCCATGCTACCCAGCGCCAGCAGGCAGATGAGCGTGCAGAAATGATCAAGGACGCCATAGAGCTATGTGTATTTAAGGGGGCCAGCAGCCTACAAGCCGTGGCTGATTGCCTCATCGGACGCAGCATACCTACCGCCCGCGGTGGCCAATGGTCGCCAACCACTGTGATGCGAGTGATGCAGCGCCTTGGCTTGGAATTCAATAGAAGTGGCGGATAGCCGTTTTTGCTTGTACGGTTCGTTATCTGACTAAAAGGAGAAGACATATATGGAAGACCGGGACGCGGCAATAGCGGATGCCCTTGAAGCGCTGTATATGAACCAGCAGGCTGTACGGGCAAGCGTTGAAGAACTCGCCCTATGGTTGCGAGCCAGAGGCTCAGAGGACACGTTTCAGAACGCGATGATGGCTCTTCAGGCACTCGATACAAACGTAAATACCATCACATCAACAATAGAACGCCTACGTTCATAGGCTTTCCAAGCGGCGTTTTAGTGCCTGCCATATTTTGAAAATTTTTGGGCCGGTGGCCTAGACGAGGAGCAGAGGGGTTAATGCTCACGCCCCAGTCGGCGCGATTTACCCGATGGCCCTGTACCCCTCCGATATTTCCCTCTCAAGAACACAGGTGATGTTTTCGTCGGACCAAGGTGCCGTAGAAAAATTTAACTCTAGAAATGTTCACTCTCAGCCCTTCTCATATCGGCCTGTGAAATAATCAGATCATGCATTCCACCAGCACAGGGAAATCAACGATGTGGACTGCGGGGCCACAGCCATCGCTGATGTTGTTAATTTTACGGATATGCACTCTCACATATTTCAACCTTGCCCGCGAAACTGGAGAAGACGCTGGAAGATAACTCGGCCATCTCAGTTTTCAGCAAACCCCGTACCTGAGCGCTCACAGAACATTAGAATCAGCAGAAAAGATGCCCCCCGACCACTGAGCTTACAACTTTCCTCCAAGCGTTACGAAGGAAGTAGGAATTGGCACATCCATTTGCTATCATGCACTTGTAACGAGACGTTTTTCATTTGTTATTAATTTGCATTAGTCATATCGGGAAAACAGTTTGATTGATGGAGCGAGACATGCGTGTTAAAAACGATGACATCATACGGATATACCATGGTTACGGCTTCGAATATCGACCAGACCTTTCAAAAACCATGGAATTGGTTTTTACCATTGCACAAGGTGTTTTCGACAATGCGATCATAGTCAATCTTCCTGGAGGCACCGGAGGACAAGATCTTTCTGCGGAGCTTGCAGATCTGGGTTTTCAGATAAAGGTCGAAAATTTCATTTCTCTGAAAGATACTGAGGACCGGTTATTCAGTGGATTTTTCTCCGTAAAGAGAACGAAAGCTGCTTTCAAGAAAGACTATGACGCCCACATAGCTAACATTATGAACTCCTTCCCTGTAAAAGGAGCGACTTATAGTTACTTTAAATCACCTTTCTCTAAAGACTCGCACCCTCACAACGCAGACGAAAACATACTTCAGCACATAAAAGATGAAGTAAACAGCGCCGGTCCCAAGTTAATTTTGATCGAGGCTGCAGCGGGCTTTGGCAAAACTTGTACTGCTTACGAAATCGCCAAGATAATTTCTGAACAAGATGATGAGCACATAGTTCTTTTCGCCGAACTATCTAGGGACAGGCAAGCAAAAATATTCAATCACGTCCTTCACAAAGAGTTGGCCAGGTCATTTCCTGCAGTGTCTCCAGACTTAGTAGTCAGGGAGATAAAGAAAGGAAAAGTCATCGTTGTCCTCGATGGTTTCGACGAACTTTTGAATGAGCGAGAAGACGAAAAGTTTCAATTCGAAAAATCCCAAGCAATGCTAGAGACTATCGGAAAGATACTCGAAAAAAATGCAAAAATAGTATTAACGACTCGTAAAACAGCGATCCTTCAAGGTGACGATTTTGACGGATGGATCAGTGGCCAGCTAGACAAATTTGAGTTCACTCGATTCAGTTTGAGCGAACCTTCAGCTAGAAGCTGGCTTGGTAATGAAAGGTATGAAAAGCTCGAATCGTCTCGGGTTAATATTAAAAACCTTTCCAACCCCGTACTCCTAACTTTCCTACGATTTGTAGACGACCAACAATTTGAATCCATTCTGGAACAACCCGACCTGGTCGTTGAAAAATATTTTGAACTCTTGCTCCTTCGAGAAATGAATCGTCAGACGCTAGAGATGCAACCTAGTGAGCAGTCAAACTTCATGAAAAGACTTGCTCAACACATGATGGATTGCAACTTCACTAGGGACAGCAAGGAAAGCATCGTAAGCTATTTCTCTGAGTTCGAAATGGAAACCATTGAAGCCATTCGGTCACGCTACAGCGCAGATGTAAGACCGACTTTTGAAGCAATGTTGGAAAAGCTCTCTAATCACGCTCTTCTTGATAGGTCTAACGTAGATGAAAAAATAGGATTCATCAACAATTTCGTGCTGGGCCATTTTGTGGCCATGGACTTAATGGAAACACCAAAGGACTGGCTAGCAGATAGTATTTTTGTGGAGGCCGCAGTTAACGCCTATTCAGCTAGAACCATCGCGAGCCGCGAGGAGATTTGGCACAAGCTTACTGATTCCCTTGACTGCTGCAGCCCCGAAGATCGTGCCAAGCTGGAAATCAGACTACTAGATCGAGTATCCGGTAACTACACAAACCGCAGTTTTAACGAAGTGATATTTGACGTAAAATCGTTTTTCGAGGATGGCAGTCTTTCTGCTTGCTACTTCAATGGATGCACATTCTCAAACTGCGTCTTTGATTTCAATAAAATCAGGGCATGCACTTTCATTTCATGTCAATTCTACAACTGCTCATCCATTGGCCATAACACCAGCAATGAGTTCATCTCTTCAGTAATGGATGAAAAGTCCAGAGCCGCTATAGACGTAAGCTACTTACCTGATAGAGAGCAAACTGTAGAAAATGACGGCGAGAATGAAGTTAAGGCTTTCATTTTAGAAAAATTCTGGCCTGTAGGAAAAGAGACAGTAGCATTTGCACATAGACCAATGGTGATTTTCTATCGCGGAGGAACCTACCCATCCCAAGTTATTACCCAAGCAGTTGAGGAAATGCGCAGAGATGGACTGTTAGTGTCAGCCAAGCGGAAAAACTGGATCGGCCTGGACCTTTCCGGGAACAACTTCATTAACATTAGGGAAATCTTGGGGCGCTAAAATGGAAAGCAGTCAAACTATCGACTTAATAAAATCAGTTGAGCGATGCATTTCAAACCTAGGAATAATGTACCGCATCTTTTACAGGGAAAAGACGAAAGAGTCTCTAACAAAAAAAATCACCAGCAATCCAGGCAAATATGGTGACCAGAAGAAAATCCAGGACTTAATTGGAATACGTATTGCCCTATACTTTATTGACGACATCACTGCAGTTAGGGAAGCCCTGGAAAAACGCTTCACATATGTTGCGAGCGACTCTCAAATCGATGAACTCGACAGTGAAGTTTTCAAGGCTGTTCGTTGCAACCTAATTTTCAAGCTTCCGGAGAGCTTTGATTTTACCACTGCCTTAGAGGCCGAGCACCTAAATCTAATAGATAACACTTTTGAGGTCCAGCTAAGAACAATCTTATCGGAAGGATGGCATGAAATCGATCATGACCTCAGGTACAAATGCAAAGATGACTGGATTGGTCTCGATCGTGAAAACCGTGCCTTCAATGGTGTCTATGCTACGCTGGAAACAAGCGAATGGACGCTACTCAAGCTATTTGAAGAGCTAGCGTACACTCACTACAAAGAGAAAAATTTAAAGGCCATGCTGAACAACAAGTTTCGCGTTAGGCTTAGATCATCACCTTTGGATGATTCGGTCCTATTATATATTAGCGAGAAACCAGAACTAATTAAGCGAATTTACCGATATAGCCGAACACGGATGTTGCAATGCATTTCTGCTCGACCTTACATGATGCCTCTTAGTATCGCCAACCTTGTATTCCTAATGAATCTGGACTCTTTGAACGACTCAGCCATTCATGAAATGATGCCCCCGAAGTTCAAAAGCTGGTGGGATAGTGCTGAACAGCAATCTGCACAGTAGCTTAATAAAAGACGCCTGAGGGGCGGAAAGCTGATCATATTCGCTTTAGAGGACACCGCCCCCCTATGGGGGCCATCCAAGCTAACTTGCATTCTAGTGGAACTTCACTATGGCGATGCTAATGACTAACTCGGAAATAATCTGATTTTGTATATAGTCCTGGCTTTTCAAACTTTGAACGTCCCACGTCGCTTTCACCGCAATCGGACGACCTAGCTTTTTCCCTTCTGGTCTCGCACGCTGCACCCACTATTTAGTACGTTCGATCAATAAGTTACGTTCAAATTCAGCCACTGCACTCGAAACCTGCATGGTCTTTTTCCCAACTGCTCCGACCAGCCCCCCCACCAAGCGCGAGACAGTGAACACGGATAGCTGATACATTTCCCGCTCAATCCCTTGGGAAAGGACCTTGATTTACGTGGTTTGCAGACGATGAGCCTGGCTTTTGCTGTACATCGACTACCCCGCGGACAACAACAAGATGAGCTGGCAGGACATGCTCGCCTGGCTGCGCAGCAAGCGCTGGCAGTCGCTGGGCTTTGGCGGCATCACCTACCTGGCACTGATGATCCCAGGGGTGAACGTGCTGATGATGCCGGCGGCGGTGGCCGGGGCCACGTTGTTCTGGGTGCGGGAGCGTAACTGACTGCCGAGGTGTACGCGCCCCCTGTAGGAGCAGCCTTGTGCTGCGAAGAGGCCATTGCAGCCGAAGATAATCTTTAGCCTTACCGGCCTCTTCGCAGCACAAGGCTGCTCCTACAAGATGAGCCGGCAGCCTGAGTGATGGTGAAAGCCATTGGGTCCACCAAAAGGCAGACCAGATCTGCTCGGGGCTCTACTGCCCCAACCGGCTGGAGAACTGCCCCACCACATCCACCACCCGCTTCGCCCCGTCCTGGATCTCGACAATCACGTTGCCCGTCTCATCGGCCAGCGCCAGCCCCTGCTCGGCCTGGCGCTTGCTGGTGTCGATGATCTCCACCGCCGCCTGCGCCAGCTGCTCGTTCTGCTTCACTACCCGGGCAATTTCCTCGGTAGCGGTGCTGGTGCGCGAGGCGAGCTGGCGCACTTCGTCGGCAACCACCGCAAAGCCACGCCCTTGCTCGCCCGCGCGGGCCGCCTCAATGGCGGCGTTGAGCGCCAGCAGGTTGGTCTGCCCGGCAATGTCGCTGATAGTCTTGATGATCGAGCCAATCACCCGCGACTGTGTATCCAGCGCCTGGATGCCCTCGGCCGCCTCCTGCATCGAAGCTTCCAGGCCGCGCATCACGCTGACGGTCTGGGTGACCACATCGGTGGCCTTCTGGGCGCTGACATCAGTACCCAGCGAGGTGTTGTAGGCAACATCTGCTGCCTCGGCCACCGCCTGCTCCTGATTGACCTGGTCGGTAATCACAGTGGCAAACTTGACCACTTTGTAGAGTACGTCGTGGGCATCGAACAGCGGGTTGTACGAGGCCTCCAGCCAGACCACCCGGCCATGGGCATCGATGCGTTTGAAACGCTCGGCCACGTACTCGCCACGGCGCAGCTTGTCCCAGAAGGCCTGGTAGCCGGCCGAGTTGGCCTCCTCCGGCTCGCAGAACATGCGGTGATGCTTGCCGCGGATCTGCTCCAGGCGGTAACCAACGCTGGCCAGGAAGCGTTCGTTGGCGGTGAGGATGGTGCCGTCGAGGGCAAATTCGATAACCGCGGTAGAGCGCATCAGCGCCTTGATCAGGCTTTCGTGCTCGCGAGACGTCTCAATGGTGCGGGTCAGGTCGCTGGAGTGCAGCGTAAAGTACTTGATGCGCCCCTCGCTGTTCTTCACCGGCTGCAGGATCGACCGCAGCCAGGCTTCCTGGCCGTTGCCACGCAGCAGACGGAAGGCGCCGTTCAAATGCTCGCCACGGCTGATCGCGCTC
>Ga0213823_1001651_pt1 | contig 13264 bp, 13 predicted proteins | sample MC6MC0907MG_FD_179887 | JGI IMG/M metagenome (GOLD analysis project Ga0213823, IMG submission 179887) | Enriched soil aggregate microbial communities from Iowa State University, Ames, United States - MC6-MC0907-MG | ecosystem: Environmental > Terrestrial > Soil > Unclassified | place: USA: Iowa...
CGAACAGCACCGCGCCACTGACGTCGTCGGGCAGTTGCGGGCGCTGGATGGCCCGTTGTTCGGTGTACAGGCGGTGGCGGGCCTCGGGCACGTAGGCGGTGGCCTCGACCAGCACCAGCCCGGGAGCGATGGCGTTGACGGTGATGTTGGCGTTGCCCAGCTCGCGGGCCAGGCTGCGGGTCATGGCGATCACCGCGCCCTTGCTGGCGACGTAGGCCAGCAGGTTGGGTGCGCCCCACAGCGGGGTGTCGGAGGCCAGGTTGATCACTGCGCCCCGGCCGCTTTCACGCAGGGCCGGCAGGACGGCGCGGGTCATCAGCCAGGTGCCGCGCACGTTGACTTGCATGACCTGGTCCCAGGTTTCGATGTCCAGCTCCTCGCAGCTCTTGCCACCGGAGTTGGTGATCGAGGCGTTGTTGACCAGGCCGTCGAGGCCGCCCAGGCGCTTGACCGTGCGTTCGATGCAGGCGTCGATCGAGGCGGGGTCGGCCAGGTCCAGGCTGACCCCGCTGACATCCAGGCCCATGCCGCTCAGCTCGCAGGCGGCCTGTTGCACGCGGCCGGCGAGTACATCGGCGATCACCACCCGGGCGCCGGCCTGGGCGATAGCCTGGGCAAAGGCATAACCCAGGCCGCGGGCGCCACCGGTGACCAGCACGCGGCGGCCTGCGAGAAGGTTGTCGAAGCTGCTCATCATTGGCTACTCAGCATGGCTTTGGGGAGGTAATGCAGGACACGCTTTTCGGCCCAGACCACGGCGCCGTAAGCCAGCACGCCGATCAGCGTGAGCATGACGATGGCGACGAATACTCCGGCGGTGTTGCCCTGGCCCTCGGCATCCACCAGCAGGAAGCCCAGGCCCTGGTTGCCGCCCACCAGCTCGCCGACGGTGACGCCGATCACCGCCAGGGTGGAGGCGATGCGCAGGCCGGAGAACAGCGCGGCCATGGCCGAGGGGAACTCCACCAGGCGGAAGATCTGCCAACGGCTGGCGTTCATGGTGCGCACCAGGTTGATCATGTCCGGGTCGACGGTGCGGATGGCCGAGAGCACGTTGATCATCACCGGGAAGAACACGATCAGGATGGCGATGAGGATCTTCGGGTAGATGGTGTAGCCCAGCCACATCACGAACAGCGGGGCGAAGGCCACCTTGGGCGCGATCTGCAGGGCCAGGATGTACGGCGATAGCATCGCCTCGGCCGAGGGCGACAGGCCCAGGGACACGCCGATGGCCACACCCAGCAGGGCGCCGAGGGCAAAGCCGACGATGATCTCGAAGGCGGTGATCAGGGTGTGTTCGAGCAGGTTGCCGGAGTGCCACATCAGCAGGCTTTCCTGGGCCACGCGGCTCAGTTGCGGCATGACGAATTCGGGCATGCCGACCAGCCCCGGGCCCCATTGCCAGAGCGCCAGGAACAGGACCAGCAGGGCGACGCTGCCGGCCACGGAAGGGTTGAGGTTTCTCATCGGGCGTTTACCTTGTTATGGCCGGGCCGTTACTTGGCCGCGCTGCGGGTTTCGATGAACTGGTTGCTGTAGAGCTCGTCGAGCTTGGGTTCGCGGGGGACGATGCCCTCGCTGACGTAGAACGTGCGCACCGCGTCGAGGCGCGCCGGGTCGATGCGGCCGAGTACTGGCTGGCCGGCGTAGACGTACTCCACGTACAGGCGCAGGGTTTTCTCCAGCGACGCTTCCTTGCCGGCGTAGGCCGGGACCGCGCGGGCAAAGCTGGCGGCAGCGGCTTTGGGGTCGTCGATGATGTCCTGCAGGCCGCGCAGGGTGGCCTGGACCACGCCGCGGACTATCTGCGGGTGGTGCTCGATGGCGTCGTCGGAGGCGAGGATTGCCTGGGCCATGCTCTCGAACACTTGCTCACGCGGGATGAGGGCGTACTTGAGCCCGGCGTCTTCGGCGTTGACCACCCAGTCCGGCACCCCGGCCATGGCCTGGGCCTTGTTGGCCGAGAACAGCTGCCATACGCCCGACGGGCCGGCGGCCTGGATGTCCACGTCGTCCTTGCTCAGCCCGGCCTTGCGCAGCGACGCGAGCAGGGCGTAGTAGGTGGTGTCGGAGTAGGACATCACGGTCAGGGTCTTGCCCTTGAGCTGCTGGATCGACTGGATGTTCTCGCCGGCGTTGGTGGCGATCATGGTCACCCCACCGCCACCCAGCACGGCCACCGCGCGCACCGGGATGCCGTTGGGCCGCACGATGATTGGCGTGTCGCCGATGGCACCGCCGATCAGGGCGTTGCCGGCGCCGATCTGCTTGGCAACGTCCACACCGCCCTTGGCAGCGATGAAGGTCAGGTCCAGGTCCTGCGCTTGGTAGTAGCCCTTTTCCTTGGCGATGATCCAGGGCGCGAACGCCGGCAGGCTGGGGGGGGCAGGCAGCAGGTAGGTGACCTTGGTCGGCTCGGCCTGGGCTTGGGCGGCCAGGCTCAGCGCCAGAGCAGCCAGGGTGGTGTGTGCCACGCGCTTGAGGTAGGTGGTGAACATGCTAACTCCCGAGTTTTGAGTGGGGCGTCGGTCAGTGCAGGTCGAGGTCTTCGCCGACCTTCAGCAGATCCATCAGGCGGCCGGCGAGCGGGCCGATTTCCGGGAGCTTGCGGCGCTCCAGCGGGTTGTTGCGGTGGGGCAGGTCGATCTCGATTTCCTCGATGATCGTGCCGGGGCGCGCGCTCATCACCAGCAAGCGATCGGACAGGGCGATGGCCTCGACCAGGTCGTGGGTGATGAACAGGGCGGTTTTCTTCTCCTCGAACAGCATCTGCGCCAGGTCCTGTTGCAGGATCATCTTGGTTTGCGCATCGAGGGCCGAGAATGGCTCGTCCAGAAACAGCACCTGCGGGTCGATCGCCAGGGTGCGGGCCAGTGCGGCGCGCTGGCGCATGCCGCCGGACAGCTGGAACGGGTAGTGGTCGGTGAAGCCTTGCAGGTGGCAGCGCTTGAGCAGATCCTCGGCGATGACCTTGCGCTGGGCAGCGGGCATGCCCTGGATCTCCAGGCCCAGCTCGACGTTGCGGCGGATGCTGCGCCATGGCATCAGCAGGTCCTTCTGCAGCATGAAAGCGACTTTCGGCACCGGGCCGTTGACGGCTTCGCCGCTGACCAGCACCTCACCTTCGGTGGGGCGGTACAGGCCAGAACCCATGTTGAGAATGGTGCTCTTGCCACAGCCGGAAGGGCCGATGATGGAAACCACTTCGCCGCGACGGATCTTGAAGTTGACACCACGGATGGCGAACGGCGCGTCGGCTTGACCTTTGGCCGGGAAGGCCTTGCCGACGTTGCGAAATTCGATTTCAGTCGTGGCGTCCTGACGCTGCGGTTCATGCCATTGCGGGGCGATTGCGTACATCTCTTTCACAGCCATGGGAATGTTCTCTGGTCTGTTTTATAGGTGATACGCCGTTTAGTGCATGAACAATGCCAGGCGGGAAATTTCTCTGAAATAATTAGAAAGTTGTTATTTTTTAAGACGTTGTGAATTCAGGCTGGATGGCATGTTGTTTTATATATGAAACATGGTTTTTTATATGGCACGAAAATGCCCAGCAACCGCGCATGAATTTGAATTCGTGCGTGGTTGCTGGGCATTTTGGGTAACGCAAAAGGTGGGGGTTTCGCAGGTGAAACGGCGAGGCATTCTGCGCGGGTTAACCCGCTCCCGCAGGGACGTTATCAGGCCTGAACGCGGCGTGCCGGCTTGAGGACGAGCCACAGCGCGGCAGCGATTAGCAGGCCGCCATACAGGTGGCCCATCGACAGCGATTCATCCAGCAGCCAGGCGCCCCACAGCACGCCGAACACCGGGATCATGAAGGTCACGGTACTGGCCTTGACCGGGCCGATCTCGGCCAGCAGGCGGAAGTACAGGATGTAGGCGAAGGCCGTGCACACAAGGCCCAGGCCCAGCAGCGACAACCATACCTGCCAGCCGCCCCAGCTGGCGGGCGGTTGAGTCAGTGCGCTCCAGGTAAACAGCGGCGTCATCAGCAACGTGGCGCCGAGCATGCTGCCGAGCGCCGAGAGGCGGCTGTCCAGGCCGCTGATCCAGCGCCGCGCCAGAAAGCCCGCGAAGCCGTAACAGGTGGTCGCTGCCAGGCAGGCCAGGGCGCCTTGCAGCAGCGCCATGTCCAGTGCGACCGGGCCCGCGCCGCTGAGGATGCCGACGCCGAACAGGCCGAGGAAGATGCCGCACAGTTTGGGCACGGTAAGCCCCTCACGGAAGAACAGTGCGCCGATCAGCACCCCCATCAGTGGCGTGGTGGCGTTGAAGATTGCCGAGTAGCCGGCCGGCAGCACCTGCGCCGCCACCGAATAGAAGGTGGCCGGGATGCCCGAGTTGATCATGCCCAGCACCAGGCAGGCGCCGAGCTTGCCCTCGAAGTTCCAGCGCACTCGTGCAGCGGCGAGGATGGCGATCAGGCCCAGGCAGGCGATCGACACGCGAAAGAAGGCGGTGGGCACGGTGCCCAGCTCGGGGGCGATGATGCGCATGAACAGAAAGCTCGCCCCCCAGACGGCGGCAAGGGTCAGCAGGCGGGCTAGGGCGATGGGGCTCACGGTGGTCTCCGGGTACAGGGCAGGGCGCGAGTGTACGTGATGGTGGACGAGGGGTTCTTGTCCTTTCTTGCGGTGTGAATCTGTACCGGCCCTTTCGCGGGGCCATGGGTATCAGCTCAAAGTGCCGAGTGCGACTAAGCTGTCTATCTCACCCCGCACCGAGGTGCCCTGCATGACCCAGCACTGGCCGGCCGGCGAGATCGCCCGGATGATCCTCGATGGCTTCGACGACTACCGCGAGCATTTTCGCCGCATCACCCTCGGTGCCCGCGAGCGCTTCGAACAGGCGCGTTGGCAGGATATCCAGCGGGCGGCGGCCGCGCGGATCAACCTGTATGAACAGAAGGTCGGCGAGGTCAACGGCTGGCTGCGTGATGCGTTCGATGACGAGGTGTTGCTGGAGGTGGAGCAGTGGCCGCTGGTAAAAAGTGCCTATATCCGCCTGATCGACCCGCGCCTGGACGATGAACTGTCAGAGACCTGGTACAACTCGTTGTTCTGCAGCCTGTTCAGCCATGACCAGATCAGCGACGGCTGCATGTTCATCCACACCACCCGCCCGTCGATACGTAGCCATCAGCGCGCGGCGCAGACCCGTAGCTATTCCCCGTGCGGTGGCCTGCAGGGGCTGCTGCGGGCGATCTTCGCCGACTATGGATTTGCCTATGGCGACCTTGACGGCGACGTGTCTCGCCTGGAGCAGCAACTCAAGGAATGCCTGCCCGACTGGGTGTGCAAGGACCCGGCCCTGGCCGTGGAACTGTTCGTGCCGGTGCTGTACCGCAACAAGGGCGCCTACCTGGTGGGCCGGCTGTACAACAGCGACGAGCAGTGGCCGCTGGTGATCCCGCTGTTGCACCGCGAAAACCATGGCATCGAGGCCGATGCGTTGATCACCGACGAGGCCGAAGTGTCGATCATCTTCTCCTTCACCCGTTCGTACTTCATGGTCGATGTGCCGGTGCCGGCAGAGTTCGTCAACTTCCTCAAGCGCATCCTGCCAGGCAAGCACATTGCCGAGCTGTACACCTCGATCGGCTTCTACAAACACGGCAAGTCGGAGTTCTATCGTGCCTTGATCAACCACCTGGCCAACAGCGATGACCGATTCATCATGGCTCCCGGGGTGCGCGGCATGGTCATGAGTGTGTTCACGCTGCCAGGCTTCAACACCGTGTTCAAGATCATCAAGGACCGCTTTTCGCCGTCCAAGACCGTTGATCGCGCGACGGTGATCGACAAATACCGCCTGGTGAAGAGCGTCGACCGTGTCGGGCGCTTGGCCGATACGCAGGAGTTTGCCGACTTTCGCTTTCCTCTGGGCAAGTTCGAGCCTGAGTGCCTGGCCGAGCTGCTGGAGGTGGCGCCGTCCACCGTGGCCCTGGAGGGCGATACGGTGCTGATCCGCCACTGCTGGACCGAGCGGCGCATGACGCCGCTCAACCTGTACCTGGAGCAGGCCAGCGAAGGCCAGGTACTGGAGGCGCTGGAAGATTACGGCCTGGCCATCAAGCAGCTGGCGGCGGCGAACATCTTCCCCGGCGATATGTTGCTGAAGAATTTTGGAGTTACCCGGCATGGCCGGGTGGTGTTCTACGACTATGACGAGATCAGCTACCTGACCGAGGTGAATTTCCGCCACATCCCGCCGCCGCGTTACCCGGAGGACGAGATGTCGGGCGAACCGTGGTACTCGATCGGGCCGCATGACGTGTTTCCCGAGGAATTTCCGCCGTTTCTGTTTGCCGATATGGGCCAGCGACGTTTATTCAGCCGGTTGCATGGGGAACTGTACGACGCGGATTACTGGAAGGGGCTGCAGGCGTCGATCCGTGAGGGCAAGGTGATCGATGTGTTCCCGTATCGGCGCAAGGGACGGTGATTGGGTGGGGCAATGCCGGCCTCTTCGCGGGGCTGGTTCACCCGCTTACCCCTTCAAACACTTGAGCTCACTGAAGTCTGTGCGCACCTTGGCCAGCCGCTCTCGCAGATACTGGCGCTGCGCCGGGCTGCTCTGCTGCAGCAGGTCGATCAACAAGTTGCGGGTCTGCTCCTCGCTGCTTTGAAAGGCAACGCGGTATTCCGGGGTCCACAGGCTTTCCTTGCGCTGCAGCAGTTGCGCCAGACGCGGCTCGAAACTGGCATCGCCGCGCTGGTTCATGGCCAGTACCAGCTGTTGCTGCCAGTGCGCGCGGTTGGCGATCGACTGGCGGTTCTGGTCGCCTAGCGCCTGTGACCAGGCTTGCACGCGTTGGCGCTGGGCCGCGCTGAGTTCCCCGAACCAGGGCGTCAGACGTTTTTCCATGCGCTCAGCACGGCGGGCGATCTGTTTGGGAAGCGGGGTCTGGGCATACTTTTTTTGCCGCTCGCTGATGTCGTCACGGAACGCATCGCGCATTTGCGCGACCTGCGCATCGCTCATGCCGCGCAGCAGTTCGGTGGCTGAAGGCGTGATCGCTTCGGCAACCCGGCCGATCGCCTGGCGGGCTTCGACCGTACGTTGCTGCAGGGCCTGGTCGGTCACCTGGCCCTCGGCAACCATGTCACGCACGCGGTCGAGCCAGTCCAGGTACCCGGGCAGTTGGGTCTTGCAGTGCCAGGCCAGCTGCTGCTTGAGCCGTTCGTCGAGCAGCGTTTTCTGCTCGCGGTTCATGTCCAGGTAGTCGCTGAGCGACCACGGCACCAGCCGGTCGAGGTTGCGGTAGGCCAGGTCCATTCGGTTGCAGGCTACCAGCGCCAGGGCGAAGGCAGTGGCGATGAACAGGGCTTTAGACACACGTAGAGGCATGTGCTGATCCTTGCAGTGGCAGGCCACTCGGTAGACGCAAGGGCGCGACGACGGTTCCGCCGAATCAGCGGTCGGGCGGCGCGCTGGCTTCAGGTGTAGAATAGCCGCCTTGTCTTGAGGAACATCGGAAATGGCTCTGCTTGGGCGTTACAACAGTTTGCAAATCGTGAAACACGTGGAGTTCGGCCTTTACCTGGACGGCGGCCCCGACGGCGAGATCCTGCTGCCCGGGCGCTACATCCCGAAAAATGCCGAAACCGAGGTCGATGACTGGCTGAACGTGTTCATCTACCTGGACAGCGAAGACCAGCTGATCGCCACCACCGAGAAGCCCAAGGTGCAGGTCGGTGAGTTCGCCAGCCTCAAGGTCAAGGACATCAACGGTGCGGGCATTTTCCTCGACTGGGGCCTGTCCAAGGACCTGCTGATGCCGTACTCGGAAGAGGCGCGGCCGCTGAAGATCGGCGATTACTGCGTGGTGCACGTCTACCTCGACAAGCGCACCCGGCGCATCACTGCCACCTCACGGCTGGACCGTTACCTGGACCGTACCCCGGCCGATTACTCGGTGGGCCAGCCGGTCGAATTGCTGGTGGCAGGTGAGACGCCGATGGGCTTCAAGGCGATCATCAACAACCGTCACTGGGGCCTGATCCACAAGAACGAGATCTTCAAATTCATGCGTTCGGGCATGCATGAGAAGGGTTTCATCAAGGAAGTGCGCCATGACGGCAAGATTGCCCTGAGCCTGCAGCCGGTGGGCCAGGCGTTGGCCGATGGCCTGCCTGAGCAGATCATGCAACGCCTGGAAGCCGAAGGTGGGGTGTTGCCGGTGTGCGACAAGAGCGACCCGGAAGTGATCAGCCGCCTGTTCAATGTCAGCAAGGGCAACTTCAAGAAAGCCATTGGCGCATTGTTCAAGCAGGGCCGCATCGTCATCCATGACGATCGCATCGAGCGGACCTGAGGTCAGGCCTGCACGAAGGTGCTGAAATCCAGCTGCTCGCCGCCCGGACGGGTGTCGCGCAGCAGCGAGTCGCGGTCGGCGCTCAGCGCCAGGCTGATGGTCGACCGGCGCTTGCCGGCGTTGCGCACTTCCATCTGCTCCTGATGGGCCTTGATGAAGTTGGTGGGCACTTTGAGGTGCTGCAGTTCATCGCTTTCGGGGGTGTGCAGCAGCAGGTTGACCCAGTCGGGCTGGCCTTTGCGCAGCAGCGCCACCGGCACCTCGAACCACCACAGGTTGCGTTTGCGGTCGAGGATGGCGAACAGGGTGTTGGCACTGGTGAGCACCGGCTTGGTCAGCGCTTCGTTGCGCCGGGCGATGGCGGCGGGTTTGTCGAGTTTCATGCAGGTTCCTGCGGTGTGACGCTATAAAGGCCTGCATTGTGAGGGGTGGCACGGAGCGGGGCAAGGTATGCCGCCCGCTTTGTCCTGGCCGCCCCCTTCGCGGGCTTGTTACGCGAAGGGGGCGGTTGCCTCACCGACGAACTGGCAGGCTCAACTCGGAGGTCGCGCCGTCTGCGGTAGTGACCGTCGCAGTAAAGCTGCGCATCCCTCCGGCATTTTCCAGCACCTGCGCAAACCGCGCCTGCCCCTTGGCATCGCTGTTCACCAGCACCTCCCCCAGGTACTGCTCTGCTTCAGCCCCCTCAGCCTCGGCATTACCAAACACCTCGACCCGCAGCAGGCTCGACGCCGGCCCCTGCACCTCACCACGCAGCACATTGCCGTTCAGCCCCAGCAACCGTGGCGCCTGTTGGTTATGGTTGGGCAGCGGCTGGCACGGTTTGGGTTCGCCCTTGGCATCGCAGATGATCGCCTGGTCTTTCTTCGGCAGGTCCGCGCCTACCCCGCGCGAGCCCACATACAGCGCATGGGCCTGGGCCGGCACGCCGAACACGATGGCACCGGTACGCTGGCCTGGCACACACGAGCCACCGGCCTCGCAGCGGCGGATGTCCTGGCTGTTGCCCCAGATGCGGTTGCCGGTGAGGCGGGTAGTGGTGACGTCCGGCTCCGGGCGCAAGGCCACACCGATGCGGTTGCCGTGGATCAGGTTGCCGTCGAGGATGTTGCCCTCGCCGGTGACGCTGACGCCAATGGAGTTGCCGCTGAAGGTGTTGGCGCCCAGGTAGTTGCGCTTGCCCCAGTTGATCTGCAGGCCGTCGGAATAGTTCTCGAAGCGGTTGCGCACCACGCTGTTGTCGTTGCCCAGGAGGATCTCGATACCCTGGGACGGCTCCGGGTTGGCGGGCGTCGAGCGGAACAGGTTGTCGGCCACCAGGTTGAACGCCGCGCCGCGGGTCAGCTCCAGGCCATCGCCATTGTCGATCAGCTGGTTGCGCAGCACCTTGTTGTTGTTCGTGGTAGTGGCGGTCGGGTTACCGGCACCGTCGTCGCCGGTCAGCATGATGCCGGCACCGCCCTTGTTGGCGACGATGCGGTTGTCTTCGATGACGTTGTTGCTGGCGCGGTTGACCAGGATGCCGATGCAGAAGTTGCGCACTTCAAGGCCGCTCAGGTGCACGCCCTGGGTGTCGCGCAGCACCAGCCCGGGGTGGGTGGTGGTGCGCACGTTGGTGCCGAACTGGCCGGGCAGGGCGCCAGGGCAGGTGCGCACACCTTGGTCCTTGATGTAGCCGGAGCCGTCGATGGCGATGTACTGGCCGTCGCGCGCCCAGGGCAGCCCGGTGATGCGCACCGGGCCCTTGATTTCCGGCAGCGCACGGGCCGGGCGGATGACATAAGGCGCCTGGCCGACTGCTGCGATGTCGATGCGGTAGTGGCCGGGGTTCTGGTTGCTGGTTTCGATCGCCCACCGCAGGGTGCCGGGCTGGCCATCGTCGGTGTAGCGGTCGACCTTCAGGGTTTCGCTGGCCGGTGCAGCGGCCTGGGCAGAGAGGGGAAGCAGCGGCAGCAAGGCTGCGAGCAGAGGCATCAGACGCATGGGCGGGTTTCCGGAAACTGTTGTTTTTATAAGCTGGCTACCCTCGTCGGGTCGCCGTTTGCCGGCGATTCTAGAGCTGCGGTAGGGATTGTGCAGCGCCAGGGCGGCGGATTGGTGCGGTATTCGCCCGCAGATTTACCGCTCGGCCTGTACCCGGCAAATTGATTGAAACTCTTGGCGAAGGCGCTGGGTCCACCTTCTGTCGACACGGTTCACGTGTCTCAATTTGCAGGAGATTCGCCATGAGCGGCACTAAAGACAAAGCGAAAGGCTTGGCCAACGAAGCCATTGGTAACGTCAAGCAAGGTGTTGGCAAGGTGACCGACAACGACAAGCTGCGCGCCGAGGGCAAGGCCCAGGAACTGAAGGGCGAGGCGCAGCAGATCAAGGGCGATGTCAAAGATGCGGTGAAAAAGCCTTGATGTGCGGTTGATCTTCTCGGCCTCTTCGCGGGCAGGCGCACGTCAGAAGGCGCGTGTTTGCCCGCGAATACTATGTAGCCATTTTCTTAAAGTCTGGTAGGGAGCAGCACACCAGTCGCGTGGTCTATTAGACTCCTCTGTTGTACTGATCAAGCGGCGAAAGGAGACGCTATGATTTTTCCCAACCTGCGCGGCCTGCCCCTGCACCGCGTGCTGGTGCGCACCGTCACAGAGTTTCTTGACGACGAGATGTCCACCTATGCCTCCGCGCTGGCCTACCAGATGCTTTTTTCGCTGTTCCCGTTCTTGCTGTTTCTGATCGCCCTGATCGGTTTTCTGCATCTCCCCGACTTCTTTTCCTGGCTGCGCCTGCAGTCGGAGCTGGTGCTGCCGCCCCAGGCCCTGGAGCAGGTCAACCCGGTTATCGACCAATTGCAGCAATCCAAAGGCGGGCTGCTGTCGGTGGGTATCGTTATCGCCTTGTGGACCGCTTCGGCGGGTGTGCGCCTGATGATGAGCGCAATGAACGCGGCCTATGACGTACCTGAGGGCCGCCCGGTGTGGAAGCGCATTCCGCTGTCGATCTTCTACACCGTGGGTATCGCCGGTATGTTACTGGCGGCTGCAGCGCTAATGGTGCTTGGGCCGCAGGTGATGGAATGGATTGCCGCCCAGTTCGGCATGCAGGAAGTGATCGTCACGGTATGGACGATATTGCGCTGGCCGGCAATCATCATCCTGATGATGGTCGCGGTGGCGCTGATTTATTACGTGATGCCGGATGTGAAGCAGAAATTTCGCTTCATTACCCCAGGATCGGTATTGGCGGTTGTAGTATGGATCATTGCCTCCCTGGGCTTTGCCTACTACGTGAAGACCTTCGCCGACTACAACGCCATGTATGGCAGCATCGGTGCGATCATCGTGCTGTTGCTGTATTTCTATATTTCCGCTGCCGTGCTGTTGTTGGGGGCGGAGATGAATGCGGTGATCGAGCACATGTCGGCCGAGGGCAAGAACCCCGGCGAAAAGGACTTCGAGGGCGAAAAACCCAAGGAAACCCTCACTGTGCTCGGCCATGAACACCCCGTCGAGCCGCAAACCTCCGAGCCGAATCCGCGATGATCCGTGACATCCTGAAGATGGGCGATGAGCGCCTGCTGCGCGTCGCTCCACCCGTGCCAGAGCACCTGATCGGCAGTGCCGAGTTGCAGCAGTTGATCGATGACATGTTCGAAACCATGCGCCATGTCGGTGGCGTGGGGCTGGCCGCGCCGCAGATCGGCATCGACCTGCAACTGGTGATCTTTGGGTTCGAGCGCAGCGAGCGCTACCCGGATGCCGAGGCGGTGCCGCAGACCATCCTGCTCAACCCAGTGATCACGCCGCTGTCCACCGAGGTCGAAGACGGTTGGGAGGGCTGCCTGTCGGTGCCGGGCCTGCGCGGCGTGGTGCCACGCTACAAGCACATCAGTTATGCCGGCATCGACCCGCAGGGCAACCCGCTCAACCGCTTCGCCGACGGCTTCCATGCGCGGGTGGTGCAGCACGAGTGCGATCACCTGATCGGGCGGCTGTACCCATCGCGTATTCAGGACTTCGCCAAATTCGGTTACACGGAGGTGTTGTTCCCGGGCTTGGACCCCAGCGACGACTGACCGCGTAGCAGTGCCACCAGGCGTTTGCTGCGCTGGTAGCGCGCCAGGCGGGAGGCCAGAGCGTCGGGCAGGTCGCACGCTGTGGTGAAGCCCAGGCGCTGGTAGAAAGCCTGCAGGTCAGGGTGGCAGAACAACCAGGTGCAGCCGTCGGCCTGGGCCAATGCCGCTTCCACCAGCCGCGCAGCCACGCCCTGGTTGCGCCAGTGAGGCGCTACCAGCAGGCCGGTGAGCCAGTGGCCGCCAGCGACTGGGCTCAGGCTCAGGCCGGCAATGACTTCGCCACTGCGCGCCACCCACAACTCACCGTCACCGGCTGCGCGCATGCGCGAGCCGTGCTGTTTGTAAAAATGATTTAACAATCTTCGTTCGAGGTCGGTGAGCGCAGTGAAGAGGAGGGTAGTCATGGATTTCCAGTCGCCGGCAGCTCTAGCCCAGTGTTTTCAGGCCTTCAAACCGCTTCGCTTTGTCGCAGATTGTTGCAAAAGCTGCAAGGGTGAATGTCCGAGTTCAGGGTTCAACTATTGCAGGCCGAGAGTAGAATTTCACCTATTCCCCCTGGCAGTACGACGAAGCGGGATCGGTACTTCGTGTCATCTTCGCAGTTGATGACAACTTCTCCGCGCCATTGACGGCATATGAAGTCAATCGATCAGCTTGATTGCTTTGAAGGCCAAACATCCATGAAACCCTTACTGATTCTTGCATTGGTCGGTATGTCCTCGTTCGCCTTTGCCGATGAGGCCAAACCCGTCTCCAGCGAGCCTGTGGCACAGCAGTACGACTACACCATGAACCTGGATATCAAACGGGTGATCAACCTGTCGACCATCCCCAATGTCTGCGAAGTGGTGCCTGCGACCATGACCTATGAAGAC
>Ga0213823_1001654_pt1 | contig 13229 bp, 4 predicted proteins | sample MC6MC0907MG_FD_179887 | JGI IMG/M metagenome (GOLD analysis project Ga0213823, IMG submission 179887) | Enriched soil aggregate microbial communities from Iowa State University, Ames, United States - MC6-MC0907-MG | ecosystem: Environmental > Terrestrial > Soil > Unclassified | place: USA: Iowa...
CTCTGCCGATCCTTCCCTAGACTTTGCCCATTCCTTTCACGCGGCGGAGTTTCCTCCCATGAACTACCTGATTTCGCTGGGCATCGGTCTCGGTGTCGGCCTGCTCTATGGCGCGCTGGATTTTCGTTCCCCGGCACCTCCGGCGATTGCGCTGGTGGGGCTGTTGGGCATGCTCGCGGGTGAGCAGCTGTGGCCGATGGGCCGGCAACTGGTCGCCGGTTGGTTGTCCTGAGTTCCTTTTTTTCCTTTGGTGGATGTCCTCATGAAAGCACTGCAATTCGATAAAACCGGCGACCTGTCTTCCCTGCATTTCGTCGACGTACCGACCCCGGTGCCCAGCGCTGATGAAGTGCTGGTCGAGATCAAGGCGGCCGGACTGAACCCCAGCGATGTGAAGAACGTGCTCGGGCGATTTCCGTACACCACATTGCCACGGATTCCCGGGCGTGATTTTGCCGGTGTCGTGGTTGAAGGGCCGCAGGCGTTGCTCGGTCAGGAAGTCTGGGGCACCGGGCGTGAGCTGGGCTTTTTCGCCGATGGTTCGCACGCGCAGTTCGTCAAACTGCCGGCCAATGGCGTGGCGCACAAACCGTCGCACTTGAGTTTCGCCCAGGCCGCAAGCCTCGGCGTGCCGTACACCACGGCGTGGGATGCGCTGGAACGCAGTTTGGTGACGGCTGATACTCGTTTGCTGGTGATCGGCGGCGGTGCGGTGGCCACGGCGGCGTTGGCGTTGGCCAAGGTGCGCGGGGCGCAGATCCTCGCGGCCGCGCGCAGGCCGGAGCAGGTCAAGGAGTTGCAGGCGCATGGCTTCCAGACAATTCAGCTGGATAAACCCGAAGACCTCGGCGCACAGGTCAACGCGGTGTACCGCGGCGGCGCCGACGTGATCTTCGACACCACCGGTTTCTGGCTGCCGGCCTCGGTCGCGGCATTGGCAGCGTTCGGGCGCATCGCGATCATCGCCGCACCGGTCGACGGCCATGTGCAATTGCCGGCGCTGGCGCTGTACCGCAAGGGCGGCTCGGTGGTCGGGATCAACTCGCTGCTGTACGGCGTGCAAGCTTGCGCGGCGATGCTGGAGCAATTTGGGCGGTTCTTTGATGAGGATCTGTTGCCGTTGCCGCAGGGGTTGGCGGAGGTGCCATTGGCGGAGGGGTTGGACAGCTACGCGCAGGTGAATCAAGGCAGTGGCGACAAGATAATTCTCATCCCCTGACACCACAAAACAACTGTGGGAGCGGGCTTGCTCGCGAAAGCGGTGTGTCAGCGAAGCAAATATTGACTGACACAGCGCATTCGCGAGCAAGCCCGCTCCCACATTTTTTACCGTGTTGTACTCAGGAAGGCGGGACGCCGTTCTCCCACGCCGACCAGTTTTTCAGAATGTCCTGCACCAGCGGATTGCCGGCGCGATAGAGGTTTTCCAGCGCCGGCACGAACCCGCCCTGATCGGCGTACTTGAGCAGGTTGTCCACTTCGCTGCCGCCCGGCTCCGGACGATCAAAGTCAGAGCCTGCACGCACCACCGCCAGTCGCTGCACATCCACCAGGCCTTCGCGACTGGCGCGTAACAAGGCCTCGTAGGTCGAGTTGTCTTCCTGTTGCGTGGTGCAATATTCACCCTGGTTGTCGGTCAGCAGTTTGGTCCAGACTTCGGCACGTTCGCTCAGGCGTGTGCCGGAGAACCAGGTGTTGCCCGCCAGTGTGTCGCAACGCGTGACCACTGGCGGCTGATTGGCCGGGGCCGACGGGTATTTGCGGCGCCACGCTGCCGATTCCTTGCTCTCGCTCAGCTCGACCTTGTGGCTCAGGGCGAAGGCTTTGGCCTGCAATTTCGGGTTGAGTTCGAAGACTTCGGTCTTGTAGTCCAGCGGCGGTTTTTCGTTCGGCCCCTTGGTGTTGATGCCCAGGTAGCCGGTCGGCCAGCTCGCCGGCGCGTCGCGCGAATCCAGCTCCCATTGTGTGCCGAATTCCACCAGGTAATGCGCCCACGCCGCAGTGCCGATGGTCCCGTGTTTGGGGCTGATGCCGGCGATCCCGGCGATCAGAAACCAGCTTTTGCGCAGGTCGAATTTCGGCGACAGGGCCAGTGCCAGTGTCGAGGCGGCGGCATTGGTCTGGCCCATGCCGGTGGTCAGCAGGCACACCTGTTGCGCGTTGCAGCGCACAGTCGGGTACTCGGCAGACAGGCCCGGTACGCGGACTTCCTGCTTGAGATCGAGGCGCTCGATCCAGTTCTGCGCCTCGGGGGCGAACATGGTGATCAGCACGACTTTCGGCTGGATCGGCGCTTCATCCGCCCAGGTGGTGGAGGAGAGCAGGGCCGCAGCGGCCAGGGTCAGACGCGTCATTGCTTGCATGAGAATCTCCTGAATTCAGAACTGGTAGCCGATGCCGGCGTAGTAACCCCAACCATTGGAGCGTGCGCGGAAATTGCCGTCGCCGAAGTTCAGCTCACTGCCGTCCTCCCAGTTGCCGCCGTTGTGGAAGTAACGGCCGACCAGGGTGAAGCGCAAGTGGGTGAACGAGTAGAGCAAGACGTTGGTCGCCACCGTGGCATTGGCGGTGCGCGCCGGGTTGTCCTTGTGGATGTCCGAGCCGAAGTCGAAGTTGGTGAAACCGATGTAGGTCAGCGACGCGCCGTTGCTGAATTTGTCGATGGGCACGATGTACTTGAGCTGCGCGCGGTAGCCGTCCCACGAATACTCATTGCTCGCGCCGTAGTTTTCCCACTGGTAGCGCCCGTACAGGTTGGCCGACAGGTTGACCCGCGAATGGGTGTCGATGTCGGTGCCGAAGCCGCTGTACAGGGTGTTGGCGCGGTTCTCTTTACGGCTGCCGTGATCGTAGATCCAGTCGAACGCCACGTACCATTCCTTGAACGGGCCGATGGCCAGGCTGCGGCCGGCGAGGTAGTCGATGGAGATGCGCGGCTCGTGCTCCATGAACACCGGTGAGCCGTGATCCCACACGCCTTTGTCGTGGCTGTTGCCGATGTTGAAGATCTTCGGAATGTCGACATAGCCGTACAGCTCGAACGGCCCCTTGCGCCCGAAGTACTCGTATTCCAGGTAGATATCGTCGGCCGGTTGCGGGCCGAAACTGATGTCTTTGCTGCCGATCAGCGTCAGGTCCTGGTTGTACCAGTCCGACAGATACGCACCTTGTTTGGGCGGGCTGGCCTCGGGGCTGAGGGTTTCGCCTTGCGCCGATTCTTCGGGAAGCGCCGGTTGCGCCAATGCGCTGTGGCTGAGAACTCCGGTAACGCCGGTCAGTAGCAAGGAAACAGCAAACGTGCGCGCAAACGGGGCGCGTAGAGGGGAAGCAGCGTGCATTCAAAGTCCTTTTTTTGCGGATCGAGGCCCGGGTTCTGCGGGTCTGTACGGTTTTGTTACGAAAAAGCAGTTTTAGGCAGGTCGCAAACGTTTGCACAAGGCGTACCAGTTTCTTTTAAACGCTGAAATTCTCCTGTGGGAGCGGGCTTGCTCGCGAAGGCGTCGGGTCAGGTGACACATCCTTCTCAGTTACACCGCTTTCGCGAGCAAGCCCGCTCCCACAGGGTTAGTCAGGTGTCGCCAAACCCAGTGTTTACTGGCCGAAAGCCCCGTTCTAGACGGCCCTAGTATTAAAGTATTAACACCATTTAATCAGTGCTCCATGGCGGGGCGTCTACTAGCTTGTCACCCAGAACGCGGTTTTGTGATGACCGTCGCAGTCTTGATTCGCGTGTGGAATAAGCACGGTTTGCACGCCTTCAAGGAAGAATTTGGCCACGACAAGGAGTAGCCCGTGGAAGCAAGGTTTGGTGTCGCCCTCGTTTCGCGTTTTTCCCCTCTTTCCCTTGCCGTGCACTTGAGCGTTGCCGGACTGTTGTTCGGCGGCGTCAGCGCACCTGCACTGGCCACATGCTCCACGGCGGGTTCCACCGTGACCTGTACCGGCGTGCCGAGTCTGCCGCTGTTTCTCAACAGCTTTTCCAGCGCCACCAACGGCCTGACGGTCAACGTCAACTCCGGGGCGCAGATGAACGCGACGCTCGGCGGCCACGTGATGGACCTGACCGGGGTCAACATCAGCCTGAACAACTCCGGGACGATCGACCCGGCGCTGCTCGGGCTGGTCTCGGTGTTGAGCGGCGGCGCCTTCATCGGCACCGGCGCAACGAGTACGGTCAGCGTGGTCAACAATGCCAGCGGGATCATTCGCGGTACCGGCATGTTGCTCGGGCTCAACCTGACCAGCCTCGACGGCTTGGCGATTGGCGTGAACAACGCCGCGGCCGGCACAACCAGCATCACCAACAACGGCACCATCACTTCGACCGGACTCTCGATCGGCGGCATCACCCTGGCCGATACTCCGGTGGTCGGTGTGTACGGCGGCTCACAGGTCAACATGACCAACAGCAGCACTGGCGTGATCAACGGCCGGATTGCCTTCGAGACCTCGGCGGCGGGCAACACTTTCACCAACGCTGGTGCGATCACTGGCGGCGTGTCGATGGGCGCGGCCAGTACCAACACCTTCACGGCGGTAACCGGTTCCAGCGTCAATGTGGGTGACGGCGTACAGATCAGCGTCGGGCTCGGCGGACTGATCGGCATCAACCTGACCTTCGCACCCACCGGTACCGTCGACGGTGGCGCAGGCGGCACCAACAGCCTGATTCTGCAGAACCCGAGCGGCGTCGGCGGCGGCATCACCGGGGTCGGCACGGCGTCCAGCGCCACGTACGTCAACTTCAACAACCTGACCATCAACAGCGGCACCTGGACCTTGCAAGGGCCACTGGTCAGCGGCGCGACCACGCTCAATGGCGGTGTCGCCCAGTTCAACAACAACGCCACGTTCGGCAGCGGGGTGCTCACTTCCAACGGCGGGATCCTTCAGGCCAGCAACGCCGGGTTGAACCTCAGCAACCTGATCTCCCTCGGTGCCGGTGGCGTGACCGTGCAGGGCACCAACGCCACCACCCTGAGCGGGGTGATTTCCGGCAGCGGCGGTCTGACCAAAATCGGCACAGGGCAACTGAGCCTCAGCGCCGCCAACACCTACCTGGGCAACACCACGCTCAACGGCGGTACCGTGCAGTTGGGCAACAACCTGGCGTTGAGCACCGGGACCCTCAACGTCACCGGCGCGACCACCTTGAGCGCGCCCGGCACGATCAACCTGAGTAATGCCATCAGCCTCAACGGTACCTTGACGGCCGGCGGCACGGGCGCGCTGACCCTCGGCGGCTTGATCAGCGGCAGCAGTGGCCTGACCAAAACCGGCAGCGGCAGCCTGACCGTCAGCGGCGCCAACAGCGGCTTCACCGGCACCACCACCCTCAGCGCCGGCAGCCTGCTGGTGACCAACAACAACTCGCTGGGCAGTGGTGCACTGAACACCGCCGCCGGCACCAGTCTGGACAGCACCACCAACGTCACGCTGGCCAACAACATCGGCATGACCGGCGCGCTCAACGTGCTCGGCAGCAATGCGCTGACCCTCGGTGGCGTGTTGTCCGGCACCGGCGCGATTACCAAATCCGGCAGCGCCAGCCTGACGTTGACCGGCAACAACACCAATAGCGGGAACACCTTGCTCAATGCCGGTAGCCTGTTGGTGGGCAGCAACACCGCGCTGGGCACGGGCGCGTTGAATACGGCCGCCGGAACCACGCTGGATGCGACGGCGGCGGTGACGTTGGCCAACGCCGTTGCGGTAACCGGGGCGCTGACCCTTGGCGGCACGCAGGCGCTGGGCCTGAGCGGCGTGGTCAGCGGCACCGGCAACCTGATCAAGAACGGCACCGCGAACCTCAGCCTCAGTGGCAACAACACTTTCTCCGGCGGTACTGCGCTGAATGCCGGTACGCTGATTGTCGGCAGCAACACCGCGCTGGGTACCGGGGCATTGACCACGGCGGCGGGCACCACGCTCGACGCCAGCACCGCGGTTGCGCTGACCAACGCGGTCAGCCTCGGCGGCAACCTCAACGTCGGTGGCAGCGCCAACCTGACCCTCGGCGGCATCGTCAGCGGCAGCGGCGGTCTGACCAAAAACGGCGCGGCCAATCTGATTCTCAATGGTGCCAACACCTTCCTCGGTGCCGTCGCGTTGAACGCCGGCACCATTACTGCCGGTGCCAATGCGGCGCTCGGCAGCGGCAACATCACCGTCGGCGGCGTGGCGACTCTGGACAGCAATGCGGCGGTGACGCTGAACAACAACGTCATTCTCAATAACAGTCTGGGGATTGGCGGCAGCAACGCGCTGACCCTCGGTGGCGTGATCAGCGGCACCAGCCAACTGGTAAAAAACGGCGCCGCCAATCTCACGCTCAGCGGCGTCAATACCTACAGCGGCGGCACCACGCTGAATGCCGGCAGCCTGACCGTCGGCAACGGCGCGGCACTGGGCACCGGCGCCTTGTCGGTGGAAGGTGCGGGCACGCTCAACGGCAGCTCCGCCGTGACCCTGAACAACAACGTGATCCTCAACGCCAACCTCACCGCTGGCGGTGCCAATGCACTGACCCTCGGCGGGGTGATCAGCGGCAGCAATGGCCTGATCAAGACCGGGGCATCGAGTCTGACCCTGACCGGCAACAACACCTACACCGGCACCACCGCGCTGAACGCCGGTTCACTAATCGTCGGCTCCAACACCGCACTCGGCACCGGCACACTCAACGCGTCGAATGGCACCTCGCTCGATGCCAGCACCGCCGCGACCCTGGCCAATAACGTCAACCTCGCCGGCACGCTGACCGTGGGTGGCACCAATGCGCTGACCCTTGGCGGTGTGGTCGCCGGTATCGGCGGGCTGACCAAGAACGGCGCGGCCGACCTGACCCTCAATGGTGCCAACACCTATTTCGGTAACACCGCGCTGAACACCGGCAAACTCATCGTCGGCAGCAACAGCGCGCTGGGTTCCGGCACGCTGAACGCGGCGGCCAACACCACGCTGGACGCCAACACGGCGGTAAGCCTGAACAATGCCGTGGCACTCGCTGGTGCCTTGAACATCGGCGGCACGGCGAATGTGACGCTGACCGGTCTGGTCAGCGGCGCGGGCAGTCTGGTGAAAGATGGCGCGGCGAACCTGATTCTCAATGCGGCCAACAACTACCTCGGCGGTACCACGCTGAATGCCGGTACGCTGACCGTCGGCAACAGTTCTGCATTGGGCTCCGGTGCATTGACCGTCGCTGGCGCTGCCACACTGGACAGCAATTCGCCGCTGGTCAGCCTCAACAACGCGGTCGCCTTGAATGCGGGGCTGACCGTGGGTGGCACGCAGAATCTCACCCTTGGCGGCGTCACCAGCGGCACAGGCCAACTGATCAAGGACGGCGCAGCCAACCTGACACTCAACGGCAACAACACTTTCAGCGGCGGCACCACCCTCAACGCCGGTACCCTGACCCTGGGCAATGCCAACGGTCTGGGCACCGGCGGCTTGACCGTCGGCGGTGCGGCGACTCTGGATAACAGCGCCTCGTTCGGCATCGGCAACGCAATCACCCTCAACGCCGGGCTGACGGTGGCCGGCAATAACGACCTGAGCCTCAACGGCATCATCGACGGCGCCGGCAGCCTGACCAAAAACGGTTTGTCTGACCTGACTCTGGCCGGCAACAACACCTTTACCGGCGCACTGAACATCGTCTCGGGCAGCGTCACCACCCTCAACAGCAATGCGCTGGGCAGCACTTCCGGCGTCAACATCAGTGCCGGTGCCGGCCTGAATCTCGGTAGCGATGCCAGCCTCGGCGCGCTGACCGGCAGCGGCAGTGTGCAATTGACCGGCAGCAATACCCTGATCGTCGGAGGCGGCAACGTCACCAGTACGTTTGACGGTGATCTCAGTGGCAGCGGTGGCCTGACCAAAGTCGGCACCGGCACCCTGAACCTCACTGGCATCAACGGCATCACCGGCAATACCGCGATCGATGGCGGTATCGTGAACCTGAGCGGTTCGCTGGGCAGTGCGCAGGTCAACGTCAACACCGGTGGCACGCTGACCGGTACCGGCTCGGCGCTCGGCGCGGTGAACATCAATAGCGGCGGTCATCTGGCGCTGTCATCGGGCAACACCCTGTCGGCGGGTGCGCTGACCCTTGGGGCCGGCAGCAATGTCGATGTGGCGCTGGGGACTCCGTCGACCAGTTCGCTGATGAACGTCGGCGGCAACCTCACCCTCGACGGCAATCTCAACGTCAGCGATGCCGGTGGTTTCGGCGTCGGTGTGTATCGTCTGTTCAACTACACCGGGGCCCTGACCAATCTGGGTCTGGACGTCGCCGCCGTGCCGGTCGGTTATGGCCTCGGCGATCTGGTGGTGCAGACCGGCGTGGCCAATCAGATCAACATTCAAGTGTCGGCACCGAACGTCAACATCCGTTACTGGGACGGCAGCCAGACCATCGCCAACGGCGTGGTCGATGGCGGCAGCGGCACCTGGAACGCGGTAGGCACCAACTGGACCGATGCCAACGGTCTGGTCAACCAGCCGTGGGCCGGTGATTTCGCGGTGTTCCAGGGCACCGCCGGCACCGTGACGGTGAACGGCACACAAGCGTTCACCGGCATGCAATTCCTTACCGATGGTTACAGCCTGGTCAACGGTGCAGCGGGGCAACTCACAGCGGTCAACGGCACCGGCGGCACTACTTCGTTGCGCGTCGATCCGGGTGTGACGGCGACCATCAATGCCAATATCGACGGCAGCGGCATTCTCAATAAACTCGACGCCGGCACCTTGGTGCTCGGCGGTGCCAACACCTACACCGGCGGCACGCAACTGGACGGCGGCAAAATCATCGTCGGCAGCAACACCGCGCTCGGTACCGGCACGCTGACGGCGAATGCCGGCACACAGCTGGACAGCAACGCGGCGGTGACATTGGCCAACGCGGCGACACTCAACGGCAACCTCACCGTGGTCGGCAGCAATGCGCTGACGCTTAACGGCGTAATTGGCGGCACTGGTGGCCTGATCAAAACCGGCACGGCGAACCTGACCCTCGGCGGCAACAACGCCTTCCTCGGCCCGGTAGCCTTGAACGCCGGCGGGCTGATTCTGGCGTCGAATTCGGCGCTGGGTTCCGGCACCTTGAACGCGGCGGGCGGCACCACGCTGGATGCGAGCACGGCGGTTTCGCTGAACAACGCGGTGAATCTGGCCGGTAATCTCGGCATTGGCGGCACCGCGGATCTGACCCTGGCCGGCACGGTCAACGGCGCCGGCAGTCTGAGCAAAAACGGCGCAGCCAACCTGACCCTCAGCGGCAACAACAACTTCCTCGGTGGCACCACCCTCAACGCCGGCACCCTGACCGCCGGTAGCAACTCGGCACTCGGCCTGGGCAACCTGACCGTGGCCGGCGCTTCGGCGCTGGACAGCAGCAGTGCGCTGAGCCTGGGCAACAACGTCGTGCTCAATGCCAATCTGAGCAACTCCGGCAGCAACAACCTGACCCTCGCTGGTGTGGTCAGCGGCGCGGGCGGGCTGATCAAGAACGGCGCGTCGAACCTGACGCTCAACGGCATCAACACTTACTCCGGTGGCACCACGCTGAACGCCGGTACGCTGACCCTCGGCACCGGCTCGGCACTGGGCAGCGGCGCGCTGACTGTGGCCGGCGCTTCGACCCTCGACAACTCCGCGCCTCTGGTGCTGGCCAACAACCTCAACGTCAATGCCAACCTGAGTCTGGCTGGCAACAACAACCTGACCCTCGGCGGCGTGATCGCCGGGGCGGGCACCCTGACCAAGAATGGTCTGGCCGACGTGACACTGTCCGGCAGCAACACCTTCAGCGGCACTTTCGATGTGCTCTCCGGCAGTCTGACCACCCTGAGCGGCACGGCATTGGGCAACAACGCCACGGTCAATCTCGCGGGCGGCGCGGCGCTGAATCTCGGCGCTTCGGGCAGCCTCGCCAGCCTGACCGGCAGCGGTACCGCGCTGGTCGGCACCGGCAACAACCTGAGCCTGGGTGGCAACAACGTCAGCAGCACCTTCGCCGGTATCCTCAGTGGTGACGGCGGGCTGACCAAACTTGGCTCGGGTACGCTGACCCTCAGCGGCATCAGCGATCTGACCGGCGATACCAACGTCAACGCCGGCACCTTGCAGGTCAACGGTTCGCTGGCCAGCGGCAACGTGCTGGTCAACAGCGGCGGCACCCTCGGCGGCAGCGGCACCCTGACCGGTGCGGTGACGGTGGCCGATGGCGGGCATCTGGCGGGCGTTACCGGCAGTACGCTGAACGTGAGTTCGCTGGTGTTGAACGGCAACTCAAACTTCGACGTCGGACTTGGCACACCGGTGTCCGGTGGCGGCAATGCGCTGGTGAATGTCGGCGGCAACCTGACCCTCGACGGCACCCTCAACGTCAGCGACATCGGCGGCTTCGGCAGCGGCGTGTATCGGCTGATCAACTACACCGGCGGCCTGACCGACAACGGCATGCTGATCGGCACGGTGCCGGGCAGCGTCACCCCGGGCGATCTGACCCTGCAAACCGCGCTGGCCAATCAGATCAACCTGCTGGTCACCGCACCGGGTGTCACTGTGCAGTTCTGGGACGGCAACCAACTGGTGGCCAACGGCTCGGTCGATGGCGGCAGCGGTACCTGGGGCACCGGCACCACCAACTGGACCGACGTCAACGGCACCACCAATCAGGCCTGGACCAACAACTTCGCGGTGTTCCAGGGCGCGGCGGGTACGGTCACCGTCAACGGCGCACAAACCATCACCGGCATGCAGTTCGTCACCGACGGCTACAGCCTGGTGAACGGCACGGCGGGTTCGCTGAATCTGGTCAACGGTTCGCTGGGCAATGCCACGGTGCGGGTTGATCCGAACGCTACCGCGACCGTCGGCGTTGCGCTCAACGGCAGTGGCACGCTGGGCAAATACGACAGCGGTACACTGGTGCTCAACGCCGCCAACGGTTACACCGGCGGCACCGCGCTCAACGGTGGCAAGATCGTGGTCGGCAATAACGCGGCGCTGGGCACTGGCGTGTTGACCGCTGCGGACGGCACCGCACTGGACAGCAACGCGGCCGTCACGCTGGGCAACGCTGTGGTGGTGAACGGTGGCCTGACTGTCGCCGGCAGCAACGCCTTGACCCTCGACGGTGTCGTCAGCGGTGCGGGCAGCCTGATCAAGACTGGCGCATCGAGCCTGACCCTCAACGGCAGCAACACCTACAGCGGCGGCACGCAACTGGCTGGCGGCACCCTGGTGCTGGGCAACAACAGCGCAATCAGCAGTGGTGCATTGAGTGTGACCGGCAACGCCAGCCTCGACAGCAGCGCGGCGCTGCAACTGGCCAATGCCGTCAACCTCGGTGCGCAACTGACCCTGGCCGGCAATCAGAATACCTCCCTGCTCGGTGCCATCACTGGCACCGGCAGTCTGGTGAAAAACGGTGCCGGCGATCTGGTGCTCAGCGGCGCCAATACCTACAGCGGCGGTACTACGTTGAATGCCGGCACTACGCGCGGTGACACCAGCAGCCTGCAAGGTGCGATCGTCAACAACGCGACGCTGACCTTCGAACAAAACGCCGACGGCATCTACACCGGTAACCTCACGGGTGCCGGTACGCTGAACAAAACCGGTACGGGTGAGTTGCTGCTGACTGGCAACAACAGTTTCACCGGCAACACCTCGGTGCAGGCCGGCAACCTGATCGTCAACGGCGTGCTCAACAGCGCCAATGTCAGTGTCGCCAGCGGCGCGAGCATCGGCGGTGGCGGTCAGCTCGGTGGCGCTGTGCAACTGGCCGACGGTGCGACGCTGGCCGGTGGCGGCACCGCGACGCCGTTGTCGGTCGGTTCGCTGGCACTGTCCTCGGGGACCAATCTGGACTTCAGCCTTGGCTCGGCAACCAGTTCGACCACCGTGGTCAATGTCGCTGACAACCTGACCCTCGACGGTACGCTCAACGTCAGCAATGCCGGCGGGTTCGGTACCGGGGTCTATCAACTGTTCAGCTACGGCGGCAGCCTGACCGACAACGGTCTGGTCTATGGCAGCCTGCCGGTGTCGGTGGCCAATCTGACCCTGCAAACCGCGATCGCCAATCAGGTCAACCTGCTGGTGCAAGGTACGCCGGGTGAGGTGCAGTTCTGGAACGGTGGCAAAACCAATCCGGACGGCAGCATTGGTGGCGGCAGTGGCGTGTGGGGGCCGGGGACCAACTGGACTGATCCGAACGGCACCCAGGCACTCGTTTCGAATGGCCAGTTTGCGGTGTTCGGTGGTCAGGGCGGCACGGTCACCGTGCAGGGCAATCAGAACTTCACCGGCCTGCAATTCCTCGCCAATGGCTACAGCCTGACGCCGGGTGCCGGTGGCTCACTGACTCCGGTCAACGGCACGGACGGCAGCCTCGCACCGGTACGGGTCAATGCCGGCGCGAGTGCGGAAATCTCCGCGCCGCTGGTGGGCACGGGGGGTATCGAGAAGCTTGATTCCGGCACGCTGGTATTGAGCGGCGCCAACACCTACAGCGGTGGCACCACGGTCAGCGGCGGTACGCTGGTCGGTAACACCACCAGCCTGCAAGGCAACATCCTCAACAACGCTTCGCTGTTGTTCTTGCAGAACTTCAACGGTCAGTTCAACGGATCGCTGCGCGGACTTGGTGCGATGCTCAAACGCGGGACCGGCACCTTGCTGTTGACCGGTGACAATCCATTCAGCGGCACCGTTTCGGTCGATCAAGGCGTGCTGCAGGTGGGTAGTCGTGCCGCGCGCGCCTCGTTGGGCGGGCAAGTCACCGTGGCCAACGGTGCGGGTCTGAGCGGTAATGGCAGCGTCGGTTCGGTGGTCAACCATGGCGTTGTCGCCTCGGGTTCTGAAGCGGGCACCTTGAGCGTGGCCGGTAACCTGACCAACGCCAGTGACGGTGTGCTGGCGCTGACCGTCAGTTCACCAACCGCAACGCCACTGGCAATCGGCGGCACGGCGACCCTGGGCGGCGGCTTGCAAGTCAACTCGCTGGCCCCGTTCACCGGCAACACCACGTATTCGCTGATCACGGCGGGTGGCGGTGTAAACGGCACTTTCAGCGCTGCAGACCTGCCGCAATACGCGTTCCTCAACAGCGCACTGGTGTATGACGCCAACGCGGTGAATCTGGTGGTCAGTCGCAATGGCAATTCCTTTGCCGATGTCGCCGCCACCGGCAACCAGTTCCGGACCGCCAC
>Ga0213823_1001661_pt1 | contig 13168 bp, 7 predicted proteins | sample MC6MC0907MG_FD_179887 | JGI IMG/M metagenome (GOLD analysis project Ga0213823, IMG submission 179887) | Enriched soil aggregate microbial communities from Iowa State University, Ames, United States - MC6-MC0907-MG | ecosystem: Environmental > Terrestrial > Soil > Unclassified | place: USA: Iowa...
TGTTTGATCGCGTACAGCGGGATCGCATGCACCAGATCGCGCAGGGTGATACCCGGCTGCATTTTGCCTTTGAAGCGCACCAGAACGGATTCCGGCATGTCCAGCGGCATCACGCCCGTTGCGGCAGCAAACGCCACCAGGCCAGAGCCTGCCGGGAAGGAGATGCCGATCGGGAAGCGGGTGTGGGAGTCACCACCGGTACCTACGGTATCCGGCAGCAGCATGCGGTTCAGCCAGGAGTGGATAACGCCATCGCCTGGGCGCAGCGATACGCCGCCACGGTTCATGATGAAGTCTGGCAGCGTGTGGTGTGTGGTCACGTCTACCGGCTTCGGATAGGCAGCCGTGTGGCAGAAGGACTGCATTACCAGGTCGGACGAGAAGCCCAGACACGCCAGGTCTTTCAGCTCATCACGGGTCATAGGACCGGTGGTGTCCTGAGAACCGACGGAGGTCATTTTAGGTTCGCAGTACGCACCCGGACGAACACCCGTCACGCCGCACGCGCGGCCAACCATTTTCTGAGCCAGGGAGTAGCCGCGAGTGCTCTCCGCCACGTCTTTCGCCTGACGGAACACATCGCTGTGCGGCAGGCCCAGCGCTTCACGCGCTTTGGTGGTCAGGCCACGACCGATGATCAGTGGAATACGGCCACCGGCGCGGACTTCATCAATCAGCACGTCGGTTTTCAGCTCAAAGCTGGCCAGCAGTTCGCCGGTTTCATGGTTGCGGACTTCGCCTTTGAATGGATAAACATCAATCACGTCACCCATGTTCAGGTCGCTCACATCCACTTCGATCGGCAGTGCGCCCGCATCTTCCATCGTGTTAAAGAAGATAGGTGCAATTTTGCCGCCGAGACACAGACCGCCGCCGCGCTTGTTCGGGACATGAGGGATGTCATCGCCCATGAACCACAGCACAGAGTTGGTTGCGGATTTACGCGAAGAACCGGTACCGACCACGTCACCGACATACGCCAGCGGGTAGCCTTTCTTATTTAATTCTTCGATCTGTTTGATCGGACCGACAACGCCCGGCTGATCGGGGTTAATGCCTTCGCGGGCGTTTTTCAGCATCGCCAGGGCGTGCAGTGGGATATCCGGGCGGGACCAGGCATCCGGGGCCGGAGACAGGTCATCGGTGTTGGTTTCGCCGGTCACTTTGAAGACCGTAACGGTAATTTTTTCAGCAAGCTGAGGACGGTTCAGGAACCATTCGGCATCAGCCCAGGATTGCATCACCTGTTTCGCATAGACGTTGCCTGCTTTCGCCTTCTCTTCCACATCGTAGAAGTTATCAAACATCAGCAGCGTTTGTGCCAGCGCTTTTGCGGCAATCGGTGCCAGCGCATCGCTGTCCAGTGCATCAATTAACGGATGGATGTTGTAGCCGCCCTGCATGGTGCCGAGCAGTTCAATCGCTTTTTCAGGAGTAACCAGTGGGGAGGTTGCTTCGCCTTTGGCAACGGCAGCAAGGAATCCGGCTTTCACATACGCGGCTTCATCGACGCCTGGCGGAACACGGTTGATCAACAGATCTAACAGGAATTCTTCTTCGCCCGCAGGCGGATTCTTCAGCAGCTCGACGAGGCCGGCCATCTGGGTTGCATCTAAGGGTTTCGGTACAATTCCCTCGGCGGCACGTTCTGCTACGTGCTTACGGTATTCTTCTAGCACGACGGTTCTCCTCGCTCTCATTGTCATATGCGGTCGGCGTTCTCTTCACGCTCCTGTGAGACAGCAGTTTGTAGGGTAAATGCCCGATACCGCGTCGGGCAGCATAGCAGGATTTCTGCACAGTGTTAATCCGTTTACAAAAAAGCAACATTAAATAGTTTGCTGAATCGTTAAGGATGGTATAGCGCGCGGAGAGCGGGATTTTTCGGGCACAAAAAAACCGCCTTTCAGCGGTTTACTGCTGGCCGCTCGCAAGAGCGGTCTTCTGAATATCTCACGCCTTTTTCCCCATCGGATATAATTTGTGTAATAAATGCTCACACTCTTTATCCGGATACAGCGGGCCGTTTCCCAACATTAATCAAAACCACAAAATACGGGTGAATATACTCGCGGCAACAAGAACACCCATCGACACTGCTTACGCTGGAGTCACACTATGAAGTTGCCCTTTAAGCCACATTTGCTTGTCCTGCTGTGCAGTGCCGGGCTGTTAGCCGCATCCGGCGTCATGTATGTGAAAAGTCGAGCGCCCGAGACGGTTTCAACACCTCCGCCCGCTGTGGCGCCCACCGCACCTCAGTCTTTTTCCCCAACACCCGCCCCGGTGGTCACACCGACCTATACCGCCGCGCAAATCGATCAGTGGACCGCGCCCATCGCGCTCTATCCTGATGCACTGCTCTCGCAGATTCTGATGGCCTCAACCTACCCGGCAAACGTGATTCAGGCCGCGCAGTGGTCGAAAGATAACCCCAAAATGCAGGGTGATGCCGCCATTCAGGCGGTGAGCAATCAGCCGTGGGACCCCAGCGTCAAATCCCTGGTGGCCTTCCCTCAGCTGATGTCCCTGATGGGGGAAAACCCGCCATGGATTCAAAGCCTCGGCGATGCGTTTTTGGCTCAGCCGAAAGATGTGATGGACTCCGTCCAGCGTCTGCGGCTCCTGGCCCAGCAGACGGGCGCGCTGCAGTCCACGCCACAGCAAACGGTCACCAGCGTGAAGAAAGCGGCACCGGCTGCCAGCACAGCGTCCGGCTCAACGTCAACGACCGCTGCCACGACGACCAGTCCAACGGTGATTAAAATCGAGTCCGCCGATCCGCAGGTCGTTTACGTCCCGACCTACAATCCCAACACGGTTTACGGCACCTGGCCCAGCGCCAGCTATCCGCCGGTCTACCTGCCCCCTTCCCCTGGCGAGCATTTTACCGATAGCCTGGTGAAAGGCCTTGGGTTTAGCCTTGGGGTCGCCACGACTTACGCGATTTTCAGCAATATCGACTGGGACGATGACGACGATTATCACCATCATGATCACGATGACTACGATCACCACAACGGCGGCTATAACCGCAATGGTGATAACAACATCAATATCAACGTAGACAATTTCAACAAAATCAGCGGACAGCGCCTGACGGATAACAACCGCACCTGGCAGCATAATCCGGCCTATCGCGAAGGGGTTCCGTATCCGAATAATCAGCTGAACAACCGCTTCCACTCGACGAACAGCGCAACCGGTCTGAGTGCCACTCAGCATCAACCGGTCAATCGCGACAGCCAGCGTCAGGCGGCGATGGCGCAAGTTCAGCAATCGACCGGGAAAACCCTTTCACAAACCCAGCACCCGGCAACCAAAGAGGTGCAGCGTCAGGCGGCGAACAATCAGCTGAAACAGATCTCCCAGCGTAATAACTATCGCGGGTACGACACCAGTAAACCGATCACCGCCCAGCGATCGAATAACAAAGCGCAGCGCGAGAATCATCAGAATCTGTCACAACGACAGGATCGACCGGCCTCACAGCCAACCCGCCAGCGAAATACGCAACCGCGAGCCAATGCGTTAAGCGGCAACGACAGCCGCTCAGCCAACTGGCAGGCGCAGCAACAGCGCGGGGCGCAAAGCCGTCAGTTCACCGCGCAGCACCAGAATCGTCAGCAGCCACGGCAAATGCCGGCAGGCCGCAGCGAACACCGTGAATTCCGTCACCGCTAAGGGAATCGAAATGAAAACGAAATTACTCAGTGGGATGATGTTGTTCATGGTCTCAACCTTCGCCCTCGCACAGCAGCATTTTGCCACGCCGGACGAGGCGACCAGCGCGCTGGCAAAAGCCATCAGTGGGCAAAACGAAGCCGAGATGAAAAACCTGCTCGGCGATGACTGGCGTGATTTTCTGCCGCCGGAAGGCGTTGATCCGGAGGCGGTCGACCGTTTTCTGCGCGACTGGAAAGTCAGCCATCACACGGTGATCAACGGCGATGTGGCGCACCTCAACGTGGGCGACAGCGACTGGCAATTGCCCATCCCGGCGGTGAAACGCGCCGCTGGCTGGCAGTTTGATATGCAAAAAGCCGCCGAGGAGATCCTGACACGGGAGATCGGCCGCAACGAGCTGGCCGCTATTGAAGCGCTCCACGCCTATGTGGATGCACAGAAGAGCTACTTCGCTCTAAACCATCGCTATGCGAAAAAAGTGATCAGCGCTGAAGGGAAAAAAGACGGTTTATACTGGCCAGCCGCGCCGGGTGAAGCGCCCAGCCCGCTAGGGCCAGCATTCAGCCCGCAGGTGCCGGGAAACGGTTATCACGGCTATCACTTCCGCATTCTGCAGGATAAAGACAACGGCTTTGCGATGATCGCCTGGCCCGTCAGCTATGGGCAGACTGGCGTGATGAGTTTTGTGGTGAACGGTGATGATCAGGTGTATCAGACAAACCTGGGAAATGAATCGCAGAAGAAAGCGAAAGCGATAACGGCTTATCATCCTGATAAAGAGTGGCAGCCCGTTGCGCCGTAAATAAAAAAAGCCGCTCAGTTGAGCGGCTTTTTACGGTTCGAGAGATTACTTCTTCTTGGCTTTCGCGTTTGGCAGGTCGGTGATGCTACCTTCAAACACTTCTGCAGCCAGGCCCACGGACTCGTGCAGAGTCGGGTGCGCGTGGATGGTCAGCGCGATGTCTTCGGCGTCACAGCCCATTTCGATAGCCAGACCGATCTCACCCAGCAGCTCGCCGCCGTTGGTACCGACAATCGCACCACCGATCACACGGTGAGTCTCTTTGTCGAAGATCAGTTTGGTCACGCCATCAGCGCAATCGGAAGCGATCGCACGGCCAGAAGCTGCCCACGGGAAGGTGGCGGTTTCGTAGCTGATGCCTTTCTCTTTCGCTTCTTTCTCGGTCAGACCGACCCAGGCAACTTCCGGCTCGGTGTACGCGATTGATGGAATGACTTTCGGGTCGAAGTAGTGTTTCATGCCCGCGATAACTTCAGCGGCAACGTGACCTTCGTGAACACCTTTGTGCGCCAGCATTGGCTGACCGACGATATCGCCGATAGCAAAGATGTGCGGCACGTTGGTACGCAGCTGTTTGTCCACACGGATAAAGCCACGGTCGTCCACTTCAACGCCAGCAGCGCCTGCATCGAGGTTTTTACCGTTTGGCACACGGCCAATCGCCACCAGCACGGCGTCGTAACGCTGCGCTTCAGCAGGGGCTTTTTTGCCTTCCATGGAAACGTAAATACCGTCTTCTTTTGCTTCAACGGCAGTGACTTTGGTTTCCAGCATCAGGTTGAATTTTTTGCTGATGCGTTTGGTGAAGACTTTAACGATATCTTTATCGGCAGCCGGGATAACCTGGTCGAACATCTCAACCACGTCAATCTCTGAACCCAGCGCATGGTATACGGTACCCATTTCCAGACCGATGATACCGCCACCCATAACCAGCAGGCGTTTTGGTACGGTTTTCAGTTCCAGTGCGTCGGTGGAATCCCACACGCGAGGATCTTCATGCGGAATGAACGGGAGTTCGATCGGACGGGAGCCCGCCGCGATGATCGCGTTGTCGAAGTTGATCACGGTTTTACCGTTCTCACCTTCCACTTCCAGGGTGTTGGCCCCGGTGAATTTACCCAGACCGTTGACCACTTTCACTTTACGGCCTTTGGCCATACCCGCCAGACCGCCGGTCAGCTGAGTGATCACTTTCTCTTTCCAGGTACGAATCTTGTCGATATCGGTTTTCGGCTCGCCGAAGACGATACCGTGGTCAGCCAGTGCTTTGGCTTCTTCGATAACTTTTGCAACGTGCAGCAGTGCTTTAGAAGGGATACAGCCGACGTTCAGACAAACACCGCCGAGGGTGTTGTAACGTTCTACGATAACGGTTTCCAGACCTAAATCAGCGCAACGGAAGGCAGCAGAGTAACCTGCCGGGCCTGCCCCAAGTACCACGACCTGAGTTTTGATTTCAGTACTCATCATGACCTCTTATTGATTTCCGGCGGTCCAGGTACTTGTCGCCCTTCATCCACCGGGACGTTCTATCCGCCCGTATTTTACAAAATTGTTAACAATTTTGAAACAACAAACGGCTCATGAATTCTTGTCTTTACCAATAACCTCACAATTTTCATGAGATTACAAGACAAAAAGCCGGCCGACTGGCCGGCTTTTGCGATTACATCACCAGGCGGCGAATATCGCTCAGGGTGTTATTGATGATGGTAATGAAGCGCGCACCATCAGCACCGTCGATCACGCGGTGGTCGAAGGAGAGAGAGATTGGCATCATCAGACGCGGCACAAACTCTTTACCATTCCACACAGGTTCCATCGCGGACTTGGACACACCGAGGATCGCCACTTCCGGCGCGTTAACAATCGGCGCGAAGTGGGTAGTACCCAGGCCGCCGATGCTGGAGATAGTGAAGCAACCGCCCTGCATTTCGCCGGCAGTCAGCTTACCATCACGCGCTTTCTTGGAGATCACCGTCAGTTCACGGGACAGCTCAGTGATGCTCTTCTTGTTCACGTCTTTGAAGACCGGAACAACCAGACCATTTGGCGTATCAACCGCAACACCGATGTTGATGTATTTCTTCAGCGTCAGACGCTGTGCATCTTCAGACAGGGAGCTGTTGAAACGTGGCATCTGCTCAAGAGCTGCCGCAACAGCTTTCATGATGAAGACCACTGGGGTGAATTTCACGTCCAGTTTACGTTTCTCGGCTTCGGCGTTCTGCTGTTTACGGAACGCTTCCAGATCGGTGATATCGGTTTTGTCGAAGTGAGTAACGTGCGGGATCATCACCCAGTTACGGCTCAGGTTAGCACCAGAGATTTTCTGGATACGGCCCAGTTCCACTTCTTCGATTTCACCAAACTTGCTGAAGTCCACTTTCGGCCATGGCAGCATGCCCGGAATACCGCCACCGGCAGCAGCAGCTGGTGCCGCTTCAGCGCGTTTCACAGCTTCTTTCACGTAAGTCTGAACGTCTTCGCGCAGGATACGACCTTTACGGCCCGTCCCTTTCACTTTCGCCAGATTCACGCCGAATTCGCGCGCCAGGCGACGAATCAGCGGAGTCGCGTGAACGTACGCGTCGTTCTCAGCAAACTCAGATTTGCCTTCAGCTTTCGCGGCCGGTGCAGCGGCTTTCGCAGCAGGCGCCGGAGCGGCAGCAGCAGGTGCTGGCGCAGCAGCCGGAGCCGCAGCAGGCGCAGCGCTTTCTACTTCGAAGACCATGATCAGAGAGCCGGTAGACACTTTGTCGCCGGTGCTGATTTTGATTTCTTTAACGGTACCTGCGAACGGAGCCGGGACTTCCATAGAGGCTTTGTCGCCCTCTACGGTGATCAGTGACTGCTCAGCGGCAACTTTGTCGCCCACTTTCACCATCACTTCAGTCACTTCAACTTCGTCACCGCCGATATCCGGAACGTTAACGTCTTTCGCGCCAGACGCTGCTGGTGCAGCAGCCGCCGCCGGAGCAGCCGCCTGTGCTGGAGCCGCAGCCGGTGCAGCGCCCGCCACTTCGAAGACCATAATCAGGGAGCCGGTAGACACTTTGTCGCCGGTGTTGATTTTGATCTCTTTCACCACGCCCGCGAACGGAGCCGGGACTTCCATAGAGGCTTTGTCGCCTTCTACGGTGATCAGGGATTGTTCAGCAGCAACGGTGTCGCCTACTTTCACCATGATCTCAGTCACTTCAACTTCGTCACCGCCGATGTCAGGCACGTTAACGTCTTTTGCAGCCGCCGGAGCCGCTGCTTCTTTCTTCTCTTCCTGCGCAGGTGCAGCAGCTGCTGCACCGTCGGCGGAATCGAAAATCATGATCAGTTTGCCAGTCTCGGTTTTATCGCCAACAGAGACTTTGATCTCTTTAACGATGCCAGCCTGAGGAGACGGGACTTCCATAGAGGCTTTATCGCCTTCTACGGTGATCAGCGACTGTTCAGCTTCAACTTTGTCGCCTACTTTGACCAGGATCTCGGTGATTTCAACTTCATCAGCCCCGATGTCCGGTACATTGATTTCGATAGCCATTATTCTTTTACCTCTTACGCCAGACGCGGGTTAACTTTATCTGCATCGATGTTGAATTTGGTGATTGCTTCCGCAACCACTTTCTTATCGATTTCGCCACGTTTAGCCAGTTCGCCCAGCGCTGCAACGACCACGTAAGAAGAGTCAACTTCGAAGTGGTGACGCAGGTTTTCGCGGCTGTCAGAGCGACCGAAGCCGTCGGTACCCAGTACGCGGTAATCATCAGCCGGTACATAAGTACGAACCTGCTCGGCGAACAGTTTCATATAGTCAGTAGATGCGACTGCCGGAGCGTCGTTCATCACCTGAGCGATGTACGGTACGCGTGGCGTTTCCATTGGGTGCAGCATGTTCCAGCGCTCACAATCCTGGCCATCACGTGCCAGTTCAGTGAAGGACGTTACGCTGTACACGTCAGAGCCAACGCCGTAGTCGTTCGCCAGGATCTGCGCTGCTTCACGTACGTGACGCAGGATAGAACCGGAGCCCAGCAGCTGAACTTTACCTTTGCTACCCGCGATGGTTTCGAGTTTGTAGATACCTTTACGGATACCTTCCTCGGCACCTGCTGGCATAGCCGGCATGTGGTAGTTTTCGTTCAGAGTGGTGATGTAATAGTAAATGTTCTCTTGCGCTTCACCGTACATACGAACCAGACCGTCATGCATGATGACTGCCACTTCGTACGCGTAAGACGGGTCATAAGAGATACAGTTCGGGATAGTCAGAGACTGAATGTGGCTGTGGCCATCTTCGTGCTGCAGACCTTCACCGTTCAGAGTCGTACGACCGGAAGTACCACCGACCAGGAAGCCGCGAGCCTGTTGGTCGCCAGCCTGCCAGCACAGGTCACCGATACGCTGGAAACCGAACATGGAGTAGTAGATGTAGAACGGAATCATCGGCAGGTTGTTGGTGCTGTAAGAGGTCGCAGCAGCCAGCCAGGATGCGCCTGCACCCAGCTCGTTGATCCCTTCCTGCAGAATCTGGCCTTTCTCGTCTTCTTTGTAGTATGCAACCTGCTCACGGTCCTGCGGGGTGTACTGCTGGCCGTTCGGGCTGTAAATACCGATCTGACGGAACAGACCTTCCATACCGAAGGTACGCGCTTCATCGGCGATGATTGGAACCAGGCGATCTTTGATCGACTTGTTCTTCAGCATCACATTTAGGGCACGAACGAAAGCGATAGTGGTAGAGATCTCTTTGTTCTGCTCTTCCAGCAGCTGGGAGAAGTCTTCCAGAACCGGCAGTTCCAGTTTCTCAGTGAAGTTCACCTGACGGGACGGCAGGTAGCCGTTCAGTTTCTGACGCTGTGCGTGCAGGTAGGTGTGTTCTTCAGAACCTTCCGGGAAGGTGATGTAAGAGAGGTTTTCAACCTGCTCGTCGGTGACAGGAACGTTGAAGCGGTCGCGGATATAACGCACGCCGTCCATGTTCATTTTCTTCACCTGGTGCGCAATGTTTTTACCTTCGGCGGTGTCACCCATGCCATAACCTTTGATGGTATGAGCCAGGATAACTGTTGCTTTGCCTTTGGTTTCTTGCGCGTTTTTCAGTGCTGCGTAGACTTTCTTCGGATCGTGGCCGCCACGGTTCAGAGCCCAGATCTGATCGTCAGACCAGTCTGCAACCAGCGCTGCGGTTTCAGGGTATTTACCGAAGAAGTGCTCACGAACGTAGGCACCGTTTTTGGATTTGAAGGTCTGATAGTCGCCGTCAACGGTTTCGTTCATCAGCTGAATCAGTTTACCGCTGGTATCTTTACGCAGCAGCTCATCCCAACGACCGCCCCACATCACTTTAACGACGTTCCAGCCAGCGCCGCTGAAGATGCCTTCCAGTTCGTTGATGATCTTGCCGTTGCCGGTTACCGGACCATCCAGACGCTGCAGGTTACAGTTGATGATGAAGCACAGGTTGTCCAGTTTCTCACGGGTAGCGATGGTGATCGCACCTTTAGATTCTGGCTCATCCATCTCGCCGTCGCCCAGGAAGGCGTAAACGGTCTGCTGAGAGGTATCTTTCAGGCCACGGTGTTCCAGATATTTCAGGAATTTAGCCTGGTAAATCGCACCGATTGGACCCAGACCCATAGAAACGGTCGGGAACTGCCAGAACTCAGGCATCAGTTTAGGGTGCGGGTAAGAAGACAGACCTTTACCGTGAACTTCCTGACGGAAGTTGTTCATCTGCTCTTCAGTCAGACGACCTTCCAGGAACGCACGTGCGTAAACGCCCGGAGAGATATGGCCCTGGAAGTAAACCAGGTCGCCGCCGTCTTTCTCGGTGCGTGCGCGGAAGAAGTGGTTAAAGCACACTTCATAAACGGTCGCAGAAGACTGGAAGGAAGCCATGTGGCCGCCCAGCTCCAGGTCTTTCTTGGATGCGCGCAGAACGGTCATGATCGCGTTCCAGCGAATTGCAGAACGGATACGACGTTCCAGATCCAGATTGCCCGGGTATTCCGGTTCGTCTTCGACGGCAATCGTGTTTACGTAGTTGCTAGCCCCTGCACCTGAAGCTACTTTCACGCCACCTTTACGGGCTTCTGAAAGCAGCTGATCAATCAGATACTGAGCGCGCTCAACACCTTCTTCACGGATGACCGATTCGATCGCCTGTAGCCAGTCGCGAGTTTCGATCGGATCCACGTCATTTTGGAGACGTTCTGACATGGGGGTATTCCTTATCTATCTAATACGTTGATTTGTCTGGAACCTGTCCCATTGTGCTCTCAGCAAAGAACACAATAAGACAGGTTCTGCGTTTAGTTGCCGCGCTCTAAAAAAACTCTGGCGCTTAATCCTTTCGTTGCTGTATGCGGCGGAGTGAACGTTCTCTACGACTCTGTTCACGGCTGCGGTCCAGCAAGATTTCCTCAATGAAAGCCAGGTGACGGTGCGACGCTTCACGCGCCTGCTCCGGTTCCCCGGCCATTATCGCCTCGAATACACGGGTGCGATGATTGCTGACCAGCGGGAGCATCTCCCGGCGGGCGTACAACAATTCAAAATTTTGTCGAACATTCTGGGCCAGCATCGGCTCCATACAACGAAGCAGGTGGAGAAGCACGACATTGTGCGCTGCTTCGGTGACGGCAATTTGATACTGGACGACGGCATTGGACTCGGCGTCGAGATCGCCTGACTGCTGTGCCCGTTCAATGGCCTGATGCAGTTCGCGAATACGCACGCGATCTTCATCATTGCTGCGCAGGGCCGCGTAATAAGCAGCGATACCTTCAAGCGCGTGACGGGTTTCAAGCAGGTCAAACTGGGATTCTGGGTGGTCAGACAAAAGCTCGACCAGCGGATCGCTGAAGCTCTGCCACAGGCTATTTTGCACAAACGTTCCACCGCCCTGACGACGAAGCAGCAAGCCCTTCGCTTCGAGACGTTGAATCGCCTCACGCAGAGAGGGACGGGAAACGTCGAACTGTTTTGCCAGCTCGCGTTCAGGCGGGAGTTTTTCACCGGGGCGCAGAGTCCCTTCGAGGATTAAAAACTCCAGCTGCTGCTCTATCACATCCGATAGTTTTGGTTGGCGAATTTTGCTGTAGGCCATATTCCCTGTCTTACGCCTTTTTGCCCGGAGTAAATTGGTCTTACCAATTTCATGTTCGTATCGCTAAAGTAACAAAGTATTCACCTTCTGTCCATATTGGTTTTGATTGAAATCAGTAAACCCTGCACATTTTAACAACCTTACAGAAATAACGTTTCAGAAATGTAACTTTGCACAAATGAACTGGTTACCACTAAAAAGGTAGTTTTAACCTTATTGAAACGAGGGGATTTGCAATCTGAAGCGATTCAACAAGGTAAATAATGAAAATTCGCCCACTTATGGAGCATTTTTATTCTATAGATGGGGTGAGGGAGCGACGCGCATGCATTTACAAATGCTTTCTTTTTATTCAAGCGATCGACATCCCTTCATAAAGCAGGTGCATTCGCTGGCTCTTACCACTATTCTTGCGTCAACGGAAGCTATCTCCGCTTTTTTCGGTCAACTTCACCGTAAAGAAATAAATACAGAAAACGGATTTTCATAATTACACACGCCCGAGCGTGAACATAACAACCACACACGAGGTTTCAAATGGAAGCTCAACAGCATGGCGATCAGCTAAAGCGCGGCCTTAAAAACCGCCATATACAGCTCATCGCGTTGGGTGGCGCTATCGGTACCGGCCTGTTTCTGGGCAGCGCATCCGTCATTCAATCGGCAGGTCCGGGGATTATTCTGGGCTATGCCATCGCGGGCTTTATCGCCTTCCTTATTATGCGCCAGCTCGGTGAAATGGTGGTTGAAGAGCCGGTAGCCGGCTCCTTCAGCCACTTTGCCTATAAGTACTGGGGCGGCTTTGCCGGTTTCGCGTCGGGCTGGAACTACTGGGTCCTGTACGTTCTGGTTGCCATGGCTGAGCTGACTGCCGTCGGGAAATACATCCAGTTCTGGTATCCGGAGATCCCAACCTGGGCATCAGCAGCGGCTTTCTTCGTGATCATCAACGCTATCAACCTGACCAACGTCAAAGTGTTCGGTGAGATGGAGTTCTGGTTCGCGATTATCAAAGTGATCGCGGTTGTGGCGATGATCATCTTCGGCGGCTGGCTGCTGTTCAGCGGCAACGGCGGCCCACAGGCGACCGTGCGTAACCTGTGGGAGCAAGGCGGGTTCTTGCCTCATGGCATGACCGGGCTGGTGATGATGATGGCTATCATTATGTTCTCGTTCGGTGGGCTTGAGCTGGTAGGGATTACCGCCGCCGAAGCTGATAACCCTGAGCAGAGCATCCCGAAAGCCACCAACCAGGTTATCTACCGTATTCTGATCTTCTATGTGGGTTCACTGGCGGTTCTGCTCTCTCTGCTGCCGTGGACGCGCGTCACCGCTGACACCAGCCCGTTTGTCCTGATCTTCCATGAACTGGGCGATACCTTCGTGGCAAACGCGCTGAACATCGTGGTGCTGACCGCGGCGCTGTCCGTCTATAACAGCTGCGTCTACTGCAACAGCCGTATGCTGTTCGGTCTGGCACAGCAGGGTAACGCTCCGAAAGCCCTGCTGAACGTCGACAAACGCGGCGTGCCGGTGAACTCCATTATGGTGTCCGCAGTGGTGACCGCCCT
>Ga0213823_1001668_pt1 | contig 13136 bp, 7 predicted proteins | sample MC6MC0907MG_FD_179887 | JGI IMG/M metagenome (GOLD analysis project Ga0213823, IMG submission 179887) | Enriched soil aggregate microbial communities from Iowa State University, Ames, United States - MC6-MC0907-MG | ecosystem: Environmental > Terrestrial > Soil > Unclassified | place: USA: Iowa...
AGAAAATATGCACATTGAAATAATAAGTTTATTAACAAATAATTTTTTTCTAGATCGCAGTCTCGTTTTTTTAATCTGTAGTGTGTTTGTTGAATTAATTATTTTCATTTGCACACTGAATGCCTCGTAAGGATAATATAATTAAAGGTTACATTATTTGCCGGTTTTATTATTTGCATCAATTGAATTGATTCAATGAATGCAATCAGCCGTGAATGTTTCCCACCTTACTGACTAACGCGCGTAACTTGGACGAAAGTTTAATGGAAACGTTATCAAGGTCATTTAAAGCTAAAATGTTATCCCGTTTTCGCTCGTGTAAAAAGTCCTTTTTAAAATTTTTAACAGGGCGTAAGATGAAATCTAATAGGGTATTAAATATTGATTTATTAGCGCCAAAACAGAATTCTCACTGGTTTTTTGTTAAAGGTATGTTTTTAATAGGATAATAATAAACTTGCGGGCTGTTGTATGAGCAGTCAATAATGACAACGATGCCAGTATTGCTCCAAGGTAACGGGTAGATAATAAATTCACTCCATAAGAGGAAACCAAACAACGAAAGTGAAACTCTCGCCTAATCCATAGGTATGTCGCTGACCAGGATAATCCGGTTTCTAATAACGCCGCCTTAAAGTGTCACGTCAGGGGATAATTAAAGTCTCTGATGTGGATAGTGAAGCTGACCGGTGGCAGGTCGTACGAATTGTTCGCCCAGATTTTAAAACATGAGAGAGTCTTTCGAGTTGTCTCTGGTTGACCGTCTGGATAGGGAGTGTTCTTCATAAAGAAACAGGCGTTAGAGAGCAGTCTATTTTCGGGATGTTATTGACTAGATGGTCCGTTATAAGACTCTGTTGCGTGAGCAGCAGATTTCCTAGGCCACGATTCTTGCGAGAGCGCAGGATGAAAACGTACCCCTGGATTGTGTTTTCATATCCTTGCTAATGCGCATTTAAGTAACCTACAGCACATTCTCGAGTTCTATATATAGATATAGCAGGCTAACCATTAACACCGGCGAATGGAGTAAAATTGATGCCCTTTGAAGAGCGCTATTATCGCGAAGAGCTGGACTATTTGCGCCAACTAGGCAAGCTTTTAGGATGTGAGAAACCTTATCTTGCTCGTTTTTTAAATGAGAAAGAAGGTGATCCGGATGTGGAGCGCCTGATGGAGGCATTTGCTTTCCTTTCAGGTGGCCTGCGGCAAAAGCTGGAGGACGAATTTCCGGAGTTAACGCATGGGATCATCAATATGCTATGGCCCAATTATCTGCGTCCGGTTCCCTCAATGGCGGTGATTGAGTATCAGCCTGTTGCAAAACAGTATTCTGCTCCTGTTCAGGTTTGTCGTGATGAACTCATTTGCTCAGGTTCGGTTCGCACTACATCATTGGGGCGTAAGATCCTGGCTACAGGCGATTTGATACCACCTCCTGTCTGCCATTTCACCCTGGCACGTGATGTCTGGCTGCAACCTTTACATATCCGTGATGTTCGTGACGTCAGTACCCTGGAAGAAGGTGTCATTGAGATTGAGTTTTTCACCGAAGGTAATGTTTCACCCAAAATACTGGATCTGAATAAGCTGACTTTTTGGCTGGGAAACGAAGATGATTACACCCGCCATCAACTCTATTTATGGTTCAGTGAACGGTTAATGAATGCAGAACTGATTGCTGGAGAGCGACGTGTTCCCTTGCCGGATCTATGGCTAGATGCTGCCGGATTTGAACGGGAAGATGCGCTGCTGCCGTGGCCGAAAAATGTCCACACTGGCTATCAAGTGCTCCAGGAGTATTTCTGCTATCCGGAGCGTTTTTTCTTCTTTCATCTGCGAGATGCTACGACGTTGCCGAAAGATTTTCCGGTTGAGGCTTTTATACTGCGTCTGCACTTCAATTTGCCGCTCCCTGGGGATACCAAAATTCGTAAAAATTCCCTGTGTCTGTATTGTACGCCTGCGGTGAACTTGTTCGCTCAACAGGCTGAACCTGTCAGCCCGGACGACAGCGCACCACAATATGCATTACGGGCCAGTCAACACAACTCTGATTACTATGATATTTTTCAGGTGAAATCGGTTTCCAGTAAGGTTGTAACATCAGATAAAGCGCCAGGTCCTGATGAAAAAATACAAATCTGGCCTGAATTTGAAGGTTTCCAGCGTCAGATCGAATACAGCCGTCAGCGCGAATCGGTCTATTGGCACCACCGCATCAAATCTTCCGTACTTCATCAAGGAATGGAACATGACATTGCTTTTGTTCATGCTGATGGAAGCCAGCCGGACAGTTCTCGACTGAAAGATGAGGTTTTCACCGCCTCGCTGCTTTGTACCAACCGTATGTTGCCCGTTTCTTTGCAAATCGGTGATATCTGTGTCCCGATAAATAAAAACTCCGGGTTAGCTTCTTTCAGCAATGTTACGCGTCCGACCCGTCCGTTGTATCCGGTGTTAGATGGTGACATGCACTGGTCGCTGATCTCCTGCATGAACCTGAACTATCTCTCGCTGCTGGACAGGGAGGCTTTGATTCAGGTATTACGGACTTTCGACTTGCCGGGTATCCACCATCCGCAGCAGGCCCGGCTTTCCCCAGAGAAACTGGACGCTATCGAAAAAATGGAATCCCGCCCGATTGACCGACTGTTTAAGGGTATTCCGGTTCGCGGTTTGTCCACCACGCTGTGGATTAATCCAGCGCCTTTTGTCTGCGAGGGGGAAATCTATCTGCTGGGAGTCGTGCTGTCGCACTTTTTTGCACTGTATGCCGGCATCACTTCATTTCACTGTCTGAAAATCATCAACACAGAAAGTCTGGAGACATGGGAATGGCAACACAAAGGCCAACATTCTCTGATGTAAGAGAACAGGTGTCATTCCTTGATGATGCGCACAGAACTTTTTTTTGGTTTTAAGCGATGTCAGTGCTAGCACTTTAGACAAATTCTCAGTGGGACTGGAGACTTTGACAGGAGTAGAAGGAAGAGCGTATTAATCAGCGGATTATATAATAATGAAAAGGTATTTGTAGGTAACCACGACCCAGAGCAAGCCTGAATATGACCAATAAAATTTTTTAGATGCGAAACGAAAATCAGATGCGTATCGGAAGGGGGGCACACTAACTCATTGAATCAAATGTTAAGAAAGATTCGCGGAGTTGCATGAAACAAGAATTTGGCTCCTCTGACTGGACTCGAACCAGTGACATACGGATTAACAGTCCGCCGTTCTACCGACTGAACTACAGAGGAATCGTGTGAACGAGGCGCATGTTAATGGCCTCGCTATTTTGTGTCAACACTAAATTCAACTTGCTGATTCAAATGATTAATTAAGAGCCAACCTGCTGTTTTAGTGTACTTGGGAGGACGAATGTCCACCAGGTCCCGCATTTTCACGTAGACGCTGCAGCGGATCTTGCTGGTAAAAATGGCAAAAACGCTGCCACAGCGCCGGGAAGCGGGGAGCGAACAGCTCGGGAGCGCTGAAGAAATATTCCGATAACACCGCAAAACACTCTGCCGGATCGGTCGCTGCGTAGGCATCAATGCTGGCTGCGCTTTCACCCACCAGATCGATCTCATCCTGGATATTATTCATTGCCGCGTGCAGATCGTGCTCCCAGCTCGCAACTTCCCGCAGAGGGATAAATGGTACGCCGCTGGCGCGATCGCCGTTGCGGGTATCCAGCTTATGGGCGACTTCGTGAATAATCAGGTTAAAACCGGAGGCGTCAAAGGAGTCCTGAATATCCAGCCAGTTGAGGATAATCGGGCCTTGCTGCCAGCTTTGTCCGGACTGCACGACGCGCTGATTATGCACCAGCCCAATGTCATCTTCCCATTCGTCGTCCACCACGAATGGTGCCGGGTAGATCAGCACTTCATGGAAGCCGTCGAGCCACTCAAAGCCCAACTCCAGCACAGGCAAACAGAAGAGCAGGGCGATACGCGCGCTTTTAAGGGCGTCCAGCTCATAACCCTGAAGCGGGACGAGGCGTTTTTGCAGTAAAAAACGATCGGCTAACTGAACCAGTCGGGTTTGCTCATCGGGGTCGAGACTGGCGAGTACCGGAATAGCCAGCGCCTCTTCCCACGGAAAAGTCGTGTTCGGTGCGGTTTCGTTCGATTTCCAGGGCCACTTAATCATCGCTTCGCTCGCAAACTCATCACTTGAACAAAAATGCAGGATAAGGATCTGTTAAAATGCCAAATTACCTGGCATCATGGCAACCACTATAACGGAGAGATGCCGGAGCGGCTGAACGGACTAGTCTCGAAAACTAGAGTAGGGGCAACTCTACCGGGGGTTCAAATCCCCCTCTCTCCGCCACTTCACTGCTTTAGCGTCATCATTTCTCATCGGACACCTTCCTGCGCCCTCATTCTGACTGAGGTCAGCATCAAGATGCACCTGAAGTTCGCAGGAGTCTAGCCTTAGTGCTTTTTCAAGTCATTGATGTTTTATGCAACTTGAGAGAGATATCTCGCTCTTAACGCTTTTCCCCCTTTCAAACTGACCGTTTATCATACTGATGCCGACATAGCGTCCCGACATTGCGGTTGTTGCTTTTCGCGCCAGTATGCAGATAAAGCGGTTTTGCCTCATGTACCCAAAAGCTGTCACCTGCCTGCATTTGTTGATTAAAAATCGTTGCCTCTGGATACAGATCGCGTAACCGTCCGCTGCTAAGACCAAACCACTGCCGCGATAGGGTTCTGAACTCCTGCGTGCTCAGGAGCTTGCCGCCCAAACGCGCGCAGTGCTCGCGCGCGCGGGCAAAATTTTTATCCAGTTCGCCATCACCCGTAAGCCAGGTATCGACGAAAAAGTCGTGGCGCTGCGTATTGCCGGTCTTGAGGTTTTGCAAAGTCAGCGTCATGGCTCTCTCCTCTGCACGCGGTTGCCTGATCATCCTAAGCTGGATCCGTCCTTCCACGGGCTGCGGCTTTATCACTATCCAGTCATGGTTAACGCTAAATTTCAGATCGTTGAGATTAAGAGACTCACTGTTGCTGCTCATCGTGACGTACGCACCCGTAAACCCGGTGCTTAACATCTCTGCCGTTCGAAATCCGGGCATGCTGGGGGAGTGAAAACTGATCTTACTGAGATAATCCGCCTTGTCGGGAGGCGCAGGATCAGCCGATACGGTCAGCGGCAGCAGCAGGGGAAGAGTCGCGACGGTCCGCAGTAAAATAGTCATTATCGGCATCCCCAACGGTATTAAGTGTGGGCCAGCAAACGGCCGGTTAAGATTTCCTGATCAAGCATTAGCGCTTCTTTATTCTGAATAGTGCCTGCGGATTTAAGAGCAATAAAGATCAGCAGCGAGCAGGCGATAAAGGCTGCTAAATAATAGCCGCTCATCAGGAGGTATCCGGCAAGGGAGATATAAATAAGGCCTGTTACGGCACTTGTTAGTGCGACTTTAAGAGCCACTTTTTCGCTCCGTCTGAATGAGACGCCCATGAGCGTGGCGAAAAAGATCATACTCAGAATGACACCGACGGCGGGAATACTGCAGACAGCCGCCGCGACGATAAACAGAAGGGTCTGGTATTTGCGTAGCAACGGCTTATGGGCAAAAAAGTCCGTTTCATACAGGGTTTGCGTCGAGACATTGAACAGTCGCACCAGCCGCTGTTTACGTAATAACAGACGCACGACATGACCTGTTTTCAGATGCAGCAGCACATTAGCCGGGATGTCGAAAACTTCTCTCGTATCGCCGCATTTAAGGACAACAGAATTCCACTGAATCTTTTCAATCTCGCCGAGCAGGAGTTTTTTTTCCATTTACCCTTATCATCGTGTCTGAATAACTGCCTGAATTTCCTGCGCCAGATTGTAGGCAATAGAGCCTGTAGAAATGTAAATAACTCTGCGGGATTCATAAGGTATTGTGGATATTATTCAGCCCAGCGCAATGGGCATAACATAAATAAGGTCTTTAATGCAGGTATAAGACCTGAACCCGACATGGCCTGTGAGGGGAGCGCAAGGTAAAAACAGGTAAATGAGTCGTTGCAGAAATTAATGATAAGTTAAAATTATTTTTTCTGCTCAGGGGGCAATATGCACATACTGGATGCTTTACTGGCCTTTTCGGCCTATTTTTTTATCGGCGTGGCCATGGTGATTGTTTTTCTTTTTGTTTACACCAAAGTGACGCCGCACGATGAATGGCAACTGATTAAAGATAACAATGCGGCGGCTGCGCTGGCCTTCAGCGGTACGCTGTTAGGTTTTGTCATTCCGCTCTCCAGCGCGGCAGTGAATTCCGTGGGGGTCCTGGATTACTGCATCTGGGGTGGAGTGGCTTTTGTCGTCCAGCTTCTGATTTATGCCGGCGTGCGCCTCTACATGCCAACACTGGGTGACAAGATTTCCAGTAACAACATCGCTGCGGGGGTGTTCATGGGCATTTTTGCGTTAGCAGGGGGTATCCTCAACGCGGCCTGTATGACTTGGTAGTGACGACACATTGCGGAAATAAAAAAGCCAGGCCTTATGCCTGGCTTTTTACTTTACAGACTCAATCAACGCTGCGCGCAACCCGCGCACTGCTTGTTCTGGATCTGCTGGAAGAAGTCATTCCCTTTGTCATCCACCAGGATAAACGCCGGGAAGTTTTCTACTTCGATTTTCCAGATAGCTTCCATACCCAGTTCAGGCCAGGCGACACACTCCAGACTCTTAATGCTGTTTTGCGCCAGCACCGCTGCCGGGCCGCCGATGCTGCCCAGGTAGAAACCGCCGTGCTTGTGGCAGGCATCCGTGACCTGCTGGCTGCGGTTACCTTTCGCCAGCATGACCATACTTGCACCGTGCGATTGCAGTAAATCCACATACGAGTCCATACGACCGGCTGTGGTTGGGCCTAATGAGCCAGATGCATACCCCTCCGGTGTCTTGGCCGGGCCAGCGTAATAGATCGGATGATCTTTGACGTACTGCGGCAGTTCTTCACCGTTATCCAGCAGCTCTTTCAGCTTGGCATGGGCGATATCACGCGCCACGATAATGGTGCCGTTCAGGGACAGACGGGTCGAAACCGGATGGGCTGAGAGCTGTGCCAGGATCTCGTGCATCGGCTGGTTCAGGTTAATGCTGACTACCTCGCCTTCACCTTGCTGACGCAGGGATTCCGGAATGTACTGACCTGGATTTTGTTCCAGTTTCTCAATCCAGATCCCGTCGCGGTTGATTTTCGCTTTGATGTTACGGTCAGCTGAGCACGACACGCCCATGCCGACAGGGCAGGAGGCGCCGTGGCGCGGCAAGCGGATCACGCGAATATCGTGGGCGAAATATTTCCCGCCGAACTGAGCGCCCAAGCCCAGATTTTGCGCTTCCAGCAGCAGTTCCTGCTCCAGCTGAACATCGCGGAACGCCTGGCCGTGTTCGTTACCTTCTGTCGGCAGGCCGTCGTAGTAGCGGGTTGATGCCAGTTTCACGGTTTTCAGGGTGCTTTCAGCAGAGGTTCCGCCAATCACAAAGGCGATATGGTAAGGCGGGCAGGCCGCCGTACCCAGGGAACGCATCTTCTCGACCAGGTAATTTTTCAGTTTAGCCGGGGTGATGAGCGCTTTGGTTTCCTGATACAGATAGGTTTTGTTGGCGGAACCACCGCCTTTCGCCATGCACAGGAACTTGTACTCATCGCCGTCGACGCTGTAGAGGTCGATCTGCGCGGGCAGGTTGGTGCCGGTATTCACCTCTTTATACATATCCAGCGCGGCGTTCTGGGAGTAGCGCAGGTTATCTTCGATGTAAGTGTTGTACACACCCTGGCTTAGCGCGGCTTCGTCGCCACCGCTAGTCCAGACACGCTGGCCTTTTTTGCCCATGATGATCGCCGTCCCCGTATCCTGGCAGGTCGGCAGCACGCCTTTGGCCGCGATTTCAGAGTTGCGCAGGAACTGCAGGGCGACATATTTATCGTTTTCGCTGGCTTCCGGGTCGTTAAGGATCGCCGCAACCTGTTTCTGGTGCGACGGGCGCAGCATAAAGGCCGCATCGTGGAACGCCTGCTGAGCAAGCAGAGTCAGGGCCTCTGGCTCGACCTGGAGAATCTCCTGGCCGTTAAATTCCGCCACGGAGACGTGCTCTTTGGTCAGCAGATAATATTCGGTGTCGTCATGTGCGAGAGGGAAGGGGTTCTGATAGTAAAAAGTTTTGTTCGACATTGCGTATCACTCCATAAAATTAAACCGCCGGAGGGTGCCCTCCGGCGGTTATGAATCAGAACATCATGGACATCCACGGATAACCAATCAGCAGCAGGGCCGCCAGGAAGATGGCACCAAAGATGGTGCCGAGGCGCCAGTAGTCTTTGGTTGGCAGGTAGCCGCTCCCGTAGTAAATCGGGCTTGGGCCGGTGCCGTATGGGGTGATGATCCCCATAATACCCAGAGAGGTCACCATCAGCAGGACGAACACTTCCATGTTAATACCCGGAATGGTGGCGGCGATGGTCAGCATCGCAGGCAGCAGCGCGGTGGTGTGCGCGGTGGTGCTGGCAAACAGGTAGTGCAGCAGGTAGAACGCCAGCAGCAGGACCACCGTTGCGACACCCGGCGAGATACCACTCATCAGCAGGCCGCCTTCTTTACCCAGCCAGGCGATAAAGCCGGTGGAAGAGAGGCCGTCTGCAAGGGCCACTAAAGTGGCGAACCAGACAAAGGTGTTCCACGCGGCTTTGTTGCCGGTGATATCGTTCCACTCCAGCACGCCGGTCCACAGCATCAGGCCAACAATCAGCAGGGCGGCCAGCGCAGGTTCAATCCACGCGGCAGCGAAAATCCACATCATCAGCGCACAGCAGACAAAGACCAGCAGCAGAATTTCATTGCGCGACAGTTTGCCCAGTTTCTCCAGCTCACGACACGCCCACAGCGGCACTTCGTCGTTGATTTTCACTTCTGGCGGATAAAACCAGTAGGCCAGCAGCGGCATCACCAGAATCAGCAGCACACCCACCGGCAAGAAGGCAATGAACCAGGTGCCCCAGGAGATGTTGATCCCGACGATGCTTTTCACCAGTGCCAGAGCGAGCAGGTTTGGTGCCAGCGCAGAGAGGAACATGGAGCTGGTGATACAGGCGGCGGTGATGGCTACCCACATCAGGTAGGAGCCAATTTTACGCGCACTTGGGTCGTTCGGTTTTGAACCATACAGCGGCGGCAGGTTAGCGATGATCGGGTAGATAGTCCCGCCGCTACGCGCCGTGTTAGACGGTGTGAACGGGGCCAGCAGCAGGTCCGCGAAGGTGATTGCATAACCCAGCGTCAGGCTGCGGCGACCCAGATATTTCACCAGAATCAGCGCCAGGCGGCGGCCAAAACGGGTTTTGTCGTAGCCCGCGGCAAACATAAAGGCACCGAAAATCAGCCAGACGGTGGAGTTACCGAAGCCGCTCACCGCCCATTTAAAGGAGGCACCTGCCAGCTTGAATTTCGGATCAGCCAGCTGTTCCGGGCTAAACAGCACCCACTGGCTGCACAGGGCGATGGCGACGACCCCGGTCAGGCCAATCACGGCACCCGGCAGCGGTTCGAAGATCAGACCAACGATCACCCCAACAAAGATAGCGAAGTAGTGCCAGGCATAAGGCGGTAACCCTTCAGGAACCGGCACAAACAGGAGGAGCACTGCGACAATAATGGGCAGTGCCATCATCAGCAGACGTTTGTTGCTTCCGTCTTTTGGCTTGCTCGCCACTGGGGGCGTTACAGCTGTTTTATCATTCATAGGTTTGCTTCTTAAGTTGTCAAAAATTCGGTTTAGCAGAAATAACATCGCGACTTTTTTAATTACTTTGCTTTCTTTAGTTATTTAAAGTGCTTTCAGATTATTTCTTGAATAGCTATTTAGCGCGCTTTTGGAGGCGTTAAATTAAAAATTGATGATGTTTATATAGTGCGCCTTTAGAGGCCAGTGGAATTGATCGCGATCAATAAAATAGAATTGCAGTGTTATTTTTATCCATATTTTAATAACCCTATTGAGTTATGTGGATATTATCCGTTTGATAGGTTTCATTTGGCGAGATTGATATTTCACGCAAACGATTTTCAATTAAAAAATGCATATTAATCATATGCTTGTTTGATTTCTATTCTCGCGAGTAAAGTAATGAAAACGTTAACGGAATTGATATTATTGTGAACGCGGTATCCTAATATCAATAACACCAATGTAGTAATAATGTTATTGCAGGGATTAAATAGTTTATTAACTAACGTAATAACTTTAGTAACTAAAAATAGCGTTATATTAATACCATGACATCGGCAAAAAAATTAACCAGAACATAATCCGATAAAGAATTCTCAGATTTCAATTTTAAAAGTTTGGAGTTTCTATTATGAGCACTAACGAACGAATTCTTAGTCCTTTCACCTTACCGAATGGTACGGAACTCAAAAACCGTCTGTTGATGGCGCCGATGACCACCTGCACCGGTTATTACGACGGCACGGTGACCAGCGAGCTGGTGGAATACTACCGCGCGCGCTCCGGCAGCATCGGCACCATCATTGTTGAGTGCTGTTTTGTTGACGATCTGGGGCTGGCTTTCCCCGGCGCCATCGGTATCGACAACGACGAGAAAATCGCCGGGCTGGCAAAAATTGCCGAGGCCATCAAATCCAAAGGCTCTAAAGCGCTGCTGCAGATCTACCACGGCGGCCGCATGGTGGACCCGAAACTGATCGGTGGCCGCACGCCTGTCGGCCCAAGCGCGGTGGCCGCACCGCGTGAAGGTGCCGCGACCCCGGTGGCATTAACCGGCGAAGAAGTCGAAGGGATGATCGGGAAATTCGGTGAAGCGGTTCGTCGTGCGATTCAGGCGGGCTTCGACGGCGTCGAAATTCACGGTGCAAACACCTATCTGATCCAGCAGTTTTACTCCCCGAACTCCAACCAGCGCGACGACGAGTGGGGCGGCAGCCGTGACAACCGCGCCAGATTCCCGCTGGCGGTCCTGGACATCACCCATAAAATGGTCCGTCAGTACGCCGACGACGCTTTTATTATCGGCTATCGCTTCTCGCCGGAAGAGATGGAAGTTCCGGGCATCCGTTTTGACGACACGTTGTACCTGCTGGAAAAACTGGCCGCCCGTGGCCTGGATTACCTGCACTTCTCCGTGGGTGCAACGCTGCGCCCGTCGATCGTAGATACGCAAGACCCAACCCCTTTGATCGAGAAATACCACGCCATGCGTTCCGAAACGCTCGCGCAAATTCCGGTGATGGGTGTGGGCGGCGTTGTGAACGCCGCAGACGTTAATGAGGCGCTGGACCACGGTTACGATCTGATTGCTGTGGGTCGCGCGACCATCGCCTATCCGGACTGGACCGACCGCATCCGTGACGGCGAAATCCTGGAGCTGTTTATGGACAGCACCCAGCGCGAAGCGCTGCACATCCCTGAGCCGCTGTGGCGCTTCTCGCTGGTGGAAGCGATGATTCGCGACATGAGCATGGGCGAATCTAAATTCAAAGCGGGTGTGTTTGTCGAAACGGTGCAGGATGACACCAACGAACTGGTGATTAACGTCAGTCTCGAAACCGACCGTATTGCCGACATCGAACTGGCGTCTGGCCCAACGCAGGACGTTGAGTTCATCTGCAGCTTCGAAGAGATCCGCAGCCGCATTCTCGACGCGAACACTCCGCACGTGGACGCCATCACCGGCGCGACCAGCCAGAGTGAAGCCGTGAAAAAAGCGGTATCTAAAGCGATGGTCAAATCGAGTAAAGTGCTGGCGGCAGAAGAGGGCGTCGACCCGAACGCTGCCAAAGCGTTTGACGTGGTGGTTGTCGGCAGCGGCGGTGCCGGTCTGGCGGCGGCGATTCAGGCTCACGACGAAGGGGCAAGCGTCCTGATTGTCGAGAAAATGCCGACCATCGGCGGGAATACCATTAAAGCTTCTGCCGGGATGAACGCCGCAGAAACCCGCTTCCAGCGCGTAAAAGGCATCCAGGACAGCAAAGAATTGTTCTACCAGGAATCCCTGAAAGGCGGCCATAACAAAAACAACCCGGAACTGCTGCGTCGCTTTGTCGAAAACGCACCAGAGGCGATCGAATGGCTGGCAACGCGCGGGATCATGCTGAATGACATCACCACCACGGGTGGGATGAGCATCGACCGTACCCACCGTCCAAAAGATGGTTCTGCGGTGGGTGGCTACCTGATTAGCGGCCTGGTGCGTAACGTCAACAAACGCCACATCGAGGTGATGCTCGATACCTCCGTGAGCGACATTATCGTGGAAAATGGCGAAGTGACCGGCGTACGCCTGACCACCGAAGAGAACGAAACCCTGACCGTGGCCACCCGCAGCATTGTGATGGCGACCGGCGGTTTCAGCGCCAACAGCAGCATGGTCGTGAAATATCGTCCGGATCTGGACGGTTTCGTTACCACCAACCATAAAGGGGCTACCGGTGGCGGTATCGCGCTGCTGGAACGTATTGGCGCAGGCACCGTCGATATGGGCGAAATTCAGATTCACCCGACCGTTGAGCAAAACACCTCGTACCTGATTTCCGAATCTATCCGTGGCGGCGGCGCTATCCTGGTGAGCCAGAAGGGCAGCCGTTTCTTCAACGAAATGGAGACTCGCGATAAAGTCTCGGCGCAGATTATCGCGCTGCCAGAGAAATACGCTTACATCGTCTTTGATGAGCACGTTCGCGCGAAAAACAAAGCGGCGGATGAGTACATCGCCAAAGGCCTGGTGACCAGCGCCAGCTCGCCAAAAGCGCTGGCCGAAACCCTCGGGATGGATTACCACACCTTCCTCGACACCCTGGAGCGCTACAACGGCTTTGTGGAAAAACAGCACGACGATGATTTTGGTCGCACCACTGCGCTGCGCGCGCCGATCAACGAAGGCCCGTTCCATGCCATTCGTATCGCACCGGGCGTACACCACACCATGGGCGGTGTGACCATCAACACCGAAACTTGCGTGCTGAACGGCGAACACCAGGTCATTCCAGGTGCCTTCGCGGCGGGTGAAGTGGTCGGCGGTATCCACGGCGGCAACCGTATCGGCGGTAACGCAGTGGCAGATATCATTATTTTTGGTACCCTTGCCGGGCACC
>Ga0213823_1001670_pt1 | contig 13128 bp, 12 predicted proteins | sample MC6MC0907MG_FD_179887 | JGI IMG/M metagenome (GOLD analysis project Ga0213823, IMG submission 179887) | Enriched soil aggregate microbial communities from Iowa State University, Ames, United States - MC6-MC0907-MG | ecosystem: Environmental > Terrestrial > Soil > Unclassified | place: USA: Iowa...
TGCACCACCTTGCCGAACGCTATTACCAGGACGAACTGGCCTCGCAGAACCGCCAGACCCTCGACCTGTACGTCGCCAACCTGCTCGGCACCCTGCACCGCTACGAAACCCTGCCGCAGATACTCGGCGACCTGCCGGCGCTGCGTGGTGTGCTGGCCGACCCGTTCAAACTCGAAGCGGTGACCAACGCCAACCGCCTGCTCAAAGACATCGTCCACCAGACCGGTGCGGAAGTGATGTACCTGATGGACGTCAGTGGCAATACCCTCGCTGCCTCCAACTGGGACAAGCACGACAGCTTCGTGGGCCGCAATTTCGCCTTCCGCCCGTACTTCAACGAAGCCATGGCCGGGCACCTTGGGCGCTTCTTCGGCCAAGGCACCACGTCGGCCAAGCGCGGTTACTTCTTTGCCGCCGCAGTGCGCGACCGCGAGCGCATCGTCGGTGTGCTGGTGGTCAAGGTCGACCTCGACCATACCGAGACGCTCTGGGGCCGTACCCCCGAGCAGCTGCTGCTGACCGACCATAATGGCGTGGTGATCCTCACCTCGCGGCCCGACTGGCGTTTCCGCGCCACTCGCGCGCTGACCGAGGCCGAACGCCAGGCGATCATCGCGATCCAGCCTTACCCCACCCAGGCACCACAGCCGCTGGTGCTCAACCCGGATGCCTGGCTGACCCAGACCCGCGACATCAAGGAGACCGGCTGGCAGGTCAGCATCCTCGCCCCGCGGATGCTGGTCGACCGCTCGGTGCAGACGGTCATGGCCATCGGCGGTGGTGCCTTGCTGGTGCTGATGCTGCTGGCAGGCCTGGTGATGCAACGGCGGCGGCACTATATCGACCGCATCGACTTCGAAGCCCGCGGCCGGCATGAGCTGGAAAATCGCGTGGTGCAGCGTACCGCCGACCTCGAAGGCCTCAATACCCGCCTCAAAAGCGCGGTGCTGGAGCGCGAAAACGCCCAACAGGAACTGGTGCGCGCCCAGGACGAACTGGTCCAGGCCGGCAAGCTGTCGGTGCTTGGCACCATGTCGGCAAGCATCAGCCACGAACTCAACCAGCCCTTGGCGGCCATCCGCAGCTATGCGGAAAATGCCGAGATCCTGCTCGATCACCAACGCACCGAAGATGCCCGCGGCAACCTCAAGTTGATCGGTGAGCTGACCGGGCGCATGGCCTCGATCATCGCCCACCTGCGCGCCTTCGCCCGTCGCGATCGCCACGCGCCGGAAAGCGTGGCCCTGCAACCGGCGCTGGACGACGCCCTGGCGTTACTGGCCAAGCGCCGCCGGGCGATGGCCGTGGAGCTGATCCGCGACCTGCCCGATGCCACGCTGTGGGTACAGGCAGGCGAAACCCGCCTGCGCCAGGTGCTCGGCAACCTGCTGGCCAATGCCCTCGACGCCTTGACCGAAAAAGCCAACCCGCGCCGCCTGTGGCTGAGTGCCGAAAAACGCGATGAGTACGTCTACCTGTTCATCCGCGACAACGGCCCGGGCTTCAGCCGCCAGGCCCTGGAACACGCCAAGGAGCCGTTCTTCACCACCAAGACCCGCACCCAGGGGCTGGGCCTGGGCCTGGCCATCTGCGAAAGCCTGATGCGTGCCCTCGGTGGTGAACTGCTGCTGGGCAACCACCCGGAAGGTGGCGCCCTGCTCACGCTGCAAATGCGCGTGGCCGCGCCCGGCGCCAACCTGAAACCTTCGGAGGACCCCTCGGCATGACAACCGAGACTTGCATCGACAGCCAGGCCCAGGTACTGCTGGTCGACGACGACCCGCACCTGCGCCAGGCCCTGAGCCAGACCCTCGACCTGGCCGGGCTCAAGGTAGTCGCCCTGGCCGACGCCCAGGGCCTGGCCGAACGCATCGAGCCTGATTGGCCGGGCGTGGTAGTCAGCGATATTCGCATGCCTGGCATCGACGGCCTGCAACTGCTGGAACAACTGCACGGCCGTGACAAAGAACTGCCGGTGCTGTTGATCACCGGCCACGGCGACGTGCCCCTGGCCGTGCAAGCCATGCGCACAGGCGCCTACGATTTCCTTGAAAAACCCTTTGCCAGCGATGCCCTGCTCGACAGCGTGCGCCGCGCCCTGGCCCTGCGCCGGCTGGTGCTGGACAACCGCAGCCTGCGCCTGGCCCTGAGCGACCGCCAGCAACTGGCCACCCGCCTGGTCGGCCACTCGCCGTCCATGTTGCGCCTGCGCGAGCAGATCGGCGCCTTGGCCGGCACCCGCGCAGACGTGCTGATCCTCGGCGAAACCGGGGCTGGCAAAGAGGTGGTGGCCCGTGCCCTGCACGACTTGTCGAGCCGCCGCGATGGGCCTTTCGTGGCCATCAATGCCGGCGCGCTGGCAGAGTCGGTGGTAGAAAGCGAACTGTTCGGCCATGAGCCCGGCGCCTTCACCGGCGCGCAGAAACGCCGCATCGGCAAGTTCGAATTCGCCAATGGCGGCACGTTGTTCCTCGATGAAATCGAAAGCATGAGCCTGGACGTGCAGGTGAAACTGCTGCGCCTGCTGCAGGAACGGGTGGTCGAGCGCCTGGGCGGCAACCAGCTGATTCCGCTGGATATCCGCATCATCGCGGCGACCAAGGAAGACCTGCGCCACTCTGCCGACCAGGGGCGCTTTCGCGCCGACCTTTATTACCGCCTGAACGTGGCGCCGCTGCGTATCCCGCCACTGCGCGAACGCGGCGATGACATCCTGGTGCTGTTCCAGCATTTCGCCGACACCGCCAGCCAGCGCCACGGGCTGCCGCCGCACAGCCTGCAGCCGGCACAACGGGCCATGCTGCTGCGCCATGGCTGGCCAGGCAACGTGCGTGAACTGCAGAACGCCGCCGAGCGTTTCGCCCTCGGACTGGAACTGGCCCTGGACAACCCGCCACCCGTGGCGACAGCACCCTCGGCACCGGCACTGCCGGGCAACCTCAGCGAACAGGTCGAGCAATTCGAGCGTTCGCTGATCGCCGCCGAACTGGCCCAGCCACACAGCACCATGCGCAGCCTGGCCGAAGCACTGGGCATACCGCGCAAGACCCTGCACGACAAACTGCGCAAGCACGGCCTCAATTTTGACGGCGGCAACAGCGGGGCAGACGACCACGAGGACCACCGTTCATGAGCAGCGACAGCCAGTACCTGCAGTCTGTACTGCACAGCGATATTCCCCTGACCCGCGAAATGGGCCTGGAAGTCATCGATTGGCAAGGCCAGGCACTGCGCCTGCAGCTACCACTGGCTGCCAACGTCAACCACAAGAGCACCATGTTCGGCGGCAGCCTGTATTGCGCGGCCGTGCTGGTGGGCTGGGGCTGGTTGCACCTGCGCCTGCGCGAGCTGGGTATTGATGACGGGCATATCGTCATCCAGGAAGGCCAGATCAGCTACCCCCTGCCGGTGACAGGGACGGCGGTGGCGCGCTGCGCGGCGCCGGATGACAAGGCCTGGGAACGCTTCGTGACCATGTACCAGCGCCGTGGCCGGGCGCGGCTGACGCTGGAGACTACGGTCAGCAACGCTGGCTGCGACGAGCCCGCCGTGAACTTCAGCGGCCAGTACGTGCTGCACCGCTGACCTGCACCGCAGGAATTGCCGGGGCCGCTACGCGGCCCTTTCGCGACACAATGCCGCTGCTACAAGGCCACCGCCAACTGGATGAGTGCCTGGCGCCAACCGGCGGCTGCAGGCAAGGCGAGGAAGAAGGGGTTGAGCAGGGACTCGCGGGGCGGATAGCGGAATGCCTGGCCGTCAAGGTTGATCACTTCGCCACCGGCGCCTTCCACCACGCCCTGGGCAGCCGCGGTGTCCCACTGCGAGGTCGGTGCCAGGCGCGGGTAGCAGTCGGCGCTGCCTTCGGCCAACAGGCAGAATTTCAGCGAACTGCCGATATTGGCCAGCTCCAGTTCGCCAACCGCAGCGCCGAGCCCGGCCAGCAGCGCTTCCTGCTGCGGGCTGGAGTGGCGACGGCTGGCCACCACGGTAAAGCGCCCATCGGCAGGCGGCGCATTACGTACCTGAATCGCCTGGGCTTGCCCGCCCGTCTCTACGCGCCAGGCACCCAGGCTGCGACCACCGAAATAGCAGCGCCCGGTAGTCGGCATCGACACCACGCCGAACACCACTTCACCCTGTTCGATCAGCGCGATGTTCACGGTGAACTCCTCGCTGCCTGCGATGAACTCCTTGGTGCCGTCCAACGGGTCGACCAGCCACCAGCGCTGCCAGCCCTGCCGTTCAGCCAATGGGATATTGCAGTCTTCCTCGGACAGTACCGGGATCTGTGGTGCCAGTGCCTGCAGGCCATCGGCAATAACCCGGTGCGCGGCCAGGTCGGCAGCGGTCACCGGCGAGTCATCGGCCTTGTTGGTCACCGCCACATCGGCCCGCCAGAACGGCAGGATCGCCTCGCCCGCCAGGCCGGCCAGCTTCACCACCTCATGCATCAGTTGCTGGTCGTTCATGCGTCGAGCAGCCCCCGCTGAATCAGCAGGTCACGCGCCAGATACAGCGCGGCCAGCGCCCGGCCCTCGCTGAACTGCGGGTGCATGGCCAGGGCTGACAGCTCGCGCAGGTTCACTTTGTCGACCCGCATCGGCTCCGGCTCGTCGCCCTCCAGGCGCTCCTCGTAGAGGTCCGTGGCCAGCACCACCTGAATCTTCTGGCTCATATAGCCCGGCGACAGCGAAAGCTCGGTCAGGTGCTCCAGCTGACGTGCGCCAAAACCGGCCTCTTCCTTGAGCTCCCGGTCGGCGGCGGCCAGCACGTCTTCACCCGGTTCGATCAACCCTTTGGGCAGCGACAGCTCGTACTCGTCGGTGCCGCCGCAGTATTCCTCGACCAACACCGCGTGTTCGGCATCGAGCATGGCCACGATCATCACCGCACCATAACCATTGCCACGGCCGACCAGGCGCTCATAAGTACGTTCGGTGCCATTGCTGAAGCGCAACTGCACGGCTTCGACGCGGAACAAGCGGCTGCTGGCGACAATCTCGCGGCTGAGTACGGTGGGTTTCTGGCGCATGGGGCGGCTCCTTGGCGTGAACGGGTTACTATACCGTGGCTTGCCGACTGAACGAGAGTTTCCCATGCCTGTTCTTCCCTGGTCCGCCATCGATACCGTCCTGCTGGACATGGACGGCACCCTGCTCGACCTGCACTACGACAACCGCTTCTGGCTGGAGCACCTGCCCCAGCGTTACGCCGAGGTGCATGGCGTCAGCCGGGCCATGGCGGAAATGGAGCTGCAGCCGCTGTTCGAGCGCAATGCCGGCACCCTCAACTGGTACTGCCTGGATTTCTGGAGCCGCGAGCTGAACTTGCCGATCCGCGAGCTGAAGCGCGAGATCGCCGACCTGATCGCCCTGCGCCCCGACGCCGACACCTTCCTTGCCGCAATCCGCCAGGCGGGCAAGCGGGTGGTGATGATCACCAATGCGCATCGCGACTCGCTGTCGCTGAAGCTGGAGCGGGTGGAACTGGCGCCGTACTTCGAGCGGCTGATCAGTTCGCATGATTACGGCTACCCGAAGGAAAGCCCGCAGTTCTGGGACGCGTTGCAGGCGGATATCGGCTTTGTGCCTGAACGCAGCCTGTTCATCGACGACACGCTGGCGATCTTGCGCAGTGCACGGCGATTTGGCGTAGGGCATTTGCTTGCGGTGCGCCAGCCGGATAGCCAGGCGGCGCCGCGGGATACTCAAGAGTTCGAGGCGGTCGAGGATTACCGGGCATTGTTGGTAGGCCTTTAAGGCCAAATCGCCGGCCAGCCGGCTCCCACAGGTACTGCACAGTGCTCAAGGCCTGCGATGTCCTGTAGGAGCGGGCTTGCCCGCGAGAGGCCAGCACAGCGCTGAAGAACTATCACTCAGGAATGCGCAGCACCTGCCCCGGGTAGATCTTGTCCGGGTGCGACAACATCGGCTTGTTGGCCTCGAAGATCTTGTTGTACTGGTTGGCGTTGCCATACACCACTACGGAAATAGCTGACAGCGTGTCACCCTTCTTCACGGTCACGAACCGCGCAGCCTTGACGACCGGCCCGGTTACGGTGATCTGGTCATCTACGCTGGCAACGCCATTGATGTTGCCCGCCGCGAGGATGATCTTCTCTTTCTCCTCCTGGCTGGCCACCTCACCCTTGAGGATGATCTTGTCGCCCTCTACAGTGGCGGTGATGTTGGGGTTGCCCAGGCCGACACTCTCCACGTGCTTCTTCAACTGCTCCTCGGCATTGGCATTGCCAGGGGTCAGCAGGTCGATCAACTTCTCGCCGGCTTCCTTCACGAAACTGAACAGGCTCATTGCGTTCTCCTTGTTGACTGAAACCTCGGAGTCAGGAGTCTAGGCCAGGATTTCCCCTCCCGCCCCACTGCGGCCAATCGACGCGCTCTATCAAGGCATAGACCCTAGCGATTAGACGTGGCCAGCGCGCGGGCCTAGGCTGGTGCTATCAAATAGCCGCCGGTAGTCAGCCCCGATGAACAGCAAACCTCCGGTCTGCGCGGCCTCTATGCCGTTGGCCTTGCCCGCCGCCAGCAACACCTACGATTACATCCAGCTCGACGATGCCACACGCGCCAGTACACCGCTGGCCGAAGAAGTGGCCTTGGCCATTGCCTTCAATGGCCTTAACCAGGCCGTGATGCTGGTCAGCCCCACCGACCTCGAAGATTTTGCAGTCGGCTTCAGCGTGGGCAGCGGCATTGTCGAAGGCACAGCAGAAATCTATGACCTGAAATTGTCGGGCAGCGGCTCGGCGATGTATGCCGACCTGGAGATTTCCAGCCGCGCGTTCTGGAACCTGAAAAACCAGCGCCGCCAGCTGGCCGGCACCAGCGGCTGCGGGCTGTGTGGTGTCGAGGCCCTGGAGCAGGCGTTGCCGGAACTGGCCGAACTGCCCGGCGCGCCTTTGCCACCCGCGCAATGGCTGGCCGGCCTGCGCCAACGCATCGATGCCTTCCAGCCCCTGGGCCAGCACTGCGGTGCCGTGCATGCGGCGCTGTTCATGAATGCCGAGGGTGAGCTGCTGCTCGGCCGCGAAGACATCGGCCGGCACAACGCGCTGGACAAGCTGATCGGCGCCCTGCTGCGCCAAGGCATCGCCACTGAAGGCGGCCTGGCCATCGTCACCAGCCGCTGCAGCCTGGAGCTGATCCAGAAAGTCCTGCGCGCCGGCATCCAGACCCTGGTCAGCCTGTCGGCGCCCACGGGCCTCGCCCTGCAGTGGGCGCGCAAGCACAACCTCAACCTCATCCATCTGCCCAAACACAGTGCACCGCGGGTCTACAGCCCAGCGGCGGAGTCGTAACAGCCGTGACCTCGTACCAGCCTCTTCCAGACAACGCCCCAGCCTCCACCCCTCGCTACAAGCCCTACCACGGCCCCGCCGGTGGCTGGGGCGCGCTGCGCAGCGTGGCCAAGGCCTGGGTCGGCAGCGACAATGCGCTGAAAAACCTGCGCGCCTTGCTCAAGACCAACCAGAACGGGGGCTTCGACTGCCCCGGCTGCGCCTGGGGCGACTCGCCCGAGAGCGGCATGGTCAAGTTCTGCGAGAACGGCGCCAAGGCGGTCAACTGGGAGGCGACCAAGCGCCGCGTCGACGCGGCCTTCTTCGCCCGCTACAGCGTCAGCGCACTGCGCCAGCAGAGCGACTACTGGCTCGAATACCAGGGCCGCCTGACCGAACCGATGGTCTACGACCCGGCCAGCGACCGCTACCAGCCGATCGCCTGGGACGCCGCCTTCGCCCTGATCGCCCGTGAGCTGAACGCACTCACCAGCCCCGACCAGGCCGAGTTCTACACCTCCGGGCGGGCCAGCAACGAAGCGGCGTACCTGTACCAGCTGTTCGTGCGCGCCTATGGCACCAATAACTTCCCGGATTGCTCCAACATGTGCCACGAGGCCAGCGGTGTGGCGCTGGGGCAAAGCGTGGGTGTGGGCAAAGGCACCGTCACCTTCGATGACTTCGAGCATGCCGATGCAATCTTCGTCTGGGGCCAGAACCCCGGCACCAACCACCCGCGCATGCTGGACCCGCTGCGCGATGCCGTGAAACGCGGCGCCCAGGTGGTGTGCGTCAACCCACTCAAGGAGCGCGGCCTGGAACGCTTCCAGCATCCGCAGAACCCGCTGGAGATGCTGACCAACAGCGACCGGCCGACCAACACCGCATTCTTCCGCCCGGCCCTGGGTGGCGACATGGCCATGCTTCGTGGCATGGCCAAGTTCCTGCTGCAGTGGGAGCGCGAAGCGCAGGCCAACGGTGGACCGGCCGTTTTCGATCACGTCTTCATTGCCGAGCATGGCCATGGCGTGGATGAGTACCTGGCGGCGGTGGACGCCACCTCGTGGCAGCACATCGAGGAACAGTCCGGCCTGACGCTGGCCGATATCGAGCTGGCCGCCCGCATGTACTGCCGCGGCAAGCGCGTGATCATGTGCTGGGCGATGGGGATTACCCAACACCGCCATTCGGTGCCGACCATCCAGGAAATCGTCAACCTGCAGATGCTGCGCGGCAACATCGGCGCGCCCGGTGCAGGCCTGTGCCCGGTACGTGGCCACAGTAACGTGCAGGGCGACCGCACCATGGGCATCAACGAACGCCCGCCGGTGGCGCTGCTCGATGCCCTGGAAAAACGCTTTGGCTTTACGGTACCGCGCCACCATGGCCACAACACTGTCGAGGCGATTCACGCCATGCTTGAGGGGCGCGCCAAAGTGTTCATCGGCTTGGGCGGCAACTTCGCCCAGGCGACGCCGGATACCGAGCGGACCGCGCAAGCGCTGCGCAACTGCGCGCTGACCGTGCACATCAGCACCAAGCTCAACCGCAGCCACCTGATCCACGGCAAGCAGGCGCTTATCCTGCCCTGCCTGGGCCGCACCGACATCGACCTGCAGGCCGACGGCCCGCAGGCGGTTACCGTGGAAGATTCGTTCAGCATGGTCCACGCCTCCAACGGCCAGCTCAAGCCGCTGTCGCGCCAGATGCGTTCAGAGCCGGCGGTGGTCGCTGGCATTGCCGCTGCCACGCTGGGCAAGCGCCCGGTGGACTGGCACTGGCTGGTAGCCGACTACGGCCGCATCCGCGACCTGATCGCCGACACCATTGCCGGTTTCGATGACTTCAACCAGCGCCTGAGCCACCCTGGCGGCTTCTACCTGGGCAACAGCGCTGGCAGCCGCCAGTGGAAAACCGCCAGCGGCCGCGCCAACTTCAAGGCCAACCTGCTGCCGGACAGCCTGCTCGACGAGCGCGTGCGCGCCAGCGGCCAGTTGCCGGACCTGATCATGCAGTCGATGCGCTCGCACGATCAGTACAACACCACCATCTACGGCCTGGATGACCGTTATCGCGGCGTGCGCGGCCAGCGGGACGTGCTGTTCGCCAACGAAGCAGACATCATCCGCCTGGGCTTCCAGCCGGGGCAGAAGGTCGACATCGTTTCGCTGTGGGGGGATGAGCATGTGCGCCGGGTACACGGCTTCACCCTGCTCGCCTTCGATATTCCGGCTGGGCAGGCGGCGGCTTATTACCCAGAGGTGAACCCGCTGATTCCACTGGAAAGCATCGGTGAAGGCAGCCATACACCGACGTCAAAGTTCGTCGCCATCAAGCTTGAGCGGGCGCGCGACGACGGGCGGATCGTGTAAAGGCTGGCTGGCCGGCAAAAACGAAAAAGCCCTGTTCCACAAGGGTCCAGGGCTTCGTCACAATAACCTCAGACACGCGAAAATGGATTAAGTTTCATAGGAAATACAGCAACTTAGAGAATTGTGTACAACTCGTGCTACTCGTCGGATTTTCGTTGCCAGCCGCAGCACGGAGCCTCAAATTCGCCCTCGTCATCCCTATGAGGCTCTCTTGATGAAGAAGTACTCCTCGATTCTGTTGTTGTCTTTCAGCTTGCTCAGCGGCGTTGCCATGGCAGGCGGCAATACCGAGGCCGGCATTGGCGGCGCATTGGGTGGGGTACTCGGCTCCGTAGTGGGCAACTCCATCGGCGGTAGCACCGGCGGCGCCATTGGTGCCGGCCTGGGCGGCGCGGCCGGCGGTGCCCTGGGTGCCGACAAGCGCCAGCGTGGTGAGGCCGCTATCGGCGGCGCCCTGGGCGCAGCAGGCGGTAACGTGGTCGGTCGCTCGGTGGGCGGCACCACCGGCAGCTACATTGGTGCAGCCGCAGGCGGCGGCGCTGGTGGCGCGTTGGGTAACTACATGGGCAACAAGGCCGATGAAGACGAGCGTCATGACGATCGCCGCTACCGTCGCGGCTACGACGACCGTCGTCACTACGACCGCGGCCGCCACTATGGCCACCGCAAGCACAAGCGCCACTGGCGCGACTGAGGCCGCAGAGCGGCCTCGGCATACTTGAGGAACAACATTAAGCCCGCACCTGCGGGCTTTTTCATGCCTGCGCGTCGAGCTGCAACCCGGCCAGGATGACCTGCAGCGCTTCCGGCAGCGGCACTGGCCGGCCACTTGCACGCTCGATGAACACCTGCACCACCGTGCCTGCGGCGCAAGCATCCGCTTCGCCCGGGCGATACAGCGCCAGCCGGTACTCCACCGTACTTCCCGCCAGACGCGTCACGCCCAGGCCCACCTCAAGCACATCCGGGAAGCCTGGCAATGCAAAGAAGTCTGCCGCCGAACTGACCACGAACGCTGCCAGCGCGCCTTCACGCAGGTCAAACTCGGCTTGCTCGACGAGAAAAGCCTGGATGGCGGTTTCGAAGAAACCGTGCACGGTCGCACCGGCGACATGGCCATTGTGGTCGTTGTCCTGAGGACGGGTGAGGATGGGGTGGAAGTGGGAGAACGCATTGCGGTTGGGGGATTCGGTCATGAGATATCCATAATTGGTTACACCGTGAGGAAACTTCCCACAGCAAGAGAGGAAGGGCTATAGTCGCAATCAACTATAGATTGCGTAGCATGGTTCATCCCGATGAAACCGAGAAAAGTCCCGATGCCCAGTCATCAAGTAGATCATGCCAATTTGAGCCTTATGGTGGAAACCGGACGAATCAATGCGACGCACATCGTCGGCCAGCCAGGCGGCTGGGCCATCCAAGTCGACGTGAATCATCAGGAGCATGTGCTGATTGCCCAGCGCAGCGGCAACGTTCGGTTGTTCAAGAAATTCGAGACACTGGTGAGTTACCTGCTCGAGATGGGCATCGACCATTTCGAGGTCGACGCTTCAGCCTTCGATCCCGGCCAGATGAGCACCTATCAACGCCCAGACCGGGCACAGGCCCTGAAGCGAGCGCATGAAGCAGCGGCCTACGAGGCATGGTTTGTCGAGCAGGTAGAGTCCAGCCTGAAAGACCCGACGCAGCCAATGGAGGAGGAGGAAGTGGAGCGACTGTTCGCAGCTCGGCGCAGCGAACTCAAAGCCAAAATGCGCTGATGCGGCTGGTTTGGCGTGAGATGGCACGCAATGACCGCCTGCGCATCATGGACCATATTGCTCAGGCCAACCCGAAGGCAGCCATCTCACTGGACGAAAGCTTCGCAGAAAAAGCCAAACGTGCTGCCCAGGCCCCATCGATCTATAAACCAGGCAGGTATCCAGGAACACGCGAAATAGTCATACACCCCAACTATGTGATGATTTACCGCGTCTTGGGCGACACCGTGGAAATCGTTCGGATCCTGCATGCAAGGCAGCAATGGCCTTGATACGAAAAAACCGCCCCGAAGGGCGGTTTTTTTTCAGACGCTAGCGCCAGCTTACAGCTGTGGACCAGCAGCCTTGATGGCGTCGGACACGTCGAACTTCTTGAAGTTTTCGGTGAACAGCTTGGCCAGGCCTTTGGCGGCTTCGTCGTAGGCCGCCTGGTCAGCCCAGGTGTTGCGCGGGTTGAGCAGTTCGGTTTCGACGCCTGGAACAACCTTCGGCACGTCCAGGTTGATGATGTCCAGGTGCTCGGTCTCTGCACCGATCAGTGCGCCGCTCTGGATGGCAGCGATCACGCCACGGGTGGTCGGGATGCTGAAGCGCTTGCCAACGCCGTAGCCACCACCGGTCCAGCCGGTGTTGACCAGGTACACCTTGGAACCAAAGCCGTTGATACGCTTGATCAGCAGCTCGGCGTACTCGCCAGCCGGGCGCGGGAAGAACGGGGCGCCGAAGCAGGTGGAGAAGGTCGACTTGATGCCGCCGCCCGAACCCATTTCGGTGGAACCGACCAGCGCGGTGTAGCCGGACAGGAAGTGGTAGGCCGCCTGCTCGTTGTTCAGGATGGAAACCGGCGGCAGAACGCCAGTCAGGTCGCAGGTCAGGAAGATCACTGCGTTAGGCTCGCCACCCAGGTTGGCTTCGGCGCGCTTGGCGACGTGCTCCAGAGGGTAGGCGGCGCGGCTGTTCTGGGTCAGGCTGACATCGGTGTAGTCGGCATGCTTGTTGGCGTCGAGAACGACGTTTTCCAGCACTGCGCCGTGCTTGATGGCTTTCCAGATGACCGGCTCGTTCTTCTCGGACAGGTCGATGCACTTGGCGTAGCAGCCGCCTTCCATGTTGAAGACAACGCCTTCGCCCCAGCCGTGCTCGTCGTCACCGATCAGGTAACGGCTTTCGTCGGCCGACAGGGTGGTCTTGCCGGTGCCGGACAGGCCGAAGAACAGGGTCACATCGCCTTCTTCGCCGATGTTGGCCGCGCAGTGCATTGGCAGTACGTCGGCCGCCGGCAGCAGGAAGTTCTGCACCGAGAACATGGCTTTCTTCATTTCGCCGGCGTAACGCATGCCAGCGATCAGCACTCTCTTGGCAGCGAAGTTGATGATCACGCAACCGTCGGAGTTGGTGCCGTCACGCTCAGGCTCGCACACGAAGTTGGCAACGTTGAGCACCTGCCACTGATCGCGGCCAGCCGGGTTGAACTGCTCCGGGTTGATGAACAGGCAACGGCCAAACAGGTTCTGCCAAGCAGTCTGGGTGGTCATCTTCACCGGCAGGTAGTGTTCGGCGGCCGCACCTACGTGAACGTAGGAAACGAAGTGATCCTGGGCGTTGTTGAACGCCTCGACGCGGTCCCACAGGGCATCGAACTTGTCGGCCGGGAACTTGCGGTTGATCGGGCCCCAGGAAATGGCGTCCTGGG
>Ga0213823_1001680_pt1 | contig 13082 bp, 16 predicted proteins | sample MC6MC0907MG_FD_179887 | JGI IMG/M metagenome (GOLD analysis project Ga0213823, IMG submission 179887) | Enriched soil aggregate microbial communities from Iowa State University, Ames, United States - MC6-MC0907-MG | ecosystem: Environmental > Terrestrial > Soil > Unclassified | place: USA: Iowa...
CACCACCAAGCACGTGAACGTGCCCTTGATTCCGCTGCCCGATGATCCGGTGCTGCGCCAGCTTTTCGGGCAGGTGCCGGGCGTGAGCCGGCGCGAGGCGTCGACCAGTCTGGGTTCGGGCGTGATCGTGAATGCGGACGGCTACGTGCTGACCAATTACCACGTGGTGCAGGCCGCCGATGCCATCGAGGTGGCGCTGCGCGACGGACGGCGCGATACCGCCAAAGTGGTGGGCGCGGACCCGGACACGGATCTGGCGGTGCTCAAGCTGTCCAAGTTGCGCGACTTGCCTGCCGCAACGCTGGCGTCCGACAAAGGCTTGCGCGTAGGCGACGTGGTGCTGGCGATCGGCAATCCGTTCGGCGTGGGCCAGACCACCACGCAGGGCATCGTGTCGGCGCTGGGCCGCAACGGCCTGGGGCTGAACACGTACGAGAACTTCATCCAGACCGACGCGGCGATCAATCCGGGCAATTCGGGCGGCGCGCTGGTCGATGCCTACGGCAACCTGGTGGGCATCAACACCGCAATCTATTCGGAGTCGGGCGGGTCGATGGGCATCGGCTTTGCGACGCCGATCGAGATTGCGCGCAAGGTCATGGACGACATCGTCAAGACCGGGGCGGTCAAGCGTGGCTGGCTGGGCGTGGAGCCGCAGGACATGACGCCGGAACTGGCGCGGGCCTTCGAGCTGCCGCGCGACGCGGCGGGCGTGATCATTGCCGGGGTGATGCGCGACGGCCCGGCCGCGCGCGGCGGCCTGCGCGTGGGCGATATTGTCCAGTCGGTCAATGGCAAGCGGGTGGCGGACACAAACGGCCTGCTGTCGGAGATTGCGCAGGTGCCGCCGGGCCAGCGGGCCACGCTGGGCATCTTGCGCAGCGGCAAACCTGCGGAACTGGCGGTGGTGGTGGGGACGCGGCCGGGCAAGCCGCGCTAGGCGCATTTTCGCGCCGCTGGACGGGCGGCGGGGGTGGCGCCGGTGTCTGGTTTGTCGGAGAGTTCACGCACCAGGGCCAGGATCAGGCGCTTGGTGCTGTCGGGTTGCGGCGCCAGCCGCGCGCAGATTTCGGCGCAATAGCCGTCGATGCCGTTGGCGGCGGCGTCCTGCGGTCCAGACCCCGGGGAAGTGGCGGGCACCACGCCATCCGTCAGCCACGCCGCGCTGGTGCCCAGGGCCTGCGCCAGCCGCACCACCGTGTTGCGCGCTGGCGAATAGCGGTCTTCGCGGGTGAGGATGCGGTGGATGCAGGACTGCGGCACGCCCGACAGGCGCGAAAGCTGGTTCTGGCTATGGATGCCGCGCCACCGCATGAGGGTGCGCAGTCTTTGTGAGAGCGACATGACTGCAATGTAGGACTGCAGTCATGGGCCGACAAGGTAAAACGGTCCGCTTTTGTGCGGACCGTTCTGGTTTCCTTCTACCCTGCCGAATGCGCGATTTCAGTGGCGTTCGGTCAGGGAGTCGGCGGCGTCATCTGTCGACGCACCTTCTTTCGGTGTGACCATCCGGGCGCAGATCAGCCCGACTTCATAGAGCAGGCACAGGGGCACCGCCAGCATGAACTGGCTGACCACGTCGGGCGGGGTGACGACGGCGGCGATGATGAACGCGCCCACCACGACGTAGCCGCGCGCGGCCTTCAGCTTGGACAATTCGACCACGCCCATCTTCACCAGCAGCACCACGGCCACGGGCACTTCGAACGTGATGCCGAATGCCAGGAACATCGTCATGACGAAGCTGAGGTAGGCCTCGATGTCCGGCGCCGGGGTGATGGACTGCGGCGCGAACGTGGCGATGAAGTGGAACACCGTGCGGAACACCACGAAATAGCAGAACGCCATGCCCGCGATGAAGAGAAAGGTGCTGGACACGATGAGCGGCAGCGCCAGGCGCTTTTCGTGGCGGTACAGCCCGGGCGCGACGAAAGCCCACGCCTGGTACAGCACCACGGGCAGCGCCAGGATGAACGCGGCCATCATCGTGACCTTGACCGGCACCATGAAGGGCGTGATGACGCCTGTGGCGATCATGCGGGTGCCTTCGGGCAGCGAGGCCAGCATCGGGGCGGCCAGCACGTCATAGATGGCCGACGCGCCGGGATAGATGAAGAGCACGATAAACACGGCCACCACGGCGCCGACGGCGCGCAAGAGGCGCGTGCGCAGCTCGACCAGGTGGGAGATGAAGGTCTCTTGCTGGCCTTCTTCTTGGGTTGCGTCCTGGGTCACGACGGAGTTCCGGAGGGCGAGACGGGCTTGGCGGCGGGCGCGGCGACGTCGGCCGCAGGCGCGCTGGGCGCCGGGGCGGGTTGTTGAGGGGCGGCGGCCGGACGCGGTGCGGGCTCGGCGGCAGGCAGGTCCAGGACCAGATTGTGGTTCTGGCTGGGCGGCGCGATCGTGCGCGCAGGCTCAGCGGGCGCGCCAGCGACGGACGCCTCGGCAGTGGGCGAACCTGCGGCAGGCGAACCTGCGGCAGGCGAACCTGCGGCAGGCGCTTGTGCAGCGTCAGCCACCTGGGCCGTCACCGGCGCCTGCGCAACCGCCGGCGTCGCCTTGCCGCTGGCTTCGCGGGCGACTTCGTCGAGTTCGGCGCGGAACTGCTGCACGGGTTCCTGCAGCGAGGCCCCGGTTTCGTTCAGCGATTGCTGCACGCCCTGGGCCGCGTCTTCCATTTCGGTCTTGAACTTGCGGAGTTCGTCGAGTTCGATTTCGCGCTGGATATCGGACTTGACGTCATTGACGTAACGCTGCGCGCGCCCGAGCAGGTGGCCGACGGTGCGGGCAACCTTGGGCAGGCGTTCGGGGCCGATGACGATCAGGGCGACGACGCCGATCACCATCAGTTCAGTGAGGCTGACATCAAACATTCGACGGCCGCTCGGGAATTGAAGCAATAAGGGCCGGCCCGTTCAGGGCTGGCCCGGAGGGAGACTGGCTGGCGCTCAGGAGTTGGACTTTTCCTTGGCCTGCACGTCGATGGTGTCGCCGGCGACGCGTTGCTGCGTGACCGGTTCAGCGGGCTTGTCGCTGTTGGCTTCTTTCATGCCGTCCTTGAAGCCCTTGACCGCGCCGCCCAGATCGCCGCCGATGTTGCGCAGCTTCTTGGTGCCGAAAATCAGCGCAACGATGACCAGGACGACCAACCAATGCCAAATGCTGAAACTACCCATGATGATTCTCCGAATTACGCAGTGGGGGCCACGCGCCCTTTCCAGGGACGCGAGCCGCCGATGATGTGGAAATGCAGATGCGGGACTTCCTGGCCGCCTTCGACGCCAGAATTGATCATGATGCGAAATCCGCCATCAGGGCCCGGACGGCAACCGTTCTCGGCGGCAAGCCGCGGCGCCAACGACATCATTCTACCCAACCAATCTGCGTCCTCGCCCGTAATATCCTGCATGGATGTGACATGACGTCGAGGGATCAGCAGTAAATGCACCGGCGCGGCCGGATTGATATCGTGAAATGCAACAAAGTCCTGGTCCTCGTAGACCTTCTTGGACGGGATCTCGCCGGCGGCGATCTTGCAGAAAAGACAGTTGTCGCTCATGGGGTGGTTTCCGTGGTCAGTCCTTGGGGCGGCTTGCCTTTTCCACCAGGCCCGACAGGCCTTCGCGGCGGGCCAGCTCAGCCAGCACGTCTTCGGGCCGCAGGTTGAAATGCGTCAGCGCCACCAGGCAATGGAACCACAGATCGGCGGTTTCGCTGACGATGCGGTCGGGCACGCCGTCCTTGGCGGCCATGACCAGTTCCGTGGCTTCTTCCCCGATCTTCTTCAGGAAGGCATCCGGCCCCTTGGCCAGCAGCTTGGCCGTATAGGAGGCGGCAGGGTCGCCGCCATTCTGCGGGCGGCGGGTTTCCAGGGTGTCTGCGATGCGGGCCAGGATGTCGGCCGCGGTCAGGGTCTGATCGGTCATTTGTAGATGAGTTCCGGATCTTTGAGCACCGGATCCACCGTGACCCAGGACGCGTGATCGGTCTGGCCTTCCAGGCGGCGGAAGAAACAGCTGGCGCGGCCGGTATGGCAGGCGATGCCGCCTTCCTGGTGCACCTTCAGCAGCACCACGTCGCCGTCGCAATCCAGGCGCAGTTCGTGGACTTCCTGGACGTGGCCGGATTCTTCGCCCTTGCGCCACAGGCGCTGGCGCGAACGCGACCAGTACACGGCGCGGCCGGTGGCGGCCGTTTCGGCCAGGGATTCGCGGTTCATCCAGGCCACCATCATGATCTGGCCGTTTTCGGCGTCTTGGGCGATGGCGGGAATCAGGCCGTTTTCGTCGAAGACGACGTCGGCCAGCCAGGCGGGTTCGTTGCTCATAATCAGTCCAATCGTACGGCGATGCCCTGTTCGGCCATGAAGTGCTTGCACTCGCCGACGGTATGATGGCCAAAATGGAAAATGCTGGCGGCCAGCACCGCGCTGGCGCGGCCGGTGGTGACGCCGTCGGCCAGATGCTGCAGGTTGCCCACGCCGCCGGAGGCGATGACGGGCACCGGCACGGCGTCCGAGACGGTGCGGGTCAGTTCGAGGTCAAAGCCGGACTTGGTGCCGTCACGGTCCATGCTGGTCAGCAGGATTTCGCCGGCGCCGTAGGCGGCCATGCGGCGCGCCCACGCCACGGCGTCCAGGCCGGTGGCCTTGCGGCCGCCGTGCGTGAAGACTTCCCAGCGTGCCGGTTCACCGGGCGCGGACACGCGGCGCGCGTCGATGGCCACGACCACGCATTGCGAGCCGTGGTAGTCCGACGCGGCGCGAACCAGTTCAGGGTTGGCCACGGCGGCGCTGTTGATGCTGATCTTGTCGGCGCCGGCGTTGAGCAGGCGCTGGATGTCGGACACCTGGCGCACGCCGCCGCCCACGGTCAGCGGAATGAAGACCTGCGAGGCCACCTGCTCGATGATGGGCAGGATCAGGTCGCGGCCGTCGCTGGTGGCGGTGATGTCCAGGAACGTGAGTTCGTCGGCGCCCTGCTCGTTGTAGCGGCGGGCGATCTCGACGGGGTCGCCCGCGTCGAGCAGGTTGACGAAGTTCACGCCCTTGACGACACGGCCGGCCGTGACGTCAAGGCAGGGAATGATGCGGCGGGTCAGCGCGTTCTGTGCGGACGCGCCGGCCCCGGGGGTGCTGCTGGATGTGGTCATTTTGCCAATTCGTCGGCGCGCGCCTGCGCGGCCTGGAAGTCGAGCGTGCCTTCGTAGATGCTGCGGCCCAGGATGGCGCCTTCGACACCCTCTTCTTCGACGGCGCACAGCGCCTCGATGTCCTGGATGCCGGCGATGCCGCCCGAGGCGTACACGGGAATGCGCACGTGTTGGGCCAGGCGGACCGTGGCTTCGACGTTGACGCCCGACAGCATGCCGTCGCGGCCGATGTCGGTGTAGATGATGGCTTCGCAGCCGTAGTCTTCGAACTTCTTGGCCAGATCCAGCACGTCGTGGCGGGTGAGTTTGCTCCAGCCGTCGGTGGCGATCTTGCCGTCGCGGGCGTCCAGGCCGACGATGATCTGGCCGGGGAAGGCGCCGCAGGCGTCCTGCAGGAAGCCCGGGTTCTTGACCGCGGCGGTGCCGATGATGACGTACGAGATGCCCGCGTCGAGGTAGCGCTCGATGGTGTCGAGGTCGCGGATGCCTCCGCCGATCTGGACGGGAATGTCGTCGCCGACGGCGTCCAGGATCGCCTTGATGGGCGCTTCGTTCTTGGGCTTGCCGGCGACGGCGCCGTTCAGGTCGACCAGATGCAGGCGGCGGGCGCCCTGGTCCAGCCAGCGGGTGGCCATGGCGGCGGGGTCTTCGGAGAACACCGTTGCATCGTCCAGGTCACCCTGGCGCAGGCGAACACAGCGCCCGTCTTTGAGGTCGATGGCGGGGATCAGCAGCATGGTTGGCAGCGAGTAAGAAAGTGGGGTTGAACGGGCTGGCGCACGCGGCTCGAGGCCTAGGGCTGCCAGTCTACAAAATTGCGATACAGGCGCAAACCGTGCTCGGCGCTTTTTTCGGGGTGGAACTGCACCGCGAAAATGTTAGCTGCCGCCACCGCGCAGGTAAAGGCGACGCCATAATCGGTTTCACCAACCGTCAGGCCCGGATCGGCCGGATCGGCGTAATAACTGTGGACGAAATAGAAGTGCGAGTCGTCCGGAATGCCGTCCCAGATCGGGTGAGAGCGGGTGTGACGGACTTTGTTCCAGCCCATGTGCGGAACCTTCAGGCGCTCGGGACGGGTGTCCACGAGACCGGCCGCGCCCGTGTCGGCCAGGCAGGCCTCGTCGTCGGCGGGGATCAGGTCGGCAAAGCCGGGGCCGGAAAAGCGGCGCACGACCCCCGGGAACAGGCCGAGGCAGGCGGTGCCGCCCTCTTCGCTGGATTCGAACAGCATCTGTTCGCCGACGCAGACGCCCAGGAGGGGCTTCTCGCGGGCGGCGCGCACGACGGCGTCGCGCAGGCCGGATTCGTTCAGGGTGCGCATGCAGTCCGCCATGGCGCCCTGACCCGGGAACACGACGCGGTCGGCGGCGGCGATTTCCTGGGGCTGGTTGCAGATGCGGATGTCGGCGTCAGGCGCGGCGTATTTCAGGGCGCGTGCGACGGAATGGAAATTGCCCATTCCATAGTCGACGATGGCGATAGTGGTCACTTCTGTCTGCCTGGTGCGGTGCGAAGGTGGAATGCGTACGTTACAGCGTTACAGCACGCCCTTGGTGGACGGCACGACGTCGCCCATGCGGGGGTCGACTTCGAGGGCCATGCGCAGCGCGCGGCCACAGGCCTTGAACACGGTTTCCGCCTGGTGATGCGAGTTGAAGCCGCGCAGGTTGTCGATGTGCATGGTGATCAGCGCGTGATTGACCAGGCCCTGGAAGAATTCGCGCGTGAGGTCCACGTCGAAGCTGCCGATGTGCGAACGCGTGAAGGGGATGTGATATTCCAGGCCAGGGCGGCCGGAGAAGTCGATCACGACGCGCGACAGGGCTTCGTCCAGCGGCACGTACGCATGACCGTAGCGGCGCAGACCCGCCTTGGTGCCCGCGGCCTTGGCGATGGCCATGCCCAGCGTGATGCCCACGTCTTCCACCGTGTGATGCGCGTCGATGTGCAGGTCGCCCTCGGCCTTGATGTCCAGGTCGATCAGGCCGTGACGCGCGATCTGGTCCAGCATGTGGTCCAGGAAGGGCACGCCGGTGTCGATCGTCTGCTTGCCGGTGCCGTCAAGGTTGATGGCCACGCGGATGCGGGTTTCGTTGGTGTTGCGGGTGATTTCTGCGGTACGCATGTTAAGCACTCAAGATCTCTTGCAGGGCAGCCAGCAAGGCGGCGTTCTCGGCCGGGGCGCCCACCGAAATGCGCAGGCAGTCGGCCAGCAGCGGGTGGGCATTGGAGAAGTTGCGAATCAATATTTTGCGCGCTTTCAGGGCAAGATGCACGGCGTTGCCGTCGAGCTTGCCGGAAAAGCGGGCGAGTATGAAGTTGGCGGCGGAAGGGAATACCCTGACGCCGGGCAGTTGCGCCAGCGCCGCGGCCAGCGGTTCGCGGTCCGCGCGCAGCCGTGCAGCCTGTTCGTCCAGCACGGCCTTGTGGCGCAGCACGGCCAGCAGCGTCGCCTGGGTCAGCACGTTCAGGTTGTAGGGCGGACGTACCTTGTTCAGTTCGGCGATCCACGCGGGATGCCCGGCCAGGTAGCCGAAACGCAGGCCGGCCAGGCCGATCTTGGACACGGTGCGCATGACCACCACGTTGGGCGCATCCAGCACGCGCGGCATGAACGTGTAGTCGGCGAACGGCTGGTAGGCCTCGTCGATCACCACCAGCCCGGGCGCGGCCTGGATGATGGCGTTGACGTCTTCCGGCGACCACAGGCCGCCGGTGGGGTTGTTGGGCGTGGCCAGAAACACGAGCCGGGGCTGGTGTTCGCGGATGGCGGCCAGCATGGCCGGCAGATCCAAGGCCAGGTCCGCTGTCAGCGGCACGCCCACGAAGCGCGCATGATCGAAGCGGGCCGCCATGTCGAAGTACACGAACGACGGCCACGGCGACAGCACCACGTCGCCCGGGTTGCAGCACGCCTGCACCATCAGGTGGATGAGCTCGTCCGAGCCGTTGCCGAACAGCACGTCTGCGGCGTCCGGGACGCCAAAGGCCATCTTGACGGCGGCCTCGAGCGCCGACAGGTCGGCGGACGGATAACGGTTCAGCGGCGTGTCGCGGACGGCGCGCGCGATGTCGTCGCGCACGGCCTCGGGCAGCTCGTACGGGCATTCCATGGCGTCCAGCTTGATGCAGCCTTCGGCATGGGCGACGGGGTATGCCGCCAACCCGCGAATGTCCGCCCGGACGGTGCTTTTAATGCGGCCGGCGACGTCCGCCGGTCCGACGCTCATGACTTGTCGATCCGGTACTGGGCGCTGGCGGCGTGCGCCTGCAGGCCCTCGCCCAGCGCCAGTTCGGCGGCGATGCGGCCCAGCGTCTGCGCGCCGGCGTGCGAGACCTGGATCAGGCTGGAACGCTTCTGGAAGTCGTAGACGCCCAGCGGCGACGAGAAACGCGCCGTGCGCGAAGTGGGCAGCACGTGGTTCGGGCCGGCGCAGTAGTCGCCCAGGGCTTCCGAGCTGAAACGGCCCATGAAGATGGCGCCGGCGTGGCGGATGCGGGCGGTCCAGACTTCGGGTTGCTCGGTGGAGATCTCGAGGTGCTCGGGGGCGATGTCGTTGGCGATCTGGCAGGCTTCTTCCAGGTCGCGGACCAGGATCAGCGCGCCGCGGTTGGCCAGGCTGACGCGCAGGATGTCGGCGCGCGGCATGGTGGGCAAGAGGCGGGCGATGGACGCTTCGACTTCCTCGATGAAGGCGGCGTCGGGACAGAGCAGGATGGACTGGGCCAGTTCGTCGTGCTCGGCCTGCGAGAACAGGTCCATGGCGATCCAGTCGGCCGGCGTCTTGCCGTCGCAGATGACCAGGATTTCACTGGGGCCGGCGATCATGTCGATGCCGACGACGCCGAACACGCGGCGCTTGGCGGCGGCGACGTAGGCGTTGCCTGGGCCGACGATCTTGTCCACCGCCGGCACGGTGTCGGTGCCATACGCCAGCGCGCCAACGGCCTGCGCGCCGCCGATGGCGAACACGCGGTCCACGCCGCTGATGGCGGCCGCGGCCAGCACGATGGGATTGCGCGCGCCGTCAGGCGTGGGCGTGACCATGACCAGTTCCTGCACGCCGGCGACCTTGGCCGGGATGGCGTTCATCAGCACGGACGACGGGTAGGCGGCCTTGCCGCCGGGCACGTACAGGCCCACGCGGTCCAGCGGGGTGACCTGCTGGCCCAGCAGCGTGCCGTCGGCTTCGGTGTAGGTCCAGGTCTCGGCGCGCTGGCGCTCGTGGTAGGCGCGCACGCGGTCGGCGGCGGCTTCCAGCGCATTGCGCTGGGCGGCCGGCAGCGCGGCCAGGGCCGCATGCCAATCGGCCTTGGGGATCTCCAGCGTATGCGCTGCCGCGTCCGGCATGCGGTCGAACCGCTGCGTGTATTCCACCAGCGCGGCGTCGCCGCGGGTGCGCACGTCGGCCAGGATGCTGGCGGCGGCGCGGTCGATGGATTCGTCCTCGGTGGCCTCGAAGGCCAGCAGCGTGGACAGGGCGGTTTTGAAACCGGGATCGCGGGAGTCGAGACGATTGATCAGGGCCATGGCGTCATGGAGCAAAGCGGGTAACGGTAACGTCCGCCACGCCGGGCGCGGCGGACGGTCGGGAATCAGACGTTGCGGGAGGCGGCTCTTGCGAAAGCGTCCAGCAGCGGTTGCAGGCGGTCGCCGCGGGTCTTCAGGGCGGCCTGGTTGACGATCAGGCGCGACGAGATCGGCATGACGTCTTCCACGGCGACCAGGTCGTTGGCGCGCAGCGTGCCGCCGGTGGACACCAGATCGACGATGCAGTCGGCCAGACCGACCAGCGGCGCGAGTTCCATCGAACCATACAGCTTGATGATGTCCACGTACACACCCTTGCTCGCGAAGTGTTCACGGGCTGAGTGCACGTACTTGGTGGCCACGCGCAGGCGCGCGCCCTGGTGGACGGCTGCCTCGTAGTCGAAGCCGTTGCGCACGGCCACGGCCAGGCGGCACTTGGCGATGTTCAGGTCGATGGGCTGGTACAGGCCGCCGGGCTGTTCCTTGGCGTGCTCGATCAGCACGTCCTTGCCCGCGATGCCCAGGTCGGCCGCGCCGTACTGCACGTACGTGGGCACATCCGAGGCGCGCACGATGATCAGGCGCAGGCCGGGATCGCTGGTGGGCAGGATGAGCTTGCGCGAGCTTTCCGGGTTTTCCGGGACTTCGATGCCGGCTTCCGCCAGCAGCGGCATGGTTTCTTCGAAGATGCGGCCCTTGGACAGCGCCAGGGTCAGGGGGGTGACGGAGGCATTGCTCATTGAGCCTGTTCCTTGCCGGTAACTCGTTGGATGTTCGCGCCCAGGGCGCGCAGTTTCACTTCCATCTGGTCGTAGCCGCGATCCAGGTGGTAGATGCGGTCGACCAGCGTGTCGCCATCGGCGGCCAGGCCGGCGATGACCAGGCTGGCCGAGGCGCGCAGGTCGGTCGCCATGACGGTGGCGCCGGACAGGCGCGGCACGCCGCGCACGATGGCGGTGTGGCCGTCGATGTCGATCTGGGCGCCCATGCGGCGCAGTTCCTGCACGTGCATGTAGCGGTTTTCGAAGATGGTCTCGACGATGACCGACGTGCCGTCGGCCACGGCGTTCAACGCCATCAGCTGGGCCTGCATGTCGGTGGCAAAGCCCGGGTACTCGTGCGTGCGAAAGCCCACGGCCTTGGGACGCTTGTCCATGGCGCCGCGGATCCAGTCCGGGCCGGTCTCGATGGTCAGGCCTGCTTCGGTCAGTTTGTCCAGCGTGGCGCCCAGGATGCCCGCATCTGCGTTCTTGAGCAGGATGTCGCCGCCGGCTGCGCCCACCGCGCACAGGAAGGTGCCGGCTTCGATGCGGTCGGAGATGACGCGGTGTTCGGCGCCGTGCAGGCGGTCGACGCCATCGATGACAATGCGGTCGGTGCCGTGGCCCTGGATGCGGGCGCCCATCTTGATGAGTAGTTCGGCCAGGTCCACGACCTCGGGTTCGCGCGCGGCGTTTTCCAGCACGGTGCGGCCTTCGGCCAGGACGGCGGCCATCAGCAGGTTTTCCGTGCCGGTGACCGTAACCATGTCGGTGCGGATCGAGGCGCCCTTCAGGCGCTTGGCGCGCGCCACGACAAAGCCGTGTTCGATGCTGATTTCAGCGCCCAGCGCGGCCAGACCCTTGATGTGCTGGTCGACCGGCCGCTGGCCGATGGTGCAGCCGCCCGGCAGGCTGACGCGGGCTTCGCCAAAGCGTGCGACCAGCGGACCCAGCACCAGGATCGAGGCGCGCATCGTCTTGACGAGGTCGTACGGGGCTTCCAGGCTGTCGACGTTGCCGGCTTGCAGCGTCACCACGCCGTCGTCGGCGCGCTCGGCGCGCACGCCCATCTGGGCCAGGAGGCGCAGCATGGTGCCGGTGTCGTTCAGGCGCGGCACGTTGGACAGGACCAGCGTGTCGGCGGTCAGCAGACCCGCGCACAGGATCGGCAGCGCCGAATTCTTGGCCCCGGAGATCGAGATCTCGCCGTGCAGCTGCGCGCCGCCGGTGATGCGTAGCTTGTCCATCATTCGCCCGCTTTGTTGTATTCGGCGGGGGTAAGGGTGCGCATCGACAGTGCGTGGATCTCGGCCTTCATGCGGTCGCCCAGCGCGGCGTAGACAAGCTGGTGACGCTGGATCAGGCGCTTGCCTTCAAAGGCGGTGCTGACGATGACGGCGTCAAAGTGCGAACCGTCGCCCTGCACGTCGAGATGTTCACAGGGCAGGCCGTCAGCGATGTATTGGCGGACTTGCGCGGGAGTGGGAAGCATGGACGTCAGTTCCTGAGTTTGTAGCCGCTGGACAGAAGCCGCAGCGCGTAAGCGGAGAGCGCGAGGAACACCGCCGTCACCACCGCCAGGCTGTGCCAGGGCGAGACGTCCGACACCGAGAAGAATCCGTGGCGGAATCCGTCGATGGTGTAGAAGATGGGGTTCCAGTGCGAGACGCTTTGCCAGAACGGCGGCAGCGTATGGATGGAATAGAACACGCCGGACAGAAAGGTCGCCGGCATGATCAGGAAGTTTTGAAAGGCCGCAAGCTGGTCGAATTTTTCGGACCACAGGCCCGCGATCAACCCCAGTGTGCCCATGATGCCGCACGCCAGCACCGCAAACACCAGCACCCACAGCGGATGCGCGGGCGACAGCGGCACGAAGAACAGCGCCACGGCCCACACGCACAGCCCGACGGCGAGACCGCGCGCGATGGCGGCCAGCACGTACGCGCCGAAGATATCGCGGTGCGACAGCGGTGGCAGCAGCATAAAAACCAGATTGCCGGTGATGCGGCTTTGTATGAGCGACGAGGACGGGTTGGCGAACGCGTTCTGCAGCATGCTCATCATCATGAGCCCGGGAATCAGGAACGACGTGTAGGGCACGGTGCCGTACACGGTGACGCGCCCTTCCAGCACGTGGGCGAACACCAGCAGATACAGCAGCGCCGTGATGACGGGGGCGGCGATGGTCTGGAAGCCGACCTTCCAGAAGCGCAGCAGCTCCTTGCGCAGCAGGGTCGGAAAACCGGAGCCCGCATCCAGGCGGGGCTGCACCAGCGGCTGGCTGGCGGTCGCGGTGGGCGGCGTCATGACGAAATCTCTTCGGGTTGCAGGGCGGGCGTGGCGGGCTCGTCGCCCTGATGCATGATGCGCACGAACGCGTCTTCCAGGTCGACGCCGCCGACGCGGGCCATCAGGGCCTGCGTGGTGTCCAGCGCCACGATGCGGCCGCGCTTGAGCATGGCGATGCGGCCGCACAGGGCTTCCGCTTCTTCCAGGTAGTGCGTGGTCAGCATGATCGTGTGGCCGGCCTTGTTCAGGCGCGAGATGAATTCCCACAGGGTGCGGCGCAGGTCCACGTCCACGCCCGCGGTGGGTTCGTCCAGCACGATCACGGGGGGACGGTGCACCAGCGC
>Ga0213823_1001684_pt1 | contig 13060 bp, 10 predicted proteins | sample MC6MC0907MG_FD_179887 | JGI IMG/M metagenome (GOLD analysis project Ga0213823, IMG submission 179887) | Enriched soil aggregate microbial communities from Iowa State University, Ames, United States - MC6-MC0907-MG | ecosystem: Environmental > Terrestrial > Soil > Unclassified | place: USA: Iowa...
TCACCAACCAGCAGACCATGACCAAACGCAACACCATGCTCACCACCTTCTCGCAGCAGACCGACGCGCCGGTGTACCTGAACAACCAGCGCAGCCAGAATGCCAGCCAGTACGACGACGTGGTGCTCGCACCGTTCGACAAGGCCCTGCAGGACCCGGCGCAAAAGAAGTTGATCATCGTGCACCTGCTGGGCACGCACATGGATTACCGCTACCGGTACCCGGACAACTACCAGCATTTCACCGATCGCCAGGGCGTGCCGACGGCACTGAATGACGAGCAGGTGAAAACCTATAACTTCTACGACAACGCGGTGCGCTACAACGACTACGTGGTGTCGAGCCTGATCAAGCGTTATTCGGCGACCACCCCCAACGGCTTTTTGCTGTACCTGTCCGACCATGGCGAAGACGTCTACAGCTCCGGCAAGCACGACCGCCTGGGCCGCAACGAAGGCGCCCCGACCCGGCCGATGTACACTATCCCGTTCCTGTTGTGGACCTCACCCAGCTGGCAAGCCGCCCACCCTCGCGACCTGCAGGCCATGGCCAACCGACCGTACAGCAGCTCGCACCTGATCCACACGCTGTCGGACCTGGCGGGGCTCAGTTATGACCGCTACGAGCCGGCGAAAAGCCTGGTGAACCCACTGTTTGTGGTGGCGCCGCGCTGGATCGGCGACCCGTATCGCCAGGATGGGCTGCATGAGTTTGATTTGCTGCCGATGGACAAGGCGCAGCGGGTGCAGGAGACCGCCGCGAACGGCAAGGCCGTACCAAGCAAGATGTGACACAGCTAGTATGTCGGCCCCTGCCCGATGGGCGGGCGGACGCCGGCCACTCGTGGTAACTAGGGCAACTTTTTTTGAAGGCTGATCCGGGCGGGGCACAGTACCGCGCCATCGGCCTTTTTCCCTTGTTCTGATGGTTGCCGTAGACCCGAATGTCTCTAGACATCCGCTTCTCGCCGGCAAGCCGGCTCCCTCAGAAATATCACCAGTCTCCGGGCCTGCGCGGTACCTGTGGGAGCCGGGCTTGCCGGCGATGGGCCGCGAAGCGGCCCCGGCATTCGGATGTCCACTATGGGCCGAAATAGGTCAGTGGTGACCGGCTGCTTTCGACCCATAGCGGACTGTCGCTCCGATTTCACCTTCTTGCCGCTAGAAAGCTTTCTCTTTCATCTGCACGTGCAATGCACCGACAATTCTGAAAAAAAGCGCGGCTTCTGCGTCTCGTGTCGTTCATACATTCGAAAAGAGGGTGAAATGCTGATGGATTTGTCTCGAGACGCGGCGAAGGCTCTTCTTGACGCAGGTATCGACGCCACTGCTGCCCTTAACAGTGGCGTTGCTGCATTCATCTGAAGAGGACCATGCTGGGCTAAAAAAACGTTCGGCAATATGATGGCAAGCGTTCTGGCGGGCACAGTGGATGTTGCGGTACAGACTTATCCGGAGCTGAAACCCAATAAGGACATATGGATGGAAATCGCTAGGGAGTGCGCTGCAAGAAGGGCCTGTAACAGGAATGAAGAATCACTCGACAGCGTAGCAAGCGTCCACTATGGGTAGATGGTGGTCATTGTCGACCGGCAGTATCGCCCCATATCAAACGCTTGCATTAAGGCCTACAGATCGGGCTTAGAACGTACCACGCAAGGTCAACAGGTATTCACGGGGGTTACCGTACCAATTGTTCATCGCGTTGGTTCCCACGGTCTGGTAGTACTTCTTGTCGAAGATGTTGTTGACGTTAACCGATGCCGTCCAGTGCTTGTCGATTTCGTAATCGACCAGAGCGTTCCACACGGCATAGCCTGGCTGCTCGTACTCGAATGGATTCACGGTGGTGACGGTGTTTCCGAACGCATCCTTTACAGAAGAGGTTCCGCTGACGTAGTTTCGGCTCTGGATATTGGCGCCGAGGCCAAGCTTCCAGTGGTCCAGATCCCCTGGCAGGCGATAGCTGGTGAACAGCTTGAGCAAATGCTTCGGTGTTTGAGTGCTCAGCGGTTTGCCTCGGTTGGACGCTGTGCCGGTCTTGACCTGCTCGTTGATATTGAAAGTGTAACCCGCCCCGACCTGCCAGTTCGGCAGAAGCTCGCCGGTGATCTCGGCATCGAAGCCTTTGCTGACAATCTTGCCACCGTCTTCGTAGCAGCATGGGTTGCCGATCACGGTTTCGGAATTGAGCAGCATGGCCTCGTTCTCGCGCTTGGTGTAGTAGACCGCCAGCGAGAGGTTGGCTTTTTTGTCGAACAACTCGGCTTTAGTGCCCACCTCATAAGTATCACCCGTCATAGGCTTGAGCGACTGGTGATCGGTGCCCAAGTAGTTGGTCTGCGGGGTGTAAATCTGGCTGTAGCTGGTATAGACCGACCACTGCTCGTTCAGAGTGTAGACAAGCCCACCGAACGGGGTGATCACCCCGCTTTCCTTGCCGCCGGTAGGGTAAACTTGGCCATCGGATGGCGTCACGCTGGTGATGTTGTCGTCGTAGTCCGAATAACGCGCACCAACAATCAGTTTTAACGGCTCGGCCAGCTGCGCGCGCAGGGTAGCGTAGGCGCCGCTCTTACGCTGGTTCCATGCGGGGAAGTTGATGTACATCCCAGGCATGGCACCTTCAGGCTGATTGCTGATGTCGTCCTGACGTGGGTCGACCGGGATGTTGGCCATGCCTAGACGGAATGACTCGAAACCGCGCCGGGTTTCCTGATGGTCGATACCGAACAGCACCTCGTGCTCCAGGCCGAATGCACGAAAGCGCCCGGAGACGTTGGCGTCGTAAAGGTCTTGGTCAATGGTGTAATTGCGCCCCCAGCGTGAGAACAGCGAGCCTCTTCCAGTCGTGCTGTCGAGGGTACCGGTTGCCTGGCCGATGTTCTGGGTGATGTCTTGGCTGTAACGTGTATAACTGCCGTTGACCTTCCAGTCTTCATTGAAGGCGTGCTCCAGTTTGACGAACAGCTCGTTGGTTTCGTAGTTTGCTGTGGACCAGTCCGCGCCCAGTGATGTGTCGCGGGACAAACCAATGTCGTCGCCAGTGTTGTACCGAGGCAGTCCACTGTCCCAGTAACCCTTTATCTTGCGCCACTGGTGACTGCCGCCAAACGTCAGCAGCGTATCCGGTGTGAGGTCGGCTTCAAGGATCCCATAGTAGATTTCTTTCTTGCTGTTGGTGGTGTCGTAGAAATAATCGCGATCTTCGACGGCGACCACACCTCGCCCACGCAAGCGACCATCTAAACCGAGCGGCCCGGTGACATCGACCTCCTGGCGATAGTTGTCCCAGCTGCCCGCCGAGGTAGTGGTCTTGAGCTGGTTGAACGCCAATGGCTTCTTACGCACCAGATTGAGGGTGCCGCCAGGCTCACCGGTCCCGCTGAACAGGCCATCAGAGCCTCGCAGGATCTCGATATGGTCATACATGGCCATGTCTGGCAACGACTGATAGTTCTGCTGGCGGATCGCCGGAGCACCGCCGTCAGTCTGCACGCTGGTGACCTCGAAACCACGGGAGTAGAACTTGGTATCTACGCCGTTGCCGCCTACCACGGTGATGCCGGTCAGTTTATCCAGCGCCTGTTCCATGTTGGTGATGCCCTGATCCTCGATGTTCTGCCGGGTCAACACCGAGACCGATTGGGGAATCTCACGCAGCGCCACGGGAGTTTTACCCCCAACCGATACAGCGCCTGCGGTGTAGGAACCGGTATTTTCTGTCGTCAGTCCAAGGCCCTGGCTTTGGATGATGGTCGACCCCAGCTCCAGGGCCTTGTCGCCGACTTGGACTTTTTCGATCAAAAGGATGTCACCGTTGAAACTCGCCTTCAGTCCGCTTCCACCGAGCAAACGCTGAACCCCTTCACCGGCGCTGAACTGCCCGCTCAATCCCTTGCTCTCCTGCCCCTTCAGTACCTCGCTGGCCACCATCAGCCTCAGACCTGCCTGGTCGGCAAAACGCGTCAAAGCTTGGTCCAGCGAACCTGGAGCAATGTTAAAGGTGTGGAGCGTGCTCTGAGTGCGTTCGGCCGCCTGCGTCGCAGTAGTCATGGCAAAGGCGGCAATGGTGGTAATGGCGAGGCTCAGGGCTGTCCGGCGAATCAAGTGCTGCATGTGTCTCCCCTTGCTGAAATCAGCGAAATAAAAATCACTCTCGACAGGGAAAGACGACAGGCTGCAAAAAGCCGACAGCGCGATAGCAAAAAATTTTCAGCGAGACGCACGCACCCTGGTGTTGTCGCGTTCGATGAGGGTCAGCCAGGGCAGTTGGCGAATCCGCACAGGGAGCGAGCGTTGCAACAGCTGCAACTGTGCCGGCAAGTCATTGGTGCCGACGATGCCGGTCACCGGCAATTGGCGCAGCTCTGCGTCGCGGATCCAGATCAGCCCTGAGTGATAAGGTTTCATGGCGTCAAGCACATCACCAAGCGTGCGGTTGTTGAAGACGAGACGATCATGCAGCCAGGCAGTTTCGGCACTCGCGTCTACTGCGTATGGCTGGGACACGCCGTTGTCGTCATAGTCCAGCGCCTGCCCTTCCTGAACCTCAGCCGTTTGCACGGCATCGTTGGCTTGCACGTCTACCCGCACCGCATGTTCAGTGACCACCAGATGGACACTGCTGTCCTGCCGACGCACATCGAAAGCGGTGCCCAATGCGCGCATGCGCCCCTCGCCCGCCTCGACGTCGAAAGGCCTCTTTGGATCAGCAGCGACCTGCACGTACAGCTCGCCGCTATAAAGTCGCAGCACTCGCCGCGATCCATCCACATCGACGTCCACTCGCGTCTGCGGTGCCAGTTCCAGGCGCGAGCCATCCGCCAGTTGCAGCGTACGGCGTTCACCCACTCCCGTGCGCTGGTCCGCCATCCAGCCGTTCTCGGCTGCATGCCATGTCAGCCCGCAGGCAAGTCCCACCGCCAGCACCAAGCCCAAAACCGGCAGGCGCTGGGGGCGTGATACGGGGCATTGTAGGGCGCTACCCAACTGCTCCCACAGCCGTTCAGCCGCCTGTGCTGCCCGCTGATGCCCCGGCGAGGTTTCGCACCATTGCAGGTAACCCTCCCAGTCGACCTTCTGCTTGTCGCCCGAGTGCAGGTCGACCAGCCACTGCAAGGCTTGTTCGCGCAGGGCAGACTGTGTGGCTTGAGAATCAGGCACGTTCACTTAGTCTTCCATCAGCCCTAGGCGGCTGGCGCAGTGACTCAACGCCCGCATGATGTACTTGCTGACCATGCTCGGTGAAACGCCAAGCCGTTCGGCAATTTCCGTGTGCCCCAGCCCGTCGATGCGGTTGAGCAACAGTGCGTGGCGGCATTTTTCGGGCAACTCGTCCAAAGCGTTGTGCAGCAGGCGCAACTGCTCGCGCAAAAGCAGAAGCTCAGCTGGCCCCGGACTGGAGTCGAGCAACTCATCCTGAAGATCGTGCAACGATGCCTGAGTACCACGCCGCGAACGGCTGCGACAAAAGTCGATGATCAGGTTGCGCATCACCCGGATCAGGAAGAATTGCGGATTGCTGATGCTCTGAGTCCGTGCTTGGCGGTCGAGGCTCACATAACGCAGGAAAGTGTCTTGGGTCAGGTCCGCAGCCAGATCACGATCACCGAGACGACGGTAGGCGAGTTGCTGGAGTTCGCGGTGGTAAAGGCGAAACAACTGCTCCATTTTGTCGGCCACTGCGCGCTCCGAGAGAGGTGACATCCATTTTTTGTGGAGTGAGCATACTGACTGTGAGAATCATTCGCAATGATGAGGATGCCGGATGAATGTCTGCAATGGGTCGGTTAGCGACGGTCTGCCCTCGACCGTCGCTTTAGATGGTCAGACCTCCGTCTGCTCTGCCATCTCCAAGGCATCGTCGACCTCAATCCCCAGATATCTGACGGTGCTTTCAAGCTTCGTATGGCCAAGCAAGAGTTGGACTGCCCTCAGATTCTTGGTTCTACGATAGATCAATGAGGCCTTCGTTCGCCGCAGCGTGTGGGTGCCGTACAGCGCTGGATCAAGGCCAACGGCTGTCACCCAGGCTTTCACTATTCGCGCGTATTGCCTGGTGGAGAGATGATCTGAACCGTGTAGCCGACTCGGAAACAGACAGTCCTCGCTACGGAGGTGAGCCTGATGCATCCAGGCTTCCAAAGCCATACGGGTTTGCTCGGTGATCTCAAATTGCACTGGATGTTGAGTTTTCTGCTGCATCACAATCGCTCGCGATGACACGTGCTCCCCATGAGCAACGTCGCGTACGCGAAGCTTGGTTAAGTCGCAGGCTCGCAGCTTGCTGTCGATTGCCAAGTTGAACAACGCCAGATCCCGAGATTTCTCCGCGATCTGGAGCCTTACCCGGATGGCCCAGATATCTCTGAGTCGGAGCGGGGCTTTCTGCCCGACTAGCTTTCCCTTGTTCCATGGGCGATGGGTGTAGATAGCACCGGTTTTCATGGGTTGTCCTCCGCGTTAGGGGAGAACAAGGGTGAACTCGATCCGGTGGACGGTCGCCAACCGACCCATAGCGGACGTTCTGCCACCAATGCTAGGTAAATTATTAATCTCTATGAGCTGAGGGCGAACATTTGCGTGCACAAGGATGCATAGCGGGTAGTTGATCAGCCGCTTGAGAGTGCCCCCAAGAACCTCGTATCATTGCGAATGATTAACACCTGCACTTTATTCTGATCACGGAAGCGAGGAGCCATCGTGTTGCCTTCCCCTGCTATCGCACCTGAAACACGCGAGCGTATCGCTGGTCTTTACCGTGATCATCACCTCTGGCTTCTTAGTTGGCTGCAACGGCGGCATCACTTCGGTGACCAGGCCTCCGACGTCGCACAGGACACCTTCTTGCATGCGATTCTGCGCCCGCAGCAGATTGCCGGGTTGCGACAACCCAGGGCTTGGTTGAGCAGCGTAGCGAGAGGGCTATTGATCGACCGCTATCGCCGGCAAAAGCTTGAGGCCGCCTATCTGCAGGCGCTGGCGCAGTTGCCTGAGGCTGAAGTGCCCTGTGCTGAGCGACAACTGATGCTGTTGGAGACGCTGATGCAGATCGACGCCATGCTTGACGGCCTTGGACCGAAGGTACGCATGGCGTTTCTGCTGTCGCGCCTGGAGGGGCTCAACTACCAAGACATTGCCGTCCGCCTGGAGGTCAGCCTGAGCAGTGTTGAGAAGTACATGGCCAAGGCCATTCGTCACTGCTACCAGCTCACACTCGAAACATGACAGACAAGGTCCTCGATCAAGCCATCGACTGGCTGGTGAAACTCGAGTCCTCACAACACGCTCCGAGCGTGAGTGCAGCGTGCATGGCTTGGCGTCAGGCGGATCCAAGGCATGAGGCACGCTGGCAAGCCCTGCTGGAGGCTCAAGCCTGTTTCCCACTCGCGCGAGAGTTACCGCCTGGTGTCGCAATCACTACATTGGGTAATCAGGGGCGCCGCACGGCAATCAAGGCGCTCGGCTTGGGCCTTCTTGGCCTGGGCATGGCGGGTGGTGCCCTGCAGCAGTCGCCGTGGCGCACCAGTTTCGCCGATTACAGCACCAACACCGGCGAGCGGCTCCGCTTCGTACTGGCCGACGGCAGTACGGTGCAACTCGACAGCAGGAGTGCCGTGGATGTAAGGCTCGATTCGCGCGAGCGCCGAATCACACTGCGAGAAGGACAGGCGTACGTACAAACGGCCCTCGGCGCGTTGCAGCGCCCGCTATGCGTAACTACGGCGCAAGGGCGCTATGAGACTACCGACGCAGCCTTTAGCCTTTGCCAGGAAAACGGCTACACGCGGTTGACCGTTGACCAGGGCAGTGTTGCCGTTCTGTTTCCGGGCCAGGCGTCAGCACAGGCGCATGCCGGGCAGCAATGGCGCATCGACAGGGCCGGCCCCCAACTTGTCGAGCGGCCGACATTCGAGGGCTCTGCCTGGGTTCGTGGCGTGTTGATCACCCAGGACATGCTCCTGCCAGACCTGGTCGAGCAGTTGGCTCGCCAACGTGTAGGCTGGGTGGGTTGTGACCCTGCCGTGGCTGGGCTGAAGATCTCTGGCGTATTTCAGCTCGACGATACAGACAATGCCCTGCGCACCCTGACCCACACGCTGCCTGTACGCCTGGTCTGGCGTACGTCGTTGTGGGTACGCATCGTTCCCGCCTGAAAAAAATGCCGGGTTATTTACGGGATTTCGCCGGCTCCTTCGACAAGAAGAAAAAGCCCGCACTTTTCAGGAGCCACAACTCGATGGATCTGCTATCCCGTTACCGTCCCGCCTTGCTTGCCCAGGCCATCTGCATTGGCACGATGTCCAGCCTCTGCCAAATGGCTCAGGCGCAGCAACCTGCACAGCTCTATAACTTGCCCGCAGCACCACTGGCCCAGGCGTTGAACCGCTTTGCCGAGCAGTCCGGCATCAGTCTGCCGTACACTCCGAACATGGTCGAAGGCAAACAGTCACAAGCAGTCAACGGCGAGATGCCTGCCGACATGGCACTTCACCTGCTGCTAGAGGGCACCGGTTTGACAGCAACGCAGGCCGCGGATGGCAACTGGTCCTTGCAACCGCTGACAAATGACGGCGGATCTGCACTGGAACTGGGCAGTATCCTCATCGAAGGTCAGGGCATGGGCATGATGACCGAGAATACCGGCTCGTACACCACTGAGAAGGTCAGTATCGGCTCCAAGACCCCGACAAGCCTGCGGCAAACACCGCAATCGGTGTCGGTGATCACCCACCAGGTCATCGAAGAGCAGCGTATGACTGACCTTGCCGATGCTATGAAGATTACCCCCGGCATCACGGTGAAGAACAACAACTTCCGCCTTTCGGATTTTTACTCGCGCGGCTTCAAGGTAGAGAACATCCAGATTGACGGTGCTGCACCGATGGCCTTGGGTACTACGTCGGGCAGCTTCTACTCGAACAAGAACTACGACATGGTCGAGTTCGACCACGTAGAAATACTGCGGGGTTCGTCCGCCCTGTTCGGTGGTACCGGTGACCCGGGTGGCATGATCAACCTGGTGCGCAAACGCCCTCTGGACACCTACCAGCTCAAGGTCGACCTGTCGGCCGGCAGCTGGGACAACTACCGCACCCAGTTCGACGTCACTGGCCCGTTGGGTTTCGACGGCAAACTGCGTGGTCGCCTGGTAGCCGCCTACACCGACCGCCAGTATATGCTCGACGACCGTGCCACTGAAAAACCGATCGTCTACGGTATTCTGGAGGCCGACATCACGCCAGACACCATGCTGACCGTCGGTGGCCGCACCGAGCGCATTCACGAAACCGGTTCCGGCACTGGCTTGCCGCGCTATGCCACCGGCGCCGACCTGGGCCTGTCGCGCAACACCAGCCTGACCGAGAGCTGGGCCTATCTGGATGGCCGCTCACAGGAGGTGTTCGCCAAGGTCGACCACAAGTTCAATGACGACTGGAAAGCCAACGTCACCTACACCCAGACCCTGGACTCCGGCTTCGGCAAGAGTGCGTTCAACTTCGGTTCGGTCAACCCGGTCACTCTCGATGGTCCGGCCTGGAGCGGCAACGTCAACCAGTACCGCAGCGACCAGAAGCTTTGGGATGCCAACATCGCCGGTAAATTCCAGGCATTCGACCTGCATCATGAGTTCCTCATGGGAGTCGACTATCAAAAAATTACCAGCCAGTGGGAAGGCACCATGCAGTCGGCCGGTTCCGGTGGCGGCATCGACGTGTTCGACCCAAGCTCCACGCCGTGGCCGATGCCGGCGACTAACAAAGATTTCTACCGCGACTACAGCCCTAACACCCAGACCCAGTACGGCCTGTACTCCACCCTGCGCCTTCAACTGGCCGAGCCGTTGCACTTGATCGTCGGTGCCCGGGCCCAGCGCTACAAGTTCGAGCAGCTGTACCGCGCGCGCAGCAACGGTGTGTGGAGCGTACAGTCCGACATCGACACCCGCGAGCCCACGAAGCTGGTGCCCTACGGGGGCCTAGTCTACGACCTGAACGACGAGTGGTCGACCTACGTCAGCTATTCCGAGATCTACAAGCCGCAGCAGAACAAGCTGCAAGGTCCACTGCCAGGCAGCTCGATCGAAGCGATGAAGGGCAAGACCTACGAAACCGGGATCAAGGGCGAGCTGTTCAATGGTGCGGTGAATGTTTCGTTTGCGCTGTACTACACCAAGCGTAACAACGAGGCGGTGGTCGACCCGAACTACACGCTCACCAACGTGCTGTTCGGTGGCAACTGTTGTTACCTGACCCAAGGCGAAGTGGTCAGCAAGGGTATCGACATGGAACTGACCGGCGAGATCCTTCCGGACTGGAATGTGCTGGCCGGCTACACCTACAACAACAATCGCAACCGCCAGGACAACACTGCGTTCAGCAGCATTACGCCTAAGCACCAGTTCAAACTGTGGAGCACCTACCAGCTGCCCGGCCAGTTCCACGACTTCAAGGTCGGTGGTGGCGCGATCGTGCAGAGCGCGAATCTGGTCAACGGTACCGCCAGTGTGATCGACAGCGCCGGTAATGTGCTGCGCAACGAAGCCTACGACTACCGTCAGGGCGGTTACGCGGTGTGGAACGCGCTCGTCGAGTACAAGATCGACGATCACTGGACCTTGGCCTACAACGCCAACAACATCTTCGACAAGACCTACTACGCAACGTTAGGTTCTTCGGCGTCTGGCAACTGGTATGGCGAAAAGCGCAATCACATGCTGACCCTTCGTGGCACATTCTGGTAAGTGGTGACTGATTATCTGGAGGGGCTGTAGGGGGTAAGATTCAAAGCTTCCCACTGGCCGCTTTGGGTCGAAAGCGGTCGATCGCGAAGCGGCCCCTCCATGCCGGATAGGTGTCCGCTTCAGACCTGAAGGCAGCTAGCCAATATTACAGACGTCAACTCAGATCCAAACGTCATTCACAGCCGTTCGCTCCCCGCCTTCATGACCGGTATTCAACACGCCTCGCGGCTCGATCATCATGAGTTTCGTCTCCGTCTCTGCTGCTGTTCTGTGCTCTACACCACGCGGCACCACATACAGCTCGCCCGGCTTCACATGCACGCAGCCCTCTGGGAGATCGATGCGCAAGAGGCCTTCGAGTACCAGAAACGCTTCATCGGTCTCGGGGTGCGAGTGCCAAATGAATTCGCCTTCGATGCGAACCACCTTGAATTGGTAGTCGTTCATTTCCGCGACCACCCGTGGACTCCACTGCTGCTCGATAAGCGAAGCTTTTTGAGTCAGGTTCACAGGTTGCGGTACGCATTGCTGATGTATGCCGGACATGGCAGATCCTCTCTAGTTGGAGCGACCAGCCTATCGAATGGGACACACGCCTTTCTTGTACGATCCTGCAACTCAGCGAGAAGCACGCAAGCGTTCCAGCCAACGCAGGGGCGGCACGCCGTAGGTGCGAGTGAAGTGCCGGGTCATGTGGCTTTGATCGTGAAACCCTGCGGCGAGGGCGGCATCGACCAGGGTGAAGCCATCCAGGATCAGCCTGCGAAAACAATCCAGACGCCGTAGCGTGACAAACCGGTAAGGGCTGGTGCCGTACAGGGCGCGAAAGTCCCGCGACAAGCTCCATTGCTCACGCCCGCTGGCCTGTTCGAGCATCTCCAGCGTGATGCCTACGTGCAGATGCTCCATGATGAACGCTCTGGCTCGCTCGGCGCTGCGGTAATCCAGACGTTTGCGGCCACGTGGCTTACCGCCCACGGCACGCAGCGCCATTGCCAGGTCATACACGGCGTCCTGCTCCTCCAGTGTTTCCAGAGGATGGTCCAAGGCTTGTACGAACGCCTCGCTGGCGCGATACAAACGGGGGTCGCAAGAGAGCCCGCCAGCGATGAAAGGCAACGGTTCGCCCCCGAGCACGTTCTGGATCAACGACGGGTCGATATAGGCCATCCGGTAGCGAAAGCCCACCTCCGTGCCGGCCATGCCGTCATGTACTTCATCCGGGTGCAGCACCAGTGTGTTGCCTGGCACGCCGTGGCACAGCGCCCCCTTGTAGTGAAAGCTCTGAACACCGGCAAGGGTACGGCCTATCGAGTACGTGTCGTGACGATGCGGGTCGTAGCCATGGCCACCAAACCAGGCTTCGATACGCTCCACGCTGCCAGGCGTAGTGCTGCGTATGACCCAATCAGCAGTGCATGACGGGTTTGCTTTTCGATCCATGAGTATGCTTGCCGCTATCGAGCCATGTTGGATGGGGTGCTTGACCCTTGGTGCTTCAGGATTTCCACCTGCGGCGGCATTTATCAATCTTGCGCCTCAGGCGCACGCAAGGCCTTGCTGTAGTAACCAGACGGGTCGAAACAGCAAACGTGCTTCTTGCCGGAGGCAAGCATATCGCATGCGTTGGCTATTCGTTTTGCCCGCGTGTGGGCCTGCTTGGCTGACGTGATCCAGTGTATCCAGTCTACTCGTGCGAGGGTCGTCGTATTGGTCCAGACCAGACGCGCCTCAGGCGTGGCTGCCAGTGCCTCCTGAAAATCGGGGGGGATGTCAGGTTCGGGCTCTTTCTTGACCGGGGTCAACTCCAGTTCAACGATGTCCCCAATGGCCGCATTTGCAGCTTCTAGTAACGCAGCGCTGATCTGCAGCCAATGGCTCAGTTGACCATCCGATTCAAGGGTTGCCTGGAAAGGGTATCCATTCATTGTGCCTTCAACTGTGGTCCTTCCTCGCCTGGGAAGCCGTGCACTTGCCTCTTTTGGCAGGATCACGAAGGCCCATGACGAATCATTCCCAGGGTTTGCCGGACGAAGAAGCGTTGCTTCGAAGCGGGATTTCACAACGGTCTTTGTCATTGCAACGCCTCCAGTCACGATGCCAGGTTCAATTGCAGTAAAGACACTTTAACCCGGCAAGGCCGCCAGCACCGCACCCACCATGCTGTTGAACGCAGCGGGCGAGTCGACGACGCGCGCAGGGGCTTTTACCTCGCCGTCGGCACGGGTGGCGCGCCGGGCCTGATCGGCCGTTGCTGACAGCTTCACGATCACCACTTCGCGGCGGGGGTTGATATAGATTTTCTGACCGAAGC
>Ga0213823_1001685_pt1 | contig 13052 bp, 6 predicted proteins | sample MC6MC0907MG_FD_179887 | JGI IMG/M metagenome (GOLD analysis project Ga0213823, IMG submission 179887) | Enriched soil aggregate microbial communities from Iowa State University, Ames, United States - MC6-MC0907-MG | ecosystem: Environmental > Terrestrial > Soil > Unclassified | place: USA: Iowa...
TTATCAACTCGATTGGGGCTCGCCGCTGGACGGCGGCAGGTTCGGTGCGTTCCACACCCTGGATATCCCGCTGGTGTTCGACAACATCGACCGCCCCGGTTCGCGCACCGGCAACGGCGAGGAGGCTGCACGCGTGGCAGCCACGATGAGCGAGGCCCTGATCGCCTTCGCCCGCCATGGCGATCCGAATCATGGCGGACTGCCACGGTGGCAGACCTATTCGCTCGCCCGCCGCGAAACGATGCTGTTCGATGCCACCTCGCAGCAGGCCGACGACCCGCGCGGTGGCGAGCGTCGTCTCTATCAGCAGGCCCCCTTCATCCAACGAGGCACATTCTGATGCGGTGTACGTCCTGGCTGCTCGGCAGCGCACTGTTCGCCCTGATGAGCGCGGCGCAGGCCGCCGTGGATCCGGCGGTGATGGACCGCCCGGCACCGACCCCGATCCGCGCCAGCAAGATCGTGCTGGTTGGTGATTCCACCACGGCCGTGCAGGGCGGCTGGGGGCCGGCGTTCTGCGCACGGCACGTGACCTCGTTCCTGACCTGCACCAACCTCGCCCGCGGCGGCCGCAGCACGTACAACTACCGCGCCGAAGGCTCGTGGGCGCTGGCCGGGGCGGAGATGCGCACGCCGGGCTATGCGCAGACCTGGGTACTGATCCAGTTCGGCCACAACGACCAGCCAGGCAAGCCGGGCCGCTCCACCGATCTGCAGCGCGAGTTTCCGGACAATCTGCGCCGCTACGTGCGCGAGGTCCGCGCCGCCGGTGCCCAGCCGGTGCTGCTGACCCCGTTGACCCGCCGCCAGTTCGCCGACGGCGTGCTGATCGATGATCTGGCCCCGTGGGCCGAGGCCGTGCGCGCCGTTGCGCGGGAACTGAAGGTGCCGCTGGTCGACCTGCACGCACGCAGCCGCGCGGTGGTGCAGGCACTGGGGCCGGTAGCCTCGATGCCGCTGGCACAGGCGGCCGCCACGCCTGCGCAGGTGAGTGCGGCGCTGGGCGGTACGACCGTGGGTGCAGCGCCCGTCGCTGGCGCACCCGTCGCGCAGAACAACGCCGCCACCGAGCCCATGGGGCAGGCCAAGGTCGCCTTTGATTACACCCATCTGGGCCCGGATGGCGCGGCGCTGTTCGCCACGCTGGTCACCGAGGAACTCGCCCGTCAGGTTCCCTCGTTGCGGCCGCTGCTGATTCCCTGATCGATAGGCAAGTCCGACTATTTCTTTCGAATGGCGGGGTATGTCGGAGATCGTGGGGCAAACGGATGTGATCCAGGTCAAACACGTTGTTCACCGGGATCGCCTAGACTCGGGGCATGCAAGACCAATGCAACCCGTTTCCGCCGTTCCATGGCCGCGATCGATTGATCGCCGCGGTCGACCATGCGGTGCAGCACGAGCACGCGCACCAGATCGCCGCCACGCTGCGCTCGGCGTTGCGTGAGGCGATCGCCGACAGCCGGATCCAGCTGCCGGCCTGCGTGCATCGCCCCATCCAGGACCACTACGCGCGCCGCGAGCTGTACCGAAGCCCCGTGCACGGCTACAGCATCGTGGCGATGAGCTGGGGGCCGGGGCAGGGCACGCCGCTGCATGACCACAGCGGGCTGTGGTGCGTGGAGGGCGTGTGGCTGGGCCAGCTGGAAATCACCCAGTACCAGCTGCTGGAGCGTGATGGCGAGCGGTTCCGCTTCCGCCCCGAAGCGGCCGTGGTGGGCGACTGTGGCAGCGCCGGCAGCCTGATCCCGCCGCACGAGTACCACACCATCCGCAATACCAGCGATGCGGAGCTGGCGATCTCGGTGCACGTCTACCAGGGCGAGATGACCCGTAGTGCCATCTTCGAACCCGAGGCCGATGGCTGGTACCAGCGCCGCGTGCAGGTGATGGAAACCGACGCGGCCTAGGGCGCGACGGGCGCACCGCTCGACCCGACGCCGCGGTGGCGCGCATCATGCGCGTTCCACCCGGTTACCGACGTTCCGCCATGCCTAAGCTGCCGTTCCAACAGGTCAATGTCTTCAGCCGGGATCCCCTGCGCGGCAATCCGCTTGCCGTGGTTCTGGAGGCCCAAGGCATCGACGACGCGCGCATGGCCGCGTTCGCGCACTGGACCAACCTGAGCGAGACCACCTTCCTGCTGCCGCCTACCGATCCGCAGGCGGACTATCGCGTGCGCATCTTCACCACGCTGGAAGAACTCCCGTTCGCCGGGCATCCCACCCTGGGCAGCTGTCATGCCTGGCTGGCCCATGGCGGCATGCCCAAGGGCGAAGAGATCGTGCAGGAGTGCGGCATCGGCCTGGTGCGGATCCGCCGCAGCGAGGCGGGCCTGGCGTTCCTGGCGCCGCCAGTGCTGCGGGGCGACGCATTGGCGCCGGACCTGCGTGAACAGGTGCGGCGCGGGCTCGGCGTGGCAACGCAGGACGTGGTGGACGCGCGCTGGGCGGACAACGGTACCGGCTGGCTCGCCCTGCGCCTGCGTGACCGCGCCGCGGTGCTGGCGATCCAGCCGGACTACGCGCAGCTGCAGGGCTTGAAGGTCGGCGTGTTCGGGCCGTGGCAGGCCAGCGATGGCGACGAGGCCCAGTATGAAAGCCGCGCCTTCATTGCCGGTGACGGCGCACCGGAGGACCCGGCCACCGGCAGCCTCAATGCCGGCATCGCGCGCTGGCTGCTGAGCACCGGCGAGGCGCCGGAGCGCTATGTGATCAGCCAGGGCACCGCCATGGGCCGTGCTGGACGGCTGCGGGTAGAGCGCGTGGGCGAAGCACTGTGGATCGGCGGGGACTGCGTGACCTGCATCGAGGGGCAGGTCACGCTGTGATCCGTCGCTGCCATGCATGGCATGGCACTACCGGTCCAGCACCACCAGGTTGTTGCGCTGGGTCACCTCGGCGGCGCCATCGGCCTGCATGACACGCACGCGCAGCCCACGGTGATCCCCCGCCGGCAGCGGCAGGCTGATCGCGGTGGTTTTCGGCACCAGATCGCTCGGCGCGGGCAGGCTGGGAATCTCCACCCGGGCAAGCTCACGGCCCTTGGCATCTTCCAGCACCGCCACGCCCACGCTGGTCGCGACGTGGCCCAGGCTGTGCACGGTCACCTGCACCTGGCCGCCCTCCACGCGGACATCGCTCCGCCCGATCCCGAGGTCGGCCCGCTGCTCGACCGGCGTGCCGGCCTGCACCAGCTCGAACTCGAACACCTGGCTCTGCCCCGGCGCGAAGCGCAGCGTGGTCGAGGCACTGCGTTCCAGCGCCAGATCGCGCGTGGTCGCCTTGCCGTCGATCCGGTCATCGCCGTCGCGGTCCACGCCGCTGGTCATCCGCCATTGCCCGGCGGTGACATTCCAGGTGCTCATCTCGGCATCCACCGCGCGCGTGCCCAGGTTGTAGGCGATCACCTTGAAGCGGTCCGGCGAGGGCGCATGCACCAGCAGCGCGACCTGCTCGGCCGCGTCCGGCTGGGCAAAGCGCCAGCTCACGGTGTGGCCGGGCCAGCTCTGGTTGCGCTTGAGCGCGATACCGCCCAACCGCGCGCGCTGCAGGAACTCGCTCGGCGCCTCGACACGGTCGGACCACCAGTGGCCTTCGGTGTTCATGTACTCGCGCTGGGCCTTGGCCTGGATGCCATCAGCGTGCAATGCCTCCAGGTACTTCTTGTCGCCGGTGGCCTGCCACGCCATCAGACTGGAGAAGCCGGTGTTGCCACCGTCGGCATCGCTGATGAAGCGCGGGTTCCACTCGGCACCGCGGCCCAGCGCTTCGACGTAGTTCTCGCCCAGATTGGACAGCGCGCCCGGCCCACCGCGCTCGACGCGGTAGTCCAGCGCCTTGAGGTACTTGTCATCGCCGGTCCAGCGCCATGCCGCCCAGAAGGTATGCATGATGTCGCCGCTGCCCGAGCCGTTGTTGAGCTCGCCGCCGCGGGTCTTGCCGGTCGCCCAGTGGATCTCGTTCGGCAGCGCCCAGCGCCCCTTGTCGTCGGTGTAGGCGTGGGCCAGGTAACCATCGGCCAGGCCGGTGACCAGCTTGCGACCGGTCGGATCGGCGTTGTACTGGCCGAGCAGGAACGCCGGGTGCAGCACCGGGAAGGAGTACGGTTTCTGCCACTGCCAGTTCGGCTCGCGGTAGACCTTGTTGCCGCCGAACCAGTTGCTGGAGAACAGCAGATGCCCCTGCGGATTGGGCAGGATGATGCGTTCATCGAAGGCCTTCACCGTTTCCATCAGGCGCTCGACGGTGAGCGGATCGCCCCAGTTGAGGTAGAGCATCGCGCTGTTGGTGTTGATGCCTTCCTCGTAGGCATGCAGCTCGTCGGTCTCGATGGTGCTCAAGCCATTGCTGAACATGCCATTGCGGTACACCGCATCGGACAGCGCGGTCAGCGAGGCGTTGAGCTTGTCCGGCTGCACGCCCATCAGGGCCAGCCCAGGCCACTGCTGGGTCAGGTCAGAGTCGTCGGAGATGCCGCCGCCGAAGTCGCCATAGGCGATCTGGCGGTTGTCGATCCACCAGTCGATGAAGCGCCGTACATACTTGAGGTCTTCGGTCTGGCGGAAGGCCCACAGCGGTACGCCCTTGGGTGCGTCGGGCTGGGTGAACGGCGGTTTGCCCTGGCTGTTGTAGCTGATGTAGTTCCAGTACAGCCGGCCCAGTTCGTGGTCCGGATCGACCCGCAGCAGGTCGCTGAGGTCGGCATAGACGCGCGCGTACAGGCGCTGGCGCTTGGAGGTGGTGTGCTCTTCGACCAGGAAGCCCCAGTTGTCGCGTACCTGGTTGAAGCGGTCGGCGATGTGTTCTTTCTTCGCCTCCTCGCGGTCCTTGTAGACCATGCGGATTTCCGCACCATCCAGCGAGGTCGCGTTGAAGCCGGGCGCCGCAGAGGCGATGGAGAGCCACAGGCTGTCGGCGGTCAGGATGCGATCGCGCAGGTCCAGCCACAGGGTGCGCTTCTGGCCCGGCTTGACCGAGACCGACACGTCGATCATGTCGCGCGCCGGCCAGATCGGGTCCTTGATGCGGATGTTGAGCGGGATCAGGCCGTCCTGCGTGGCCGGCAGATCCAGCTTGGGCAGATCGATGGCGATGCCATCCAGGCCGTCATGCATGTTCTCCCAGCTGTGTGCCCAGCTGCGGATCAGCGGCTGCGCGGCCGGCGCGTCGCTCACGCCGGAGGGAATCAGCACGTGCACGATCGGCAGCGGCTGCGCGGGCAGCGTGTCGGCCGTGCGCTTGCGCGAGCCGGCGCCCTTGGGCAGCGCCATCACCGTGCTGCGTTCGGCCGCCGGGTAGCGGCCGTCGATGTACTCGCGCAGTGCGGCGATGTTGGTGTAATCCGGCAGCGCCTGGCTGTCGATCAGGTAGCGCTGCTTGACCGTACCCTCCGGCTCGGCGGCATCGCTCACCTGGTAGGCCCAGATTTCCTGGATCGGGGTTTCCTGCGCGGTATTGCGGAAGTGCAGCACGCCGCCGTCCTGGGCTGGAATGCTGTTGACGCTGCGGACCACGCCCTGCGGGCGCTGGAACAGGGTCTGCGCCGGCTGGCCGTCCACGCTGTGGCTGAGCCCGCCAAACGCTGCACCGCGCACTTCGATGCGGTTGACGGTTTCACCGGCCGGCAGGGTCAGGTCGAGCTGCTGGCCACCCTCGACATAGGTGTTCCAGTCGGGCAGCTGGAAGTAATCATCGCGCCCGGCCAGCCGCGAGCGGTTGTAGACGCCCGGCCAGGTGGTCTCGGCGATGCCGTCGGTCGCCTTCCACATCCACTGCTTGTGGTCCTTGGTATCGGCGAATTCAATCTTGCGGATCGTGGTGGTCGGGGCACTCAGTGCCGGCGGCGGCGCTGCGTCCCAGCCGTGGCGATGGCGCCAGGCGCGCATCGGGTCCGGCTCGGCCACGGCCGTGGTCGGGGCAGCATTCCGGGCCAGTGCGGCCATGCCGGCCGGATCGAGCAGGCGGTCGTAGACGCGGATCTCGTCGAAGTCGCTGCCACGCAGGAAGTTGTAGCGGCTCTGCACCTGGTAGGGCGCCATCACGCGTCCGGCCAGGCCGAGCTGATCGAGTGCGGCGTCGTAGTCGGCGGTGGTCTCCTGGCGGGCAACCTCTTTGCCGTCCACGTACAGGCGCACGCCGTGGTTTTCGTCCCAGCCGAAGGCGATGTGCTGCCACTGCTGCGGCGAGGGGTTCTGGTCGAGCTTGAACGACACGCGGGTGCGCGCCAGGTTGGCATCGGTGACAAAGGCATCGAAGCCGTGGCCGTTCCAGTCGATGCGCAGCCAGGCCATGTCCCAGCTGCTGTGGTCGGCATAGCCGACCCGGAAGATCACGAACGGCGCTTCACCCACCGCGTAGCGCGAACGCCAGAAGAAGCCCAGCGTGCCGCGTTGGGCCTGGATGTTGCCGGGGGCATTCCACGACAGCACGCCGTCATCGGCCCATTCGATCGCGCTGCCATGCGCGCCGTTGGGCACCCGCTTCACCTTGTCCACGAAGTTGGGGACCGGGTCGCCCGCGGCGGTATCGGCCTGCAGGCCCTGGTCCGCCGACACGTGGAACAGCAGCTGGGGCGCGGTCTGCGCCCAGGCGGTGCCACTGCCCGCAAGGAGCAGCGCCAGCAGGCTGGCGGACAGGCGGGAGGGGCGGATCGAGGCGGCGACAACGCGATGCATGAGACCTTCCTTTCGACAGCAGAAACAGTACAGCGGAACCAGCAGCGGGGGTCAGCCGCTCACGGTGGCCTCCCGCCCCGGCACCGCGCCCGCCATCCCGGAGAGAAGGATGCAAGCGGACGCGATACCTGTGACGGAAGACGCAGCACGGTCAGAACTTGTAACGCAGGCCGAGGTAGTACTGGCGGCCCGTATGGGTGTAGCGATCCGGCAGCGACAGCGCTGAATCGACGTAGCGCTCGTCGGCGGTGTCAAGCAGGTTGATCGCCTCGAAGGTCAGCGAGAGGTTCTTGTTGACCTTGTAGGACATGTTGAAGTCCACGTTCTCCACGCTGTACTTGCCCTGCATGTCGGCGGTGGCGAACTGGTTGCCGTCCAGGTCCCACACGTTCTCCTGCGAGAGGATCGTGCTGATGTACGCGTCGCGGTAGCTGGTGGAGACGCGGGCGCTGAAGCGGCCGTCGTCGTAGTACAGGGTGGCGTTGTAGGAGTTCGGCGAGAGATTCAGCAGGTCGTTCTCGGTGTAGGTGGTGACGATCGTGCTGCCGGTGCCCGAGCTGAACATGTATTTGATCTTCGACTCGACGTGCGTGTAGTTCAGCTGCACGCCGAAGTTCTTCCAGAAGCCGGGCAGGAAGCTGAAAGGCTGCTGGTAGGACACTTCATAGCCCTTGAGCGGGCCGCCCGGGGTGTTGAAGTAGCTCTGCACGTTGAACACGGTGTCCGGGCTGAAGCCGGTCGGCAGCAGGTCCAGCGAGTAGCCCATGTCCGCCCAGGTGGTGAGCAGGCGCGTGCGCTGCACGTAGCTGTCGATATCCTTGTAGAACAGCGCCGCCGACAGCAGGGCCCCTTCCTCGAAGTACCACTCCGCGCTCAGGTCGTAGTTGGTCGAGCGGAACGGATCCAACTTGGGGTTGCCCAGGTTGATCGAGTAGCTGCGGTCGTCATCGAAGTACGCGGTGGGTCCCCCGCTGACGCTGGGCGACAGGTTGGACAGGGTCGGGCGGGCCATGGTCTTGGCCGCGCCGAAGCGCAGCACGAAGGTGTCGCTCAGGTCCCAGGCCAGGTTCAGCGAGGGCAGCCAGTCGTCGTACTTGTGGCCGACCCGGGTGGCGACCTGCAGGCGCTCGCCGGGATCGGCGGTGGCGCTGGCCACCCCGAAGAACGGCGCGCAGGCCGAAGACAGATCGGTCGCATTGGCCGCGGTGCACGGCGCATAGCCATCGGCGGTGATCCGCGTCTGCACATAGCGCACGCCGAGGTTGCCACGGAACGCGCGGCCCAGCAGGTCGGTGTTGAAGTCGAGCTGCAGGTAGCTGCCGTAGCTCTTCTCGTTGACGTCGAAGTTGTTGTTGGACGCGCCGAAGTGGCCCACGCTGGCCAGGCGGTAGTCGCCGCCCAGGGTACCGGTGTCGCAGTTGCAGTAGATATCCAGCAGCTTGGCGATCTGGTTGAAGTCCGGCACCAGCCAGCTGTTGGGCAGGTTGCCGTCCATGCCCTTGCCGAAGCCGCTCAGCGTATCGCTCAGGTCACCGACGGTGACGCCGGCCGGCAGTGCCTGCGACAGGCGCCCGTAACTGATGTTGCGGAACTCCTGCGTGCTCATGTCATAGTCCTTGTAGGCCAGACCGCCGCGCAGGGTGAAGGTGGGGCTGATATCGAAGGTCAGATCGACCTTGGCCGTGTCGAAGGCGTTGTCGACGTACTGCGGATTCAAGCGCACTTCACTGATGTTGCCGCCACGCGCGGTGCCGTTGGCGTTGACCGGCGTGCTGCCGTAGCCGAGCCACTTCCAGTTGTCCACGGCGTTGAGATCGAACGGGAAGGACATCGCCGGCACCTTGCCGTTGCGCATGTCCAGCACGAAGCCATCCAGGTTGCTGTTGTCGAAGCTGACCATCGAGAAGACCGGCCGCTCATAGTTCGACTCGGAGTGGCCGACCACGGCATCCAGGCGCACTGCATCGTTGAAGCGATGCTCCAGGTTCAGGCTGAACTGCTTGAACTCGGTGCTTTCTTCGATGGCGGTGGATTCGGTGCGGAAGTCGACATTGTCGAACACGCCGTAGGTCAGGCGGTTCTGCTCATCGGCCTGCGCCTCGCGGACCACGATCTGGGTCTTGCCGCCGTACTGCGCGGTGCGATGCAGGTTGGCGCCGATGGAGTCTTCGCGCACGTTCTTGTCGAGCTTGGAGTACAGCATGTCCAGGTTCAGCTGCGTGTCGTCGCTGACCTTGAACTGCAGCGCGCCGGTGACACCCAGGCGCTCGATCTCATGTTCGGTGCGGATATAACGCGGGTAGCGCGGGATCCAGGCGTTGGTCGCGGTCTCGTAGGCGGCGATGTTCTCCGCCGTCGCCGCAGGGCGATCCAGGCCGGGGCCGCAGTGGGTCGCATCGATGCCGTAGCTGCCCCAGCCGTTGCTGCGCGCCTGGTTGGCGGCGCTGCCGACACCGGCGGCGGTTTCATTGGCCAGCGGGTTGCGTGGGGTCTGCGGGTCGTAGCCGGCCGGGCTGCAGAAGCCGTAGGTACCGTTGTTGGCCGCGGTGCTCTGGTTGGAGTTGCGGTAGTTGCCGTGCTCCCAGCGGACCGGGTTGTAGCCTTCTTCGAAGATGGTGCGCTTGCTGTAGGCCACCGACATCAGCGCGCCGACCCGGCCGTCGGCCCAGGTGTTGCTGATCAGCCCGGAGATGCGCGGGTCCTTGTTCCTGGAGAGCTCGTTGAAGCCGTACTGGCCGCCGAGCGAGGCCTGGAAGCCCTCGAAATCGAACGGGCGCGAGCCGCGAAGATCGACGGTGGCGCCGAGCGAGCCCTCATCGGTCTGCGCCGACTGGGTCTTGTTGATCTTGACCCGGCTGAACAGCTCCGAGGCGAAGGTATTGAAGTCGAAGCCGCGGCTGCGGTTGACCCCGGTGGTGCCGCTGCCTGCGGTGGACAGCGCTTCCAGGCCGTTGATGCGCACGCGGGTGAAGTCCGAGCCCAGGCCGCGCACGGAGATCTGCTGGCCTTCGCCGCCTTCACGGTCGATCGAGACGCCGGCGATGCGCTGCATCGACTCGGCCAGGTTCAGATCCGGGAACTTGCCGATGTCTTCGGCGTAGATCGCATCGACCTGCTCGACGCTGTAGCGCTTTTCATCCAGCGACTGCTGCAGGCTTTCGCGGTAGGTCGCCTTGACCTCCACCTTGTCCAGATCGACCGCGTTGAGTGACGCGGCCTGTTCCGGCGTCTGCTGTGCCGCGGCGATGCCAGCCACGCCCTGCAGCGCGAAGGCGATCGATACTGCGAGCAAGGTAACCGGTGTCTTTTTACGGGTGTCGAGTCGTTCCATCGTGTGTAAGCCCCTCCCAGGGTTCGCCGCCATGCGACCGTGATGTTGATGAGTCATGACGTCCGGCCTCCCCCGGAGCGTCCAGCGCGCATTGCCGCGGTGACACCGCTGGTCATCCGAAACGTAACAAACCCTTCACGCGGCGGCATCTTGCGCCGCAGCAGCGTGCATTCGCTGGAGAGAGTCGTGGGATGGCAACGATGGCGGCGCGCGCGCAGCCGGCGGCGTGATCACTCACGCCGCCGGCGGGTACTGCCGTTGAATCAGAACTTGTAGCGCACGCCGAGCAGGAACTGGCGGCCGGTTTCGGTGTACTGCAGCGGCAGGCGACCGGTGGCCGGCGAGTAGACCCACTCGTCGGAGGCTTCGTTGGTCAGGTTGATGCCTTCCAGGCTCAGTTCGAGCTGGTCGCTGATCGTGTAGCGGATCGAGGCATCGATGACGGTGGTGCCGGTCATGCCGTGGTAACCGTCGAGGTTGAAGCCGGTTTCCGTACCCGGTGCCTGGGTCAGGTAGTCATCGCGGTTGGTTGCCGAGACGCGGCCGGAGAAGACCTTGCCTTCGTAGAACAGCGTGGCGTTCCAGGACGACTTGGACAGGCCGGTCAGGTCGGTCTTCATCACCGGCTGGCCGGCCGCGTTGAGGTACTGGATCTGCGATTCCACCCAGGTGTAGTTCAACTGCACGCCCAGGTTGGACCACTTGCCTGGCAGGAAGGTGAACGGCTGGGTGTAGTTGGCTTCCACGCCGTGCAGTTCACCGCCCGGGGTGTTGACCGGGCGGCTGTAGGTGAAGTCATCGGCGGGCGAGGCACCGGTGCCGATCAGCAGCGAGGCGGGCAGGCCGCTGTCGGAGTACGGACGCACTTCGCGGGTGGTCTGCACGAAGCTCTCGATGTCCTTGTAGAACAGCCCGATGCCGGCCATCGCGCCTTCGGCGAAGTACCACTCGAAGCCGAGGTCGACGTTGGTCGCGCGGATCGGCTCCAGGTCCGGGTTGCCGCTGGAGATGGTGCGCGCACCACCGGCCACGGCCACCGTTGCGCCCGGCGTCAGGCTGCCCAGGCCCGGGCGGCTCATCACCTTGGCCGCGCCGAGGCGGATCAGGAAGTCCGGGGTGACTTCAGCCACCAGGTTGAACGAGGGCAGGGTGTCGTTGTAGGTGCGGTTCTCGGTGGTGGAGACCGTACCGGTGGCCAGCGTGGACAGGCCGGTGGAGCTCTGCTTGGTGCGCACGTAGCGCACACCGACGTTGCCCGACAGCGGCAGGCTGCCCAGTTCGGTGGAGAACTCGCCCATCAGGTAGGCACCACGGTCCTTCTCTTCGACGCTGCGCACGTTGTTGGCGCGCGGGGCGACGGCGAAGATGCCGCTGTTGCTGTAGATGTCGAACTGATCGGCAATCGCGTTCAGGTCCGGCACCACCCAGTTGGACGGGCTGCCGTTGATGCCCTTCAGGCCGGCCTGCTCGGTCATGTCCACCGGCACGATCTTGGTGCCATCGGCGAAGTTGGGCACGGCCAGTTCGCTGGCACGGCGCAGCTCGGTGGTCTTGAAGGTGTAGTCCTTGGCCAGCACGCCGCCCTTCAGGCGGAAGCCCGGGCTGATGTTCCAGTTGAAGTCGAGCTGGCCGGTATCGAAGTCATTGTCCACGTACTGCGGGCGCAGGCGGATTTCCGCCAGTTCCCAGCCCGCCGGGTTGGTCGGGTCGATGCCGTAGTTCAGCGTCGGGAACCGGCTGTTGCCCCGGTAGTCGTAGCTGTAATTGTCGACGTCGTACTTGTCCATGATGATCGTGGTCTGGACCGGGTTCTCGTGCTTGGAGCGCGAGATGCCGACCTTGCCGGACAAGGTGAAGTCATCGCCGAAGCGGTGCTGGCCATTGAGGCTGAGCTGCTTGAACTCGGTGCTCCACTCGTCATGGCGGTTTTCGGTACGGATGTCGACGTTGTCGAACTCACCGTAGACCAGTGCGTTGTTCTCGATCACGCCGTTCTTGACGATCATCGCCGGCTTGCCGACCAGGCGCGGCGTGGTGCTGGTGCCACGGCTGAAGGAGATCGCTTCGATGTAGTGTTCGTCGCGGGTCGCATCGATCTTGGAATACAGCGCATCCAGCGAGAACTCGGTGGCATCGCTCGGCTTCCACTGCAGGGTGCCGGTCACGCCCAGGCGCTTCTGCTCATGCTCCATCTGCACGTAGCGCGGGAAGCGCGGGTGGTAGACGTCGGCCGAACGGGCGGCGGCGAACGGCGAGGCCGCGTTGAAGTTGCCGTTGCTCGGGCCGTTGGCCCAGCGGCCGGTGTTGGAGCCTTCTTCCAGCGCCTGGCGCTCGGAATAGGCCACCGACAGCAACGCACCGAAGGTGCCGTCGGCGAAGGTGTTGGAAATCAGTGCGGCCATGCGCGGGTCGGCTTTTTCGGCCATCGCGTTGTAACCGGCCTGGCCGCTGGCGGCAAAGGTGAAGCCGTCATAGTCGAACGGGCGCGCGGTGCGCAGGTCGACCGTGGCCCCCAGCGAGCCTTCCTCGACGTCGGCAGAGGCGGTCTTGCGCACCATCAGCTGCGAGAACAGGTCCGAGGCGAACACGTTGAAGTCGAAGCCGCGGCCGCGGTTGGTGCCGCCACTCTGGTCACCGGCACCGACCGTGGTCAGCGCTTCCATGCCGTTGATGCGCACACGGGTGAAGTCCGGGCCCAGGCCACGCACGGAGATGTTGCGGCCTTCGCCGGCCTCACGGGTGATGACCACGCCCGGGATGCGCTGCAGCGACTCGGCCAGGTTCAGATCGGGGAACTTGCCGATATCCTCGGCGACGATGGCGTCGACCACGCCGGCTTCGCCGCGCTTGATGTCCAGCGCCTTCTCGACACTGGCGCGGTAGCCGGTGACGACGACGGTATCCAGATCGGTGGGGTTGGTCCCCGCATCCTGGGCCAGCGCGGTACCACTCAGCGCCAGGCCGATCGACAATGCGAGCAAGGTAACCGGTGTCTTTTTCTGCGTGTTCTGGACTTGCATGTTTTCCCTCTCCCAAGGTGCTACA
>Ga0213823_1001686_pt1 | contig 13051 bp, 15 predicted proteins | sample MC6MC0907MG_FD_179887 | JGI IMG/M metagenome (GOLD analysis project Ga0213823, IMG submission 179887) | Enriched soil aggregate microbial communities from Iowa State University, Ames, United States - MC6-MC0907-MG | ecosystem: Environmental > Terrestrial > Soil > Unclassified | place: USA: Iowa...
TCGACAGACAGAACATGTTTGAAGAGATACGGTGAAGTGTCCGAGTGGCTTAAGGAGCACGCCTGGAAAGTGTGTATACAGGAAACTGTATCGAGAGTTCGAATCTCTCCTTCACCGCCAAATTCAGAAAACCCTGTGAATTCAGTTGCTTAGAGTTCACGGGGTTTTTCGTTTGTACTACTCAAATGTACTACTCCTACCCATACCGAATGCCCTCACCAATCTGTCCTTGTTTTGGTGAGTGTCGAACGCCGTCAATTTACCGATTGTCGGAATAATGCAAAAATATATTGCCTTTAATTCAAATCAGTGCTTGCAAATCCTGAAAGTTGTGGTATAATTAGCCCACAGGGACAGAGCTTTTATCGCTGTTTCTATTCTCCAAGCCTCAAACCAAAATCCAGAATATCTGACTGGGCCAGACGCTAACTCTGATTTCGGTTTTGTTGTTCCTGCAATTTAAGAATTCCAGAATCACCCGCTCCGAACCTGTGTTGCCATAGAGTTTGGTGATGTCGTGAGGCCGAGGCCCTCAGAATGCCTCTGACGCTGTATTGCAAGACAGTGGCCGTACATTGCTAGACCGGGGCAGCAACCCTCCTTAGCCGCTGACAGGGCGGTGGGTCGATACTCTGTTAACGAGGGCGTGTAGTTAGATCCTCCGCCCTCAATCCGAATTCGCTACAAATATACATATATACATTCTCTTTTTAGAAAGCCTCCTACTTCTAGCCGGACATTTTTGTTCGGCTTATTTTTGGTTAGGCTTATTTATTCTCACAAACATCCTTAATCTCACCGGAGGCCTAATGGCACTATCCGTCGTAAGGCCGTGCGTGGTCTGTAACGCACCTATGCAAACAAAACGATCATCAAAACAAACATGCAGCCATAAGTGCTACATGCAACAACATCGCTCGAAACAACGAGAGCAAGAATTAAATGCATCCATAAAAACAGAAGAAATCACAAAGAGAGGCAATCCCCTTATGAGTACACAAACACAAGCCCCAATGCTATTTGTCTTCCAAGAAAGCGAATATCAGTCTCGCTGCAATGAAGCGAAGGTGAGATACGAAAATACACTTGAAACATCTGTTATTGCTGCTCAGGGTGCAATCGTTGAGTTCACTCCTTCGTCTGTCGAGAGTGCATTTGAAGACTATCATAATTACCGAGTAGCAGGTTATGCACCTCTTGATTCAGCATCACCGTTACCTTCAATTAGCGTCATTAGTAGTCCGGTAACCGGAGCATTGGTCACAATGTATTTGCTCAAGCCAGAGGCCATGCAACGGGCCGAGCTTGAAATTATTTATGCTGATGTACGTGCCGAATACCAAGCAGAGCTTGATCGTGAATTAGAAGCTGAAGTAGAGCGACAAGTGCAATTGGTATTGGCTCAGCAGGAGCGTGCAAGAGAGCAGGCTGCTGCCCAAGAGCGTCAACAACGTGAGCAAGAAGTGAGAGAAGAACTCGCCGCTTCCCGTGCAAAGCTGCGTGCTGAATTGATTGAGGCGGGCAAGCTTAACCCCGATGGAAGTGCAGCATGATTGACGGTCTAGAACGGATTCTGCTTGAGAAATACCAGCCTGATAGCCCTAAGTTGCAAAGGCCTCTAGAAGCCCCTGTAAGCGCTTCTAAGAGTGAGGTGGCGCCATCAGCAGGAATAACCACTAAGGCCTCTCATATTAGCTCTCAGGAGGCTTTGTATAAGTCTGAAAGTGGTCGCTCTGGTGTCATAACTGTTCTAATGGATTCAATAAAGCATTCAGACGAAAGTATTACCAAAGCTTGTGCGGAGTTCAATCGGAACAATCCCAGCCTAATGAGCAATAGCTACCAGCTACCAGTAGAATTTGAAGGTATTCCCGCTGGGAGCTGGATCTATATAAACTACATTGATAAGGAATAAATGAATAATACTGCTACACGGTTCACGGCTCTGAGAAAAGGCCCTTGCTTCACTCTGCTGCACCTAACCAATCCCGATATTGATATCCGCACATTTAACGACAACTGTCGCGCTTATATTTCTTATGTGTCTGATGGGCTATTCACATACGATTATTTTTGGTGGATCGCTGAGGACGATTCTGTCTATCTAGCTGTCTCGGGTAATCGTATTGCTATCACTGTCATCATGAATTACATAAATAATTCCTCTCACGCCTTTGAAGTGATGCACCTCAGTCGTGGCGTGCTTACATTCAACGCTCTTGTGTCCAAACTATTCCAGCGCCGTAAGCGCACAGTGGGGCATAAGAGATCTTTCGGAGGATCCCGTAAATGAGTATCACTGAAGAGATTGCTCGTTTAACGGGCGTATTGAAATTTAATGTAGACACGAGCGGTCTACAGCGTTTCAACAGCATGATGCGTGCTGTTGAGCGCCAAATGAATCAGTTGGGCAAACAAGCGGACACTCTAGGCAAAAAACTTAGTGCCAAGATGGGCATCAAGGTTGATGCAGCCGGGCAAGCAAGATTGGCTAAGTCTGTTCGGGCGAATCTGGATCGTGAGCTGAAGCTTGAACAGGCTGTGCAACGCACCAGACGTGCAACCTTTGCCGCTGAGCTTCAGGGGCAGAAACTCATCAACCTTCGCCAGAAGGAGACGACAGCAACTCAGAACCTGGCCCTCCGTGACAGGATCGCTCAGGCCGTTCTAGATGCCAAATCAGCAAAGGCTGAAGCTGAACGTTTGAAGGTGCAAGGTGTAGCTGTGAAGCAGGCTCAATCACTTGAACAGCACAAGGCTCGCCAAGCTCGTTGGGAAGCGCTTCTAGGCCAGCAACAACAGAAGACCGCCATCCTTCAGCAGAAGCAATTCCAAGCGATGACGGCCACCCAGAAAGCGGAGTTTGCTCTACAGCAATCAAGAGTGGCTGCCCACCGTACAGCGATGAAATTCGCAGCGTCGCAAGAAGCTGAAAAGCTTCGTGCAAAGCGCCTTGAAGTGAGCCATGCCCAACGAGGGGAGCGCTTCCAATGGGCGCAGACAAGACAAGCTGTATGGGCTGCAAAACAGGCCGAGCCGAAGCCATCCACAGGCTTTATGGGGCTTGGTACAGGTGCTTTGGCTTTGGGTGGGGTTACTGCTGGACTTGCCGCAGTTGTGGGAGCTGTGAGTGCCCTAGGGAATCGCCTTGCCGCTACACAGACCCGCGTGTCTGAGAGCCAGCAACTTGAAAACGTCTTGTCCCAAGCCGGGGGCAAGAATCCCGCTAATGCTGAGTTCGCCAAATCGGAGTGGCTACGGATCAATGCCAAATACGGCACCGAAGCCAGTCTTGAATCAGCCAAGGCATACAGAACATTCCTGATGGCAGAGATGGCTCGTGGTCGTAGCATTAGCCAAGCTACCGGCACATATGAAACACGCCAAGCAGCCTTTCGCGGTGCTGGCATGACTGCTGAGGAACAGCGCCGTGCGAACCTGCAACTCCAGCAGATTGCGAGCAAGTCACAGGGTGATAGGGAAGACCTAAATACCTTCAGTGAGGCCGCTCCTTTGCTTGTAGAGCCGATTCGTCGTGCATGGGCTGAACGTAACAAGCATTCCCTAGACGCCAATCTTGAAAAGGATTTCAGAGCTAGCACCAAGACGGGCAACTTGAAGGCAATCGACTTCACCAAGGGCATCGAGCTTTTCGTAAAGGAAAACGCCGCTGCTATTGAACGTCAGAGTGGCAGCATCGATGCCAACGCGACTCGCCTTGCCAACCAGCAGTTCCTGCAACAGCAGGGGCTGGATCAGAACCCAGAGCTGATTAGCTCGATCAATGATCGCATCAAGAGCGAAATGGAGCTGACAGAGGCCATGAAGCCCCTGAAGGAAGCAGCGGTGCAGGCGGATATTGCGCTCAACAAAATGGCTGCTTCGTTCTTCAGATTTGCCTTTGGCAAGGGTGATACGCCGGAGCAGTCTGCGAAGAAGATTGATGTGTTCTCACCGGATCAGCCAGCCATTGATCCAAGTGCATTGAGTTCACCTCAGCCATCAACCGGCGAGAAAGTGAAAGACCCAATCGACAGGTTTTACCGTTGGCTCACCAATGCACCAGATTACGAAGAGGGGCCAGCCAAGGAGCTGAAAGTGCGGGAGCCTAATCTTCTAGGCGTTCAGTTTCCGAAGCTGGATTTGTCTGCGTTTGAAGAGAAGCTTGCCGACATCGCTGAACGCGTTGGGGAATACAAACGCTTCCGTGAGGACTCGATTCAACCCATCACCTCAAGGGAGTTGATGAGGGCGTCTGGTTCATCTGTGCAATATCCGGTGCAACAGATCACTACTACGAACGAGCACGTCACGAACAACAATAACGAAGTGCGTAACGAAATCACTGTCAATGTAACGGCTCCTGCCGGTGCAGATGCTCCCGAAATTGGGAGAGTCGTTCGCGAGGAGGTTGGGAAGATGCTGCGTGAGACAGGCGTCAACCAACAAGAGGTGCATTGATGAGTGGTGTTATCAGGGCGGTTGTCTTTTGTGCAATCGCTCAGGTGCTCTTGCTGCTCTGTCTGATTGCTCATTTAGAGAGCGCAATTGAAAACACCCAACATCGCGCAGTTGAGCTAGTGCGAGTCGAACGTAATCGAACGCAGCTTCAGTTTAGCGAAGAGCGTGAGGCTATACATGAGTGGGCTTCAAGGCGTATTGATTTACGTATCTCTGAGCTAGGGAGGGAATGCAAGCAATGAAATACGAAGATATCACTAACGAAGCCAATCACATGCAGGCATGCCGTGAGTATGTCGATGAGCGTTACGGAGTTTCTGTAACGCTTCAGTTTCCCTCTGTAATTGAAACTCTTTGGGATTGCATCCTCTTCGGTATGCCCGAAGGGTTGGCGCATATTGCAATTTTTGGCCGGCACGGATTAGCACTCACGAAGAACTAACCACACTCTATGCTATTGAGCTACGCCTCAATACATCGCTGAAAGTGACGCCCTGTAAGGGTTTGAGTCACTTTTTAGTGTGCATGAACATGTGCGTGAGCACATAACATTTCCCTCTTGAAAAGGTAATTCCAATGAAAGTATGCAACTGCCGCTATTGCGGACGTGAGTTCACCGTGGCGAAGCCAATGCCTTTCTGCTGCGGCACATGCCGTACAACATACAAATTAATGCAGGCCCGTAAACAGACGATCCATGAAGGAGTCATTAATGACATCAGCAACACCCAAGAAACAGATTAAGCGTCAGCCAACATGTCCACATTGCAAAAAGCGTTTCCGCACCACCAGCTCTAAGGCCGTCTACTGCACACGTACGTGTAAGGACAAAGCAGCCTCAGCGAAGAAACGAGTTAAGTATGTTGCCAAGGCAACTGATAGTGCGTTCATGCGAACACTGGCCTTTGAGGCCTCCCGTGCCGGTACATACGAGATCTTCACCGGCCATACCCCTGAATCAGTGGCAGAGTTATATGGCCTGTACGTCCTCAAGCAGCGTGCAAACCGGTTTGGCGAAACCAAAGATTACGAGTTGTCGCACATCGCTCCATCACAAGGGCACGATTTTGTTGGGCTATACCACCCACGAAATCTAGTCGTCGCACCCAAGGCAATGAACCGCGCTCATGGTAACCGGCACTACGGCTACGGTCTGAGCCTTGATCGCAACAAGCTGAACCCACGCTACATGATTGAGAAGGGCACACCACAAGCCGACATCATCAAGGGAATCATTCAGTTCATCGGGCCTGATGTCATTGCCCAAGCGACGAAGCTTGCGGGCATCCAGCCACGTAGACGCATCGCCCTGCTGAGCTGGCTCCGTGAGCATTTGAACCCGCACAACCCGCAACACCGTGACTGGTTGGATAACCTCGACACAATGCACACAACGGCTCTGACCGCCTTGAAGGCAACAGTGCAAGGGAAGGAGGGGAGTGACTTCAAAATCGTCACCCGTGCCTACACACAGCTTGAAGTGCTGCTCCTGGGACTGGAGCAACAAACTGTGTACAGACCGGAATTGTCGGAAGCGCAGGGCATCATGTACGCCGCTCTCGGACAGTTAATCAGCGAGCGTTTTTCTAAAGACTGGATGCCTTATTGGACTCTACTCGGCATGGTGGAATCCTTGAGCAGACAACCTGCAATGCGTGCCCTCTTGTCAGCACCTGATCTGCTACAGGCCTTGTTCGATGTGTTGCATGGGAAAGAAGTGGACGCCATTCGCCCGGTGCTCGAAGCCTTCGTAGAGCGTCACAGCAGAGCTGTAGAGCGTATCCCGGCTTACGCGCCAATCGTGTTCAAAGCTCAGCGGCCAGCAAGCGTAGTGGCAACACTGCAAAGCCCTGTCAGCTTCGCTGCTGAACTGGATGCTCATCTGATGACACCTGAAGTGATCCCTGTGCTGAATTTCACCAGCCCCACTGTCTGATGGTCACAGGACATGGCATTCTGCCTTGTAGGGGTATTCATGGATCAGGAGCAGGCAATGGGCGAAGAAGCAAGCGGCGATAACAAGGTCAAGGGAACGATCGAGGCGGTAACGGGATTCGTCAAAGCTGTTCCAATTTATCAGGACGCGCTTCAGCCTGCGGCTAAGCAACTTGGTAAGACGCTGGAGGTAGTGGGGCGAGCTGTAAACGTCGCGCTCTCGCCCATCACTGGCTTGGTCTGGGGTGGTGAACAGATTCAGGAGTTCCTGACTGCCAAGCTTGCAGGGCGGTTGAAGGATATTCCTCTAGAGGACATCGTTACACCTAAGCCAAACGTAGCTGGCCCTGCAATCGAGGCACTCCGGTTCACCGGTCATGAGGAGTCACTGCGTGATATGTATGCCAACCTTCTTGCCGCCGCGATGGATAAAAGCACCGCAACCGGTGCTCATCCCGCCTTTGTGGAAATCATCAAGCAATTGACCTCCGACGAAGCAAAGCTGATTGCTTACCTCATGGAGCCTCTACCATTTCCCCTTGTGACCGTCAGGATAGAAGACCATGACTATCAGAAAGGCGGATTCGATTTTTCCATGAATGTTTCATTGCTTGGAGAGAAGGCAGGTCTGGAGGTGTGTCCTTTGGTGCCATCCTATCTTGATAACCTATCTAGGCTGGGGCTTATCTTCATCCAGAATGACTTCTCTTACATTGATGGAAACCTCTACACCGAGCTTGAGAACTCCGAGAAAGTACGTCTGATACAGCAGCCCGAACTACTAGAGCCGGGCCAAGGTTTCAAGCTGCGCCGCAGAGCCGTGCAAATAACAAACCTTGGTAAACAGTTCGGCAAAGTTTGTGTAAATAGACATCGGGAAACCCCTGAAAACCCCGCTTAAACCCATCTAAAAGGGTGCTGGCAAAGCAGGTTATAAGAGTGCTAGTTCTTAGGTAGTTATTCTCTAAGCCAGCATTTTCGGGGCTTCCCATATTTCATGGATAAGCTCGATCCGGTGAGAACGCTTCAATCCGAGGTTTCTTCGCCAAAACGGCAGTTTTGAGCTGAAACCAACGAATTCTGCAAAAGCACACTCCCATTAGGCCACCTTGCACAAAGGCCTTCCTCTACTAGCTTTGATGGTGTCGCCGACGTGGCGACGTTCCATTAAGGAGCTGACATGGCAACGAGATATCGTGATGCGGTTACTGGTGAGTACATCACCGAGAAAGACGCCAAGAAAAATCCACGAGAGTCGGTAAAGGAAACCGATAAGCCGAAGAAGACACCGAGTGGCGGTAAGAAGAAGTAGCGTTTCCGTGAGGGAAGTCGCTAGTCTCCCTCGCACCCTTCAAGGATGACCCTCCATGCCTAACACCCCTGATGCCAACATCGCCACAGCAGACGCACTCACGCTCCTGTTGCACAACCAGCATGCAATAGCCGCTGCCATCGAAGAGTTATCCCTGTGGGTGAGGTTACAGGGCGAGCCTGTGGTTCATCTGAATGTCATGACCGCACTGAAAACCATCGACAAGAACGCGGCTGCTATCAGCGCTGAAATTTACAAGCTCAGGCAATAATCGCTATCAAAGAAGTCTAGTTTATTGGTAGTGCGATAACCGTCTGTCTGAGGAATGATCTGACTATCAAATATCTATGGTTGGCTTGCTATCTGATAGACTATCATTGGTCTATCGGTTTATTACTCTAAAGGATAGCCAGCCATGAACGCCCATCTCTACCTGAGAGCATCCACCAAGGATCAAGACGCAAACCGTGCTCGGGTAGCGCTGGAAGCGTTCGCTGCTGAAAAGGGTCTGACCATTGTCGGTGTATACGCTGAGAACATCAGCGGAACCAAGCTCAACCGTCCTGAGTTGATGCGTTTACTAGATGCAGCCAAGCCGGGAGAGATAATCACCTGTGAGTCAGTAGACCGTCTAAGTCGACTTTCGCATGATGATTGGGAGACTTTGAAGGCAGCGATCAAGGCTAAGGGGCTACGTCTGGTAATCGCTGATCTACCAACCACTCACATGATGGTTCAGGACAAGGGCATCACTGGTCAAATCATGGAAGTGATCAACGCAATGTTGCTTGACCTGATGGCTACCATGGCACGCCTTGATCAAGAGAAACGTGTTGAGCGGATCAATGAAGGGCTGAAGAATAAACGTGCTGCTGAACCTGACTGGAAGCCAGCGGGGAAGAGTAAGAACGCTGAACTCTGGAAGAAGGTGCAAGCGCTGATCAGTAAGAATCCAACCCTGTCAGCCGATGACGTGGCAAAGCTCGCTGACTGTGGTGTAGCGACTGTGTATAGGATCAAGCGTGAAATGAAATAGGGGTTCAGACAGCCTATCAGCCCGCCTTGAGTGGGCTTTATCGTCTGGTGTCATGTGATTTAGGTTGCTGTAACGTGCCCTGTAGAGGCTCTGAGAGCGCCACAGCGTGCCAGATTATTTCTGAAAATCTAGCATTCTCGATGACACCAGTTGCACACCGCTAAACACCTCAAGCTCAAATATAGTTATGTGCCTTCTCTCTCCACATCAGCTTATTTTTCAGCGGACACATTCTAGATCCGTCGAGACTTAGTCGAAATTTTCGGCGGAAAATGGGAATCTGAAAAACTCGGCCCCTACTGCCACAAGGATGAAGACATGACAGCACCCTACAAATGGACGATTGGGTTTGCCGATGCTTACGCCCACAACAACGGCGACACTGTTCAAGACTTCCTGTCGTTGGTCGTGCAGCCGTCGCTCGCTGCGTTGGAGCGGAAACGGCAAGAGCTGGCCCGTGCTGCTCAAGATGATGTGGTGTTCCATTTTGCTCTGTCCGACCACGAGCGGCTGATCCAGCGTACATACATGACGTTTGCCCTTGCTATCCAGTCATTCTGGGAGCAACAGATACGCTCCTACCTCATCTGTTGCTTAGGTAGTCACACCATTGAAGGCGTTACACCTAAAAAGCTGGAAAAAGGCACGTGGGGCACTGAGCTAAACGCACTGTTCTTCAAGGTGCGTGGTGTTGAATTGAGTAGCTTCGATTCCTACCCAGCCCTTACTCAGTTGCAGATGCTGGGCAACGCCTGTCGTCATGGCGATGGTGATTCCGCCAGAGACCTGCACACCTTGCACCCTGAACTGTGGCCCGCACCTATCCAGTTCCCGTGGCTGGATTCTTCGATGGAGCCACCGCCGCCACCAAAACCGCCAGTGCAGCACCTGCAAATCACTCTGGAGATTCTGACTCGTTATGTCAGTGCCATTGCGTTGTTCTGGCTGGACATGGATCGTCTTGGGATGGAAAGCCTTTTGGATAAGCAACCCAACTTGCAGAGAAGAGTTATTGAGTTGCTGGAGCGCCGTAGTCCCTTGCTTGCTTGTGTTATTGAGCCTACGGGGGATAAGACTCAGCGTTGATGGCGTGTTAATATCACGTCACTTTCGAGAAGGAGCAGTTCGGTGGTGGATTCATTGGATGATGGTAGGGATTTCAACAAGGCTAGAGGCTTCTTGCTCACCTACTCAGCCCTAGTCTTGGCTTTGTGGTATTTCGGGGCAGATCTCACCCAGTTTAAGCTTATGGGGAATGAGGTGCAGCTTCACCAGCGCACTAATAGCGTTTGGCTGGTGCTTGCTGTTCTCAACGCCTATTTTTGGTTTCGCTGCTACCAGCGTATTCCTTCCAATGGCTTGTATTTTGATAAAGAAATGAACGCCATTTACGAAACGTATTTGCGAAATCTAGCTTTGACTTTGACGCGCCACAAATTAAGAAAACAAGCTAAGAGTGAAAATGACTCGCGAGGGCTTGGAGATTCTCACCTTAAGATAGAATTTTACTCCTCGCAAGTTAGTTATCGGCCAACTCGCGATAAAACAAAGCGATTGAAAAGTACCAGTCGGAAGTCGCGTATTCTCCTTAGTGAGTATCGAGTGGACGTGCTAACGTCAGCACAGTACGGATTTAGAACGGATGGCGGGTGGAAGTCTGCGATGGTCTATGAGCGTCAGTATATATATGTACATTTTACTTGGCTGGTGAAGCTGTTTTCAATTTTTAAAGGTGCGCTTGTCACTCCTTGGTTTACTGATCATGTTGCACCTTTGCTCTTAGGTGGAGTTAGTACAGCGTTTGCATTGTGGAAGTGGTACAGCATAAATTTCCTAGCTTCTTCTTTACAACATCACACGTTGATGTGTGCGGATGTATTCACGGTTACTCATGGGCAGATAGCTTTTCTGCTGTAAGACGTGTGTCTAGCATTTGAATCGTTGGAAGCTTCGATATGGCGTCAAGCTTCTGTTTGGTCGAAGCGCCCTTCGAATAAACATCATGGGTAACTGATCCTGTCTCATGACCTACCAATTCTTTCGCCAGTGAGTCTGGCACGTCTGCCCTGATTAGCTCGGTCACAACTGTGTGCCGGAAACTGTGAAAGACATGGAGTTTGCTGAACCCTGCCGCTGTACGTAACCTGCCAAATGCTTTGGAGATTGCGTGTGACCGCTTGCCATACTTATCTGCTGATTCTGCGGGGATGAGGAAGGTATCTGTGCTGTCCTTACAGAGTCGATCCACAGCGGCCAACAGGCTTGGATGAATCGGTACCACACGCTTACTCGCCTTGCTTTTGCTCTTGGGGAAGTCAAGACACTGGACACCATCGACGGTAATCACGCTGTCCGTGGTCAGTCTGCAAAGCTCTTCAATCCTGGCCCCCGTGTACCAGCCCAAAGCAATCAAATCTGCAAGCGGCTGATCATCATTATCCAGCGCCGCACGTTGCAGCTTGAGTGTGTCAGCCTTCGTGTAGATTTCCCTATCCTTACCCGCTGTCTCCGCACCCCCACCTTGCGGTATGTCGTGCCCGAGAAATGGGTTCACCTTGTCCTTGTACTCTTCCCGCCATTCGGCGTCGTATTTGGTTGCCCACTTCCAGAATGCAGTGCCAGCCATGAGGTACTGACCCAGTGTCGCTGGTGACCGATCCAAAGACTTGAGCCACTTGTCCACCGTGTCAAAATTGAGAGGTAATTCTTCTTGCTTCAAGAAGGTAGACAAGCGTTCCATCTTGCCCACTTGCTGATCGACATGCTTAGGGGCGCCGCCACGGCTTTCCCTGAATTCACGATATGTTTTCAGCCGACCCGTTGTGATAGGCGACCTAGGTTTGTGTGCCTTGGGATCATTGAGTATCAGTCGTGCCTCTACCTGCTCTGTCGGAGAGAGGTCGTGCATTTTTCCGAACCGTCTAACCATGATTGCCGAAGCTATTTCTTTGGCAAAACCAATCTTGGCTATCTGACCGTCTATACCCGTCTTGTTAAATACCTCTCCAGCTTCATCCCGACGTGAGTCCAGCTCTGGTACGCGGTTGTATGGTATGACCGAGCTTTCGAGTTGATAGGGCACGGCGCTGATTTGGCCTTCTTCACCGAGAACCACTTCGGTTTTCAGTTCACGTACTTTTCGTGCAAGCTCGTTCGCTGCTGAAGCTACCGGATCTTTCCAAGCGTCACCCCTCGCGGCTCGCTTTTCTCTTACTTGTGCAATCGCTGCCTTCCACTCAGCTAAAATCGCAAGTCGTCGCTCCATCGCTTCGCTGCGTAACCCTGTTTGCAAAGAGCGAATGAGCACAGTCCTCCCACCCATAGCTGCACGTACATCGCTAGGGACGGCTAGCCGGACATACCAAGTGGATTCACCTTTTTTCTGAATCAAATTGTCAGCCATGGGAGCCACGCAAGGACGAGTGATACAGCGGATTGTACTACTCAATTGTACTACTATTGGGCCTGAAACGCCCAGATTACAGGAGTTAAAGGGCTGGAAGGGTGTTTAATTCGAATCTCTCCTTCACCGCCAAATTCAATACGCTAAACCCCTGATTTCGAAAGAAATCAGGGGTTTTGTGGTTTCTGGCGTCTGGATTTTAATCCGCTGCGCAAGTGATCCGTGCAGGTGCTCAGCCTGATTCGCCATAGCGCATTACAATCGCCGCTTTATCAGTAGAAAAAAGGATTGCTCCCATGATCATCTCCACCACCCACGCCATCGAAGGCCGACAGATCACCGCGTACCTGGACATTGTCAGCGCGGAGTCGGTGCAGGGCGTCAATGTGATCCGTGACCTGTTTGCCGGCATGCGCGACTTTTTCGGTGGGCGCTCGCAGACGCTGGAGCGTGCGTTGAAAGAGGCGCGGGTTCAGGCGACGGACGAGATCAAGGAGCGGGCGCGGGCGTTGCAGGCGGATGCAGTGGTCGGGCTGGATTTCGAGATCAGCATGCCGGCGGGCAAGGGTGGCATGGTTGTCGTGTTCGCGACCGGCACGGCGGTCAAGTTGCGTTGATGCAGTCGCCGTTTTCAAGCGAGCCCATTCAGATGATGAATGGGCTTTTTGCTTTTTGCCTTCGGTCAGCCCTGTGGCTTGAGGATGACAAGTCCGTGGGCGTCATAGGTCAGTGGCGTATCGATCGCGACCAGAGGCGGGGTACCGGTGGCGGGCGTCGGATCGGCCGGCTGACTCGGATGGTAGATAACGCCGGGGGTCAGAACCGGTTTGTCCGGGTAGGTGATGGTGATGTCGCCTGAAGCGAGCTTTTCCTTGAATTTCTCACCGGCGGCTTTGCCGGCAGC